>WNFZ01002889.1_pt1 | contig 16194 bp, 11 predicted proteins | sample 5400081 | NCBI WGS metagenome assembly WNFZ01 (sample SAMN13153365, study PRJNA577476) | soil metagenome | isolation source: 80 cm soil or saprolite under grassland replicate 1 | place: USA:California | collected 2016-06-15 | reverse complement strand
CTTCCAACTCAAACGCCGCTTCTGCGAGGAGGCCTGGCAAGAGCAACTTGACCGTTCTGAAGCCAAATGGCGCAAAAAACTCGATCAATTAAGGGCGGCGGCGTAGCTACTACGCTTCCACCCGTCACTTTTCAGTAATTACAAGACGCCTTAACATAGATTTCTGGGGATACGATTCACACACTGACCATAGTTTTTATTCTGGTTCTTACGGTCGTGGAACTGCAATTGGCTATCAGAGTGATGTAGATATGCTCTTTGAATTGCCATCGAAATATTATGGCCAATATGATGCCCATATCACTAATGGTCAATCTGCGCTATTGAACGCAGTCTCTAAGTCAATTCAGAAAACTTATCGGGCCACGCGTGTTGGTGCGGACGGCCAGGTTGTTGTTGTGCGGTTTGGCGATAGAGTTAAATTCGAGGTCGTCCCGGCGTTTAAAAACAAAGCCGATTCATATACCTATCCAGATTCAAACAATGGCGGACGTTGGGCTATAACGAATCCAAAACCCGAAATTGAAGCAATCTCAACGCGCGACGCTGAATGTAATGGCAATCTGAAGTGGCTTTGCAGAATGGCCAGGGCTTGGAAGAGCACTTGGAACGTTCGATTAAAAGGGCTTTTGATAGACACTCTTGCTTACCAATTCATGGAAAACTGGGAATATAGGGACAAGTCGTTTTTTTATTACGACTTTATGAGCAAGGGGTTTTTCGACTATTTGGCGAATCAAGACAAAGATCAGGAATATTGGCGCGCCCCTGGAAGCGGTCAGTGGGTTTGGGGAAAAGAATTATTTCAATGGAAAGCCCGCCGATGTTACAACATCGCTAAAGTGGCCACAGCTTATGGCTTAAGTCAAAAGCACTATTCCGCCAGGAAAAAGTGGGCAGCAATTTATGGAACAGCCTATCCCAAGTAAAAGCGTGGACAATACAGATAGTTTTGTCGCCCTTGAATCACAAATACGCGAGTGTTTTGGCCGTGTTGTTTACTCTCATAAGACCCATGAGAAGTGCGCCGATTTGCTGTTGACTCGCCACAATAGAATTAAGTTATTGCAGATTGCACTCTCTGTTATAACCACAGGTTCACTCCTTGTCACATTGCTCGGACAAGGCAGAGCAAGCACCATTGTTGCGGCGATTGCTTCCGCAGGTCTGCTGGCTCTCAATTCGTACACTAAAGATTATGATCTGGGTCAGATGTCACTGAAGCACAAGGCGACTGCTAGCGATTTGTGGGATATCAGAGAGTCGTACTTCTCTTTATTGACCGATATAAACTCCGGTCTTATAAGTAAAGAAGACATCGCGTCCAAGAGAGACGATCTACAGGAAAAATTGCACGCAGTCTATGAAGCATCCCCGCGCAGTATACCCAAAGCTTATGGGAAGGCTCAGGAAGCGTTGAAACTAAGTGAAGAACTCACCTTCTCGGACGAAGAGATAGACAAATTCTTACCTGCTCCCCTTAGAAAGAGGGCATAAAACAACAACCCTGCTAGCCCGGAGTATACGCACTCCCGCCGCCGGTAACAATCGGGCGCAGGATATAAAAACTGTCAATGACCTAAACGCTTCTGTCGAATGTCAGGAGAAATGAAATGGGGTGGGGCTGCAAGTGACCTTGCAGCCTCTATTCGTTTTCAGACTATAAATCCCGTGTGAGGTGACATCACCTTCTAACACCCGCTCCCCGAAAATTAAAGACCGGGGGTGAGGTTGTGGGGCGAGACTGACGTTACACCGAAAGTTACTCAACGTTACACCGACGTTAAACGAAGATGTAACGTTGAGTAACAGCCTTTGAATCACGCAGCGATTCTGTAATGCGCTTCGCGGTCAGCCTCGCTCGCTCGTTCAATCGCGCTGACTCGCTCCTCAAGCGTTTCTAGCGCCAGAAGAATGTGGTTGATGTATTGGACTGAATCAGTGATCAAGGTCTTACCACAGTCCTCGCAGACCAGGGCAGACATCCTGAATGCACGCGTATTCAGTCGTGACGTTGTCGCAATCAGGTCGGATACACGACGACGCTCGTGACGACACGAATCGTTGACCATATTGTGTTTGGATTGTGGTGCAGGCTCAGGGCTGCATTCCTACCGAGGAGACGAAGATCAAAGCTCTTCGCAGGGGCCAAACCATTCTTTTAAGGGTCTTCGATAACAGCAACGGGATTTAGGGGACATTATGCACTCTTAAATGATGCTAGATTTGGTTACCGCGCACAATCTACCCGAATTAGTTGTAACTTGCAAGTCCCCCCGCGCGGGGTGGCGGTCTGCTCCATCAGTCATCGTCGCTGCCCTCGTCGCTGCGGTTGAGTATCCTGCGAGCCTCTCTGATCGCATCATCCGTTGTTCTCACGTAGTGCTGATAGAGCGTAGATATTTGCGAATGGCCAGAGATTTTCGCTACCAGTTCAACAGGCATACCTTCGCGGATCATCCTTGAAATCCAACAGGCCCGAAGGTCGTGAAAGCGAAAGTCTTCGATCTTCGCGTCTTCACAGGCTGCGTCCTGTCGGCAATCATCTGAACCAGTAGAAAAATAGACGCGCGCCGGTGACCACCATCATCGCCGTAGGCGCGCGCCAGAAGCCCTTGGGAGATGATTGGTTACGCCATCAGGAAGTGGTTGAGAGGCCATCATGGAGATGCGGCGAATGTTCATTTTTCTCCGTTTCTGCTGCTCATTTTTGTCCGGGTTTACATCTTCGCTTACAGTCCCAACCGTTCTGAAACTTCACAAGCGGGAAGACGCGATCATCCGTAGTTGGGAACGTCTTACCGCTGTAGCCCCACTTCGATACTGCCCACTGATGCAGAGCAACCGCGAGACGATCCGAGAGCGGTACGGATCGCGTCTTCAGCGTCTTCGTAGTCATAGCGCGCAGCGTGATTGCCATCCGTTCCATTGATACATCAGACCAGCGCACAGCAAGCAATTCGCCTTTGCGCGCTCCTGTGTCCAGCGCAGCAATCACAAGCGGGTACAGATGCGCCCGTGTGGGCTTCTGGCAAGCTGCGAGCAACCGCGTCTCTTCGTCTGGGGTCAAAATCCTGGTCCGTTTGACCTCGTCTGCCTTCGAGATCAGCGGAGTTGAAGCACGTTCGAACGGTGAGGCGCTGATGTGCCCCTCATTCCGCGCGTAGCGCAGGATGGCGCGCAACTGTTCCAACTCGCGGTTCACACTGGTGATTGATCGTTCCTTACCGTCTCGCGTGGGGGTGTTCAAGCGTTCGATCTTGAACCGATCAACAGTGGCGGGAGTGATCCTGGAGATGTCAGTGTCCCCGAAGTAGTCAACGAGTGTCTTTATGCGGAGCTTGACGGTGCGCACAGATCGAAGCCCCGAAACTTTCCTGTCGTTCCGGTACGTGGCGGGGTGTACTTTGTGAGCGCTGTAAGCGTCAGCAACCGCCTTGAAGGTCGTTGTGGTGGTCCCTGCGGTGGTATTGGCTGGGCTGGGATCGTTCGTTGTGGGGCCTGTAGTGCCCGCTGTCTCCGCGATCAGTTGCGCCAGTAGTTCGTTGGCGTGGGCTTCATCCCTTCCGAACCTTGTCCGATCAATCCTCTTGCCATCCGGTGTGGTGCCTTGTATGCGGGCAAACCACTTGCCATCGCTCTTGCGGAATCCGACATAACCACGATTCATCCTGTAATTCCTTCCGATGTGGAAGTGACTGGATGAACCGTAAGTCGTGTAAATTCAAAGGGCGGGTAGTGGGTCTCGAACCCACGGCCTCCAGAGCCACAATCTGGCGCTCTAACCAACTGAGCTATACCCGCCGCAAAATCTATCAGGCTGTAAACAGCGAAAAAAAACCGCTTCAAACGAAGTCGCAATCTTACCGACCGGACTTCGACGCGTCAAGCAGCCAATGGCGGACGATCGGCGCGAACGCGTCAGGCTCGGCTAAAAACCCATCGTGGCCGTGGTTTGATTGCAATTCGGCGTATTGGGCGTCAGCGCCGGCCTCTCTCATTCTTCCAGCCAATGCTTTGATCTCCCCCGGCGGAAAAAGCCAGTCTGAGGAAATGCCGACCATCAGGACCCGCGCCTTGACGCGTTCAAGCGCGGCGCGCTCCGATTCATAGCCGCGCGCGGGATGAAAGTTGTCCATCGCCTTGGTGATGATCAGGTAGGAGTTGGCGTCGAAGCGGCGCGTGAAGATTCCGCCCTGGTAGTCGAGATAGCCGCCGATGTCGTAACGGCCTGTGAGCGAGCGCAGCGGGTCTTCGCCGTTGCGGTTCGGGTTGCGCGCGAAACGTTCGGCGAAAAGCTTCTCGGATTTGTAAGAGATCATGGCGAGCGCTCGCGCCAGCGCCAGTCCGGCGTCCGGCCCGTCGCCGAATTCGTAGGCGCCGTTTCGCCAATTCGCGTCGCTGACGATCGCCAGTCGCTGTAGATGATTTAGGGCCAGCCCCATTGCGGTCAGCGGCGCGGCGCCGATGGCGATGCAATTCTCTACGCGCGCGGGGTTGTCAATCGCCCATTGAATCGCCTGCATCCCGCCGATCGAGCCGCCGATCACCGCGCGCAATCTTTCGACGCCGAGATGATCGAGCAACAAAGCCTGTGAACGAACCCAATCGCGCACAGTCACGATCGGAAAACTCGCGCCGAAGGGCTTGCCCGTGACCGGCCCTGTCTGTTGGATCGTTTGCGGCCCGGTCGAGCCGTAACACGACCCGATGACGTTGGCGCAGATGACCGAGTCGCGGCTGAGGTCGAAGATTCCATGTTCGCCGAACAACTGCGGCCACCAGTCGCCGACGCGCGCAGAACCGGAGAGCGCGTGACAGACCAGAATCGCGTTATCGCGGCGCTCGTTCAACTCGCCGTAAATCGCGTAACGCAGGTTGACGGGCCGCAGCGAGCCGCCAGATTCGAGCCCGAGCGGCTCGTCTTCGGCGAAGATGAAATCGCCTTCGTAAATTGGTTGGATCGGCTCCGGCATAGTTCCAGGTTTCAGGTTTCAGGTTTCAGGTTCCAGGTTTCAGATTCCAAGTTTCAGGTTTCAGATAGGAATCTGTGGCGCCGTTCTTCTACTGAAACCTGAAACCTGAAACCTGAAACCTGCTCAGGCGTTCGCCGCCGCCTTCTGCGTCGCCGCCTTCAGCGCCTGATCGATGTCGGCGATGATGTCGCGGATGTCTTCGACGCCGACTGACAAACGAACCAGTCCCGGAGTGACGCCCGTTGAGGACTGTTCCTCTTCGGTCAACTGAGAGTGTGTGGTCGAGGCCGGATGGATGACCAGCGATTTCGCGTCGCCGATGTTGGCGAGCAGGCTGAAGAGCTTCATCGAGTTGATGAACGTTTTGCCCGCTTCATATCCGCCGCGAATGCCGAAGGTGACCAGCGCGCCAGCGCCGGCCGGCATGTACTTCTTCACGCGCTCGAAATACGGGCTGGATTCCAGCCCAGGGTAATTGACCCACTCTACCTGCGGATGGGTCTGCAGGAATTTCGCCACCTCGAGCGCGTTCTGGGTATGGCGCTCCATGCGCAGGTGCAGCGTCTCGGCGCCTTGCAGGAACAGAAATGAATTGAACGGCGTGGTGCAGGCGCCGACGTCGCGCAGGGCCTGCACGCGGACTTTGATGATGAACGCCAGCGGGCCGAACGCGTCGGAATAAACGACTCCGTGGTACGACGGGTCGGGCGTGGTGAAATCGGGAAAACGGCCCGAAGCCTTCCAGTCGAATTTTCCGGCGTCGATGATCGCCCCGCCGATCGAGGTCCCGTGCCCGCCGATGAACTTCGTCAGCGATTGAACGACGATGTCGGCGCCGTGTTCAATCGGCCGGCACAACGCGGGCGACGGCGTGGTGTTGTCGATGACGAGCGGCAGCCCGTTCTCGTGCGCGATGTCTGCCAGCTTCTCAATGTCCATAATGTCGAGCTTCGGGTTGCCGACGGTCTCGGTGTAGACGGCCTTGGTCTTTTCGTTGATCGCAGCGCGCAGCCCGGCTTCGTCCTCGGCGTCTACGAAGCGGACGATGATTCCCAGTTTCGGCAGCGTGTAATGGAACAGGTTGTAAGTGCCGCCGTAAAGCGACGTTGTCGAGACGATCTCGTCGCCCGCGCTGGCGAGCGTGATCATCGTGAGAGTTTCAGCCGCCTGCCCCGACGAGAGCGCCAACGCGGCCATGCCGCCCTCCATCGCCGCCAGGCGTTTTTCCAGCACGTCCTGCGTCGGGTTCATGATCCGCGAGTAGATGTTGCCGAACTCCTGCAACGCGAAGAGTCGGGCCGCGTGGTCGGCGTCGGTGAAGTTGTAGGAAGTGGTCTGATAGATGGGGACGGCCCGCGCGTTGGTCGCCGGATCAACCGTCTGTCCGCCATGAACTGCCAATGTGTTGAAGTGATAAGTCGGATTTTGCTCGTCAGCCATTATGCGTTCTCCTTGGATGTTTTATTGGCGCTGAACCAAAAACCCCGGCGCTGAAGACGATGCCAGGGTTACAGATAAAGAAGTCTTGAGGGCATAAACACTCTTTTTGAATGGAATTCCCAAATGACGCAGGCAGTCTAGGTTAGCCTCGGATAAGCTGTCAAACGAAAACCATTTACTTCAATAGCCCGTCCACGAATCCAATCTCGTAAACCATAAACAATCCGAACCCGAGGCTGAAGCATCCGGCCAGCGCGCGGACGGCCATGTTCGCCTTTGTGAAATATCCTGATGTCAGATGAATCGGCAGGCTCAGTATTAGACTCATCAACATCATTCCGCCGATCGAGCCGACGCCGAAAATGATGACATAAGCGAAGGCCAGGGCCGTTGATCCCTTGATCTTCATTAGCACGGCGAGCATCACCGCCGCGCTACCCGCCAGTCCGTGAACCATTCCGACGATCAGAGGTCGAACGCCGAGCTTCAGTCCGTGGTGAGAATGCGCCGGCTCCGGCTTGTCATCGTGAAGGTGCGGATGGATGTGGGTGTGGCCGGCGTGAGAATGTTCGTGAAAATGAACGCGGCCCCCGCGCGAGAGTTTGTAGAGCACGTTCGCGCCCAGGACGATCAACATCAGCGCGACGCAGAATTCGAGGGGCTTTTCGTACCTTCCGATGTCGAACCGCAACAGGATTACCGCCGCGCCGGCGAGCAACAGCGAGGCCGTGTGGCCGATTCCCCAAAGCCCGCCGATCAGGAGCGAGCTGAACCAATTCTTTCGCTCGCTGACGATGGTCGAGACGGCCGCCAGGTGGTCGGTGTCAAGCGCGTGCCTCAACCCCAGGCCCAGCCCGATGATCAAAACGCCGAGCGCGGAGGTCGTGGTAGTCGTCTCGAGATCGGCCCGCCACAAGTCAGTTACGTCGAGGCCCGCCTGCCTCAACGACTGGTAGCAAATGGCCGCTCCCAAAACAGCGATGACGAAGGCGCTCGCCGCCGGAAGCGCGCGCATAATTTTTCCCGATGACGGAATCCTCGACAATAATTTCCCTCCATAAACAAAGGCCAGGCCGGCGGCGGTCAGCGCGCCGGCCAATCCCAGACTGAAGGCCACGATCAGAACCAGCCCGTATCCGACGCGGTTCATCGAAATCGCGGCAAGCATCACGACGAGGGCGGACGGGCAAGGCATTATTCCCCCCGACACTCCGAGCGCCAGCAGATTCCGCCACCTTACCTCCGAGCCGTCCGCGCCCGGCGGCAGGTGCGTGTGGGCGCCCGCGCCGTGATCGTGCCCGTGATGGTTGTGGAGATGATCGTGGTCGTGCGCGGCGACTCCCAGCGACACTCGCAGCCGCTTCGTAAAAAGGCTCAGGCCGATGGCCACGACTAAGGCCCCCGAAACGAAGCCCAAGATAGGATAGAGTTTCTCAGGAATCACGTAACGCGAGGCGAAGAGCGTTACGAAGCCGAGCGCGAACACCCCGATCGTGTGCGTGATTGTGACCGTCGCCCCCAGAAACGCCGCGTGCTTCGCAGTGCCGCGCGAACCGACCAGATACGCGCCGACTACCGTTTTGCCGTGCCCGGGCGACATCGCGTGCATTCCGCCCAGAACGAAGGCTATCAACAATCCGATCAATATTACGCCGGGCGTCAGGTTCGGCGCGGCGATCAATTCCGCGAACCGGTCGCGCGCGGCCGCGACGGGCTTGCCGTCGCGCAGCGTCAGAGGCTTTGCGTTCGCGGGCGCCTGCCCTGCGGCGGTCGACCATTCGGCGACGCGTTCGTCGAGCGGCGCCATCAGCAGGTCTTCGGGGTAAGCCCTCAACTCATCGGTCACGCCGCCGCCGTAAGCCGTGCTGTCGAAGACCTGCGCGCCCGGAGCGGGCGCGACGACGATCTCGCGCCAGCCCGCGCGCTCGGCCATATTCGCGTTCTCGAAGCGGAACCGCCGCGCCACGCCGGCAGACGCGAACTCGCCGGTCAATTCGTAAACGATGCGCAGCGTGAACAACCCGGCCGCGCCCGGCTGTTTGCTGACGCTCTTCCCCGTCAAACGCAAAGCGATGGGCGCGCCGTCAACGGTCAGCTTCAACCCAGCCAGATAACCGGGCGTGACCCGATCGAGGTAGGCGTTCAACTCGGCTTCGTTGAGATTGCCGTCGCTATCCAGATCGGCTTTTTGCGATTCTTGAAAGGTGGGGATTTCGGCCAGGTCAACGACGTAGCGAATGCGGGCGCCGGCGGCGCCGGATTCGATGCGCGCGAAGTGGTTGATCGTGAAATTGCCCAGCGGATGGGCGGATATATCAACGAACAGGCCGATTGTGATTACAGCCAGTAACAGCCATCGGAGCGCGCCATCCATAATCGGACGGCGTATGGTGAACAAAGACATTCGACAGCCCCCTCCACTTATGCCGGTTTTCAAATGTGTGAAGACTGTTAGCCACCGCAGCACACCGCAGAGCACAGAGAGCAATGATGGAATTAAATGGAGCGTGTGCATAAATCAGACCGGCGAAGCCTTTGGAGTGCGGCGGTCTTGACGCCGCTTTCCAATTCCTTGATCGATCAAGGAATTGGAAAGCGGCGTCAAGACCGCCGCACTCCAAAGGCTGCCGCCATTTCATGTAGGTGACCGTATTCAACTTTTATTTGCACACGCTTTAATTATAAATGATTTCTCTGTGCTCTCTGTGACCTCTGCGGCTATTCATCCATATTAAAACCGATGCAGAGACTACTCGGCCAACGCCTGTTTGGCAACCTGGGACTGTCGCGGATCGAAGAGCGGGCTGAGCTTCAACGCCCGCCGCAAATACTCCTGAGCAGTCGCCCTGTCCCCTGCGGCTCGCGCGACCATTCCGGCGTGGTAAAACAGCTTCGCGTCCTGCGTGCCCAATCGCAGGGCGTCCTTGACCGCCTGCCTCGCCTCGTCAATCTTTCCGGCTTTGAGCGCCGCCCAGGCCAAAGCGTCCGCGCCGTAGACGTCGCGCCGCCTTTCATATTCACGTTTGGCGAGTTGATAAGCTTCGCCTGATTTCAAATCGTGGTCTGCGTAAAAGAGCGCGATTTGGCGGTTGTAAAGCTGTCCGCCCGCGGCCCCGATTTTGGCCGTCTGTTCGCACAAAGCGTATTGCGCTTCGGCCTCTTTCGTTCGCCCGGCGATCTGGAGCAAATCTCCGAGCGCCGCGACGGAGGCGGGGTCGGGCAAAATCCTGACGGCGCGTTCGTAATGTTCGATGGCGCCGTTCAGGTCTCCCTTCGCCGCCAGCGCCCGGCCAAGCCCGGCGTGCGCGCGATAGTAATCAGGAAAAGTCACGAGCGAGTCGCGGTAATGTTTTTCCGCCCGGTCGTAATCGCCGACGCCGAAGGCCGTTTCGCCGAGCTGCCAGCGACACCATGCGATGGTTTCGCGCGAAGGCGGGACCGCTTCTACCGCCAGGGTAAGCGCCTCGGCGTAGAGCCCTTCGGCGCGCGCGTTGTCGCCCGTCAACGCGGCCATCCTCGCCAACCGCGTACTGGCCGCGACGTCCGCGCTACCCCTCTTTTTCATCTCCCGAAAAGCCGACTGCGCAGCTTCATAATCGCCCAATTCCGTCAGCGCGTCGCCGAGCTGCAGAAACGGATAAGCCTTGCGCGGCTCCAACCGCGTCAACTGTTCGGCGTGATTGCGCGCCGAACCGAAATCGTGCGAGGCGAATTCGACCTGCGCGAGCAGGCTCAAGCCGCCTGCGTTCTGCTCCGCCGGGATCGCTTTGAGCGAGTTCCGGGCGGCGCGCGCCGCCAGGTCCAGCCAGGTCGCGCTTCCCGTCTCGCGCAACCGCAACAGATAATAGCCCGTGAGTTTGTTCAGCGCGATGAAATCGTCCGGGTCCTTTTTGACGCGGTCTTCGAGAAAGCGAATCGCCTGTTCGCTTCCATCCGCGCCGACCGGAACCGGACGGGCGGCCGGGACGGTGATTGACGATGAATTCGACGGGGCCGATGAGAGGCCGCTTCCACAGCCGACGCTCAGCAGCGCCGCGAGGCAGAGGGACAAGAGGACAAGGAGACAAGGGGACAAGGGGACAAGGGGACAGAGGGAGTAGGAGAGTGAGCGATTCAATATCTCCCCCTCCCCTTGTCCCCTTGTCTCCTTGTCTCCTTGTCGCCCCGTCGCCCTGTCTCCCAGTCTCTCCATCGCTCTGCGGTCCCTCAGTTACGCGTGTTGTCATCCACCCCGCTGTCGCGCGGCTGCTGCGGAAGCGCGAAGAAGGGGAACGGGTTGCGGAGCGGCACGTCGTTCGCGTTGACGTTGTCGCCCAGTGGGTTTTGATTGGCCACGAAGAAGAGGATAGTGTCGATCGTATCGTCACCCAGGCGGCGTCCGTTCGGGAAACCGGCGCCAGTATTGGTACCGCCGCCGGGGCCGATGTTGGCCTGTTTCAGGTTAAGGCGCAAGAAATCGCCGCGAACCACGGCCACTTGGGCGAGGATGCCGATGTTGATCGCATTCGTGCCGAGGGCGGTCAGCGTGCCGATGATGTCGTTGGCGAAGCGCCCGTCGGCGTCGTCCTGCGGGCTCGCCAGGTTGTACTCGTTCTTGCGCGGGAACGTTATCAGCGCGACGTTGATCGCCGGATTCCCCATGCGGTCGATGTTGAAAAATTTGCGCGCGGGCGGCGGCCCATGTTTGCCCCTCCGGCCCTCTTCGCAGTCATCATCGTCAAAGTCCGAATTCGAGAAATGGCCATGGCCATTCGAGACCGAGGCGCTGCGGCGCTGCGTGCGGCAGATCAGACCGATCGAGTCGTTCTTCACGCGCAAACGCGAACTCAACAACGAAATCGGAACGCTCAGACCGATCGAAAGCGTGTTGTAGCCGGCGAAGCTGTCGCGCGCGCGGTTGAAGAAGCCCGGATTGGGTTGGCCGGCCAGAACCGAACTGACAAAACGATTGAAGGCCGGGATGTCGAAGAAGAACGGGTCGTCAACCAATCCGGCGAAGAATGTGATGCCGGTGTTCTGATCGGTCGTGACCACGGGCTCCGGCGGGGTCGCGTTCAGAGTAGGAACGGTGGTCTGAGCGGTGAAGCTCGGGAAGAAGGTCGATTTGATGGTCGCGGTCTGTGGCGTCGCGCCCGACGTGACTTTCTCGGAAAATGTCACATCAATGAAGCCGTCCGGCGTCGCATTACCGTTAGATTCTATTTCAAACCGGTAACGCAGGTTGTGATCGAAGATGCCGAAGTTGACGGCCTCGCCGGGCACGATGAATCCACAGACGGTCAGCATCATCACCACTCTGGTGTTGTCGTTGGGGTCGAGGAACAGGTAAACGTCGTTGATATCGGCCGAACGGTCAACTCCGACGCCGGGACCGTCGCCGTGATCGGCCGCCCCGATCCGCGGCGTCGGGGCCAGCGCCAGAATCAGGCTGAGCGCCGTTGTCAGAATCGCTATCTTTTTGCCTTTATCGCTAAGGAACATGAGGTGATCTCCATTTCGATGATGGCCGGCCCACTCGGGAGCCGGAAAGGTTGTTGGCGCCTGGCTTCAAGCGCATAGCCGGAATGAAGGGTTGCGGATCATTCTTCAGGCAGGACGATCCGGCGCGGAGCGAAATGGTGGCGTCGGTTACGTGGGGTTATTTGACGCAACATTCTCGCCGAGGAGAGATGTTTAGTCATAACGCCAGCGCCTTGCGCTGCGCGGCTGTTGTTTAGGGAGCGAGGCAACACCCTAATAAATTCTTTTGGCGTGCGGCGCGTATGTTATATCGGTTTTCGCGGATTGAAAAGTCATGATTCGGATTTTTCGATCCCGGACGTGGCCATGACCTACGCGACGCCTGGCAACCGGCGTCTATTTGCAGTAATATCTGGCCACGCATTTCCCGATCCCTGAACATTTCGTAGCAGCATTTAGGGGGAAGCGTCCGCTGCAGACCGATACAATGATACCAAACGCTTCCGCCTAAAGGCGGGACTATAAACGATCAAATTACAGCGCGCATTACCGCGGAGGGGCAAAAATGAATCCCCTGAGAGATACAGCTAAGCGCCTCAATTTAAGACTCCCCATGGTGGCGGCGGCGCTCGTTTGGATGGCGTTGTCTCCTTCGCCTTACGGCGCGGGAGACGCTCAGGAACCAGCAAGGCCCAAAGGCGTGCTGGCCCTTTATTGGGGCGGGAGAGACAAGCCGGCCAACGCCACTTTCGATAAGACCATTCAGGCGGCTCTCGGATCGGCGCCCACCGGCCCCATCGAATATTACTCCGAATACCTGGAGGAGGACCGCTTCACCGAAGAAAGGATGCGCGATTACCTGCGCCAGAAATACGGCGACAATCGGATTGGCGCGATCATCACTCTGTCGAGGCCGTCACTCAACTTCCTGCTCAAGTACCGGAGCGATCTCTTCCCGAACACGCCGATCGTTTTCCACGCCTTCACCCGCGCGGATCTTGACATAAAAGACCAGGTGAACGGCGTCCCGGTCGTTGTCGATAGCCCATATAGAAACACGATCGATCTGGCGCTCAAGTTACATCCGGCTGCGAAGCAGGTCCTGATCATCACCGCGACGCCGCAACACGATAAGAAACTCGAAGCGGAAGTCCTGGAGGAGCTTAAGGAATATGAAAACAGGGTGAAGCTCACCCCTCTGACCGATCTTTCACTTGACGAATTGATAGCCAGAGTGAAGGGCGCGCCGGAGCATTCCATCATTCTCTACGTCCGGTATTCTCAGGAGGAACTCGGCAAGACTTTGGACGTGCTCAACTCCCTCACCCTGATCGCCCAGTCGGCCAGGGTTCCGGTCTATACCGCCGCCGAGTCTATACTGGGTCGCGGGAGCGTCGGCGGTCACGCCGCCCCCTTCGTGGATTGTGCAAGGATGTCAGCGGAGACCGCGAGGCGGATCGTCAACGGCGCCAGGCCGCAAGACATACCGGTGGTTATGGTCCCGACCGTTCCGATCTTCGACTGGCGCCAACTCCGGCGCTGGGGGATAAGTAAGGACAAGTTGCCGAAGGAGAGCGTCTTCTTGTTCAAGGAGCCGACCTTCTGGGAAGAATACAAGTGGGGGATCATCGGCTTCATCTCATTATGCGCGACCCAGACGCTCCTGATCGCGGCGCTGTCGCTGCAGCGGGCCAGGCGCAAACGGATCGAAGTGGCGCTGGCCGAAAAGGAGCTACGCCTCCGTGAAGCCCAGGTCATCGCCCAACTGGGCAGCTTCCACTGGGACGTGGGCGCCGATGTGGTCGTCTGGTCCGACGAACTTTACCGTATTTACGGCATTGAACCAGGCGGGTCGAGCATCACGTACAAAACATACCTCGAATATGTTCACCCGGATCACCGTGAACAGGTCAGCAGGGCCGTAGAACAAGCCCTTGCGACATGGCAGTCGTTCGAGCACGAGTACCGCATCGTCCGGCCGACCGGCGAGGCGCGCTGGATTTTCGCGCACATCCGGCCCATCTTTGACGCGGACGGGGTCCTGATCTCTATGCAGGGCGTCTGCCAGGACATCACCGACCGCAAGCTAGCTGAAGAGTCGATACGCGAAAGCGAGGCGCGAGCGCGGCGAACCCTGGTGGAGCAGATGTTGGCCGGCGTCGTCGAATGCGACGCGACCGGAATGTTCAAAATGGTCAATCAACGCTTTTGTGACATCATGGGTTATACGGAGGCCGAGCTGCTGGAAATGGGGCCGGCCGACATTTTGCACCCCGACGACACGCACCGCATCCTCGGACTTAAACAACGCCTTCTGGAAACCGGCGAGAGTTTTGGCGCCGAGCAACGTTTTCTGCGCAAGGACGGCTCAGAGGTCTGGATCAACAGCCACGTCGCGCCCGTCCGCGACGCCCAGGGCGCCATCGAAAGGGCGGTGGCCGTCGTGATCGACATCACCGACCGCAAGAGCGCGGAGAGCGAACGCGAACAGCTCCTCAGGCAGGAGAAGGCGGCGCGCGCCGAGGCGCAGGCGGCCAACCAATCAAAAGACGAATTCCTGACGGTCGTCTCGCACGAGTTGCGCAGCCCGCTCAATTCGATCCTCGGTTACGCGCGGCTGCTGCGGACGCGCCCGGCGGACCCGTCGCAGGTCAAGCAGACTGTGGAGATCATCGAGCGCAACGGGCGGATGCAACTGCAACTGATCGAAGACCTGCTCGACACCGCCCGCATCATCAGCGGCAAACTCAAGCTCGAAGTGCAGCCGGTGGGCCTGGTCGGCGTGGTCACGGCCGCGCTCGAAGCGGTCCGCCCGGCGGCCCAGGCTAAAAGCATCGATATAGTCTCAGACATCGATCCGCTCGCCGGCCGGATCACCGGCGACGCCGGCCGTTTGCAGCAGGTCGTCTGGAACCTGCTATCGAACGCGATCAAGTTCACGCCCCGGTCGGGGCGCGTCGAATTGCGGATGGAGAGCGTGGACCATCAGATCCGCATCACTGTCAACGACACCGGCAAGGGCATCGAGCCTGAGTTCCTGCCCTTCGTCTTCGACCGCTTCCGCCAATCGGATTCGTCGTCGGCGCGGCGCTTCGGAGGTCTCGGCCTGGGACTGTCGCTGGTCAAACAACTGGTGGAATTGCACGGCGGGACGGTCGAGGCGGCTAGCGACGGCCCCGGCTGCGGCGCGACTTTTACGGTGATGCTGCCGCAATCCTCCGCGCTAACCGGCGCCGTCGCCCCACAGCAACCACGGGCGGTTGCCCAGCGCGAGGTGAAAATGGAGGGCGCGATCCCGCTCGACGAAGTCCCCTCGCTCGCGGGAGTGAGCGTGTTGGTGGTCGACGATCAAGAGGAGGCGCGCCAGTTGCTGACGGAGACCCTCAGCGAATGCGGGGCGCAGGTGACTGCCGTGTCATCAGGCGTCGAGGCGCTGGCGATCATCTCTGACCCGCCGGAAGGCGAGCGCCCGTCCGTCCTGATCCTCGATATCAACATGCCCGGCGAAGACGGCTACAAGGCGCTCGAAAGGGTGCGCGCGCTCGAAGCCGAGCGCGGCGTCCTGCTATCAGACCAGATTCCCGCCATCGCCCTGACGGCGCTCGGCCGCTCCGAGGACCGTTTGAAGGCGCTGGCCGCAGGTTTTCGGATGCACGTCGCTAAACCGGTCGAGCCTGCCGAATTGGCCATGGTCATCGCCAGCCTCGCCGACCGGCTCGCCGTCAGCAGAAGCTTGTGAGCCATAGAGGCTCCGTTCGACCGCCCATATCAGCTACTGATCCACACCCCAGGCCCGTTTGTTGAAAAGTCGTTTGCTGAAGATATGAGCCTGGCTATCTTGGCGATGCATTGCATTGCCATCGAGACCCTCCCATTCGGCCAACAGTCGCTCGCGATGACGCAACTCCGCTTCCCACTCCTGCCGCCAGTCGGCGCGCAAGCGGCGCGGCACGATCAGACCAATGAAGGCGATCAGCCAGAGATGCGGTCTCATCCGTTGTCTCTTCGTCGGGTTAAGCACAATGTCTTTCAAATAAGAGCTATTGAGGCGTAACGAGCGGCGTGGCGAAGGTAGCGCAAACTGGACAATTTGCGTCGCTCCGGCACAGCTCATTCAGGAAGCGGCGCAAACTGGAAAGCTAAAGTTTCTACACAAGTCCGGGATTGATCTTCGTCCCGGATTCGACTTTGTCCATTTGAACGCCGGCGCAACGCGCCGGCGTTCAAATGGACAAAGTCGAGTTTAACTGTTAACCGCGTGTCGAATGATCTAACTACTGACATTTCAATTGCTTAATTGCACGTTGAGTTAACGGTT
>WNFZ01003197.1_pt1 | contig 16207 bp, 16 predicted proteins | sample 5400081 | NCBI WGS metagenome assembly WNFZ01 (sample SAMN13153365, study PRJNA577476) | soil metagenome | isolation source: 80 cm soil or saprolite under grassland replicate 1 | place: USA:California | collected 2016-06-15 | reverse complement strand
ACGACGCTGATCTTGACCTTGGTCGGCTCGACGGGCTCAACGGTGCTACGCACGGGTTTGCCTCCGGGACGGGATTGAGAGACCGAGCTTGCCTCGGGAGCTGCCTGACCCGTCGGGGGCAGGTGTCGGTCCCGCGGGCCCCCCTGAGGTGCTCGTGAACGCTGCCAGGCGGACGATCAGTATACGCGTTGGCGAACCGGCGACGCCGGGCCGGGACGCCCCGGGACGCCCCGGGGTGGGGAGCTCGGGACCGCTCAGCGGCCGAGCCGTTCAGGCCGCAGCGGCACGGTGGCCGCGACCAGCTTGGGCCGCACCAGCCCGAAGTAGAGCAGCGCGGCCACGAAGCCGATGCCGAAGGGCGCGCCCGCCGTCTGCACCCCGACCATCGCCCGCCGGCTCACGCTGGTCGCCCTCCAGGCGTGACCGGGCTGGCCGGCGGCGTCCAGCACGCCCCAGACCGGCATGGCCAGCAGCACGACCACGACCACCACCAGGGCGAGCCACCCGCCGCTGAGGTCGAGCAGCTTGAGCCCGGAGGCGAGCAGGATGACCGCGAGGGCGGGACGGACGACCCCGTCCCTGGCGCGCGAGGAGACCTTTGCCCCGAGGTAGACCCCGGGCACGCACCCGACCAGCAGCGAGGCGGTCAGGTCGAGCTTGAAGTCCCCGAACAGCAGGTGGCCGAGGGCTGCCGACGCCACCAGGGGGATCGCCTGCACCAGGTCGGTGCCGACCAGCTCGGACGAGGTCAGCACCGGGTACAGCAGCATGAGCAGCACGATCATGAGCGAGCCCGAGCCGACCGAGGTCATGCCGACCACTGGAGGAGGCCGCGACGACCAGCGCGACCCCGAGCGCCTCTTTGACCCGGGCCTGGACGACCGCCCCGTCGCCGAGTTGCCTGAGCACGAGCACGCCGGCGAAGGCCGCGGGCACGGAGCCGATCACCAGCCACTTGACCAGGGCGAAGTTGACGGTGCCGCGACGCAGGTGCACGCCTCCGCCGACCGGCTTCATGATCACCGAGGCCACCAGGTCGCTGGAGACGGCGGCCAGCGGCTGGACGTTGAACAGCAGCACCAGGAGCGGGGTCATGAGCGCGCCCCCGCCCATCCCGGTCAGCCCGACGGTGAACCCCACGAACAGGCCGGCTGTGGCGACAGAGAGACTGATGTGCAAGGCGGCACCACCTGACGCTGAATCTCACCTACTCCCACCAACATAGTAGGAATTGTAGAGAACTCCCGCCCGGCGGCGCATCCCCCGTTCAGGACGCCATGGTCCTCGTCCTACCCGCCCGGTGCCCCGGTGCTGGTCGAGGGAGCCGGCTGGACGCCGGAAGTGGAAGGCGGGCCGGTCGAGGGCGGGACCCGGCCGCCGGTGGCCGAGGGCGTGGTGGTCGAGGTCGGGCCCGGTGCCTGACCGGGCCCGGGTGCGGTCGAGGGCGGCGCTCCCGGCAGCGTGGTGGTGGGGGCCGCCGGTCGCGTTCCCTGCCCGCCCCCCTCGTCACCGGAGGCGCGCCGCACCGCGACCCCGACCGACGTGCGCGCCTGGCCCTTGTCGCGGACGCCGAGCGCGCTCGCGATCGGCTCCTTGATGGCCGCCTCGACCGCGGTCAGCGTGCCGATCGCGAGCACGAAGATCACCACCGCCGCGCCGCCGATCACCAGCCAGCGGGGCACCGGCCAGGCGCCCAGGCGAAGCGGTGAGCGGTTGCCCCGGCCAGGCTGTTGGGCCGCCCGGGTCGCCCGGACGTCCCGGGGCTCCCCGGCGTCCAGGGGCTCCTCCGGCTCGGAGGACGTTGCGGTCCGCTCGCCACGCCGGTCCCGCGGCGGCACTGTGCGCCGCACCCAGCCGTGGGTCGCGACGAGCAGACCGCTGTAGAGCGCCGCGGCCAGGGAGCTGACGATGCTCGCCATGGCCGCGCCGACGAGCGTGCCCGCCACGCCGAAGAAGGATGCGATCACCGCCGCCGACAGCGACGCGAGCGCGCCGGCGACAATCGCGACCGGGTTGATCCTCTTTGGCTGGCGTTCCTCTCGCTGGCGTTCCTCTCTCTTCTCGTCCGTCATGGCCTCACATTCGACAAGCAGCGGTTTCCAGGGACGCGCGGCGGCTCGGGGGCTCAGCGCCGCCGACCCGCCGGGCGGCCTGAGCGTCAGCAGCCTTCAGAGGTACCAGAAGGTCGGCCGAGCCGGCATCCCCTCAAGCTACCTCAGCTACCTCAGCTACCTCAGCTCGTCCCGGACCCAGGGGACGACAAACCCGCCCCGACGAATGTCGCCGCACATGGCGCTGCGGTGGCGTGCTCCAGGCAGCCGGAGGGCCTGCGCCCGAGTTCGCGCAGTTCCGTCCTCAGAGTGTCGGTGGTAGGCCGAATGCCGGGAACAGCGCGGCGCCGAATGTCGTGATCTCCGCGATGGCTCCGTCCTCGACGCGCAGCACGTCGAACTTGAACGCGCGGAACTCGCTGTCGCCGGACCTCCGCAGGTAGCTCGCCGCCGTCGGCATCCGGTTGGCCATCGCCGGGACGAGCCGCCAGTCGCCGTCCCGCTCCTCGCCGAACGCCCGCTCCAGCAGCGGCACGACCATCTCGAGTCCGTCGTACAGGAACGGGTTCGGCGGCATCGTGACCCTGAGGTCCTCCGACGCGATCGCGATGGCGGCCGCGGCGTCGCACCGCTCGTGCGCGTCGATGAACCGCTCCAGCAGCACGCGCTCCTGTGCGGTCGGTTCCGAGGCCGACCACTCGAGGCGGTGCGAGGGCAGGTGCTCCTGCATCGTCGCGCGGGCGCGCTGCAGCGCGCTGTTGGCCGCCGCCACGCTGGTGTCGAGCAGCGACGCGGTCTCGCTGGCCGGCCACCCCAGCACGTCGCGCAGGATCAGTGCCACCCGCTGTCGCGGCGGGAGGACCTGCAACGCGGCCAGGAACGCCAGCTCTATCGTCTCCCGCGAGACGACGACGGCGTCCGGCTGATCGTCGGTGGGCGCGATCTCGTCCAGCAACCCGTCCGGATACGGCTGGAGCCACGGGATCTCCGCGAATGAGCGCAGCTCCCTCACGCGTCGCGATCTGCTCCGGATCATGTCCAGGCACACGTTGGTCGCGATGCGGTAGAGCCAGGCGCGGAAGAAGGTGCCGCCCTCGAAGCTCGCGCGGTTGCGCCACGCGCGCAGGAACGTCTCCTGCACGGCGTCCTCCGCCTCGTCGAACGAGGCGAGCATCCGGTAGCAGTGGACGTGCAGCTCGCGGCGGTGGCGCTCAGCGAGGGGGGCGAAGTCCTTCTCCGTCATGCCCCGCGCTCGCTTCGTCCGCGCTCCTGCAAGACCCAGCTGTTGCCGTCGGGATCGCTGAAGTCGGCGAACGAGCCGTAGTCGCGGCGCTCGGGATCCGGGCCCGGCACCCACCTGCCCGACTCGAGATGCCGGATCTCGCTCACGTCAACCCCACGCTCGAGGAGCCCGGCGCGCGCGGCCTCGATGTCGGAGACGACCAGGTGCGTGCCCCGGACGGAGCCCGGCGCTGCGTCCGTGATCCCCGTCCCGATGCCGATCGAGCACGCCGAGCCCGGCGGGGTCATCTGGACGACGCGGAACTCGTCGCCCCCGCGATGGTCGACGTCCAGGTTGAAGCCGACCTTTTCGACGTAGAAGCTCTTGGCGCGGTCCACGTCCGAGACGGGGATCAGCACGAGCTCAAGCTTCAGATCCACGGCGCAGCCTCCTTGGCGTCGTCTGTACCGTCGCTTGCTACCTGAGGACGAGCCCACAGGTCACGTTCGCCATCGTCCCGGTGATGCCCGCCGCTCGGTCGGACGCGAGGAACACCGCCGTCTCCGCAACGTTGGCCAGCCTGGGGGCGCGGCGCAGCGCGGCCATCCCCGCGATCGTCTCCTCCACCGCCTGCGGCTCCGGCACGTTGTCGCCGCCGACCTTGGCGAGCTTCTCCTTCGTCAGGGTGTCGGCGACGCCCGCCGTCCAGATGCCGCAGGCGCGCACGCCGTGCGGTCCGACCTCGGCCGCCAGGTAGCGCATGAACGCCTCGGCCGCCGCATCGGCCGGTCCGGTGCTGCCCATGCCGGGCATCGCTCCGTCGCCCGACGCGCTGTTCAGGTGAAGGATCACGCCGGACCCCTGCTCGATCATGCGCCGCCCCGCGGCGCGGGCGGTGACGAAGCTGCTCTGGAGGCCGTTGACCACGGCCCGCAGGAGATCGTCCGTCGCCATCTCGACCAGCGGGGTGCCCTGGACGTCCCCGCGGCTGATGAGGTTGAACGACACGTCGACGCTGCCGGCTTTCGACACCACGTCCCGGACGTGGGTGTCCACGGCCTGCTCGTCCAGGGCGTCGAGAACGGCCACGTCGGCGGACCCGCCTGACGCCGTGACGTCCTCGGCCACGGCCTCGAGCGCGGCGCGCGTGCGTCCAGCGAGGAAGACCCGGGCCCCCTCGCTGGCGAACGCCCGGGCGACGCCGCCGCCGATCCCGCCGCCGCCGCCGTAGATGATCGCGCTCTTGCCCTGCAGGAGCTGTGTCATGTCCGCCTCCCTTGCTTCGTGGCCGCCGACGCTCTACGAGGTGAAACGTCGGCCCGCACGAAAACTCATCGGTGGTGCGATGACGGCATGCGATACTCCCCCCGATGGATTCGCAAGCGGTCATGGTCGGCGTCCTCCTCGCCGGACGGCCCGACGACCTTGGCGAGTGGCTCGCCGACGCGAGGGCCTTCGAGGCAGCCGGCGCCGACTCGCTGTGGGTCGACCCCGCCGCGGAGTCGGCGCTCGACCCTCTCGCCCTGCTCGCCGCGCTCGCGGCGCTCACCTCCCGGTCGCTGCTGGTCACCGCCCTGCCCGAATCCGCCAGCCCGCCCGAGGCCCTCGCCCGCACGCTCGCCACCGTCGGGCGCCTGAGCCACGGCCGTCTCGCGCTGGTCGCCGACCACGAGCGGCTCGACGAGCTCGCCTTGGCGCCCGGTCTCAGGACCTTCCGCCGGCTGCCCGGCGAAGCGGGAGCCTTCGAGCGCACGCGCGGCGGGGACGAGCCGGAGCGCTGGGTCCAGACCCCGCCCCCAGCGGGCCGGGCGGCCTGGCGGGCGGCGCTCGCCGACGCGGCCCAGGGCGGCGCCCGCGGGCTGCTGGTCCCCGCCGGTCCGCGGCTATTGGACATCCTGCGAAACCCGGACGACCCAGGCGGCCGCCGCGACCTCCAGCTCGCGCAGGGCTGAGCCGGCCGGGCGCCCACGCCGGCGTGTCCGGCGGGCCTCGAGACTGCGCATCAGCACGCGCGGGTGTTGACGTCCGTCTGTAAAACGATCCAAAATTGCCCACACTTGGCGATGTTCTTGGCGATGTGCCAGTTTTGGCGCTGTGTCAGTGACGGTGTGCATCGAACCGCGGCATCGACGCGATGGCGCCCCGAAGGAGGCCACCGTGGAGGTCACACGACGCCAGTTCCTGAAGATCAGCACGGTGGGCGCGGGCGCGCTCGGCGCCTCGACCCTTGGCTTCGACGTCGCGCAGGCAAAGCAGGTGCAGCAGCAGCTGCGCATCGAGGGCGCCACCGTCTCCCACTCCGTCTGCCCGTACTGCGCGGTGGGCTGCGCGCTGCTCGCCTATACGAAGAAGGATGCGAGCGGCAAGGTCCAGCTCCTCCAGATCGAAGGCGACCCGGACAGCCCGGTCAACGAGGGGCGCCTGTGCCCCAAGGGCGCGACCGCGCTGCAGCTCGCCGTCTCCCGGCAACGTGTCACGAGCCCGCTCTACCGGGCGTCGGGGGCGAGCGACTGGCAGCACGTCTCCTGGGACTTCGTCCTGGACAAGCTGGCCCAGAACATCAAGGCGTCGCGGGACCGCACGTTCGTCACCACCGACGCCGACGGGAACGTCGTCAACCGCTGTGAAGGCATCGCCTTCGCCGGCGGTGCCGCGTTCAGCTCCGAGGAGGGCTACTTCGCCACCAAGGTGATGCGCGGCCTCGGCGTCGTCCACCTGGAGCAACAGGCCCGCGTCTGACACGGCCCCACGGTGACCAGTTTGGCCGCCACGTTTGGCAGAGGGGCAATGACGAACCATTGGCGTGACATCAGGCACGCCGACCTCATGCTCGTCAACGGAGCCAACCCCGCCGAGGCCCATCCGGTCGGCTTCCAGTGGTTCATGCGGGCGAAGCTCGAGCGAGGCGCGAAGCTGATCCACGCCGACCCCCGCTTCACCCGGACCTCGGCGGTCGCCGACAGGCACGTGCGGATCCGGGTCGGCACCGACGTCGCCTACTTCGGCGGGCTGATCAACTACGTCCTCCAGAACGGGCTGTACCACAAGGACTACGTGCTCTACGCGACCAACGCAGGCTTCATCGTGAAGGAGGGCTACGAGTTCAAGGACGGGCTCTTCAACGGCTACGACCCGACCAAGCGCATCTACGACACCAAGTCCTGGGCGTACGAGACCGGGCCGGACGGCTTCGCCAAGGTGGACGTCGAGCACCCGCGCTCGGTGCTCAACCTGCTGCGCAACCACTACAGCCGCTACACCCCGGAGATGGTCGAGCGCATCACCGGCATCCCGAGGGACCAGTTCCTCGAGGTGGCGAAGCTCGTCGGCGAGATGGGGCGGCCCGACAAGGTGATGACGATCATCTACGCCGTCGGCCTCACCCACCACACCACCGGCGTGCAGCTCATCCGCTCGGGTGCGGTGCTCCAGCTCCTGCTGGGCAACGTCGGGCGCCCCGGAGGCGGCATGAACGCCGAGCGCGGCCACGCCAACATCCAGGGCAACACCGACCACGCGATCTCCTGGGACATCCTGCCCGGCTACCTGAGGATCCCGGCACCAGGCCAGCGCAACCTGGACGACTACGTGAAGCAGAGCGCGGCCAAGCAATGGCGCGCCAACTCCCTGAACTTCTTCGGCTCGCACTACCGCAAGTTCATGGTGAGCCTGCTGAAGACGTGGTACGGGGACGCGGCGACCAAGCGCAACGAGTTCGCGTTCGACCACGTCCCCAAGCCCGCCGGTGACTCGTCCTGGCTCTCGATCTTCGATCACGCGCTCCAGGGGAAGATGGAAGGCGTCCTGCTGTCGGGGATGACGGCGACGAGCATCGGGCCCGACTCCAACCAGGTGCTGCACGCACTCTCGAACCTCAAATGGCTGTGCGTGATGGACGCCTTCCCCACCACCAGCTCGGAGTTCTGGCGCGCCCCCGGAATCGACCCCAGCACGGTCCAGACCGAGGTGTTCATGCTCCCGGCCACGCACTGGATCGAGAAGGACGGGTCGTTCACCAACAGCGGCCGCTGGGCGCAGTGGAAGGAGCAGGTCCTGCCCCCGGAGGGAGACGCCCGCCACGACCACTGGGTCCTCGCCGACCTCTTCCAGCGGGTGCGCCGCCTCTACGACCAGCAAGGCGGGAAATTCCCGGCGCCGGTCCTCGAGCTCACCCTCCCGTACAAGGACCCGCTCAGGCCCGAGCTGGACGAGATCGCCCAGGAGATCAACGGCCGGAACCTCACCACGGGCAAGCGGCTCGAGACCTTCGCCGACCTCGCCGACGACGGCACCACGACCGCCGGCGACTGGATCTACACTGGGCACTACCCCGAGAGCGGCAACCTGACCAAGCGACGGGACGGCGTGCAGGACCCCCAGAAGAACGACCCCACCGGCATGGGCTTCTACTCGAACTGGGCGTGGAGCTGGCCGCTCAACCGGCGCGTGCTCTACAACCGGGCCTCGGCCGACCCCCAGGGACGACCGTGGGACCCCCGCCGGCCGGGGATCCGCTGGGATGCCGCTGCCGGCCAGTGGATGGGTGACGTACCGGACTACCCGCCCAAGGCCGACCCGAGCGACCCCAAGTCCCCGCTGCCGTTCATCATGACCGGGGAGGGGACGGGGCGGCTGTTCAGCAATTCGGTCGCGGACGGGCCGTTCCCCGAGCACTACGAGCCGATCGAATCGCCGGTCGACAACCCGCTCCACCCCGAGGTCTCGGCGACGCCCGTCGCCTTCCTCTACGACAAGGCGGCCGGCCGGCCCGACCGGTTCGGCACCCGCGAGGAATTCCCCTACGTGGCCACGAGCTACCGGCTCACCGAGCACGAGCACTATGTCACCCAGCACGTCGAGCAACTGGTCCAGCTCCAGCCGGAGGCCTTCGTCGAGGTGCCCGCCGAGCTCGCCCGCGAGAAGGGGATCGCCAGCGGCGACAAGGTGCGGGTCTCGTCCAAGCGGGGCAAGCTCGAGGTGCGCGCGGTGGTGACCCGGCGCCTCGGGCCGCTCCAGGTGGACGGCAAGAAGGTCTACCAGATCGGCATCCCCATCCACTGGGGCTTCGTCGGCCTCAAGAGCGGCCAGCACTGGCTCGCCAACGCCCTCACCCCGTTCGTCGGCGACGCCAGCGCCCGAACGCCCGAGTTCAAGGCCTTCCTCGTGAACATCGAGAAGATCTGATGGCTCCGTCCGACGTGGCCGCGACCGACGGGTGGGTGCCCTGGCGCCGGCGGGCGGAGACACTGCGCGAGCGGCACCCCTTCGCCGAGGAGGTGCTCACCCTCTACCTCGCCCTGCTCGACGTCTGGGAGGAGGCGTGGAACGCCGCGCGCGAGGCGCCGCCGGAGCCCGCGGCGCTGGCCGAATGGGCGGCCGGGCGCGTGCTCCCGCAGGTCGTGGAGGCGACGGGGCGTGCCGGCCCCGAGCCGCTCGCCGACGCCACCCACAAGCTCGTCGAGGAGGGCATGGCCTCCGAGCCGCTGGTCGCGTGGCTCACGGGCGGCGAGCTCGATCCGGTCGAGCGCTACCTGGCCCGCGCCTCGCTGCGGGGTCCGCTGGAGGCGATCGGTGAAGGCGCCGCCGCCGCGTGCGCCGCCGACCCGGCGCCCAGGGGCGGCCGGCGCTGCCCGCGGTGCGGAGGGCCACCGCAGCTCAGCTTCCGCCCCCGCTCGGAGGACGGGCTGGTGACCGAGCGCCGGCGCCTGGTCTGCGCCCGCTGCGGGGCGGGATGGAGCTACTCCGGCAGCTCCTGCGCGTCGTGCGGGGAGGCCGTGGGCTCGCGGCGCGTCATCTACGCCGAGCGGAGCGAGCAGCCCGTGGTGGGGCGGGGCGACGCCACCGCCTCCACGCAGGACGGCGCCCCGGTGTTCCCGCACCTCCGCATCGAGGGCTGTGAGCGCTGCAAGCGGTACCTGATCGACGTCGACCTGGGCCGCGACACCCGCGCCGTGCCCGAGGTGGACGAGCTGTCGGCGCTGCCGCTCGACCTCTACGCGGCCGAGCGCGGCCTGTTCAAGATCACACCCAACCTGATGGGGTTCTGAGATGGCGGAGATCACGCCCGGCCAGGCCTACGGGTTCTTCACCGACACCAGCGTCTGCATCGGCTGCAAGGCCTGCGAGGTAGCCTGCAAGCAGTGGAACCAGCTCCCCGGCAACGAGCCGGCCTTCCTCGACGGCTTCGACAACACCGGGAGCCTGGACGACCAGAACTGGCGGCACGTGCAGTTCATCGACAACGTGCCGGACACGCCCATCGGCACCGGCCAGGGAAAGGCCTGGCTGATGATGTCGGACGTCTGCAAGCACTGCCAGCACGCGAGCTGCATGGACGTCTGCCCGACCGGGGCGATCATCCGCACCGAGTTCGATACCGTCTACATCCAGCCGTCGGTCTGCAACGGCTGCCGCGACTGCATCTCGGCCTGCCCCTACAGCGTGATCGGCTTCGACGAGGACACCCACGTCGCGCGCAAGTGCACGCTCTGCTACGACCGGCTCCAGGGCGGGCTCGAGCCGGCCTGCGCCAAGGCCTGCCCGACCCAGTCGATCCAGTTCGGCCCGGTCTCGGAGCTGCGGCAGCAGGCGGGCAAGCGCGTGGCCGACCTGCACGCGCAGGGGGTCACGGAGGCACGCCTGTACGGGGACGACGATTCGGTCTACGGCGGGCTCAACGCGTTCTTCCTGCTCATGGACAAGCCGGAGGCGTACAATCTGCCCAACGCGGAGAACGCGGTGCTGCCGAAGCGCAACAACCCGGGCGGCTACCTGACCGGGATGGTCACCGCGGTGCTCGGGGTGTTCGCCGGGCTGGTCGCGCTGCGCCGCCGCCGGCCGCCGGCGCAGGAGACACCGCCCCCTGGCGGGCCGCCCCCTGGGGCGCCGCCCCAGGGAGGGCCGACGCGGGAGGCGCCGGGCCGGGCCGAGGGCGGTGAGGGATGATGCCGCTGGCCGCCGCCGAGCATTTCGTCCGCGCGCCGGACTGGACCTGGTACATCCTGTTCTACTTCTTCCTGGCCGGACTGGCCGGCGGCTCCTACGCCATCGCCACGCTGCTCCGCCTCTGGGGCGACCCCTCGGACGAGCCCGCGGTACGGCTCGGCTACTACGCCGCCTTCCCGCTCTACGTCCTGTGCCCGGTCCTGCTGACGCTCGACCTGGGCAAGCCGCTGCGCTTCTGGCACATGCTGGTGAACACGACGCCGGGCGCGACAGGCGTCAGCTTCAAGGTCTGGTCGCCGATGTCGGTCGGATCGTGGGCGCTTGTCGTGTTCGGCATCTTCGTTACGGTGTCGTTCCTTGAGATGCTGGTACGCGACCGGGTCCTCCGCCTCCCGCTCGCCGACCGGGCGGCGCGGGTGCTGGACAGCGCCGCGGGCAAGGTCTGGAGCATCGTGGGAGGCGTCGCGGGCCTGTTCATCGCCGGCTACACGGGCGTGCTCCTGGCCGTCTCGAACCAGCCGGTATGGAGCGACACCTGGGCGCTGGGCGGGCTCTTCCTCGCGTCGGGGCTCTCCGGATCGGCCGCCCTGCTCGCGCTGCTCGTCCGCTACCGGCCGGACGCGCAGGCCAGCACCGGCATGCTGGTGCTCTCCGAGCGCCTGTTCGCGCTCCTCGAGCTCGTGCTGCTCGTGTTCTTCGTGCTCACGCTGGTCCCGGCCGGCACCCTGGGCGACGCCTTCGGCTTCCCGTGGATCCTCCTGTGGCTCGTGGCGTTCGCAGGCCTCCTGCCAGGGCTCCGCGGTCTCCTCACCGCCCGCCTGGCCCTCACCGGCGAAGGCGCCGTCACCGGCGGGGCCGGCGGGGCCGCCGGGGCCGTCACCGGCGGCGGGGCCGTCGCCAGCCAGGCGGCCCTCGCCTCAGTCGCCGTGCCAGCGCTGGTCCTGCTCGGCGTGCTGGCCCTCCGCGCAGCCGTGATCTTCAGCGCCCAGTAGCCCGCATTCCGCCCGGAGTGCCGCTCGAACGAACGCTCCAAGTCGTCTACGCTGTCGATATCGAGAAACAGCCCGACGTGTCGGCGAGACTCCCCCCCGTCGAACCGCTGCCGCAGCCGCTCCAGACGGTCGGGGCGCGGCCGGGCAGGGCGCGAGCATGGCAGGAGAGATCGCTCCCGGATTGCCGGCCGGTCGCGAGCGGCTGGGGCCTGCGCTGCCAGCCGGCGATCTCGGTGCCGAGCTTCGACCGGGCTGACCTGGGAGGACGCGCGCCTCATCCCCATCCGCCCGGCTGACCGTCAGGGCTTGTGCGAAATTACCTCGACGCCCCGCGCGGCCAGGTGCGCTTCGAGGTCTGCGGCCAGCAGGCGCCGCGCCGACGGATGGTGCCGGAGGGTCGCGTCCAGGTGGCACAGCGTCAGTCCCCGAACCGCCAGGTGCGCAGCTTCCCCGGAGCACAGCTCCCCGATCGGCGGCATCGCGCTTGGAAGCCAGGCGGCCTCCCCCGGCAACGACATCGCCCGCATGGCCTCGTGCTCGGCCTCGACGTGGTCGATGAAATGCAGGTGGTCGGCCCGGCGCAAGATGACCAGCTGGCGCGCGGCCGGGGTTCGGTCGAACAGCTCGTACATGCCGGCAAGCGGCGTGGCGGTATCGCGCTCGGCGACCAGGTACAGCGTCGGCACGTCCCGACCCCACCCGAACGCCAGCGTCGCCGGGATGATCCCCGGCCGCGGCCGGGCGCTGCCAGCCGGCGCCAGCGCCACCACCGCCCGGATGCGCCCCTCGACGTCGGGCGCGGCCAGCGCGGTCCACCCGCCGAAGCTGTGCCCGACGACGCCGATCCTGGCGGGATCGGGGGCGGCTGGCGACGGCCACCCGCCGCCGAGCAGGTGGTCGAGCAGCAGGCGGATGTCCGGCACCCGGTTGGCGATCCAGGCGTCGACCCGCGTAGCGCGCTGCGCGGCGGTCTCGCCAGCTCGTGGCGCCAGGTCCTCGGCGACCACCTCCCAGTGGTCCAGCGCCGCGACCACGTACCCGTGGCTGGCCAGGTGGGTGCACAGGAAGGTGGCCGACCGCCGGTGCCCGCCGCTGGAATGCGAGAACGCCACCAGGGCAAAGGTGCCGGGCTGGGCCGCGGCGTCGCGCACGGCGGCCTGCACGCGCGGCGTGCCGCCGGGAGGCGTGAAGCGGTCCTGGGTTGCTGCCGCCAGGTCCTGGCCCGCGTGGCGCGCCGCCGCCGGGTACCAGAGCTCGCAGGGCAGCGCCCGGCCCCGGGTCGGGTCGGGGGCCTGGATGGTGGCCACGCCGACCGGGAACCGGCCCCGGCTGAACGGGTCGTAGGGGTCGTCGCGCTCCGTCATCGCCGCAGCATGGCAGCCACCACGCTGGCGGGATACGGATTTCGCTCACGGCGTGGCACCGGGGCAGGCAGCGGCAAGGCGGCGGCAGCGTCGCCGATCCGTCGTTGACCGGCCTGTTCGTTTCTGCGGGGCGGTTCCGAGGGGTTCGGCGAGGCCATCGGCGTCCGCGTGCCATCCGATCCGGCCACTGTCGAACGCGATCTGGCTCGGAGCGTGCGCGTGGGCGTGACCCCCGAGCAGGCCCGCGCAGGTCGCCAGGCCCGAGCCGGGCCGTCTTGTCGACGCCCACGCACAGACACGCCCTGTGGTGCTGGTCGAGCGCTGCCAGCCGGCTGTTGAGCCTGTCAGTACGCGGCCTTCGCGATCGTATCCGGCGACGGTTGGCGGCGGGCGTCGCGCAGACGCCCCCGCCGAGAGCAGAAGGCCGCCCGGTCACGGTGCGCGGGCGGGCGGCCGCAGTGGACAGGAGGAACGTATGCACCGACTGGTCGTCGTGCTCGCCCAGGCCGGTGGCCGGGGCACGGGCGGCGGAAGGGTCTCCTACAGCCCGGACTGGAGCCTGTTCAGCGCCGGGCAGCACCTGGTCCAGGAGGGGCTGAACCTGCTGGCCGCGCCAGGCAGAGGGGAGCGACCATGCACCGTGACAGCAGCGCGCCGGCAGGATCGGACGGCCGGTCCAAGCACTGGCCGCGGCGTGGCTGGCTGGTGCTGGCCGCGGTGGCCGGCCTCGCCGCCGGCGTCCTGGTCGGCCGGGGCCTGGCCCGGCCGGCCTCGCCAGCGCCGCCGGTGGGCGGTCATCCAGCCGCTGCCGGTCTCACCTGATTCCGGCAGAAGCGGAATCGGGGCTTCGCCGCGAATTCCATTGGATGCGAATACGCGATGAGCTGCGTACGAGCAGTGGGGAGTCGTCGGCGTTGCCGCCTCCGACCTGGTGCTCCCGTCGCTTGGGACCCGAGGCCGCAACATGACGGACGCCACGCGATCTCGGGGTCGCCGTCCGTGCCTGCCTTCCTTGCGCTGCGCGTTTGACCCTCTTCGTATCAGATGCGAGAGTCCCGCATCCGATGCGACGACGGTCGGAGTCACTTTCGGTGGAGGACCACACGACCGCCCCGGGCATGGCCCGGCTGCACATGGTCGCACCCTTGTGCGCTGGTTACCGATGTCGATGAGGTTGGGCACCACTGGCCTGGTTGCGGTGGGAGTATCAAGGTGCTACTCCCAGTGAGGGGGCGCCGTCGCGTCGCAGTCCGAGAACGTTACGTTGTATGCGGTGATTCGCCGTGGCTCTCGGGCTGGGCTGTCGGGGCCGGGCCCTGGAGCACAACTACGGGGTGACCCGGCGGACGGGGGCCTGTGCAACCCGTCGGGATAATCGGTTGCCTTGGTCGGGATGCCGCTGACAGGATCTTCGCCATGCCGACCTTCTCCGCACATGATGGAACCGACCTCGCTCACCACGTGTTCGGAGCGGGCATCCCGGTGATCTGCCTGCCGGGCGGCCCGATGCAGGACTCCGTGTACCTCGGTGACCTCGGTGGCCTGTCGGCGCATCGGCAGTTGCTCATGGTGGACCATCGGGGCACCGGCCAGTCCGCGATACCGGAGGATGCTGCTTCCTATCGCTGTGACCGGCTTGTCGATGATGTCGAGGCGCTGCGCGAGCACCTTGGTCTTGACCGGTTGGACCTGCTCGCGCACTGTGCCGCCGCGAACCTCGCGGCGCTGTATGTGGCCCGGCACCCACAACGCGTCGGCAAGCTCGCGCTGATCACTCCGAGCACCAGGGCCGTCGGCATCGCGGCCACCGGGCAGGCCCGGCGTGCGACCGCGCGGCTCCGCAAGGACGAGCCCTGGTTCGGAGCGGCCTTCGCAGCGCTTGAAGCAATCGTGGCCGGCAACGCCACCGACGACAGCTGGAAGGCCATCGAGCCCTTCTTCTACGGCCGATGGGATGCGGCGGCACAAGCCCACCAGGCGGCCCAGGACGGCCATCGGAACCAGGAAGCCGCGGCCGCCTTCGGCGCTGAGGGCGCCTTCGACCCGGAGGCCACTCGCGCGGCACTGGCCGCATTCAACGCGCCGGTGCTGCTGCTTGCCGGAGAGGTCGATCTGAACACGATTCCGAGCGTCGTGGCCGAATTCGCCGAGCTGTTCCCGAACGCCCAGCTCGTCGTTCAACCAGAAGCAGGCCACTATCCGTGGCTCGATGACGCTGACCAGTTCGTGGCGCCAACCGCGACGTTCCTGGGATGAAGGTTGCCTCGCGAGGGAGCCGAGCGAACGCCGACCGGCTGCCCGGGCCAGGCTGACGTGGTGCCCAACCTCATCGACATTTCCCGACCCCTCGACCACCAACCGGTGCCCGAACCCGCCTACAAACGATGCCCCTTCTCGATGGCATAGCCATCCACCCGGCCACTACCCGCTTTTCAGCCACCCTCTACAGACGCTCGCGCCTTCGGGTGACAGCGTCGAGGCCGTGCGGCTGTATTTGAACGCGAGGTTTGGGCACGGGGCCACTTCTCGATCGAACCCACGAGATAGCCGCCTTTGCTTGGAGACCCTGGTCGTGGGTGGCCCAGAATGCCTGTTGCGTGCACGTATGGGTTGAGTTATCGTTACGCCTATGACTGAGCCCAGCGCCCCCGACCAAGTCGTCGACTCGGCGGAGTACGAGTACGAGGACGACTTCTCCGAAATCGCGGAGCACCCATTGCCGCTGGACGATCGGACGAAGATTCAGGACGAGGGCGACGCCACAGGCCCCTACGGCAATGAAGGCTCGCTCGAAGGTGATGGCTGATGACTTCTGTGCCCAGCTCCCCGTCTGGTTTGGATCGCCCGGATCGAATCAGGTGCCGCGCCCTTGTGGTGCAGGCGGCGCAGCTGGGCCACGAAAACCGCGATGAGATTCATTACACCCAGGGTAGTAAGCGCTGGGACGGCATCACGAACCACAAGAATCCCCAGCGCGGGGAGGTCCCGAGCCAGGCGGACTGCTCCTCGTTCTGCACCTGGGCGCTGTGGAGCGGCCTGAGATTGGTGTTCCTCCTTCCTGATAAGGTGAATGGCCTGGATTGGAAGGCTGGCTATTCGGGCACGTTGCTCGACCACGGTGCGAAGGTGCCGTCGACAGAACACAAGTTGCAGGGTGATCTCGTGTTCTATGGGTCTCCGGTCGACCACGTGGCGATCGTCGTGGCTCGGGTGAATGGCGTGCTGATGGTGGTCAGTCACGGAAGCGAGGGCGGCCCGTTTTACGTCAGGTACAACTACCGCACGCCCGCCCAGTTCCGGCGCTACATCTAAGGTCGACGGCGACCAGAACCACGCACACCACACGGTGCGTCCAGCAGGGGAAATCCCGATCGCCACCGTGCCGGACCGCCGCCAAGATTGGCGAACGATCCAGCACGCCGGCCCCTCCTGCGACTCGCCGGTTCGAATCCTCGGCAGGGCACCGACCAGATCCTCGCAACCCGTACAGTGCAGCTAAATGCTTCCTGGGAGTTCATGCCGCATGGTTGAGTTCCTCCGCGATCACCGGCCGGTGATCGAGCGCGAACGGGCTGCCGATCTGCGACAGCACCTGGGCTGGGGTGATCGTGTGGGCCCACCGGTCGGCGTCGG
>WNFZ01002879.1_pt1 | contig 16213 bp, 15 predicted proteins | sample 5400081 | NCBI WGS metagenome assembly WNFZ01 (sample SAMN13153365, study PRJNA577476) | soil metagenome | isolation source: 80 cm soil or saprolite under grassland replicate 1 | place: USA:California | collected 2016-06-15 | reverse complement strand
CGGATCGGCGCCCAGACGACGACCGGCGGCGTTGTCGTCGTCGCCGATACAACAACGGTATCGGCTCCTCCTCCGCCTTGCCGGACCGCCGCCTGGATCACCGCCCGCATCCACCGGGACTTCTGAAACACGCCCTAGGGCGCAGACTGGGCAGATGTCCATCAGCGTCTTCGACCTGTTCTCGATCGGGATCGGGCCGTCCAGCTCGCACACGGTCGGACCGATGCGGGCCGCCCGGATGTTCGCGGCCGGGTTGCGCGAGGACGGCCTGCTGTCCCGGACCCGGCGGGTGCACGCGGCGCTGTTCGGGTCGCTCGGCGCCACCGGGCACGGCCACGGCAGCGACCGGGCGGTGCTGCTCGGGCTGCTCGGCGAGGACCCCGAGACGGTGGACGTGTCCACTGTGGACACCCGCTGCGCCGGGATCCGGCAGGCCGGCCGGCTGGCGCTGCTGGGCGAGCACCCGGTGCCGTTCGACCCGGATAAGGACCTGGTGCTGCACCGGCGGGAGAGGCTGCCGTTCCACCCCAACGGCATGGTCTTCACCGCGTACGGCGAGGGCGGCGACGAGCCGCAGCAGGGCGAAAGCGTCCTCGGACAGCAGCCTGTAGGCAGGGTCCTGCGCCGGCGGACGTACTACTCGGTCGGCGGCGGGTTCGTTGTGGACGACAGCGCGCACGGGGCGGACCCGATCAAGGCCGACGACACCCCGGTGCGGTATCCCTTCGACACCGGCGACGAACTGCTGGCCGTCGCCCGGCAGGGCGGCCTGTCGGTCAGCGACCTGATGCTGGCCAACGAGCTGTCCTGGCGCTCCGAGGCCGAGGTACGGGCGGGGCTGCTGCGCATCTGGGCCGTGATGCAGGAGTGCGTGGTCCGCGGCTGTGACACCGACGGGACGCTGCCCGGCGGGCTGAAGGTGCGGCGCCGTGCCGCGGAGCTGTGCCGCACGCTGGTCCGCGACACCAGCGACGACCCGCTGCGCGTCATGGACTGGATCAGCCTGTACGCGCTGGCGGTGAACGAGGAGAACGCCGCGGGTGGGCGGGTGGTCACCGCACCCACCAACGGCGCGGCCGGGATCGTCCCCGCGGTGCTGCACTACTACACCCGGTTCGTGCCCGGCGCCGACGACGACGGGGTGGTGCGGTTCCTGCTGACCGCGGGCGCGATCGGCGTGCTGTTCAAGCAGAACGCGTCCATCTCCGGCGCCGAGGTCGGCTGCCAGGGCGAGGTCGGGTCGGCCTGCTCGATGGCCGCCGGCGGGCTGGCCGAGGTGCTGGGCGGCACCCCGGCGCAGGTGGAGAACGCCGCCGAGATCGCGATGGAGCACAACCTGGGGCTGACCTGCGACCCGGTCGGCGGGCTGGTGCAGATCCCGTGCATCGAGCGGAACGCGGTCGCCTCGATCAAGGCGATCGCGGCGGCCCGGATGGCGCTGCGCGGCGACGGCGAGCACTTCGTCAGCCTCGACAAGGTCATCAAGACCATGCGGGAGACCGGCGCCGACATGAAGGTGAAGTACAAGGAGACCGCGCGCGGCGGTCTCGCGGTGAACGTCATCGAGTGCTGAGCGGTAGCACGGGACACCGACAACGTCGGCCGGCTGTCCACAGCGGAAAGTGCCGTCCACAGATTGCGCCGGACACCTCCCGCCGGGTCTTGACAGGGCGGACCATGGACGTGGGGTCGTCCCCCCGAGGAGGGTGGGGGGTGGGCTGGCGACGACGATGTCGAGCCCGAGTCCGCTTATTTGGCGCCTACTTCGCGTCGGCGTAGCAGTCCACCACGGACGTGCCGAGCGGGAACTGCACCGGGGTGTCGCCGAACAGCAGCCGGCGCGCCTCGTCCCCGGCCTCCCCCACCGCGGCCGCCACCTCCTCGGCCAGCGCGGCCGGACAGTGCACCACCACCTCGTCGTGCTGGAAGAAGACCAGCTCCGCCGCGGTGCCCGCCAGCCGGCGCCGCAGCGAGGCGAGCAGCACCAGCGCCCACTCCGCGGCGGTGCCCTGGATGACGAAGTTCCGGGTGAACCGACCGCGCTCACGGGCCACCTGCGTTGCCCTGCGCCGGGCCGCGTCGCCCGCCTCGGGCAGGCCGGCGCCGGACTGCGCCGCCCAGTACCGGTCCCCCGCCGGCGGGCAGGTGCGGCCGAGGTAGGTGCGGACGATCCGGCCCTCCTCCCCCGCCCGGGCGGCCGCCTCCACGTACCGCATCGCGTCCGGGAACCGCCGCCGCAGCACGGCCAGCAGTTCGGCCGCGCCGCCGGACGTGCCGCCGTACATCGCCGACAGCAGGCCGAGCTTGGCCCGGGCCCGGTCGCCGTCGAACGCCTGCTCGGCCAGCGCGCCGTACATGTCCTCCGCCCCCGCCGCCTCGGCCATCCGCGGGTCGTGCGACACCGCGGCCAGCACCCGCGGCTCGAGCTGCCCGGCGTCGGCCACCACCAGCGCCCAGCCCGGGTCGGCCACCACCGCCCGGCGCACGATGCGCGGGATCTGCAGCGCGCCGCCGCCCCTGGTCGCCCACCGGCCGGACACCACGCCGCCCACCACGTACTCCGGCCGGAACCGCCCGTCCCGCACCCACGCCTCCAGCCAGGACCAGCCGTGCGCGGCGTGCAGCCGGGACAGCTCCTTGTACGCCAGCACCGGCTGCACCGCGGGATGGTCCACCTGCTGCAGCAGGTACGACCGGGCGGATGCCAGCTCGATCCCCTCCCGGCCGAACGCGCGCACCAGGTCGGCCGGCGAGTCGGGGTTGACCGCGCGGCCGCCGAACGCCTGCCGGACCTGCTCGGCCAGATCGGCCAGCCGGGGCGGCCGCGCACCGCCGGCCGACCGCGGGCCGAGCGCCTCGGTCAGCAGCGCGTCGTGCCGGGCGGCGCTCCACGGCAGCCCGGCGTGCGCCATCTCCGCCGCGACCAGCGCACCGGAGGACTCCGCGGCGAGCAGCAGCCGCATCCGGCCCGGATGCTCGGTGGTGGCGGCGCGGCGCTGCTGATCGGCGTACAGCGCGACCGCGGCGTCCAACGGGTCGGCGCCGCCGGGCAGGTCGGCCGGCTCCGGCTCGAACAGCGCCGGCTGCATCTCGCGGCTGGGCGGCGGTGGGTCGTCCGGCACCGGCAGGCCGTGTAACCGGGCCCAGCCGGCGGCCAGCGACCGCGGCGAGCCCCACTGCCCCGCGTACCCCAGGAGCACCGCCTCGACCAGCGCCAGGTCGTGGCAGCGGCCGACCCGGACGCCGGCCGCGAGCAGCCCCGGGTACACCTCGGCGGCGGCCGGCCACAGCCAGCGCGGGGAGTCGGCGCGCTCCCGGGCGGCCACCGCTGCGGCCAGGTCGGGCACCTCCTCCACCGGTCCCACCGGCTGCCCGGCGTCGTCCAGGGCGCGCAGCCGCCCGGCACCGTCCCAGGTGGGTACCGCGGCGACGAGCACATCGCCGATTCTGGACCCGGCCACCGACAATCCCGGACCCGCCGACCCTGCCGATCTGCCGACCCGGCGGCCCCGCCGATCCGGCGGCAAGACGTGACACTGGGCGACCGGGCGGCTCCGGTACGGTCGACGTACCGAATCCGCCTGCTCCTTCGTGAGGTCATGATGCCCGCCGAACGGGTGCTCCCCACCGCCGAGGCCGCCGAGCTGATCGGTCTGGTGCGCGACGTCGCGGCCAAGGAGCTGGCCCCGCGCGCGGCGGCGGACGAGGCGGCCGGGGCGTTCCCCCGCGACGCGTTCCGGCTGTTCGGCGAGATCGGCCTGCTCGGAATGCCGTACCCGGAGGAGTACGGCGGGGGCGGCCAGCCGTTCGAGGTGTACCTGCAGGCGTTGGAGGAGGTGGCCGCCGCCTGGATGACGGTCGGGGTGGGCACCAGCGTGCACATCCTGTCCTGCTACCCGCTGTACGCCTACGGCACCGAGGAGCAGAAGCAGGCCATGCTGCCGGAGTTACTCGCCGGCCAACTGCTCGGCGGGTACGGCCTGTCCGAGGCCCACGCCGGCTCGGACGTGACCGCGATGACCACCCGGGCCGAACGGCACGGCGAGGAGTACGTGCTGACCGGAAGCAAGGCGTGGATCACGCACGGCGGGCAGGCCGACTTCTACGCGGTGTTCGCCCGCACCTCCGAGCACCGCACCCGCGGCATCTCCACGTTCCTGGTCCGGGCCGGCTCGGACGGGCTCGGCTACGGCGCGCCGGAGCGCAAGATGGGGCTGACCGGCTCGCCCACCACCGCGGTGCATTTCGACGGGGTACGGGTGCCGGCCGACCACCGGCTCGGCGCGGAGGGTCAGGGGCTGGCCGCCGCGCTGGCCGCGCTGGACTCCGGTCGGCTCGGCATCGCGGCGTGTGCCACCGGCCTGGCCCAGGCGGCGCTGGACGTGGCGACCGGGTACGCCAGGGAGCGCCGCCAGTTCGGCAGGCCGATCGGGGAGTTCCAGGGGTTGGCGTTCGGCCTGGCGGACATGGCGGCGGCGGTGGAGTCGGCCCGGGCCACGTACCTGGAGGCGGCCCGCCGCCGGGACCGCGGGCTGCCGTTCTCCCGGCAGGCGGCGGTGGCCAAGCTGATCGCCAGCGACACGGCGATGCGGGTCACCACCGACGCGGTGCAGGTGCTCGGCGGGTACGGCTACACCCGGGACTACCCGGTGGAGCGGATGATGCGGGAGGCGAAGGTCACCCAGATCTTCGAGGGGACGAACCAGATCCAGCGGCTGGTCATCTCCCGGGACCTGCTCCGGTGACAGCCCGCGAGGCGACAGCGAGTGAGCATCGCAGGGCCGCCCTGCCGGCCCACGACACCGCCCGGGCCGAACCGCGGCCCGAGGAGCGGAGCGAGCGCGGAGCCGAGCAATGAGGACCCGCGAGGCGACAGCGAGTGAGCAAATGAGGATCGGCGTCGTCGAGCGGATCTGGCGGTACCCGGTCAAGTCGATGCTCGGCGAGCCCCTGCAGTCCGCGGAACTGGTGCAGCGTGGCCTGGTCGGCGACCGGCGTTACGCGGTCCGGGACGCCGACGGCAAGCTGGGCAGCGGCAAGAGCAACCGCCGGTTCCGGAAGTTCGAGGCTCTGCTGGCCAGCACGGCGCGCTACGGCCCGGACGGCGTCGTGGTGCTCACCCTGCCGGACGGGCGCACCGTCCGGGTGGACGAGGACCGGGTGCACGACGAACTGCGGGCCGCGCTCGGCCGGGACAGCGTGCGACTGGCCGCCGAGGCGGACCTCTCGCACCACGACGAGGCACCGGTACACCTGGTCACCACCGCGTCGCTCGGCTGGCTGGCCGACGCGGTGCCCGCCGCCACCGTGGACGAACGGCGGCTGCGGCCGAACCTGCTGGTCCGCACCGAGCAGCGCGCCGGGCTGGTCGAGGACGCCTGGGTCGGCCGCCCGCTGCGGATCGGCGGCCAGGTCCGGCTGCAGGTCACCCACCGCACCGAGCGCTGCGCAATGGCCAACGCCGCGCAGCCCGGCCTGGAGCACTGCGGCGACATCCTCAAGACGGTGGCCGGCCGCAACGACATGAGGCTAGGCGTGCACGCGGACGTGCTGGCCGGCGGCACGGTCCGGCTCGGCGACCCGGTCGTCCTCGGGTAGCTCAACCTCCGGCCAGGCGACCGCGTCTTCGAAGGTGACACCCAGGACCCGTAGCGTACGGAGCCGCCGATGTCGCACCGCTCGCCCGCCACGCTCGCGCCCGGACCGGCGCTGCCGGCGGACGTCCGCCAGCAGCTCGCGCGGACCGGGAACCTGGAGACCCGTGGGTCTGGGTCACCCTGGCCGCGGCGACCGTGCTGGCATTGGTCGGGCTGGTCTGGTGGTGCCGCCGGCAGGAGCTGGCCGGCTGGTGGCGGTGGGCCAGGCTGGTGGCCGGCGGCCTGGCCGTGCTGCTGCTGGCCACCGGGGCGGTCGGCGCCGGGATCAACAGCTACGTCGGGTACTTCCCGACGCTGCGCAGCTTCGCCGCGTACGTCGCGGGCAGCCGTTCCGGCGGGCTGGGCGGCGCCGGGGCGGCGGTGCCGGGCGGGTACCGGAGCCGCGTCGTCGTGGACCAGGTCGGTGCGCCCGCGCTCGGCGTCCGGCCCGGCCGGCTGTACGTGTACCTGCCGCCCGGGTACGACGACCCGGGCAACACAAGCCGCCGGAACCCGGTGGTGTACCTGGTGCACGGCTTCCCTGGCCGGGCCGCCGACTGGTTCACCGCCGGGCAGGCCGGCCGTGCGATGGACGTCCTGCTGGGCCGGCACCTGGTGCCGCCGATGATCCTGGCCAGCCCGGACGCGGCGGCCGGCCGCGGGCTGTACGACTCGGAGTGCCTGGACGCGGTCGATGGCCCGGCCGAGGGCAGGTTTCTGACCGGCACCGTGGTGTCCTATGTGGACAGCCACTACCGGACCGTCGCGGACCGCTCGGCCCGTGCGATCGGCGGCATGTCAAGCGGCGGGTACTGCGCGCTCAACCTGGGTCTGCGACACACCGACCGCTACTCGGTGATCCTGTCCTCCGAGCCGTACGGCGACCCCGGCCGGGTCGGCTACTCGCATCTGGCGTGGCGGCGGTCGCTGATGGCCGCGAACACGCCGAGCGGGTACATCCGGACGATGCGCTTCCTGCACCGCATGGCGGTCATGCTGGACGCCCCCGGCGGCGACCCGGCGGACGTGTCCCGCGCCTGCGAACTCGGCCTGGCACTGGCAGCCTGCGGGCAGCAGGTGGCGTTCCGGGTCGAGGCCGGCCAGTCGCACACCTGGCACGCCGCCCGGGCCGGCCTGCCGTACCTGCTCGCTTTCGCCGGAGCCCACCTGCGCGCGAGATATCCGGTACCGTCCCCGCACGCGTGGGAGGTCGGTTGTGAGACGCACTTCACGGTCGGGCCTGGGACGACCCCGGGACGAGAGCCGGGACGAGGCGATCCTGGACGCGGTACTCGACCTGCTGGCCGAGGAGGGGTACTCGGCTCTGACGATGGACGGGGTGGCCGGCCGTGCCCGGGCTGGCAAGGCGACCATCTACCGGCGGTGGCGGGGTAAGGCGGACCTCGTCGTCGACGCGATGCGCAGGCTGGCGCTGCGCGGGCTGGAGGTGCCGGACACCGGTTCGGTGCGCGACGACCTCGTCGGGTTCGGGCTGTCGATGGCGGACCTGCTGTCCGGCCGGCTCGGCCGGGTGGCCACCTCGGTGGTGGGCGAGGTACCCCGCAACGCCGAACTGGCCCGCGCGTTCCGCAGCTCGTTCTGGGCCACCCTGCAGTCCGGCGTGCACGACATCCTGTGCCGTGGGGCGCACCGCGGCGAGGTGCACGGGTCGGCGCCACTCGACCTGCTGCCGGCGATCACCGCCGGACCGTTCATCCTGCGGCTGATGGTCACCGGCGAGCCGCTGGACGAGCCGTTCGTGATCAGGCTGGTCGATGAGGTGATGATGCCGCTGCTGACGATGCCGCGTCCGGCTCGCTAGCCTGAGGTGGCGCGGAAGCGGCGCAGCCGCAGGCTGTTGGTGACCACGAACAGCGAGGAGCAGGCCATCGCGGCGCCGGCGATCATCGGGTTGAGCAGCCCGAACGCGGCCAGCGGCAGCGCGGCCACGTTGTAGGCGAACGCCCAGAACAGGTTGCCCCGGATGGTGGCCAGGGTGCGGCGGGACAGCCGGATCGCGTCCACCGCGGCGCGCAGGTCGCCGCGTACCAGGGTCAGGTCGCCGGCCTCGATCGCGGCGTCGGTGCCGGTGCCGATGGCCAGCCCGAGGTCCGCCTGGGCCAGCGCGGCCGCGTCGTTCACCCCGTCGCCGACCATCGCGACCACCCGGCCCTGGCCCTGCAGCCGTTGCAGCACCGCGACCTTGTCCGCGGGCAGCACCTCGGCGACCACGTCCTGCGCCGGGATGCCCACCGCGGCGGCCACCGCCCGGGCCGCGCCGGCCGCGTCGCCGGTCAGCAGCACCGGCCGCAGCCCCAGCCCGGCCAACCGCCGTACCGCCTCGGCGCTGGTCGGTTTCACCGAGTCGCCCACCACCAGGACCGCGTGGACGGCGCCGTCCCAGCCGACGAGCACGGCCGTGCTCCCCGCCGCCTCCGCCTCCCGCCGCGCCGTGTCCAGCCCGCCGGCCGGGGCCCGGTGGCCGGCCAGCGTCCGTCCGATGTGGACGGTGATGCCCTCGACGGTGCCGGCCACCCCGAGCCCTGCCTGGGCGGCGAACCCGGTCACCGCCGGCAGGGCCCCGTACTCCGTCCGGGCCGCCTCGGCGATCGCCCGCCCGATCGGGTGCTCGCTGGCCGCCTCGACCGCGCCGGCCAGCCGCAGCGCCCACGTGTCGCCGTACGCGGCGTGCAGCGCCATCGTGCCGGTGGTCACGGTGCCGGTCTTGTCCAGCACCACGGTGTCCACCCGGCGGGTCGACTCCAGCACCTCGGGACCGCGGATCAGCACCCCGAGCTGGGCGCCCCGGCCGGTGCCGACCATCAGCGCGGTCGGCGTGGCCAGCCCGAGCGCACACGGGCAGGCGATGATCAGCACCGCGACCGCGGCGGTGAACGCCCGCGCCGCGCCGCCGCCCGCCAACAGCCAGCCGGCCAGGGTGGCCAGCGCGAGCACCACCACCGCCGGCACGAACACCGCGGACACCCGGTCGGCCAGCCGTTGCACCGGTGCCTTGCCGGCCTGGGCCCGCTCGACCAGCCGGGTGATCTGCGCCAGCGCCGTGTCCGCGCCCACCCGGGTGGCCCGCACCACCAGCCGGCCGCCGACGTTCAGGGTGGCACCGGTGACGGTGTCGCCGGGACCGACCTCGGCCGGCACCGGCTCGCCGGTCAGCAGCGCGGTGTCCACCGCGGACTGTCCCTCGTGGACGGTGCCGTCGGTGGCGATGGTCTGCCCGGGGCGGACCACGAACAGGTCGCCGACCCGCAGCGCCGCCGCCGCGACGGTGCGCTCCCGGCCGTCCGCGCCGAGTACCGACGCCTCCTTGGCGCCGAGCTCGGCCAGCGCACGCAGTGCCGCGCCGGCCCGCCGCTTGGCCCGCGCCTCGGCGTACCGCCCGGCCAGGATGAACACGGTGACCGCGGCGGCCACCTCCAGGTACGTCTCGCCGCCGGCCACCAGCGCGTACGCCGACCACAGGTACGCCGCGGCGACGCCGAGACTGACGAGGGTGTCCATGGTCGCCGTGCCGTGCCGGGCGTTCGCGGCGGCGGCCCGGTGGAACGGCCAGGCGCCCCAGACCGCGACCGGGGTGGCAAGCGCGAAGGCCAGCCACTGCCAGTGCGGGAAGTGCAGCGCCGGCACCATGGACAGCGCCAGCACCGGGACGGCCAGCGCGGCGCTGACCAGCAACCGGCCGCGCGGCCCGGCGGCATCGCCGCTGCCGCCCGGCTCGCCAGCCGTCGCCGTCGGCCGCGGCACCGTCGCGGAGCCCGCCGCCGGCCGCGGCACCGTCGCGGCGTAGCCGGCCGCCCGCACCGCGGCGACCAGCCCGGCACTGTCCACAGTGGACGGGTCGAAGGCTACGGTGGCCCGCTCGGTGGCATAGTTGACCGTGGCCTGCACGCCGTCGAGCTTGTTCAGCTTGCGTTCGATCCGCGCCGCGCAGGACGCGCAGGTCATCCCGTCGATGGCCAGTTCGACGTGCGCCGACCGACCGTCCCGGTGCTCATGTCGGTGGCGCTGCCGAATAGGGCGCCGCCGAGTAGCCGGCCTCGGCCACCGCGGCCAGGATCGCCGCGTCGTCGACGGACTCGGCCGTCACCCGCAGCCGCCCGGTGGCCAGATCGACCTCGACGCCGGTCACGCCGGGGACGGCGCCGACCTCCTCCGTCACCGAGGAGACGCAGTGCCCGCAGGTCATGCCGGTGACCGTGTAGGTACGAGGGTTCACGGACGAGCCTTTCAGGAACGGACCAGCCGGGCGATCGCCGCGGTCGCCTCCGCGAGCTTGGCGTCGGCGTCCTCGCCGGTTGAGATGGCGTGTCGGACACAGTGGTCGAGGTGCTCGTCGAGCAGCCCGAGCGCGACCGCCTGCAGAGCCTTGGTGACTGCGGAGACCTGGGTCAGGACGTCGATGCAGTACGCGTCCTCGTCCACCATCCGCTGCAGCCCGCGGACCTGGCCCTCGATGCGGCGCAGGCGGGTGACGAGCTGCGATTTTGTGGAGGAGTATCCCGGCATGCGGCCACTATACCCCTACGGGGTATTCCCGGGTCAACACCCGGGACGGCGGCGCCGGTGGGGGTCAGCGTCGGCGGATCCGGCGCACCACGAGCAGGACCAGCAGCCCCGCACTCACCCCGGCGACCGCCATGCCGGCCGGCGTCCGCAGCTTGGCCACCACCGCCCGCCTGCCGCGGCCGGCCACCGCCTTCGGGCTGTACCGGGCAGCGAGCTGGTCGAGGGTGCCCGCCAGGGCGTCACGGGTCTGCTCGATCTCCTGCTGGATCGTCTCGGGGTCGCGACTCATGCGGCATAGCCTGACACGAAGCACCCCGGGCCGCGCCGCCGCCCGGCCCGGCAAACCGGGCGGACCGGCTAGCGTGGCCCCATGACCGAGACGACCCGCCTGCGGCCGGGCGACGCCGCACCCGACTTCACCCTGCCGGATGCCGACGGCAAGCCGGTGTCGCTGTCGGAGTACCGCGGCCGCCGCGTGATCCTGTACGTCTACCCGGCCGCGATGACCCCGGGCTGCACCACGCAGGCGTGCGATTTCCGGGACAACCTGGACTCGCTGGCCGCCGCCGGGTTCGCCGTGCTGGGGCTGAGCCCGGACAAGCCGGCGAAGCTGGCGAAGTTCCGCGATGCGGAGGGGCTGACGTTCCCGCTGCTGTCCGACCCGGACAAGGCGACGCTGGCGGCGTACGGCGCCTACGGCGAGAAGCAGTCGTACGGCAAGACGGTCGTGGGCGTGATCCGCTCGACGTTCGTGATCGACCCGGACGGCAAGGTCGAGCGGGCGATGTACGGCGTCAAGGCCACCGGCCACGTGGCGAAGCTGCGCCGCGACCTCGGGGTCTGAACCCACGGCGCCGTCCTCGGTACAGTGGAACGCACGCGGGAGTGGCGGAACTGGCAGACGCACCAGGTTTAGGTCCTGGCGCCTTCGGGTGTGGGGGTTCGAGTCCCCCCTTCCGCACCATCGCTGCGTTACTCGAACCAACACCGCACAGCGACCAGTTCAGTAGCTCAGCGCGGTACAGGACGGGCGTCAGCCCGTCACCAAGATCATTATCAGCAGGGGCGTCTTCCTTCGGGGAGACGCCCCTGCGTCGTGCCAGGCCCGTTGCGAGCTGCGCAGCCTGGCTCTCGGCTCGAGCCCACACCTCGGCCAGCTCGGCTTCGAGCCAGTCCAGGTCGCCGGCCTCAGCCTCACGGATGGCCTGCACACCTGCCTGCCTCGTGCTCGGCGGCGCCAGGCCGCTGTCGCCACGCCGGGCATAGATGACGGTGGCGAAGGGCTCGTTCAGCTCGTCCCCCACGACCGCCGGGCCGTCGCCCAGGTCGTCGAGGTAGAGCTTGGTGAAGATCGCCTTGTTGAGCACCTTGCGGGCTGGGGTCTTGGCTTCCTGGTACATCGAGCGGGGGTTGTCCAGCAGGCTGATGGCCGAGGTCAGCACGGCTCGACCGATACTCTTCGTGATTTTGGACATCGCCATACTGGGACACAGGCCGTCTGGGCTAATAGAATTCGCCCTGGATCGGCTTGATAAGGCGTCGGATGAGGCAGGCGCGGGTTACCAGGACCCACTCTTGAGCGCAAGGGCCACGCTCGGCCGTATTAGGGCTGTGGGAAACACCCTTCTATGGAGGTACTGCAACGATGGCAAGGATGAGGATTGGACACGGGACGCCGGGGCATTCCTCTCGACTTGTGGTGAGATATTCGATACATTCTACGACGGGTGCGCCAACAGGGAATTGGATCGCGTTGTCTACGAATGGGCTCTTGTCAGTTGCATCGACGCCGAAGATGTTCGTCAGCACCATACGGAGACGCATGAACGTTACCTGAAGGAGTGGGGGAGCTACGTTGCATATGCGCGATCCGCGTCGCTCGGGCGAAGTATGACCTCTTGATGGGGCGTGGAACGCCTCGACTCTACTACGAATTCAAGGAGATGGCCTATAGGTTGGCGTACGACCATGGCTCGCTGTATTGTATTGGTACACCGAAGCGCTCCTCGTGGCAGGTGCAGCGGCAGCTTGGTGCAGTCTACCTCGCATGAGCATTGCGCGCAATCTGTACGAATCGTACATGATGGTGAAGCGAAAAGAGAGGTTCGAGTACGTCCAATATCTCCTGGGCAGCGGCCCAACGCATCCTGAAGCATTCAGACTCGCGCTAGAGTGCGTGCTGGGCTACTGATGTTGTGGCCTGCTCGTCCAAGACCCCCGCGAACCCACCAGCAAGAAGTCGGTCGGCCGGTTTAGGCAGACATCGACGACGCTGGCGTAGGAGTGCGGCATGGGTGACCGAATGGGACGACGAGCACCTTCCAACCAGGGCGGCCCTCGTGGCGGCTCGTCACCAGAGCGACGCCGGACGGACGGCAGCGCCGACTCCACTAGACTCTTTCGCCGTGAGCGACACGCCTGGAACCGAGCCCGTCCTGACGGTCATCGTCCTCAACTACAACGGTGCCCACCTGCTGCCGCCGTGCCTGGATGCGCTGGCGAAACAGGACATGCCGGACGATTCGATGCAGGTGTGGGTCGTTGACAACGACTCCCGCAAGGACGACTCCGTGGCGATGCTTGCCCGGGACTACCCCTGGGTGCGCCTCATCCAGAACGACCGCAACGCCGGCTTCGGCGGCGGCAACAACGTGGGCATGCGCCAGGCGACCACGTCCTTCATCGCGCTGACCAACAACGATGCCCGGCCCGACCCTGACTGGGCGCGCCAGCTCATCCGCCCGCTGCAAGAGGACTCGGCCGGCCGGATCGCTGCGGTGAGCGGCAAGATCGTGTTCCTGCCGCGGTTCGTTGAGCTGTCCCTCGACACGCCGGTCTTCCGTCCTGGCTCGGTGGACGGCCGCGAGCTGGGTGTACGCGTCTACAAGGTGCAGGTCAACGGTCAGGACGTGACCGAGCACGTGCTGTGGGAAGGCTGCACTTACGGGCCAGAGGGCGAAGGCGAGGCACGCTTCCGCTGGACGCGGCCGCGTGGCACGGTGTTCGTGCCGAGCAACCTCGACGGCTCCCCAACGCGCGAGGGCCTAGAGATCACGCTAACCCTCGCTGCCGAAGCCACCAAGCCCCTGACACTGGAGTGGTCCAACGGCGGCCCGGTGACAGGCCAGGTTGGCACGACGCCGAGCGAGCTGAAACTGATGGTGCCGGCCGACGTGCCGCAGCTCGACGTCATCAACAACGTCGGCAGCATCGTCACGGTTGACGGCTACGGCGCGGACCGCGGTTACCAGCAGGTGGATCGGGGTCAGTACAGCGCGCTAGAGGATGTCTTCGCCTTCTGCGGCGGGTCGGTAGCCTTTCGCCGTGAAGCGCTGCTAGAGGTCGGCTACTTCGATGACAACTTTTTCATGTACTACGAGGACACTGACCTGTCCTGGCGGTTCCGGTCGGCTGGCTGGCGCGTGGTATACGAGCCAAGGTCAGTCACGCGGCACATCCATTCGGCGTCCTCGGTCGAGTGGTCACCGTTCTTCACCTTCCATGTTGATCTGAACCGCCTGCTGATGCTGACCAAGAACGCCACGCCCCGCCTGGCACTGCAGGAAGTCATGCGCTACCCAGCCACGACGGCATCTTTGGCCGCTCGTGAGATTGCCCGCTCCCGGCTCACCCGGCGCCGGCCGGCGGTGCGTCCGACGCTGCTGCGCGCCCGCGTCTTCATGAACTACCTGCGCCTGCTGCCGCGGATGCTGCGCCAGCGGCGCAACCTCGGCGCGCACCTGGTGGTGCAGCGCGGCGAGCTGCAACAGCACTGGCTCGTCAAGCGCTGATACCCGTGGTCGGCATGGACGGCGCAGGCGAGTCAACCCAAGCCGGTGACAACGGCTGGCGAACGCGGGTCGTCCGGCGCCGACGCCTGCCTGGCGGACGCAACGCCCAGGTGTACGCCGTGGACTTCGACGGTCGCCCGGCCTGTCTGAAGGTGTTCGCTGCCGATGACCGCGACCGCGCTGCCCGCGAATGGGCCGCGCTGCGTTACCTGGAGCGGGTCTCATACCTGCTCGCCGCCCGGCCGCTTCGCTACGACCCATGCCCACCCGCAGCCGCCATCCTGATGGACCTGGTGCCGGGCCGGACGCTGACCGGCGCCGAGCTGACGCGCCAGCAGATCACCGCGCTGGGCTACGCGATAGATGGCCTGCACGCCCTGCCGATCGAGGGCGCCGGACTCGCCGACGCTCCCGCCACCGCGGCGTCGATGTTGGCGCGGGTACGGCGGGCGGTCGTCGATGCCTCGGTTCTGGCCGCTGGCTTCACCAGGGACTGTCAGCGGTGGCTCGGTAGGTCCCACGCCGAGGCGCTGGCGCAGCCCGGCAGGCCAGTCTTCGGCAAGGGGGATGCCGGGCTCGGCAACTGCCTGTGGGACGGCGTGACGCTCAGGCTGGTGGATTTTGAGTATTCAGGGATCTCCGACCGCCCCTTCGACCTGGCCGAGCTGGTGGAGCACATCGAGGCGCGGGCGACCGCGGACGCGAGCTGGCAGGCGTTCCTCGCTGAGCGGCAGCTTGGCGCCGCCGAGTGGACGCGCCTGTCGGCCGCTCGCCAGCTCCTTGCTATCTTCTGGGCGTTCCGGCTGTCCGCTGAGCCAGCCGACATCCAGGCAGCTCAGCTAGAACGCGCTGCGAGGCTGCTCAGCTCGGACAACTGAAAGGCTGCTCGTCCAGTGGGATGCCGTCCTCCAAGTCTGTGAGCAGCTTGGCATACACCGCATTGATGCTGCGGGAGCTGGGCATGCACTGTGCGCAGGCGTCAGGTACGAACCGATCAGTCAGCGTTGCGACGATACGATCTGCATTGTCCGGCCGGATCGTGCCGAAGTTGAAGTTGGTGGCCGCGAAGCGTGGTTCGGCCTTCAAGTCGCAAGGCGCCACCAGGCCGAACGGGCTAATGGTCGGGCGGAAGAACTTGACACGGCATTGGTCGGTTCGTCGCCGTCGCGCCCGGACGCCGCCGTTGGCGAGTAAGGTCAGCTCGTCCGAGAAGTCGATGTCCAGCATGCCGAACATGCCGGCAACGAGACAATCTCGGATGCCCACCAGTTGCGTCATGACGCATTCCTGGGCCCTGGGTGTTAGCTGGGCAGTGACCTCGACCTCGTCTTTGCGGATGTTCAAGAAGTCAACGCCGAGCGAAGCGCTGAGGTTGGCCATGTCCTCAATCTGGAGCAAGTTGAGCGGCTGAATGACAAAGCCGAAGCCGATCGACACGCCGCTGCCGAGCTGATCCCGGAGGGTGATAAGGCGCTTGAGGTTTTGCAGTACGCGGTCAAGCGGACGGGTCGCCGCCGGGAGCCCGGTCAACCGGCAGTAGGTCTCCGGGTCCGGCGAGTGCACGCTGAACCGGACGCGCTCCAGGTGCGCCAGCTCGGTCAGGATGGCTGAGTCGCCGGCCGGCACGTTGAGGCCCGTGGTGTAGAGCTGCACGCGCAGGCCGCGCTCCCGGGCTCGTTTGAGGATGAGCCACAGATCCCGATTGAGCAGAGCCTCGCCACCGCCGGAGACGACCACCGTTTCGACCCCGCGCTCTGCCAGGTCATCGAGGATCGCCAGCCAGGCGGCCGTCGTTACGAGTCCTTCGCCGGTCAGGCCAGCGGACTGGTAGGTGAGGTCGTTCTTGTCCGACCACAGGCACATCGCGCACTTGAACGCACAGGTGCCGAGTGACGGATGGATCTCTACGGTCCGGGACAGCACTGGCTCGCCGGCGAGAAGGCGACGGAGGCGGTCCGGTTCGGTGGTCCATTCCTCGGCCAGTGCCCGGCAAGCGGCCACGGCCAGCCGGTGCGGGTAGAAGATCGACTCCACGAGCTGCTGGGCGGCCGGGTCGTCCCGCAGGAGCCGAGCAGTGAGCCCGGCCTGCTGCATGGGTGCGCGGGACAGGGCAGCCAGCTCCCGCCTCTCCATCGGATTATCGACTAGCCGAGTCGGCTGCGTTTCCGTGGTCACCTCGGGGTCCCCTCATCTCAATATCGCGCGGCGTACCTGTTCGACGGTCGCCTCATAGCCGGCCTGCCGGAGTCGGAACGCAACGTC
>WNFZ01004782.1_pt1 | contig 16216 bp, 10 predicted proteins | sample 5400081 | NCBI WGS metagenome assembly WNFZ01 (sample SAMN13153365, study PRJNA577476) | soil metagenome | isolation source: 80 cm soil or saprolite under grassland replicate 1 | place: USA:California | collected 2016-06-15 | reverse complement strand
GTCGCGGGTTTCGGCGAACCGGGGTGGGAACAGCAGATTGCCGTCGAGGTCGCGCAGATCCTCCTTCATGCGCCGCAGGAAGTTATCGCGCCCCGGGCGCAGCACCGTGTCCCCGTAGTCCTTCACCGCGTCGTCCCACGGGTACAAGGCCGGGTCGAGCAGACCCAGCAGCGCCCGGAAGAAGTGCTCCTTGCCACGATGAGGCGTGGCGGTCAGCAGCAGCAGGTGGTGGCTGAGCTCGGCCAGCTGCGCGGCCGCGCCTAGGTACTGGGAGGTCGGCGTGAGCCGGTGCGCCTCGTCGAACACCGCAACAGACCACGACGCCCGCGTCCCGACGACCTTGCGGCGCACGTCAGCGTTGTAGGTGTACAGGTCGACCGAGACGATCCACACGTCGACGTCGGCGCGCAGGTCCAGCGGATCGCGGCCGATCTCCGGGGTGATGCGGTGGGCGTCGATCCCGAAAAACCGTCGCAGCTCCCGGATCCACTTGTCCACCAGGTGCGCCGGCACCACGATGATGGTCTTGCCCGGAACCAGCTCCCGACGGCGCCCCTCGGCCAGGTACATGCCGGTCATCAGCGTCTTGCCGGTCCCGGGCTCGTCGGCGAGCAGGAACCGCAGCCGCGGCTGGGACAGCATCACCCCGAACACCGCGTCGTCCTGGTGGGCGTAGGGTCGAAGCGGCCGGGTGGCCAAGACCGCCGAGCGGATCCGGGGAACCGACCACGCCATCCACGTCGCCCACACCGCAGTGAGCGCACGGCCCGGGTCCCCTCCGCCGTCATGGGAGGCGACCTTCGCCTCGGCAAGCTGCGAGCGGCGCAGGAATGCCTCGACCAGGCCGCGGGTCGGCGACTTGACGATGCACTCGAACCCATCAGGAGTTGCCGTCACCGCGACAACCGTCACCAGCTCGCCGTCGAGCGTGATGCGGTCGTCCTTCGCGATGTCGGTGTCGCCCAACCTTGCCCCCATTGCGGCGGAATCTTCAGCATCGCACCCGGCGACGGGAGCGACCAGGAAGACAATATCCCCGTCGATGCCCGCCCGTGGGCCAGCCACAAGGACTCCGCCCACGCAGGCCACCCGCCAGCCGCAGCCCGACGTGCCAAGTGCACGTCGGCGCGATCACCCGCTTGGCATCCTTCATCCGACGTCGTCGCGCTCGGATCCGCAACTGGCTACCAGCCGCCGCCGGTCATGCGGGCTCGGTCGTCTCGGTCGTCGCGTCGGTCACGGCGGCCAGCCAGTTGAGCAAGGTCCCGCGGGTGATATACGCGAAGGTGTGCAGCAGCATCGGGACGTCGGCCCCGGTCCAGGTGGCGAGGCCGGTCCAGGTGGCGAGGCCGAGCGGGATCTCGGTGGGGGCAGGATGGCCGTCGAGCTGGTGCGGCGGCTCGCACATCGGCACGGGGATGGGCGTGCCGGCATGCAGGTCCCGTGAGCGCCACTCGTACACCAGCGCCAGATGATCCTCCATGCGGGCCCAGTCGAGCTGGAACCCCTCGGGTGGGCGCACAGCCGGCGGGTCGGGCAGGTGGGCCATGGTGAAGCCGATGAGCTTCTCGGCAGCCTTGAACATCCCGTCGAGGTCCTTGGCGACGAAGCGGTGCAGCACGGGCGTCGCGTCCCGTTCGAGCCGCTTGGCGAGCTTCGGGCGGGCGATGCGCAGCCGCTCCTCGGGGGAGCGGGCGGGGCCGCCGGCCCACCCCTGGGCGGCGGCCTCCAGCGCGCTGACCAGCCGCAGCCATGCCTGGCGGGGGTCGGCGTCGGCGACCAGACCGCCTCCTGCCAGCCCCGCGCGGCCTTGACCAGCGCGTTGGCCTGGGCGGCCGTGAGCAGCGGGTAGCCGCTGAGGCGTGCAGCCGCCTCGCCGAGCCGGATTGGGCCGGTGATCGCGGGCAGCAGCGGCGCCCGGCGGGGTAGCGGCAGGTACGGCGTCGCGTGGTCGAAGTGCACTGGCCGGCCGCGCACGTCCCCGGCCGGGTCGAACAGGCGGATGCGACCGCCGGACTGCAGGCGGATCCCAAGCGCCAACGAGACCAGCGCGGCGAGTTCGTCGTCGAGGCCACCGCCATGCCATGCGGCCGTGTCGGTCTCCTCCCGCGACCGCTCGTGGGGGTCGGTGGCGCCATGCCACTCCACACGCAATACCAGGCTGAGCGGGACTTGACCCGGCTGCCGGGCGGCGAAGCCGATCGTGTTCAGCAGCCGGCACGGGCTAGGTCGGCCAGCTCCGGAGGCGGCGTTGTGTCGGTGGGCACGCGGGGCTCTTCGACGGTCGGCTCCGGCGGGTCGGACAGGGCCTCGGGTGGCGTGGGCTCTGCGGGCACGGCGGCTCCTGGACAGCTGCGAACGCATCGTGTGCCGCGACCCGGCGGGACCTCGCGCGGCTGCGGCAGTCCAGGGTACCGATGCGGCGTCGACCGGAGCGCCTTCCCGTCGGCGGCGAGTGGGTAGTTGCTGGTGATCGACGGGCTGGAGTCGACGGTTCGCTCGACCAGGCCGGCGTCCGTGTAGAGCGTCGGGAAAATGTCAGTGGTCGCGTAAGCAGAATGTCAGTGGAGCCTGCTGTGGCGGGTTGACCACGAAGCGTGACTGCCGCGCTCACGTTCTCGCGGTATGGCGATCGGCGGCTTGGACGCGCTGGTCACAGTCGAACCCGACCGAAACCACAGGCCGCGGCCGACCAGGTCATCGACGAAGGCGTGGGTGGCGCCGGTGGCGAACAGCTGGTCGAACCGGTCCGCCTCGGGGAGGGCAGGATGCTGCCCAAGCCGATGCGGTCGTGCGGTGCGCTTGAATGGCTTGACTCCGGGGCCGGCACGGGGGTGATCGTCGGGAAGCCGACCACTGGGGGGTGCCATGTCCGAGCCCGGAGCCTCCCGGACCACCGACCAGCGGACGATCACCGTCGTGGGAGAGGGGCTGGCCAGCACGGTCCCCGACACGGCCCTGCTGCACCTTGGCGTCGAAACGCGTGGCGCCACCCCGTGGCCAGGTGCTGGGGTTCGATTTTGCCCTGCCCGCTCGCGGGGCGAGGTGTCGGGCCTGAAGAACCGCAAAGGCATCGGCCAAGACTGTCGGAATAAACGTCTATAGTTTGCGGCAATGCTGAGGTTTGGGATACGCCGCGGCCAGTGGCAGGTCGGCAGGCGTGGATGTTCTCTTCGGGTTGCAGCCAAGCAGGCAACCCAACGTGGTAGAGGTCGGTGTGGGAATGGCGGAGCCATTGGCAGGGCCGGAGGAGGACGGCCTGCTGGTCGATGGGACGTTTGGCCGGCGGATCCGGACGCTGGCGCGTAGCGGCCCGCTGCATCAGCTTGTCCGCAACGCTGCGTACCAGGACGGCGACTGGTCCTGCTATGACCTGCTGGCGCTGGAGCTGGCGGCGATCGACTACGTGATGATCCGAATGGGGCTGGCGACCGGCACGACCCGCGAGGCGCTGACCGCCGCCTTGGCTGATCTGGCCGCAGCGGCCGCGCCTGATCGGGATGCGGCGGAGCATCGTCGGGTCGCGGTCGCGGTGATCGACTGGCTCCTCAACGACAACGGCCCCCGGCTCATCGCCTACACCGACTTTTCGGCCGGGTCGGCCCGGCACACGACCCGCATGGCCTACCTTGTCGAGCGGTACGGGGTTGGGCCGCTGGGGGACGGCAGCCCGATGCTGCGGGTCCCTGATGAGGCGATCAACCTGCTGCTCGGCGCGATCGACCTGGACGGGTGGGCCGCCGCGCGCTGGGGCTGACGATCCGCTACATGGAGCGGATCCGCGAGGAACTCGAGCGGGCCCTCATCGACATCCGCGGGGTGGACCTCGACGGTGCGGTGGGGGAGCTGCTGGGGTCGGCGCTCACCCATCTGGACGAGCGGCTCGAGGAGGACTCGGGGCTGCGCGACCGGGTCCTGGACGTGCTGGACGAGGCGACCGACGAGAAGGTCGTGCGGGCCAGCCACCAGCTGCTCGACCTGATCGAGCTGTCGGCCCGCCGCAACCGGGAATTGCAGAGCTTCCTGCAGCGGGCACCGACCGTCCTGCTTGCCGAGCAGCGCCGGCAGGTGCTCGCGCCGGTGCGGACGGTGGAGACGGTCGACCTGTCGGGGGAGCTGCTGCGGCCGCTGCTGGCGGGCACGCTGACGCAGGCGTGGGCGCCGGCGGCGGCGTTTTTTGCGTCGGCGGTCGGCAGTGCCCGGCTGCCGCGGTTTTCGGTCGCCGGGCTCATCGACCTGCTGCTGACGCCGACCGCAGAGCAAACCCGGGCGCTACCCGATGAGGAGTCGCCGCCGCTGGTCTACGGCGAACCGGTCGAGCGGTTCCCGGCGACGGTCTGGCGGGCGGCCGCGTCGGCGCTCGGGCGGGTCGGCGACGGGCGGCTGCTGTCATCGCTGCTGCGCGACGCCCGTGTCGCGGCACGTGGCACCGGGGCGTGCGAGCGTGATGCAGCGGTGCTCACCGCACTGTGCGTGCTGGGCCGGTTTGCCCCGGATCATCTGGCTTCCGGCGTCACTGGCGACCCGACGACGGGACCGCAGGGCCGTGGAGGCGGGGCCGGCGGTTGGCAGGCTGGCGACGCCACCAGCCGGGCCGGTGCCGACGCGTCGGGCGGGCCCGATGGGGGCAACGGATGGCGCCTGCCGCACGCGGCGAGCCCGGAGGCTGACGCCGGCAGCGCCGCGGAGCAGGCCCGCCGGCAGGTCCACGCGGCGCTGGGTCGGCTGGCCGCGGTGAAGACCGGCGCGGAGCTGACCGGCGACCCGGATGTGGCAGGCACCGAGCTGCTGGTGCGTCCCGCCGTGGCCGCTGGCGCTGCCGCCGAGGAAGGCCAGCGGCAGGCGCTGGAGGAGGAGCCCGCATGACGGTCACCGGTGCCGATGTGCACCAGGCAGCGAGGCTGGTGAGCTTTGCGCTGCAGCCCAAGCTCACCGGGGCGCGTGACGGCGACTATGGCCGGCTGCTGCGCCAGTACCGCAACGACGGAGCGTTCCACGCGCTGGTCGAGGCGGTCGCTGGCGGGTTGGGCCTTGAGATCCTGGACGCGACTGACACGCAGCTGGTCGTCGTCGCCGCGGCCGACTATGAGCACCAGTCGCCATTCGCCTACCACCTCGGGGACTTCTACGCCGACCTGCGGACGCCGCCGATGCTGAGCGAACGGCTCGTGCATGGCCTCATCCAGGTCGCGATCGCCGCCTGGTGCTTCCCCGACCCGGCGCGGCTGGACGATCCGCGGCGGACCCCGCCGCCGCTGAACGTGATCGCCTTCGAGCGGTGGCTGCACGACCAGGCCGAGCAGGCTGCCAAGGCAGCCGGCGCGGAACCACCCGCTGACGCCGACGAGCTCACCCCGGTGTGGGCGCAGTACCTCACCTTGAAACGGTTCCTGCCGGGACGGGCGGGATCGGACTCCAAGCCGGCCGCCAGGTCAGCAGCCGGGAAGATCCGCGCCAGCCTGGACCTGCTGGCCGACCACGGGCTGATGCGCAAGCTCGACGACGCCGACGGGGGGACGTTCCAGGCGACCGCCCGCTACCGGATCCACGTCCGCCAGTTGGCTGGCCCGGCGGCGCTGGAGCGGCTCCGCGCTGCGGCCGCAACGGCGACCCATCACGACCAGCCCCGCCAGGACGACCGTGACGCGGCCGGCGGCCGCGACCACGACGGCTCCGGCAGCGGCGACCGCAAAGGCGACGGCTGATGCTGTACCTGGCGCGCGTCCGGTTCAGCAAGGTCGGGCATCGCAAAGCATGGTTCGGCAATCTCACTGTCGACTTCACCGACAAGGCTGGGTGGCCGGTGGAGACCGTCCCGTGGCTGCGTAACCGTGGCGGCAAGACCACCATGCTGTCGTTGCTGTTCGCGGTGCTTGCTCCTGCCAAGCCGGACTTCCTGGGCTACCACCGCAAACCCGGCATGTCGAAGAAGACCCTCACCGACTACGTGCCGGCGGATCTCACCAGCCACGTGGTGTTGGAGTTCACCCGCCGCCAGCAAGGCCTGGGCCCTGCGGATCCAGCCGACCGGCTGCTGGTCGGGATGGCCTGCGAATGGCGGGGCCGGCGGCGCAGCCCGGGACGTGACGACAACTTCGAGCAGCTGTTCTACACGCTACGGCCACGCGCAGGTGTCCTGGCGCTTGACTCGCTGCCGTTCGCGGTCGACGGAGTCGGCCGGCTGCCGCTGGCACGCTACGCCGAGCAGCTCCGCGCCGCCCACAAGGCCGATCCCCAGCTGGCGGTCGCGACGTTCCGGCGCAACGACAGCAAGGCCGACTGGGTCGATCATCTGGAAGGTCTCGGCATCGACCCGGAGGCGGTCCGGCTGCAGATCAGCATGAACCGGCGTGAGTCCTCCGCCGAGGAAGGGTTCGTGTTCGACAGTCACGGGGCGTTCCTGGACTTCATCCTCGACCTTGGGTTCGAAACCGGCGACGCCGACGCCGTCTCGTCGCTGCTGGTCGAGCACGCCGCGGATCTGCGCGCCCAGCCACAGGACCAGCTCGAGCTGGACTTTCTGACCGAGGCGATCCGGCGGCTGGATGCGCTTGCCAGCGCCTGGGAGCAGGTGCTGGCCGCCCGCACCAGCTTCGCGGCGCTCGTCGACGACGCCGAAACGCTTGCCGCCGAGCTGCGTGGCGGTGCCGCCACAGCCCAACAGGCCGCCCTGCAGGCAGCCGAACGGCGCGACCAAGCCGCGCAGGAGCTCAAACGGATCACTGGGCAGCGGCGTGAGCTCGCCAAGAAGGCCGGCGCGGCCCGCCGGCGGGCCGCGGAGCTGACCCGTGCCGAAGCACAGCGCACCCTGAAGGCAGCCGCCGGTCGCCGCCAGCACGCCGAGGCAGACCATCAGGCATGGATGGCCGTTCCGACCCTCGCGGAGCAGGTCCGTCGCGCGGCAGCCCTGGCGGCGCTTGAGGACGAGGCGACGGCCCGCAAGCAGCAAGCCGAGCCGCTGCACCAGCGCTGCCGGGCTGCCGCCGTCGCGCTTGCCGGCCGGCTCGTCACGCTCCGTGACGCCGCCGACGACGCCGCCGACGGCAGCGACACGGCTGCTGCCACCAGCGACGAGCAGGCCGAGGCCGCCGACGATGACACCAAGGAGGCGGTGGCGGCCGCCGCAAAGGCCGACGCGCAACTCCAAGCGATCGACCAGGCAACCCGGCGCGGCGAGGAGCGGGTCGCCGCCGCTGTCGCCGACGGGATCCTGCCGCCCGGCGCCGATGCCGCCGCCGTGCACGCCCGCACCGCCACTGACCTGGAGCGGGCCAACCGCCGGGCAGGCGAGCTGGCCGATGAGCTCGTCGCGCTCGAGCGGGCCCGGCCGGGGCTGGTCGCCGCCGTCGGCAAGGCTGACCGGCGCCGCGCCGAGGCGGCGATCCGCACCACCAAGCTGGCGACACGAGCCGAGCAGCTCGCGGCCGAGGCGGCCGCAATCGCGGCCGAGCCTCGGGTCTGTGACGTGGCCGACGAGCTCATCGAGCAAGAAGGCGCCGGCCAAGGCGACATTGTCGCCGGTCATGGCCGTGGCGATGCGCCCCGCGGCGCCAACCTCGACGTGTGGGCAAGCGGGCCGATCATCGCCGACCGGCTCGACGAGGCGGTTGCGCACGCCGATCGTGACCTTGTCGACCTCGCGGTCGCCGCCGCCGAGGACCAGCGAGCGCAAGCCGCGCTGGTCGACACCCAGCTGCTCCCGTGTCGGAATTCGGTCGCGGCGGCGCTGTCGCTGCTCGCCGACGGCAAGGACAAGATCCCGGCCTGGTCCGGGTGGCAGTACCTGGCCGACAGCGTTCCCGCCGGCCGGCACGCCGACGTCATCGCCGCCGCGCCAGCGCTGGTTGACGGTGTGGTGGTCCTCGACAGCGACGACGTGGACCGGGCTCGCAAGAAGCTGACCGCCGCGGGGCTGCGGCCCACCGCAGCCGTCGCCGTCGGCACGGCCCACATGCTGCTTGGCCCCGATGCTGGCCGGGGCGCGGCGGCTGCGGCAGCAGCAAACGGTCAGGCCCACGCCCCTGTGGCCGCGGATGGGCAGCAAGAAGGGCTGCCAGCGCGCGGGCCGTCCGCGGGCTCCGCGCTGGCCGCCATGCCGGCCAGCTGGTTCGTGGTCTCACCCCACCAGGCGCTGTACAACCCGGACGTCGCCGAGGTGACCTTGGCGGAGATCGACGAGCGGCTGGAACGCCGAGCCGCCCTCGCGACGGCGCTGAGCGCCGCCCGCGACCATGACCGCAAACTCGCCGACCGGATCCGCGGGCTGCTCGAACGATGCAGCCCAGCCGCGCACGCCCAGCTCCTGGCCGACCTCGCCGACGCCGGGGAGGAACTGGCCGCTGCCGAGGACGCACACCACGCGGCAGCGGAGGCGCTTGAGGCTGCCGACCGGCAGGCTGCCGCGCGGCGCCGAGAGCACGCCCACCTCCGCGGGCTGATCGGCGACCTGCAGCGCCGCGTCGACCGGCTGGAGACGCTCACCGGCGAGCTCGTCGAGGTCGAGCGGCAGCGCGCCCGCATCCCAGGGCTGCGAGCCGACGAGGCCGACGCCAAGCAGTTGCGCGCGTGGGCGGAGGGCATCGCCCGCCAGCTCCGCGAGAAGGCACGCCAGTTGCGGGAGACGGCGGGGAGGCAGCGCGCCGCTGCCAAGCGCCGCAGCGACGAGATCGACGCGCTGCACCTGGACGACGCGGCCCTTGCCACCCTGACCTCAGTTGCCACGGCGGACGTTGTGGAGGGGCCCTTGGAGGTGCTCCGCGAACGCCACGCGACCCTCCAGCAGGCATGGCGGGCCGCGGTTACCGACGAAGGGCTCGCCGAGCGGCTGGAGCGGGCCAGCCGCGACCTCGAGGCCGCGCAGCGCGCTGTCAGCGCGATCCGGGAGCCGGTCCGCGACCGGGCGCACGCGCTGCTGACTTCACCGGACGGCGCAGACGAGGACCGGCGGGCGCTTGCCGCCAACCAGGCGCTCACCGCCAACAACCACGCCCAGGCGGCGTTCGCGCTCGCGGAGCGGGCCCTCACCCAGGCCGAGGAGCAAGCCGCCGCCCTTGCCAGCGAGGCCGACGCGGATGTGCTTGACGAGCGGCCCGACACCTCGGCGGCCGCCAACCGCTACGCCGTCCAGCTCGAGGCAGAGCGGGCCGCGGCGCAGCAGGCCGAGACTGCCGCAAGCAATGACGCCGAGGCGGCAGGTCGGCAGGCCGAAAGCGACGCCAACCGCCACCAGCTGCTCGACACCTACGCTGCTGCGCTGTCGTCCAAGCTCGAGGACGCCGCCGCGCTGCTTTCCCGGCCTCGCCCTGCGCCGGAGACCGTGCCTGCCGCGCCCTACATCGAGGGTCCTGCCGCTGCGAAGCTGGCGCATGAGCAGGCAATCGGCCGGCTCGGCGAGCACATGCGCACACTCCGCTCACTGCACAACCACGCCGCGGGCTTGGCTGAGGACTTGCGCGCGTGGGCAGGCAGCGAGGCGTTCGAACCGTTGAAAGCCACCCGGGCGCGCCTGCAGGGCGTCAAAGTCGACGATCTCGCCGGTGCCGCGGCAGCGCTGCGTGACGACTACCGTTCGAGCACGAACCTGCTCACCCTCAAGCTCGAGCAGCTCGGCGAGCATCGCCGGCGCATCGTCGTCGCGCTCGCCGACGTCACTAGCGACGCGCTACGGCTTCTGGACCGTGTCGAGAAGGCATCGCGGCTGCCGAAGGAGGGCATGGATGCCTGGTCGAAACAGCCGTTCGTGCAGTTGCAGTTTCGCCGGCCGGCCTCCCGGGAGCAGCTCGCCGGGCAGTTGTCCACCCTGGTCGACGATTTGCTGCACAGCCCGGCTGGCCGCAGCGGTGCCCCCCCGGACCTGCCCGACGGGGCCACCCTGGTCAAGCGGGCGGTCCGGGTCGCGATCGGCGGGTCGTTCAAGGCGTACCTGCTGGAGCCGGACACGTTCCAGGTCGCCGACCGCATCCCCATCAGCAAGGTCAGCGTGCTGTCCGGCGGCCAGCAGCTGACCGTCGCGATCGTGCTGTACTGCACGCTGGTGGAAGTCCGGTCGGCAGGACGGCGCCGCCGCGCTGCCGGCAGCGGCGGTACCGGCGGTGCGCTGCTGCTCGACAACCCGTTCGGCAAGGTCAGCGACCGCTCGTTCTTCGACCTCATGCACGCGGTCGCCGGCAAGCTCGGCATCCAGCTGATCTACACCGGGCACGCCCCCGACGAGGCCTCGCTGGAGACCTTCCGGCGGGTCGTGCGGCTGCGCAACGACGGCGTGGACCCCTCCGGCCGGCGGCACGTCGAGGTGCGCGACACGTGGCTGCGGGACGGCGACGGCATCAGCGCCGCCTGGATCGTCGCCACCCCGACCAAACCCGCACCGGAAAGCCCGACCCCATGACCAGCCCGACCGGGCCGCTGCACCCCGGCGTGGTCGGCCCGGTGGCGGCGACGCTTGCCAGCATGCTCACCACTGCGGGCCGGCGGCAGCTGGCGATCGCCGACATCCAGGACCTGTTCCTCCGCGCCGACCCGACCGCCGTCGGCGCCCCCGACGGGCGTGCCCGGCTTGCCGATGCGCTGGCAACCCTGGCCGCCGGCGGTGTGCTCGAGCTGCCCGGCAGCGGCTGGGACACCACCCAGCAGCCACCCTTGCCCGCCACCGTCCGCATCCTCGCCTCCCACCCGCGGCCGCGTTCCACCGCTCGGCGGATCGCGTTGCGGACCGAGCTGAAATGGGCCGCCAAGCTCTCCTTGACCGCCGGCCAGACCGGCGAGCTGGAGGCGATCAACCGGTTCCTGCGTGACCGGCCGGACGCGCCCGTCATTCCGATCCGCGAGCGGTCACTGGAACTGTTTGACGACGAGAAGCGGCTCGAACAGCTCGCCCGCACCGACTGGTTCGGGCCCGAGCGTCTGCGGCTCGAGCAGCTACGCTGCGAGATTGTCGCCCCACCGTTCGCGTGGCGGCCGCTCAACGCCGGCCCTGGCGATGGTCACGCCGACAGCGGCGACCAGCCGGTGCTGCTCGTCGTGGAGAACCACACCACCTACCACACGCTCGCCCGGCTGCTCCATGGCCAGCCCGGCGCAGTCGACACGATCGCGTTCGGTGGTGGGACGGCGTTCATCGCCTCGGTCGCCAACGCCGTCAACTTGCCCAGGCCACCACAGCGGATCCTCTACTACGGCGACCTTGACAGCAACGGCCTTCGGATCCCGGTGGCCGCCGCTGACGCCGCGACCGCGGCCGGCCTGCCCGCCCCGGCTCCCGCGGCTGCGCTCTACACGCTACTGCTGGAGATCGGGCGGCCAACTGCCGCCCCGGCCTGCCCGCCTGCGATCGCGGTTGAGCGTGCCGCCTGGCTACCGGCATCCCTGCGTCCCGCCGTGACCGAGCTGCTCCAGGGCGGCCGGCGGCTCGCCCAAGAATGGACCGGCTTCGAAGCCCTCAGCGCCGACTCTCGCTGGCGGTCGCTCTAGAGTGATTGTTGCTTGTTCCGCTGGGGTCACCATGTGACCTGAGCTACCCAAGGCTCCGTTGGCGAGCGGCGCCACCAGCCAGCCGATATGGCAAAGGCAAGCTGCCTCAGGTCAAGTGGCAAGAATCAGTGCATGCCTCAGGTCTATTGGCAATGCCTCACTTAGAACGGCTCCACATCCTCCTCCTGTAACTGGTGGTCGCTGGCGGGTGTCGAGCGCCAGGAAAATGTCAGTGACGACGACACGAAATCTCAGTGAGTGGAGCTGCGCGGTGGGCTGTTCCAGGACTTCGCCCCGTCGGTGTTCCACCTGCAGCACGTCCTGCTGCCGCTGCTTGCCCGCATGGGCACAAGCGTGCGAGCCGAGCTGGTCCGCCCTGGGTATGTGCCGCGTAGCGGCGGGATCCTGCGCCTTGCGGTCACCCCGGCGCGTGGGCCGTTGCGGCCGCTGCTGGCCACTCAGCCAGGCAGCCTCCAGCGGATCTGGGGGATCGCGCTGTCGTCGCATCTGGCGCAGCGGCGGGTGAGTGCGCGCATGGCCGACGCTGCCCGCCAGACGCTGGCGGCCGCTTGGACGCAGTCCAGAACCCTGGCTTTCTGCGAGACCGTGTAGTCCAGAGGGGCGAGCGCGTCGTGCAGCGCGGCGAAGGTGCGAACCTCGGGAGGGGTACTGAGCATCAGGCGGTAATGCTCGCATGAGCCCGTGACGTCCACGCGGCGCGCGCCCGGTTGTGCCGGCAAATCGGCGCTTTACGCCACAAACGGCGGCACAGGTCACAATGGTATGCATGGCTTGGACTCGCAGTCGGAAAGACACGATCGAGCTGCCGATCGACGCGCTCGCCCTCCTCGTCCTGCAGGACTACGTCGCCGGCAACGGCTGGAACTGGCAGAACTGGATGCGCGAGTCGGAGCAGTTCGGCACAGCGCGCGACCTAGAGATAAGCCTCGCCCTGTCAGAGGCCTGGAGTTGGCTGATGACGCACGGCCTCGTCGTCCGCGACCCGTCGCAGAGCTCGTCGGATGCCTACAAGGTCTCGCGCCTCGGCCGCGAGACACTCAAGTACGGCGTCGCTCGACTCGCAGCCGCAGAGCGGCTCGGCGTCGCTCTCCACCCGCGCCTGGCCCAGCGGATTCAGCAGCAGTTCCTCCTCGGCGAGTTCGAACTGGCCGTATTCGCCGCCATGAAGGAGGTCGAGGTTCGCGTCCGCGAGTTGGCCAAGGCGTCGCAGTCGCTGTTGGGCGTCAAGCTGATGCAGCAGGCCTTCTCCGCCGAGAAGGGCGTCCTAACCGACCCCGAGGCCGATCCGGGTGAGCAGGTGGCGATGATGGAACTGTTCAAGGGCGCGATCGGCCTGTTCAAGAACCCGACCTCGCACCGGCCGGTCAACTACGACGACCCGACGCTCGCCTCGGAGGTCATCTTGTTCGCTGACCTGCTGCTCCGACTGCTCGACCGGGTCGAGCAACGCCAGGCCACGGGGCAGTAACGCAATCCTAACCGGCGCTCCTTCCCACCCAATGGGTGCGATACGATCATTTCAGGTCCTATAGGCCGAGGCGGGCGGCGGCGTTGTCGTTCCGGATGAAGCCTTCCTCGACGTAGCTGCGCATGGTGGCAGCCGAAGGCCAGCGGCCGTGCCGCACGATGGCGAGTTCCGGCACGCCCTGAGCGTAGGCCTCAGATGGCCCGCGGTCCCATGCGCGCCAAGATCAGCAAGCTGGAGGAGGCGCTGACCGGGCACTTCGAGGACCATCACGGGTTCATCTGCCAGCTGATGCTGGAGCGCATCGACGAACTCACCACCAAGATCGACGAGTTGAGCCGCAGGATCGACCTGGTGATCGCCCCGTTCGCCCACCAGGTCACCCAACTCGATGAGGTCAGCGGCATCGGCCAGGTCGCCGCCCAGGAACTCATCGCCGAGCTCGGCGTGGACATGGCTGTGTTCCCCACCGCGGCCCATCTGGTCTCCTGGGCAAAGTTCGCTCCGCAGGCCCGCCAGTCAGCCGGCAAGACCAAGAGCGCCTCCACCGGTCAGGGCAACCCTTGGCTGGGCGCCACCCTCGGCGAGGTCGTCGCGGGTGCCAGCCGTACCAACACCTTCCTCGCTGAACGCTATCGGCGCCTGGTCAAGCATCGCGGCAAGGGCCGCGCCATCGTCGCCGTCGGCAACTCGGTCCTGACCATCGTCTGGCACCCTGCTCTGCGACCCCGAGGCCCGCTACCACGACCTCGGTCCAGACTTCTACGAATCTCGCATCAACCAGCAGCGCCGCCAACGCAACCTCATCCACCAGCTCGAACGTCTCACCGGCCACAAGGTCATCCTGCAACCCAGACCCGAGCAACCCGCCGCATAACCCAGACAGCCGCGCCCCCAACCTCACCGACAAGACCCGGCTCCGCTGCGCTCCGCCGGGTGCTGCCGCCTGCCCCGCTCAGGTCGATGATTTTCGGTTCAGGACAGTTATGATGATGGGGGGGGGTCTGTCTTGCGGCGTTCATCCGGTTAGTTTACATAAGCGCGGTTATCGGGATTCAGCCGTAACGTCTGAGTCTAGCTGATCCACCACCACCACCACCACCACCACCAGCGGTGGTGCTGGTGGATGCTGCTGTTGCCTCGTGATCCTGGACCAGCACATCGCGCCGCCCGAGCACGCCGTTGGTGATGAACCACAGGTGATATCTGATGAAGCGCTATGAGCACAGCCAGCATGGCACGCCGTACGTCAAGACGAGCTGCGTGATCATGGGAGACCGGCAGATCCAGACGTTCGAGGCCATGTGCCTGATCGAGGGCCGCCGGCCGCATGAGATGGTGGCCGACATCGTCCTGGAGAAGATCCGGAAAGCCCAGCACGACCACGAGGTCCAAGAGGTCGTCGCTGCGCGCGACGCGCTCCAGGTGCCGGACGGCGGCGATGGTCGCCCGGCGGAGTTGCCGCCGACGCCCATAGAGGCACTCCGCGGGAAGACGATCGCCATCCTGCGGGCTGAGTCTCCACTGCCGATCAGCACGGCGGCTCTGGCCGACCGGCTCGGGCTGAGCGCGTTCGAGCGGCAGGCGCGGCTGTACCCCATTCTTGACCGGCTCGCCAAGCGCGGCCAGAGGGGTCCAGCGTATGAGCTTCGATGGCAACCGTTGTCGCTTCTGGCGGCTCACCTCAGTCGACGTTGGCGCCGGCAATGACCAGTGAACCCGCGATCGTGATCCGAGGCTGATGCTATCTCCTGCACCCCGCGCGGCGGCCGGTCGAGACCTGCCGCCGACCACGGCCGGGAACCGTGACTGATCGCCGTCGTCGCCGGCACAGCGTTGCTGACGGCCCGCCTGTCGATCGCGCCCCGTGGCCTTCGCCGATCGCGCAGGGCTGGCTCCGTCAATGAGGGCAGGAGGGCACGTTGTCGCCCTTGTAGCCGGTGACCACCCAGCCGCCCACGTCGTGATGGTTCAGGGTGTAGTCGAGCCTCACGTGGGGTGTGTCGTTGACCCTGCCGGCCCGGCCGGTGGTGGCGTCGTGCCGTCTGGTGCTGCGCTGGTTCACGCAGGCATTGATGACCGCGACGTTGGCGGTCGCGCCCCTGACCTTGAGCGTGAACACGAACGCTCCATACACCACATAGCCTCCCTTGACCTGGGGGGCGACGAGGCGTTGCGCGTCGGCGAAGATCCTCGGGGTGGTGTAGCGGCGCATCTGGTCTGGGACTCTGTTCGTGGCGAACGCCGTAATCAGCGTGTCGAAGTAGCCCTCGAGCGCCCTGATGGCGGTGTCTTGGACGGCTGTGGTGGCGGACACCACCCGGAAGGTGCGCTCCGCCAACGGGTGGGCTGGGCTGGCCTTGGCGGGAGTAGTTGGCCGTGACGAGGTCGACGTGGCAGGGCTGGTGGTTCCGGCTGGGACGGAGGCGACGGGCGGGGTTGATGCGGTCCGACCCGAACCGCAGGCGGCGGCGAGAAACGCGACTGCCACCACGGTCATCAACACGCTGGTGCGGCTGTTCATCGGCCCTCCTTCGGCGTTGAGGGTGCTGGGTGGACAAGCCGGGATCCTGGAGCGGCGGTGAGCGCCACTCGCCACGGTGTGCGGGCGGCGCGGGCTCACGTCGACCGGTCACGGTTCTGCCGGCCCCCTCATGGGTGGGCGCTCGCGCGCTGCATGCTGGTGCCCCGCGGCGCGCTCGCCCACGGGTCCACCAACGTCTTGATCTGCGTGGCGCGGTTGGCTGTCAGCGGCGCCAAGCCCTCCGGCACGAGCCGGTCCAATGACAGGGCAATCGGTGCCACGTCCGCCCAGGACGCTGACCGTGCCGCCAGCAGGCGGAGTGCCTCAGGAAGGTCGGTGTGGCACACCAGCGCCTGGGTGCCAAGCACTGTCAGCTCGCGGAGCGCAAGTTGGCGCCAGTCAACGGCCGGGGCCTGGTGCTGGTGGCCGACCACCACCACGCGGCCGCCGATGTCGACGACCTCCAACGCCGCGGCGAGGGCGGCGGCGTTGCCGCTCGCTTCATAGACCACATCGGGTCGGCGGGGTAGCCCGTGCAGCACCTCCGCCGCCGTGCCGCGCTCGGTGTGGAGCGTGGTTGTCGCGCCGAGCGCGGCCGCGACCGCCAGCCGGGCCGGGTCGCGGTCGCAGACGCTGACGGTCGCGCCGGTCTGCGCCGCCACCCAGGCGACGAACACGCCGACGCCGCCCACACCGAGGATGAGCGCGTGCTCTTCGGCCGTGAGCCGTCCGCGGCC
>WNFZ01006789.1_pt1 | contig 16218 bp, 17 predicted proteins | sample 5400081 | NCBI WGS metagenome assembly WNFZ01 (sample SAMN13153365, study PRJNA577476) | soil metagenome | isolation source: 80 cm soil or saprolite under grassland replicate 1 | place: USA:California | collected 2016-06-15 | reverse complement strand
AGCGCGCCCGCGTTCGCTCCACGCGTGCCCAGATGCACATCCGAGATCCACGCTGCCCGCACGCGACGAATGGAATCTGATTCCCCCGCAAACGGTCGCTCGATGGAAAATCGAGGGGCGGTTAAGATCGACATTGTGCGCTTAAAAAAATCAGACCTCTCGCGCGGTTATTATTGAGCGAAAAGCCCGCCGGCGCTTTCCCGGCGGGCTTTCGCCAACCTAACTGCGTTGTGCTTAATGAGATTGAAATTGGCGGTTCAAAACATCAGCTGCATGCGGGCGATGACTTCATTGAACTGGTCGTCGCCAAACTGAGGATTCGTTTCGCGGAAATCCGACCAGGTGTGAATGTAATTGACCATTACCTTCAGGTCGTCGCCGTGAATGTAGTAATTCAGGCCACCAGTGATGGAGCGAATACCGTCATTCCCTTTTTGGCCCGGGTTTAAATCCTCCCAGCGCATCGCCAGTTGAAGCTTCTTCGGGATGAGGAAGTAACCCGCAGTTATGTAGTACCCGTTGGTTGTGAAGTCAGGCATGCCTGGCACACCGTTGACGGTACGCCCATTAACATACTCTTCGAGATATTCACCAATCAGATCAAATGGACCCAGCTTGAGCCATGCATCCACACTCCATGCCGTCCGCTCGTCCGCTGTCGGCAGCGTAAAAGGCGAGAGCGAACCATCGTCGTTCACCAGAAGGTTTAACGCTGGAGAGATATTTGTGCCCGCCGCATCGCGGCTGTTCAGCACGTCGCCTCCCAGCTTGAGAAAGGACTCCTGACCGAAAATTTTGCCTTTAAACGGCTGCAGCTCCAGTCGGCCGACATACATGAACTCATTGTTGTCGTTATTGGTGATATTGCGTCCGTTGCCGTTGAAGATTCCGGCGTAATAGGTCAACAGATCTTTCTGGTCTGGCCAAACGTGCGTGAAAGGTTTTCCCCAAAGCTGAACACCGATCTGCCGCTCCGGAGTGATCGCGCCGGTGGGCAAACTGCGCTCGATAATGTATAGCGTCGTATCAGACGTAAGCTGCTCCAGGCCAAACGGCGCTTTATATTGGCCGATCTTGATTTGCGCCGCTGGAAATTGATTCCAGTTGACGAAAATGTCGATCGCCGAAAAAGCGGTGCGGCTGGAGCTGAGACCGTCGCCTTGGGCAAAGTCGCCTTCGATTTTGAAGTCGAAGTGCTCCGCAAATTCACCGGTCAGATTGATTCGTGCCCGACGCAGGCGGAAACGATCCTTTAGCGCAGTCTGACCAAACCGGCCTTCGAACGCGGACACATCGCCGTCCTCAAAGTTGGTTTGAATGAATCCGCCCAGCACCAGCTTCAGTTCTGGTCCGCGCTGCTGGACGTAAATCGGCAATTTCTCTCCTTCGACGACCGCCTTTTCGACATACGATTTCCCGTCAAAAGTGACTTTGGTTTTCAGTTTGCTCCCTGGCGGATACGCAGCCTGCTGAGCTTTCAAGCTGCTGACTTCGGCTTGCAGCTCGGCATTGCGTTTCTCTAGGAGCGAGACCGCCCGCTCGAGTCTCTGGAGCCGTTCGGATTCAGAGGGCGTCTGCGCGCCAAGCGGTGGCACTGCGAGCGAAATAATTGCAGCCAGGCTCGCGGCCGCTGCTCGTAAACCGAATTTTTTTGTGATCATTTAGTTTCTCCTTGGTCTTAATAGTTGGGTCGAGAGGCACAGCCGCCCGCAAGCAGTTGCCCAATCGATCAAGGGCGAAACTAGAAGCCGATTGTTACAGACGCGTGGCGGCAAAGTAACGATTCGGCAAATTTTCCCCACAAAGGGCCGAGGCACTTCTAGGAATCGGCGTCTAAGTATTGCAATTTAAGGCGCGGGCGAGTTGATTTGCTATTCCATGGAGACTGGCTCTGGCAGGAAAATCCTGGTCGTCGAAGATGAGAGCGACGTTGCCGACCTTCTCACGCTGAATTTGCGCAAAGCGGGCTTCAGGATTTCGACGGCCGCCGACGGCGCGAGCGGTTTGCAGAAGGCGCGCGAGGGCAGACCCGATTTCATCATTCTTGATCTGATGTTGCCAAAAATGTCGGGGGTCGAAGTCTGCAAAATTTTGAAGAGCGACACGGCGACGTCTCACATTCCGATTCTGATGTTAACGGCGAAAGCGGAAGAGATTGATCGCATCGTCGGTCTGGAGTTCGGCGCCGACGATTACGTGACGAAGCCATTCAGCCCGCGCGAAATCGTGTTGCGAATTCGGGCAATTTTGCGGCGCGGCGAAACGGCGGGCGAGAGTCTGAAGGCCGGCCCGATCTCGATTGATCCGGCGCGCCATGAGGTTCGCGTTAACGGCAAACAGGTGCATCTCACCAGCCTCGAGTTCAAACTGCTGCGGACATTGATGCAACGCCGGGGCCGCGTGCAGGACCGCGATCGGTTGCTCAACGAAGTTTGGGGCTACGAAAGCGTGATCGACACCCGCACGGTGGACACGCACGTGCGCCGCTTGCGCGAAAAACTCGGCAAAGTCGGTGACGCGATTGAAACCGTCCGCGGTTTCGGTTATCGGCTGCGGGAAAATTAGCGCGAATGAGTTGGCTTCTCCTCTGCGCGATTGTTGCATTGACAATCGCCCTTGTGTTGATCGCGTGGCGCAAATGGATTGCACCGTGGCGGCAAGTGGAAGGGCTCGTCACGCAAATCGGGCGCGGCGAGCGGCCGCGCACCTTTCTGGTTCACGGCGGCGCCCCAGCTCAACGTATCGGGTTACGCCTGGAAAAGATTTTTCACGATTTGAAGCAGCTCAATAAGCAGATCGCAAAACGCGAATCCGGGATGCAGACCATTTTCTCTGCGATGCAGGACGCATTGCTGGTGGTCGATTCCAACCGGCATCTTATTTTGGCTAACGAGACGTTTCGAAAACTTTTCGCGCTACCGGAAATTTCGGTGGGGACACCCCTGTTGGAGATTGTTCGCGATGCTACACTCGATCAAGCGATTGCCGATGCTTTCGGTGGCGGCGGGCCAGTTCGCAGGGAGTTGGCCGTGGACGGTTCGCAAATCGAGCTCCACGCCGTCGCGACAAGGAACGATGCGGGCCAGATCACCGGAGCACTCGTTTTGTTTCACGACATTAGTGAGCTCAAGAAGATGGACCAGGTCAGGCGGGATTTCGTCGCCAACGTCTCACACGAATTGCGCACCCCATTATCGATCTTGCGCGGCTACATCGAGACCTTGCTCGATAACCCGGAAACATCGCGCGAGGAACTCTCGCGAATTCTCGGAGTCATGGAACGTCATTCGAAACGCCTCGACTTGCTGGCCGAGAACCTGCTTAGCCTTGCGCAATTGGAATCGCCCACTCCCAATTTGCAATTGGGCAACGTCGATCTGTCGAGCTTCTTCGGAGAAGTGACTCGCGATTGGGAAAAGAAGCTCGCAAACAAACAGCTCAACGTAATTATCGATGTTCCGCGCGGTTTGCCCACGATTCGCGCTGACCGGGTGCGGCTGCAGGAAGCTCTCTACAATTTGCTCGATAACGCCGTGAAATATTCGCGTGAGCACGGCGAGATTAGGCTGGTGGCTCGGCGGCGCGACGAAGAAATTGTGCTGAGCGTAAGCGATGACGGCATCGGCATCAGCAAAGAAGATTTGCCGCGCGTTTTCGAGCGCTTCTACCGCGTCGACAGAGCGCGCAGCCATGGCAACATTCGCGGTACCGGTCTGGGCCTTGCGATTGTGAAGCACGTCGCGCAACTCCACGGCGGCCACGTCGAAGCCGAGAGCGAAATCGAGAACGGCACGACGATTCGCGTGGTTCTGCCGATCGTCACACAAACGTAACAGTAAAGATTTTGACCCGCTGAATCGGCGTGGGGCAATTTCGTCGCATGACGAAATCCTACAGATCGAAAATCCTTCTTGGACTCACCATCGCATTTGGGCTGAGCGCGACAGCTTCGGCGCAAATGATGATCAATGGCGCAGGCGCGACGTTTCCGTATCCGATTTATTCGAAGTGGTTCGATGAATACGCGAAGGTCGATCCTTCCGTACGATTCAATTATCAATCGATCGGTTCCGGCGGCGGGCAAAAGCAAATACTCGCGCAGACGGTCGATTTCGGCGCCTCCGACGGGCCGATGAGCGACGACAATCTCGCCAAAGCGCCGGGGAAGATCTTGCACATCCCGACAGTCGCGGGCGCAGTGGTAATCACTTACAATCTCGATGGCAATCCCCCGCTCAAACTCGATGGCGAAACGATTGCCAACATTTTCCTGGGCAAAATCAAGAAATGGAATGATCCAAAGATCGCGGCGTCAAATCCCGGAGCAACGTTGCCAGACAAAGAAATCGTGGTGGTGCATCGCTCCGATGGCAGCGGGACAACGTTCATTTTCACCGATTACCTGAGCAAGATCAGCGGGGAGTGGAAAAAGAACGTCGGCAACAACACGTCGGTCAATTGGCCAACAGGGATCGGCGGCAAAGGCAATGAGGGCGTGGCCGGCCAGGTGAAGCAGACGCCGGGCGCGCTCGGATACGTGGAGTTGATTTATGCGATCCAAAACAAAATGCCGTACGCGGACGTAAAAAATTCCGCTGGCAAATTCATTAAGCCGACACCGGACTCGGTCACGGCGGCGTTCGCTACAGCCGATATTCCCGATGACTTCCGGTTCTCGATGACGAACGCAGCCGGCGAAGACGCGTATCCGATCGCGGGCGCGACGTGGCTGCTAGTTTACGAGCAGCAGAAAGACGCCGCGAAAGGCAGGAAGCTTGTCGAATTTCTGAAATGGGCAACGAGGGATGGCGAAAAAATGGCAAAAGATTTGGATTACGCGCCGTTACCCGATTCGCTGCGAGAACGCATGTTGAAGCGGGTCGTGGAGATCAAGTTTTGAAATGATTTCCGCCTGTTCACCGGACGTGACGATTTAGTCTAATGGCACTCGCCGCTCCAACTCCGGCTTTGATAGAAGAGCGCCCGGCGCAAGCGCACATGGCCCCGCCGTCGCGGTTTGGCGACAAGGCATTCGAGTGGCTCACGCTGGCGATGGCGCTTGCGGTCGTTTTGCTAATCGTTCTAATCGGCTGGCAACTGGCGCGCGGCTCTTTGCTCGCAATCCAAAAATTCGGGTTCCGTTTTCTCACGACATCGAAATGGGACCCGGTGACGGAGCAGTTCGGCGCGCTACCGTTCATTTACGGCACGGCGGTCTCGTCGTTGATCGCTTTGCTGATCGCCGTTCCGTTGAGCATCGCGACCGCCATTTATCTGACGGAACTCGCGCCGCTCTGGGTCCGGCAGCCGATTGTTTCGCTAATCGAGATGCTCGCCGCCATTCCAAGCGTGATTCTTGGTCTGTGGGGAATTTTTGTGATGATCCCGTGGCTGCGCGATTATCCATTCCCGTTCTTGAGGCGAACATTCGGTTGGACGCCGTTGTTCACCGGACCCATCTACGGGCCGAGCATGTTGGCCGGTGGAATCATCATCGCGATCATGATTCTGCCGATCATCACGTCGGTGTCGCGCGAGATTTTGCGGAGCGTTCCGAATCTGCAACGCGAAGCGGCTTATGCGCTGGGCGCGACCCGCTGGGAAGTGACGCGCATCGCGGTGCTGAGCTACGCGAAGAAAGGTTTGTTCGGCGCGGTGATTCTCGGTCTCGGGCGCGCGCTCGGCGAAACAATGGCGGTGACGATGGTGATTGGCAACACACCGCAGATTGCCGCCTCGCTCTTCAAGCCCGGTTACACGCTGGCTAGCGTGATCGCGAACGAATTCACCGAAGCGACGACCGACCTTTATCTTCAGGCGCTCTTCGAGATTGGGCTAGTGCTGTTCGGCGTGACGATTCTGGTGAACCTGATCGCGCAACTGCTTCTCAAAACGATCACCGCAGGATCGACATTGCGCGCAGTTCAGTGATCATGCATACGAGACGCCCACACAACCACAGTTGGCGCAAGTTCAAGAGTACGCTCGTCTCTGCGCTGACTTTCTGTTCGGCGATAATCGTCATCGCGCCGCTCGCCCTGGTTTTCTTTTACGTACTCAAGAGCGGCGCCGGCGCGATCAACCTCGATTTCTTCACACAATTGCCGAAGCCGGTCGGCGCGCCCGGCGGCGGAATGGCGAACGCAATTATCGGCACGCTCGAGTTGCTGGCGCTCGCCTCTGTCATTGGAATTCCCGTCGGTGTATTGGGCGGAGTTTATCTGGCCGAGTACGGCACGGCGCGCGTGAACTCGCTCCTGCGTTTCATCGCCGACGTGCTCAACGGCGTGCCATCCATCACCTGGGGCGTGGTCGTGTACGGGCTGGTCGTGTTGCGCTTTAAAGGGTTCTCCGCGTACGCTGGCGGACTCTCGCTGGGATTGATCATGATACCGTTGATTCTGCGCACGACCGAGGAAGTCATCCTTCTCGTGCCTACCGGCTACCGCGAGGCTGCTCTTGCCCTCGGCATCGTGCGTTGGAAAACGATCGCGCACATCGTTATGAAAACTGCTTCGCAAGGAATTGTCACTGGCATTCTGCTCGCCCTTGCCCGTGTCGGCGGCGAAACCGCACCACTTCTTTTCACGGCATTCGGCAACCGCTTTTGGAATCACAATCTCAACGAGCCGATCGCCGCGCTGCCTCTGCAAATTTTTACTTACGCGATCTCGCCTTACGACGATTGGCATCGCCAAGCTTGGGCCGGCGCGCTCGTTCTCGTCACTGGAGTTTTTTGCGTTAATGTCCTAGTGAGAATTCTCACCCGCGTTCGCACCGTATCGGTCTAGCAATTCTCAAAATGGTCACTCTGCTTATGCCGCAACCCCAAGTGCTCGAATATCGCGACCGCGCCGCCGCGCCATCATTAGTCCCCATGGCATTCCAGACCAAATGTCTTTCGATGTGGTACGGCACCAAGCCGGCCATCGACAATGTGACCATGGACATTCCCGCCAAAGCGGTGACCGCCATCATCGGGCCGAGCGGCTGTGGAAAATCGACGTTCCTTCGCGCGCTCAATCGCATGCACGAGCTGGTGCCGCGTACGCGAATTGAAGGCACCGTGCTGCTCCGGGACGAAAATCTTTACGCGAGCGATGTCGATCCTGCGATTGTTCGCCGGCGCGTCGGCATGGTCTTCCAGAAATCGAATCCATTCCCGACCATGTCGATCGGCGAAAACGTCATGATCGGCCTTCGCTTGAACGGCGTGCGCGACCGCAAATTCCTGAACGAGCGGCTAGAAAAATCGTTGCGCATGGCGGCGTTATGGGACGAAGTGAAAGACGATTTGCACAAATCGGGCACGAGCCTTTCCGGGGGTCAACAGCAACGGCTCTGCATTGCGCGCGCGCTCGCCGTGGAACCGGAAGTGATATTGATGGACGAACCGTGCTCGGCGCTCGATCCGATCGCGACCGCGAAAATCGAGGAGCTGATTCAGGAATTGAAAACGCAATACACGATCGTGATTGTCACGCACAATATGCAGCAGGCTGGCCGCGTCTCGGATTTCACCGCGTTCCTCTATATGGGCCGACTGATTGAGTTTGGATCGACAACGAAAATCTTCACCAACCCGACCGAGAAACAGACCGAAGATTATATCACCGGACGTTTCGGATGATTGGTAGGGCGCGACCGCCGGGCGCGCCGTGTAGGAATGTGAGCATGAGCAAGAGTAAGATTAAAGAGGAAGATCAAGATAGATGACCGCACCCAAACACATTCTTGGCACATTCGACGAAGCGCTGGGCACCCTCCGCAATGATGTGCTCATGATGGCCGGCCTAGCCGAGCGCAGTCTGGATCGCGCGATTAAAGGTTTGCTCCAGCGGAGCGACGATTTGTGCGCCAACGCCATTGCCGACGACGAAGAGATCGATCAGTTAGAAAAACAGATCGACAAGGACGGCGTGGATATTCTTCTCCGGTATCAACCGGTGGCGTCGGATCTGCGGCGAGTTATTTCGGCGATGAAACTTTCGCCGAACATCGAACGCGTGGCCGATCAAGCCACCAGCATCGCCCGGCGCGCGCGCAAGTTGAACCAACATCCGCCATTGGCCGAAGTGAAGTTGATCATGCCGATTCAGGCGCACGCGCTGTTGATGTTCAAGGATAGCATCGACGCGTTTGTGCGAGAGGATGTCGATCTTGCCCGCGCAGTCATCAGCCGCGACAAGCAACTCGACGACATGAACCGCTCCGCGAACAGGCAACTTACCGAACGGATGATGCAGGACCGCGATCAACTGCGCGGCTATTTGAACCTGATCTTGATCTCGCGTTGTCTCGAACGCGTCGGCGATCACGCCACGAACATTTCCGAGGATGCCGTTTACGCCGCCGCCGCGGAGGACATCAGGCATCAGCCCTTCGTCAAAGCAAGCTGATCCGCTCTGCAATCGTGGGGGCGTCTTCTACAAACGCCAGGCCTTACGGTTGCGCTGTTGGAGCAGGCGACGATGGCGACGCAGCGGCATCTGCCGCAGGGGAAGTCGTTGGCGTCGCGCTGCCTGCGGGCAAAACGCCAGCGCCTGAATCTGGCGCGGCGGAAGAACCCGGTCCCGGCGAAGCCTGAACCGGCGTAGTCGCTGGAGAAGACCCCGGCGAAGGTTGAAGAGCAGCTGTGGGCGTAGGGGAAGTCTGCGCCGTCGCTTGCGATTTCATCAGCTCACGCCGGAAAGCGCTGTCGGCCGTGCTCCTATGAGCATAGAGGATCGACAAAGCAAAGGTCAGCGCGAAAAAAATGCCGGCCAGCCATGCCGTAAACTTCACCAGCACGTTGGTGGTTTGCGCGCCGAAAATGTTTTCCGTGACCGCGCCGCCAAATGCCGCACCCAGACCTTCGCTCTTTGGACGTTGCATCAGGATAACAAGCACCATCAGCAACGCCACCAGCACGAAGATACCCGAAAGCAAATTGATGAGAAGGTTCATCGGGACGGAGAATATGACCGATGAGAAAGCAGAAGCAAACGCACGGTGATGACGAATCAATGACGAAGCCCGAATGACGAAGGGTTGCGCTACTGCGCTCGCTTTATTCCGATTTGGTTATTCGGTTTCCTTCGTCATTCGTCATTCGGCTTTCGTCATTTCCTTTTAATTGTGTTCCAAATCTCATCCAGCTCAGCCAGATCCGCATCCCCAAGCCGCTTGCCTTGCGTTTGCAACTTGTCCTCGAGTCGATTGAATCGCGCGACAAACTTGTCGGTAGCAGCTTGCAACGCGCTTTCGGCATCGAATTTGCATTTGCGCGCGAGATTGACGACTGCGAACAACAAATCGCCGATCTCGTCCTCGATCGCCTGTTTGGTCGCCGCGGCGACACGAATCCGTTCTGTGGCGGACCGATCTTGCGACGCGGCCGCCTGTTTTAGCTCGCCAAGTTCTTCTTCAACCTTCGCGATCACGTCATGCACTTCCGCCCAATCAAAATTCACCCGGGCCACTTTGGATTGCACTTTTTGCGCGCGCATCAACGCGGGCAGCGCCGCGGGCAGGCTATCGAGATAATGTTTGCCTGTTTTTTCCGTGCGCTTGATTGATTCCCACTGTTTCAGCACAGCGCCGCTATCGCGCGCATCGCTTTTGCCGAACACATGCGGGTGACGCCGGATCAGTTTATTCGTCACGTCAGCCAGCACATTGTCGATATTGAACAGGCCGCCTTCCCGCGCGATTTCGGCGTGCATCACAATGAGCAGCAGAAGATCGCCCAGTTCCTCGCGAAAATTTGCATCGTCCCCGGCGCGCAGCGCCCCGGCTACTTCGTAGGCCTCTTCGATCAACGCTGGAAGCAACGATTCGTGGGTCTGCTCGCGGTCCCACGGGCAACCGCCCGGGGCGCGCAGCTTTGCGACAATCTCACAAAGTTGCCCAAAGTGATCGGCTCCTGATTGATCCATTCAGAACCAATCAAACATCAAACATCGAACATCAAACATTCATTAGATCCGCCAGAGCGAACGATGCGTGCCGAACTCTGAAATTTCGCCGGAGGATTTCCTGCTGACATAAATCGTGATTGCAGTCACGCCGAGGAGAGTGCCGACGAAAACGAAGGCAACCAGCCAGGAAGGAATGTGTCCGATGCGCAGGGCCTGGTAAAATGAGCGCGGCCCCTCGATCGTCGTCACCCACGCGATCATGATGAGAATGAAAATAAAAACGTAGTTGCGCTTCAATCGTCGCCCGACCGCTTCCAGTTTGCTGATTTTGAAGCAGGGCAAAATCAAATCTTCGCAGACCAGCTTTTTCCATTCGCCCTGGAGCAGTTCGCGGTTTTCCATTACCATCGGGACCAGAAAATGGGCTTCCAGCATCCGGACACGCGCGCGAAAGGCGTCGTAGAAACGGTAACGGCGCGCCTCGATCCAAAGCATCGCCCAGACAATGGCGAGATTAAAAAAGAAAATGATATGCGGCACTTCGCGCGTGGTAAAGGCGATGGTGATGATGGCAGTGCTGGAGGTAATCGCCCAATTGGTGGTAATGTCGAGCCGCTGCCGCCAGACCATGATCCGTCCCATCTCACCGCGATAAAAATGCGACATCGCATTGACGTATCCCGGATCGTAAAGGCTCCGTTGAAAGGAGACTGTTCTCTCCTCGTTTTCAGCTAGCGATGTGTTTTCAGTTGCCACGGCTCGTTATTTAACTGGATAACTGGCTTTGCCGGATAATCCAATAAATCTCTCCGCTCCCAATGGCTATCGCCCTCTCTGATCTTCTCGACGAAAGACAGATGATCCTGCGGCTGCGCTCCCGGAAACTGCCGAATGCGCTGCGCGAGATCGTCCAGTTTCTCACGCAAAATGGAAAGATCGACAATCCGGAAGCTTTTCTAGAGCAAGTGCTCGCGCGCGAACGGGCGCACCCCAGCGTGGTGGATCATGGCGTAGCGTTCCCGCATGCGCGCACCGATTTGGTGACTGAAATCATTCTTGGCATCGGGCGGAGCCGGGCCGGCGTTCCCTTTGGGGAAAACGGGGTGCGCGCCCACCTGATTTTCCTGATCGGCGTGCCGCAGCAACTGGTTAACGATTATCTGATCTGTGTCGGCACACTGGCACGGCTCGTGAAAGATGATGCGATACGATCGACACTGCTTCGCGCCGAGAATGTGCACGAATTTCTGGATGCGCTCACGCTAGAAACGCCGTAGCCGCGAAAGCTTTCGGGGCTATAGCTCAGCGCACGCCAGCCGAGCCGCGCTTTGCGCGGGTGCGCTCAGATTTTTGCGCGCCACTCTTCACTCCGATCTTTACGCCGCCCGTCTCAATATTTTCGCCGGGGCGCGCTGGAGGGGCCTGCGGTCCAAGCCCCGAAAGCTTTCGGGGGTATTTGGTTCTGCGTCCTGCCATACTTTAAATTCGAAGCTGCGTGCCGGGGCGCGCGGGCATTTTGCCCGTTGTTCGCGGCATGCTGCCGCGAACTCCCAGACCCGGTTTTTGAGACAGCAAGACGTGATGTTTTTGCGATGCGCAGAGAAAAGCCGTCCGGCAACATGCCGGACGGAGCGGGCAAAATGCCCGCGCTCCCCAGCTAAACGGCGATGCGCTCGCCCGCAATTTCGCCGTTCGATACCGGCCTATCGCGAGCGCGACGAACACAAAAAGCGAGAACGACAAAAATTGGCGGGCTGATCCGTTCGTTTCCGTTTGCGCAAGATCAAGCGATGCGGCTACCTTAGGACCCGTGTTCAGCTTGACCATGCTCGGCAGCGGCAGCGCGGGAAACAGCGCCCTGGTCGCAACCGATCATTGCAAGATTCTTGTCGATGGCGGCCTGAGCGCGCGGCAATTAGTATTGCGTTTGGCGCAGTGCGGCGTCACGCCCGAGCAGCTTGATGGCGTGCTTCTCACTCACGAACACGGCGATCACGTTTGCGGACTCGAAGTTCTCTGCCGCAAATTTGATCTGCCGATTTATTGCAATGCGCTCACGGCAGAGGCAATTCGGTGCGACGGATTGTTCGAGCGAGTGCCGAAAGCTTTCGGGACCAACTGGCGAATTTTTCGGACTGGCTCGGAGTTTTCTATTTGCGATGTCACGGTGCAGACGTTCCCTGTGCCGCATGACGCCGTCGATCCCCTGGGATTTGCCTTTCACGCAGGATCAAGCGGTCTCGGCTTCATCACCGATCTGGGATATGCGACTAAAATGATCGTCGAGCGATTGCGTGAAGTGCAGACGCTCGTGATCGAAACGAATCACGACGAAAAACTTTTGCAGAACGATCCGCATCGGCCGTGGCCGGTGAAACAGCGAATCCAATCACGGCACGGGCACCTGTCGAACACGGCAGCGGTGAGTGTGATCGAGGAATTACTGCCGGGAAAAATCGAGCGGATCGTGCTCGGTCATCTTAGCCGCGATTGCAACAGGGCCGAGCTTGCCTTGGGCGCCGTGGACGCGTCGCTCGCGAAATGCGGCAGCGTCGACGTGGAAGTTTATTGCGCCACCCAATCGGAAATCAGTCCGCGATTCCGAATCGGTGAAACGAACTCCGACCCGTTTCAATCGACGTTCGAAAATGCGTTTTTCCAAATTGCGTGAATCGGATCGCATTTGAGGAGCCGCGGTCGGCGCCCGCAGCTAAAACTAACATCATCATTCGCGACGCGCTCGAATCCGACCTTCCCGTCATTGTCGACATTTACAACGCCACTGTGCCGACGCGCATGGTGACCGCCGAGCTTGAACCAACCACGGTCGAAGCGCGTTTGCCGTGGTTCCGCGAACATTCGCCGGGTCAACATCCATTCTGGGTAGCGGAGAACGACTTTTGCGTGATCGGTTGGCTAGATTTCAAAAAGTTCCTGCCGCGTTGCGCATATCGCGACACGGCCGAGATCAGTGTTTACGTCGATGAAAAATTCCGGCGTCAGGGCGTTGGGCGGCGGTTGTTGGAAAAAGCGATTGTACGCGCGCCTTCGCTGGGGATCACCGCCATTGTGGGTCTGATCTTTGCGCATAACGAGCCGAGCCTGAAATTATTTGGCCGGCTCGGCTTCCATCGTTGGGGATTCCTGCCGCGAATCGCGCAGCTTGATGGGATCGAGCGCGATCTCACCATCGTAGGTCGTCACGTGTAACATTGCGGTTTCTGCAGTTTTGGCAGCGCGGGCATATTGCCCGCTCCGTTCGGCATTTTGCCGAGGGCTCTTTCGCCCGAAACCAACGGTAAATCGTCAGGCTCATCCGTGTGGACGCGCTCGTCGGTTCGCGGCAGAATGCCGCGAACAGCGGGCAACATGCCCGCGCTCCCCGATTCACGCTTCTTCGGGACCAATGACGAGATGGATCACGCCGTTCGGCGCGGCAATGAAGAAGCCATTAAAATCTTCGCGTAATTGCTCGACTTCGTCGCGCCGGGTGACGCTGTGCACCTTTAAGAATGACGCGGCTGCTTCGGTATCGTTCGTTTCCAGCTCCAGCCAGATGTCCGGATGACTCAGGTTCGGCACGTTGTCGATCCAGAGCCGGTTCGGACCGAATTGAAAAATGCAGCCCTCCTTTTCTTCCTCGATCAAAGGCAGCCCGAGCGTGTCCCGATAAAAGGCGACAGTCTGCTCATACGTATGGCTTGGACATTTGATTGCAATGTTCGCTCCACCGGAAAATTGCGGTCCTTCGAGTTTCGCAACCATACTTAAGAAGTTACAAGGTTAAATGGTTACAAAGTTAAAACCGTGCCAAACTCAGGCCGCGATCCGGAAAGCGTCGTGGCCTAAACATTGTAACTTTTTAACTCTTTTAACTCTTTAACCTCTCTCGGGCTCGGTCATTTTGACCGGGTCAAGCGCGCGCTCCAGTTCTTTTTCCGGCAGCACTTTTCTTTCCCGGGCAATCTCGCGAACAGTGCGCCCGGTTTTCGCGCTTTCTTTCGCAATCTCCGCGGCGCGATCGTAACCGATCTTCGGCGCGAGACTGGTCACCATCGCCATGGATAGCTCGATCAACTCGCGGCAGCGCTCTTCGTTCGCAACAATGCCGCGGACGCATTTTTCGCAGAAAACATCGACCACGTTCGCCAGCAGCCGGATTGACTCGAGGAGGTTATGCGCCATCACTGGCATCATCACATTGAGCTCGAAATTTCCGTTCGCCCCGGCCCAGGTAATGGTCGTGTCGTTGCCGATCACCTCCGCGCACACCATCATGACGGATTCGCACATTACCGGGTTTACTTTCCCCGGCATGATGGAGCTACCTGGTTGCGTGGCCGGCAGTTGAATCTCGCCGATGCCACAACGCGGCCCGCTCCCAAGCCAGCGGATGTCGTTCGCGATCTTGAATAGACTGACCGCGATGGTCTTTAGGTGGCCGCTTGCTTCGACAACCGCGTCCTTGCCCCCTTGCGCTTCGAAATGATTCTTCGCCTCGCAAAACGCGATGCCGGTCCGCATTTCCAAATGTCGCAGCACTTTCCCCGGAAGATCGACATGCCGATTCAGACCAGTGCCGACCGCTGTCCCGCCGAGCGCCAGCTCGCGAAAAGCTTCGACCGATCTTTGCGCGCGTTCCTTGGCATAAGCGACCTGCTGCGCGTAACCGGAAAATTCCTGTCCCAGCCGGATCGGCGTCGCGTCCATTAAATGGGTCCGGCCGATCTTAAGGATTTCCCAGAATTCTTTCGCTTTCGCATCGAGCGCGGCGTGTAATTTTTCCAGCGCCGGAATCAAGCAGTTCTTTAGCTGTTCCGCGGCGCTGATGTGAATCGCGGAAGGAATCACGTCGTTGCTCGATTGGCCCATGTTCACGTGATCGTTTGGATGAACCAGTTCGCGCGACCCGATCGGTTTGCCTGCGAGCTGCGCGCAACGATTGGCGATTACTTCGTTCGCGTTGGTGTTGGTGCTCGTGCCGGACCCGGTCTGGAAAATGTCGAGCGGAAAGTGGTCGTCGAGCTTGCCATCGACAACTTCTTCGGATGCTTGAACGATCAGCGCCGCTCGCTCCGCATCGAGCAGGCCCAGATCGTGATTCGCTTGGGCGACTGCCCATTTGATCAAGCCCAGGGCGCGAATAAACGGCCGCGAAAATCGGTAACCGCTTACCGGAAAATTTAGGACCGCCCGGTGGGTAGAGGCGCCATGGAGCGCAGTTGCCGGGAGCGACATCTCGCCCATCGAATCCTTTTCTATCCGGGTCGGCCTGTCCGTCATGCCGAACGATCTGCGCAAACGGCTATAGACGGCCGCCGTCTGTTTCTATGCTCGCGATCATTTAGCGGCACTTTGTGAAAAACGGTGATGAACATCGGCGGTATGTTTTGCAGAAAATATTCCGATTCGGTGTGCTCGAACAGGGTGGCGTGCTGCTTCAGTTCATTGGTCACCTGATAAATGACGAAACTGCCGCCCGGCGCGAGCGCGTCATGTGTTTTACGCAGGAGCGCACGTTTCTTGTCGATCTTAAGGATGCTGAATGGAATGCCGGAAAGGATGTAATCGCAGCAAGCAATCCCGCGGCGTTTCAACTCGTATGGCAAAGAAGCTGCATCCCCGTGAATCACATGCACACGCCGATCCCCGGCAAATTGGCGCTCCAGGTCGCGCGCGAACGCCCGGTCGAGCTCGAACAGGAGTAACTGCGAATCCGGGCTCATCCGGCGGGCGATCTCTCGGGAATGCACCCCTTCCCCCGGGCCGTACTCGGCGATCACGCGCGGCTGGCTGAAATCCATCTTGCTGGCGACCCGTTCCACGAGTGCTTTTGAGCTCGGGATGATCGACGCCACTTGAAACGGTCGCTGCAGGAAACGCTTGAAAAACAGGACACTCACAGGAATCGAATAGTCGCCTCGGGCCTCCGTGTTGTCCAGTCGCGAAGATGCGAATCTACCTGATCTGTGATCTGTGAACCGTGATCGGTTTGATACTCGTTAATATCTACCCCAATCAACTTCCTCGGTCTTGACTGATCACTTATCCCCCATCCGACGCCGCGGCAGATCGCGAGGATAACCGCCATCTGAAGAAAAACGCAACTGAGAGCTGGGCCGCAGTCATACAGCGAGCCTATCAACGAGACGCAAGCGTTTTCGACTGCAATCGGGAATGCGCGGCTTCTGATCAAGCTGATGGACTCTTTAAGTCGGATTTCTGACTACTGTGATGACCGGACCGCTGTTAACTTTTTTCGGAAAGAGGCGAAAGATGCCTTCGAGCCCGAGTTGCGCCCGTTCCTCTGAACTGTTAC
>WNFZ01002871.1_pt1 | contig 16224 bp, 10 predicted proteins | sample 5400081 | NCBI WGS metagenome assembly WNFZ01 (sample SAMN13153365, study PRJNA577476) | soil metagenome | isolation source: 80 cm soil or saprolite under grassland replicate 1 | place: USA:California | collected 2016-06-15 | reverse complement strand
GGTTTAACATCGATCTGCGAAACGCCAGGCAACCGATATTCCACCGGCTCTTCGATGGTGATGATGCGCCGTTGCACGGAATTGATGCTGGTCAGGAAGCAATAAAGCGAGGTTGATTTTCCACAACCAGTCGGGCCGGTGAGAAGAATGATTCCGTTCGGCTGCGCGAGCAGATGGCGAATGATCTTCTCCTGTTTCTTGCCCAAATCGAGCCGATCGAAGCCAAACTGTTGTTCGCCCCGGCTGAGCAGACGCAGACTGATCGACTCGCCGTTGACTGTGGGAATGGTCGAAACGCGCACGTCGATATTTTGATTACTCGCCTGCAAATTCATGCGCCCGTCCTGAGGCAACCGGCGTTCGGCGATGTCCATGTGCGACATCACTTTCAGGCGCGAAATAATGGCCGATTGCAAGACCCGCAATTGCGGTGGCACCGCGACTTCGTGCAAAATTCCGTCGATACGGTACCGAATCCGCAAATCGTTTTCGAGCGGCTCAACGTGAATGTCGGTCGCGCGCTCGAAAATTGCTTCGCGAATGATCTGGTTCACGAATTTCACCACGGAGGCTTCGGGATCGTCGGCGTTCAGCTCGATGGCGGTTTCGGTGTCCTGCAGCACCTCGAAAGCGCGATTGGTTTTCAGGATTTCGTCGAATGTTTCCGCGCCGACGCCGTAGAGCGTTTTCATCGCGCGCAAAAGTTGCGCGCGCGGCACCATCACCCATTCGGCCGGTTTTTTCAGAAGCTGCGACGCGAGCTGGCGGCCAATCGAATTGAAAAGATCGTAAGTCGCCAGCACCACCGAATTTTCCTTCAATTCGATGGGCAGAATGTGATGTTGAAAAACAAAACGGCTCGGCAAAATTGATAATGTCGCGCGATCGATCTTTTTGGCGTCGATGGAGACAACTGGCACGCGGAAGAAATTTCCGATCGCGCCGAGGAAGCGTTGCTCGTCCACTTTGCCGGAATCAAGCACCTGGCCAACCCACGACCCGCCGTTCAGGTTCGACGCCAGCGCGCTGGCTTCTTCGGCCGAGGAGACGCCGCTCTCCAGCAGCAGATTAATTAACGATTGACTGGCGGCTGAACTCATTCAGGGCGTGGATGGCATATCGACAACGGAGAGCAGAGGAAATCGAATGAAGCCGATTTAGGCCGTTTCGCAAGTGCTTTCACGCACAACGCGTAATCCTTGGCCACGGAGTGATGCCCGCAACGAGAAAAATTGAAGATTGTCAGGGCATGTGCAACGCTCGCCGCACCGGATCGGTGAGCGTGCCCGTGACACGCATTGAATAATTCTTCTGAAGCCGCGCGATTGCCTCGGACACCTCTGGGGTAAATACGCCGTCAACCGGGCCGCAATAATAGCCCAGCCGACGCAACGCCGTTTGCATCGAGCCCACATAAGCCGGTTGCACAATCAATTGTTCTGGCGCCTTGAAGTAGTAACAAAATCGCCAACGATACCTCGGGGCGAAGTCTGTGGCGTTCACGTGGCGCCCCTGATGCGTGAGCCCGTACTCGTCGTGTTGAGCCAATGGATCGGTCGACCGAAAAATATCGTCGATAATACCGTACTCGTCGGTGCGCGCGGTGGTTGCGCCCAGACAGAGGATCAAAGCGAGAGCTATGCGTTTCATATAAACAATGGAGCTTACTACATATCTTTCGCCGCGGGAATATCGGGCGGCGGTAAGGTTAACTGTTTGCCGGTCTGCGGTTTGGGGCAATCCGGGCACTCGCCCTGATCGAGCTCAGGTCCAAAATGCGTGCTGTCCTCCCATTTTCGGCGCAGCCGATAAAGGTCCAGCTTGGTCAAGGTTACCTGCGGACACATGAGAACGATCAGCTCAGTGCGAAGCTTGTTCGATGTCGTATTGCGAAAAAGCGCGCCAACGAGGGGAATTCGTGAGAGATAAGGAATACCGTTGTAATTTTTTTCCTTGGTCTCTTCGATCAACCCACCAAGAACAATGGTCGAACCATTCCCAGCGGAAACACTCGTGCGGATGTAGCGCGTAGCGATATTTGGGATCTGGTTGCCGCTTATGGTCGTCGAGCCGGCGACGTTGTCGACTTTCTGCAGGATATCGAGCGAGACTTCCTTCTCAGAATTAATCAGCGGCACCACCTCCAGCTGCAATGCGACTTTTTTGAACTCGATGCTCGATGAGACCGAGGCTATATTAGTTGTAGTCGTTGCATTCGTCAGAGTATTTACGGGAACCGGAATCTCGGTGCCTGACGCGATGATGGCCTTTTTATTGTTGCTCGTGAAAACCGTCGGTCGCGAAATCACCCTGAAGCGACCTGTGGACTCAAGCACATGCACAATCGCGGCGAACGCATTGCCAGCAGCTACATAAATATTCGTGCCGCTCCCTACATTCTGAATAATTTGACTGAAGTTGATCAGATTGGATGGATCGACAATACTCGATAAAATAGGAGCTGCTGTTGCGGTTGTCGCGGGTGCGACACTGGGTACAGGAATCGGCACACTGGTATTGCGCGAGGTGCCCACGAACCTCTTGTCGTATTTTGCAAACCAATCGACGCCGAATTCCTCGTTGTTTTGAAGCCGCAACTGGCCAATCACGGTGCTCAGCGCCACTTGCGGTGCCTTGACGTCCATTTCGTCGAGAATCTTTTCCACCTTCACCACCACCTCGCGGTTGCCGAGAACGATAATCGAGTTCGCGCGTTGATCGGCGATGAGCTTGGAGTTTCCGACCGTGACCGCTTTGGGAACAGTGTCCACGGGCTGCGTGGAAAGCTCTTCGGAAATATTAAGCGTGCTTCCTGTTGCGGTGCTCGAAACGCCCGAAACGCCGGGCGCATTCGCACCGGCCCCAGTTGTGCCTCGTGGTTGCTGCGGCTGAGGGCTTACACCAGGCGCGCCACCGCCAGCGGCCGCCGCGCCAGCCCCCTCTGTGCCTGGCTCGGTCAAAGCCTGCACCAACACTGGCAGAACATCGCCGGCGGAAATGTATCTCAACGACCGGGAGACCGGCTTTGCGAACTCAACATTGGCATCAAATTCATGGATCAATTGACGGATGAAGGGCATGTTAATCGGCCGCGTCACCACGTGAATGCGGTTGGTGCGGATGTCGGGAGTAAGTTTGATTTTTCCGAGGATCACTGCTTCTTCGGATAGAATGCCCGATCCGCCAACTCCAGTTTCAGCCGGCATAGGTTGCGGGACGGCCGCGGGCAGTTTCACGCTGCGGACGCCAGGCTGGCTGGGTGATTCGGTGCCCCTTTCGAAAATGTCCTTGAGCATGTCAACCACCTTGGTCGCATCGGCGCGCTCCAGTTTAATGAACTCGCTCACCACTTCCGCCGGCGCCACATCCACTTGCTGGATCACGCTCGCAAGCTGCCGAATGATGTCGGCATTCTGTGTCACCAGAAGACTCGACGATTTCGGCAGCGCCAGAATGTTTATCGAGCCTGAGCTTCCCTGGAAATATGCCATCAACACTTGTTGAAGCTCCTGGGGATCCGCGTACTGAAGCTTGAACAAGAAGCTAACCACCGGGTTCCCCGGCGGAATGTCCGCCATGTCCGACACAATCGGTACCGGCGCCTTGCGAGGATTCTGGCCAGCCCCTACGATATCGACAATGTCGTGGTCTGCTGGAACCAGCGAAATCCCATTCAGAGCGAGGCTCATTTCGATAATCTTGATTGCCTCCTCGCGCGACACGTCTTTGGCAATGAAGATGTTCACCTTGCCCTGAACGAAATTGTCCATCACCAGTTTCTTGCCGGTAAGCTGCTCGTAAAGGTGCAGCACATCGACGACATCGCTGTTTGGGAACTGGAGCCGAACCGTTGCTGGCGTAGTCGGCGGAGCAGCTGCATTTTTCGGCGGCGGATTGGGTGTCTGAGCTGGGTCCGCTGCCTTGGCAACGGGCAATGGTTTGGGCCGCTCAGGTGCCCCCTGAGGTGAAACCTCCACCGCGCCGGCAAATAGCAGCGTGGCGATGCAGAAGAGTCGGTCCACAGTTTTATTTATCTGGGTGGCGACGATGCTAGTAAATTAAAGATAGCCGTCAAACTATTTCCCTCGGTCGAAACAACCATTCCCATATTCAAACCTTGACGCGGCGGACGACAACGTATGAAGAATTATCTCTCTTGCAAATGACAGTAACGCAATCAGTTCATGCGAAGCGGAGGAAGCTGGGTAGCGCATGTGTCTCGCATGTTGGTTGCGGCGTCGCGCCGCAACATTCTTCCCGAGATTTTCAAGCCGGAGGATGGGGTCTCGCGTCTGGGGAAGTCCGCGGTCGCGAGGACGCCATCGCTCCCGCAGGCGCGGGACGAGACGCGTGCGCTACCCGCAGCTCGGCCGCGCTCGCCATTTTGCATTCGGCGCTGATACTTTTTGTGTCCATAAGCGCTTGGTCAGTTTCAGCGGCGCCAGCAGGAAAAGAACAGGATCGCGCAAGCGCAGTTGTCCCGATTCGCTCCGTGCTTCGGGCGCAACAGGACGCTTGGAACCGCGGCGATATCGATGGGTTCATGAACGGATACGCTCGCTCAAAATCGACAATCTTTATTTCAGAAGATGCGCTCAGACGCGGCTGGGAAACGGTGCGCGATCGTTACCGAAAAAAATATTCCGATCGCGCGAAAATGGGGACGCTCGCCTTTTCCGATCTCGAGATCACGCCGTTGTCATCCGATTCAGCCATGGTGCTTGGACGCTGGAGATTGGAGCGCGCAAACGATCGGCCGCACGGGCGCTTCACTTTGATCTTTCGCAAAATCCCGCCTTCGCGGGACTGGCGCATAGTGCTCGATCATACGTCGGCGGCACCATCGCCGAAGTGATCCGTTAAAAGAGTTACAACGTTACAAACAAATCAGCCCTTGTAACCTTGTAACGTTTGTAGCTCTTTTAACCTGTTCAGCAGTTTCTCGTGGATATTATCAAATCCGCCATTGCTGAAAACCGCGACGATGTCCTTTGGTCGCAACATCGGAACGATTCGATCGACAATCGCGTGGGCATTCTGCTCGTAAAACGCAGGGTGGCCCGCTTTAGAAATCGCATCCACGACCGCCTCCGGATTTAGTCGGTCGTCTTCCGGGATTTGCTCCAGTTTGGCGACTTGCGCGATGAAAACCCCGTCGGCAAAGTTTAGCGCGTCGGGAAGCTGTTGTTGAAAAACGGCGCGCCGCGTCGTATTGGAGCGCGGCTCGAAAACGGCCCAGAGACGGTGGCCGCGATAGCGATGACGAAGCGCTTGGAGCGTGTTGGCAATCGCCGTCGGATGATGGGCGAAATCGTCAATCACTTTCACGCCACGCACTTCACCACGGACTTCCTGCCGCCGCGCGATTCCGGAAAAACTTTTGAACGCGTTGTCGATCCTTGTTTTCGGCACGTCGTAAAATCGCGCTGCCGTCGCCGCCATCGCCGCGTTGCGCACATTAAATTCGCCAATGAGCGGAATATCGAAAATCTCTTCGCCAAGCTTGAACTTCGAGCCTTTCGCCGAGTAAGCGACGTCTCGGATTCGCTGGGCGCAATTCTTCGAGAAACCCACCTCAATCATTTGTGCCAGACAATCCTTTGCGACTTCCACGCAATTGGCATCGTCGCCATTGAGCAGGACCATTCCATTTTGAGGAACGATATTGAGCAAGCGCCGGAAGCTGAGCTTGATTTCATCGACGTTGTTGAAGATATCCGCGTGATCGAATTCGATGTTGTTTATGATCAGCAATTCCGGCAGGCAATGCATGAATTTCGAGCGCTTGTCGAAGAACGCTGAATCGTATTCGTCGCCTTCGATCACGAAATATTTCGAATCGTTCAGGCGCGCCCCTTGTCCAAGGTTTTTCGGGAGGCCGCCGACGAGATAACCGGGTTTGCGTCCAGCTTTTTCCAAGATCCAGGCCAGTAGCGCAGTTGTTGTCGTTTTGCCATGCGTTCCCGTCACGACGAGATTATGTCGGCCGCGCAAAAAATAGTTTTTCAACGTCTCCGGCAACGAGAGATAAAGGAGTTTTCGGCTGAGCACGGCCTCCACTTCGGGATTGCCGCGCTTCATGGCATTGCCGATTACCACGACATCGGCATCTGGTGGAATATTTTCGGCGCGATAACCTTCCTTCAATGCGATGCCTTTCTTTTCCAGGAACATCGATATCGGAGGATAAACATTTTCGTCCGAACCGGTGACTTTAAAGCCGCGCTCTTGCAGCGCCGCCGCAACAGCGCCCATGGCCGTTCCGCAAATCCCGAGGAAATGAAATTTTTGCGGCGCTTCTTTCATGCAGATTTCTACGCCGCCCCGATGGAAAAAGAAACCACGGATTACACGGATTCCACGGATACAGCGAGATCAAAACAGAGATTCTTAATCTGTGCAGTCAACAGAGTCGCACTCCGCTGCATTACAAGACGCCACAGAGAGAATCTCCGATAATCACGCCGGCAAAATGGGACAAATGCACGTGTTTCTATCCGTGTTATCCGTGGTTAACTACTTTTTCTTGAACACCTCCACCGCGTCCCAGGCTTCATCCGGCGGAGCTTGCTCATATTCAAGCGCGCTATCGAGATACATTTTGGCCAGAAGATCGTCCGGATAAAATTCGAGGAAACGCGAGAATAAGATTTTTGCTTCAGTAAAATCGCGCGCACGGAATTTCTCCAGTCCCTCTTCGTAGGACTCGATCCACTTCAGGAATTCTGGATTGACGTCGTCACTCCGCGCACCAATGAAGGTAAACACATCCACCGGTTTGGTTTTGCCTTTCACTTGCACGCGCGCGACCGAGCGGAGATGAACTTCGTCTCGAACCAACTCAGCCGCTGTCGCGCCGACCAGAATATCGACGCCGTAAATCCGGGTAAGACCTTCGAGCCGTGACGCCAAATTAACCGAGTCGCCAATGACAGTCGGATCCATGCGCTCTTGCGAGCCAATATTGCCGACGATTACTTCGCCTTGATTGATTCCGATGCCCATGCCCAGGCCCATTCGCCCTTCGCCGCGCCATTTTTCATTGAGCTGTTGCAGTTCGCGCCGCATCCCCAGCGCTGCGTGCGCGCAATTTTTGGCGTCCTGCGCCATGCCAAAGCTGCGCACGTTCCCCCATACGGCCATGATCGCGTCACCGATGAATTTATCGAGTGTGCCGCCGTTACCGAAAACAACTGAAGTCATCCGGGTGAGATACTCGTTGAGCTGCGCGACCAACGCTTCGGGATCGGCTTTTTCGGACAACGTGGTGAAACCGACCAAATCCGAGAACAGGATGGTTACTGGCACACGCGCGCCACGGAGCGAGCTGTAGTAGCTGTCCGGATTTTCGAGAACTTCCTTGACCAAATTTTTCGACACATAGCGTTCGAGCGTGCGCCGAGTGCGCAATTTCTCGAGCCGCTCGAGGGCGTATTCGATACCGAGCGCAAATAATCCGCTTAATAATAGAGCGGAGAGAACCGGGACGGTAAGAAGCAACAGTCCTGATTTGTCATAAAACAATCGCGCCGCACCAAGGTATGCGGCAGTTATTGCAACGAGGGCGCCAAGACAAAGCATCGGCCTGCGTAAAAAGGTGACGAGCAACCAGGCGATCAACCCTGCCGTGCCGACAAGTGCCAGGCCAGTTTTTGGCGGAGTGGGGTGCAGAAATTCATGGCCAAGCGCCGCGGCCATTGCCTGCAAGTGAAGCTCCGGCCCCGATGTCGTCGGGCTCATCGGCGTGTCGAAAACGTCGTGCAGCACCTGTGCAGACAGTCCCACGATTACGATCTTGTCTTTAAAAAACGCGCCATCGGCATAATTAGCATGCCAGAATTTCGGATCGAAGACCTCGTAGAGGGGTCGCGGTTCAAAGGCGTCCAACGCCGTAAAGCGAATCATATGGCCAAGAAAATCGCGCGGCACATCATTCCCGTGGCCGATTTTGGTCAGAGCGCGGGCGGAAAGAGATTCGTAAATTTCTTCGCTTGGGTGCGACGGCAACCCGGCCAGTTGGCGATCGGTGACGCGGTAAATCGCGGCGCGAATTTTTCCATCGATTGGATCGGGCCAAAAAGTCACGAAACCGACGCGATCATCCTGCAGTTGCGGTGGCGGAATCAACGTGTCGTTTGGCGTAACGGCCTGCGCGGCGTTCTCCATATCGAAATTGGCGCCGAGCACTACTTTGTCGTGATAACGGTCCAGCGCGGCGTGAAATGCCGGATCACCATCGTTGGGCGGGTTGAACATGATGTCGAGGATCACAAGGCGCGCCCCCGCGGCGAACAACCGATCGAGCAAAAGCGCCCACACTTCGCGTGACCACGGGAATGGCTGCTCGGTCATCAGTTGAAACGCGCGGTTGTTCGCGATTTCTTCAGTCGTCAACGGCGGCAATTGCAACGTGCTTTGATCGATCCCGAGAAAAACGAAATCATTGCGCGTTGGGGTTTTTCGGCCCTCCCGCCGGAGCAAATCCTCGAAATTTTGTTCGCCGCGCCATGGAACAGAAAGAAACGGTGTTGCCGGGAAAAAATAGCCGAGAAAAATCAGCCCAGTCCAAAAAACGCAGATTGACGCGAGGATCAACAGCCGATAACGCCCAAGCCAATGCATGTCGGCATTATACCAGAGTGCGCGATTCTGCACATGGATTCCGCAAACGCGAAGTGGAATTTGCGAAAGCAAACGAAACAATGACGAATGACTAAGGACGAAGCGCGAACGAATGATTCTATCCGCGCAGCAAATCGTTTGTGATTTGCTCGCAGGTCGGCTAGTTTCTGAGCTTGCGTCTCGAACGCAATGATCTGCGCACCTGGTCCTGCGCTGCGGGACCGCATCAGTGAGTGAGGTCGCGAAGATCCACAATGAAACAACAGCTCGCTGAAGGAGGAGTCCCGAAGCAATTCGGGACAGAACACAATGCCAAGAGCCACTAATGCCCCGGCCAGCCGGGCGCGGCGCAAACGGGTTTTAAAGAAAGCCAAAGGTTATCGCGGACGCCGTTCGAAACTTTTCCGCTACGCAAAAGACGCGACGATGAAAGGCCAGTATTGGGCCTATCGCGATCGCAAAACACGCAAACGCACGTTCCGTTATCTTTGGATCCAGCGCTTGAACGCCGCGGCCCGCGCCAATGGGATGACTTACAGTCGTTTTGCCGAAGGGCTGAAAGCCGCCGGCATTGGTCTGGATCGAAAGATTCTTGCCGATCTCGCAGTTACGGATGAAGCCGCGTTCAAATCAATCGTTGATCAGGCCAAGAGCGCGCTGGAGAACAAATCGAAAAAGGCGGCATAGTCGCCCTTAAAAGGTTAGAATTGTTACAACGTTAAAACGGAACGCACGCACGTCTTTCGCGGACGGATTGCCGTAGTAACGATGTAACTTTTTTAACAATTTAACTCTTTGGCCATGTCACATCCGCTCGAACAACTCCGCGAAGATGCATTGCGCGAGATCGGCGATGCGCGCGACGAGAGAGCGCTCGATGCGGTTCGGGTGCGCTATCTTGGACGCAGCGGCAGCATTTCCGCCTGGGGCGAGCAAATGAAGACGCTCGGCAAGGAAGAGCGTCCCATCGTCGGCAAGTTGCTCAACGAAGCCCGCAACGCCGTCACCGCGGCGATTGAAGAATGCGCGAAAAACCTTCGCTCCCAAAAAGAAAGTGAGGCGCTCGCCAGCATCGACATCTCGCTGCCAGGAACGCCGAGCGAGCAAGGGTCGCTGCATCCGCTCACCCAAATACTCGACCGCACGATCGCGATCTTCCGTCGAATGGGTTTCGCCCTAGCGGACGGCCCGGACATTGAGACCGAATGGCATTGTTTCGACGCTCTCAACACGCCGCCCGAACATCCGGCGCGCAACGAGCAGGACACATTTTATCTGCCGGATGGACGTTTACTTCGAACGCATACTTCGACTGTCCAAATCCGGGCGATGGAATCTGCGCCGCCGCCGATCCGCGTAATTGCCCCGGGGGCGGCGTATCGCCGCGACGAAGTGGACGCGACTCATGGCGCGCAGTTCCATCAGATCGAGGGTCTCTATGTTGATGAAAACGTCAGTGTCGCGGACCTCAAAGGCGCGCTCGAGTTTTTCATGCACGAACTTTTCGGGCAGCAGACTGCGGTCCGGTTTCGTCCGCATTATTTTCCGTTCACCGAACCAAGTTTCGAAATCGATGTGCAATCCAAGGCATTGAAAAGCGGCGAACAATGGATCGAGGTTGCCGGTTCGGGAATGGTGCATCCCGGTGTTTTTGAGGAAATGAATAAAGCTCGCGGCGATGTCGCCTACGATCCGGAAAAGTGGACGGGTTATGCATTCGGATTGGGCATGGACCGGCTCGCCATGATCTTGTTCGATATTCCAGATATCCGGCTTTTTGCCCAGAACGATCTGCGCTTTTTGAAACAGTTCGCATGATCAATCTGATCCAAACACCAACCATGCGTGTCATCCCGAGCCGCGAAGACGGCGAGGGACCTCCCAGATCCGCACACATTTTAGCAGATCACCCGCAACTTTCTTCGAGCACGAGCGAGTCTTTGCGGGGTCCCTCACTTCGTTTGGGATGACAGCGAGAACAAGATGAAATTCTCCGTTAATTGGTTGCGCGAGTTTGTCGATCTGCCGCCGAGTGTCGATGCGCTAGCCGAGTTGCTCACGCTCGCCGGCGTCGAGATCGAGGGGACCGAGCAGCGTGGAGCAAACATCGACAAGGTCGTTGTCGCGCAGATTAACGCCTCTGCCCAACATCCAAATGCCGATCGCCTCACCGTTTGTGAAGTGGATGATGGCAGCGGCATAAAACGCCAGATTGTCTGCGGCGCGACGAATTATAAGGTCGGCGACAAAGTGCCACTCGCGTTGCCCGGTGTAATGTTGCCGAACGATTTGCAAATTCAGAAAAGCAAACTGCGCGGCGTCGAATCTGAAGGAATGCTCTGCAGCGCGAAAGAACTCGGCCTGGGCGAAGATGCCAGTGGACTTTTAATCCTCTCGCTTGATGCAAAAATCGGCGCGCGGATTGCCGATCTTTTTCCCGCGGACTCAATTCTCGACGTCGAGATCACGCCTAATCGCGGCGATTTGTTGAGTCATTTCGGTCTGGCGCGCGAGATCGCGGCTTTGACTGGCAATGCACTGCGGGGCGCTGCGAAGTTTGACGGCGCGCCCGGCGGTCGCGCCCTACCAAATGGCGTGAAGATCACCGCGCTGCGTGAATGTCCGTTCTACTCCGCACGCAAGATCGGCAACCTGAAAGTGGCTCCCAGCCCGGCCTGGCTGCGCGCCAAAATTGAGAGCGTCGGAATCCGCTCGATCAATAATATCGTCGATATCTCGAACTTTGTGATGCTCGAGCTTGGCCAACCCACGCACGCTTTTGATGCCGATAAATTAAAAGGCGAAATCAACGTTCGCCTCGCGCGTGACGGCGAAATATTTCTCGCACTCGACGGCAGGAACTATTCACTCACGCCGGAAAATCTCGTTATTGCCGATGAAGAGCGCCCAGTCGGAATCGGCGGCGTGATGGGCGGCGAGGAGACTGGCGTGACCGAATCGACGCGAAATATCCTCCTTGAGAGCGCTTATTTTTTGCCAGCAAGTATTCGGCGAACAGCGCGCAATTTAAATCTGCCGAGCGATGCGAGCTATCGATTCGAACGTGGCGTCGATCCCGGAATGATCTTGCGCGCGTCACAGCGGGCGACTGATCTCATTTGCAAAATTGCGCAGGGAGATCCAGCAAAAGAAACTGCGGTTGCAGGCGAGCTGCCGGCAAATCCACCGGAGGTTTCCTTGAGCTACAAAAAATGCGATCAAGTGCTCGGGCTCGCGATCAGACCCGAGAATGTCGATGATGTTCTGCAGCGTTTCGGCTTAAGCAAAACTGAGTTGCGTCCAAACAAACCCAAACAAACTCGACGGCTTAAAGCCGTCGAGTTGCGAAGAGCTGAGGAGAATAACGAAGGAGAGGCAAGATGGAAAATTCCGAGTTATCGGCGCGATTTGCAGCGCGATGTCGATCTTATCGAGGAGGTGGTGCGCGCATACGGCGTGGAGAAAATTCCCGGTACCGACCGGAGCCGGTTCACGCCATCGAGCATCGCCGATCGTTCGCACGATCTTGAATCTGCTCTACGCGCCGGGCTGGCGGCGCGCGGTTTGGCTGAGGTCCGTACGTCCAAATTGATTTCGCGACACTCAATCGCTTTTGGTGAGGATGCGATCAAACTGCGCAATCCACTTAGCGAAGATCACGTCGCGCTGCGACCCAGCTTGCTCGCTGGCCTTCTCGAGGTGCTCAATCGCAATGTGCGCGCAGGCGCGGAACACGTCGTTATCTTTGAGCTCGGCCGCGTTTTCATTCCGCCAACTGGAAAAGAGGAACGCCGTCTCGGCATTCTTCTCTGGGGAAACACGACGAGCACACCACATTGGCGAGTACAAATGAAACGGAGCCTCGATTTTTTTGATTTGAAAGGCGCAATCGAATCGCTACCGATCGGACGCTTGTCGTTTCGCCGAAGCGAACATCGCGATTTTGCACTTGCCACTGAAGTTCTCTCTGATGATCGGGTAATCGGTTTCGCGCGGCAACTTTCCGCGGCGCGCGCATCTGAAATAGGTGCTCCGGGCGCGATTGTTGTTGCGGAACTGCAGGTGGATTTTGTCCTGGAAGAGTGGCAATCGGCAAAGACATTTCGCGACATCGAAAGATTTCCCGCCGTTACTCGCGACATTGCAATGCTTGTGCCGGAGAGACTGACGCACGCGGAGATTTTGCGGGTCATCGAAAATCCGCGAGAGCCGTTGCTGGAAAGCGTGCAATTATTTGACGTGTTTGAAGGTCAGGAGGCTGCCGGTCCCGTCCCGTCGGAAAAATCGCTCGCATATACATTGACATACCGCGACAGAAATCGCACACTCACTAATGAAGAAGTGACCGAGGTGCACGCGCGGATTCGCGATCGGTTGCAGCGCGAACTGGGTGTCACCCTGCGGGAATAGTTCTTTGATAGCGTGAGAGTCGTTTGTTGAGGGTTGGGAAGAAAACCAGTGCTTTTCTCTCAACTCTCAATTGACGGCTCTCATCAATTTACCCTGCGATGTTCGAGATTACAGGTGGGATTCCCGAACCGATAATTGACGAACTTGAAGGAGGCTTAGTCGTCGGAGAAGATGGCAGGCCTTAATTGGAAGTCAGACGCTGCGGCGACGGTCATCCGCCCGTTACTAAAAGGGAACGGGAGATCCGCCTAAACGGCACCAGCGGGGTAAAATTTTAAAAACCCGGATCGAAATTCGATCCGGGTTTTTCGTTGTAGGCGTCGCCCTGTTGGGGACACGTGCGCTCGCGCAGTGAAGCAGCTACGGCTATTTGAAAATCCGCCGATAAGATCGACAGTGCGCAGTGACATGCGCGCCCTGCTAGCTCTCGAAGACGGCCGATATTTCGAAGGCGAATCGTTTGGCGCAACCGGAACACGCGTCGGCGAGATTTGTTTTAACACCGCCATGACCGGTTATCAGGAAGTGCTGACCGATCCATCCTATCGCGGGCAGATCGTGGCAATGACGTATCCCTTGATTGGAAATTACGGGACCAATTCGGTCGACCAGGAAAGCCGTTCGCCACACGTCAGTGGATTCGTCATAGAAGAATTGACTGAGATCCCGAGCAGTTGGCGCTCCGAAATGTCGCTCGATGAATATTTGCAAAAATGGAAGATTCCCGGCGCTCAGGGAATCGACACGCGTGCGCTGACGCGACATTTGCGCACCCGCGGTGCGATGAAAGCCTGTTTGACCACGGAACAGATTTCGCCCGACGAAGCAACGCAACGGGCGATCGAAGGCGAAGGCGTGATTGGAATGGATTACGTGCGCGAAGTGTCCACACCTGAGATTTATCGGTGGGACCCAGACGACAAGTTAAGCGTGCCGTGGTCGATCGCGCCTGGCAACGGCGCAAGCAGACGCGCGCTGCCGCCGATCCGATTTCGGATCGCGGCGTACGATTATGGAATCAAGGAAAATATCTTGCGCCTGCTGCGCCAGAAAGGCTTCGAAGTGACCGTTGTTCCCGCATCGACAGCTGCTGAAGAGGTGCTGGCCATTGATCCCGACGGAATTTTTCTGTCCAACGGGCCGGGCGATCCAGCCGCGTTGCCATATACGCACAGAGCGGTGCATGATTTAATGGGCAAGAAACCGATCTTCGGGATTTGTCTCGGCCATCAGATTCTCGGCTTCGCGTTCGGCGGATCGACATTCAAATTGAAATTCGGCCATCGCGGCGCGAACCAGCCGGTAAAAGATTTGCACAGCGGCAAGGTTGCGATCACCGCGCAAAATCACGGTTTCGCTGTCGATCCGGAGTCACTGCCCTCAAATGTGGAAGTAACGCACGTAAATTTAAACGACGGCACGGTCGAGGGAATGCGGCACAAGGAGTTGCCGATCTTCAGTGTGCAATATCATCCTGAAGCCGCGCCTGGCCCGCACGACGCCTCTTACTTTTTCGACCAGTTCGCAGATTTGATCGAAAAAAATTTGTAGCCGCTTCGCTGTGCGATGCGCGGTGCCGGGGGATGCCTGCAACGCAAGTGTTGTGTCGCCCACAGAGCGACGGCTGCAATTGACCACCCGCAATATCGGAAGAGATTCCATCATGTTTAATTCAGCAACCAATAAACCTACAATCTTGAAAGTTGCGGCTACCGCGACTTTCATCGCGGCTCTCGCGTTTTCGCCGTTGGCCATTGCGCAAGAGCACGAACACGGAAAAGAAAATCTGAGCGCATCCGCTGAAAAATCCGTTTCTGGTGAAGTGGTCGATATGATGTGTTACGTCGATCATAACGCCATGGGCGAGAAGCACGGTCAATCCTGCGGGGCCAAGTGCATCCGGAGCGGCGGACCGGTCGGCATCGTTAGCGACGGCAAGGCGTATCTCGTCGTTGGCGAACACAAACCGATCAACGATCAGCTCGCGGATTACTGCGGTAAAACCATCACTGTGAAAGGCAAGATGGCGGAACGCGGTGGAATGGCGATGATCGAGAACGCCGAAATCGTTAAAAAATAGTTGTGGCCGCGTTTCTGTGAGACGCGTGGCGCGGCGCGTGTCAAACCGCTCAGCGCCGCGCTTTGCATAGCGAAGCGGCTACAGGAACCCGCGCCCTTTTTCCTACTTGTAGTACGGCCGCAATGAAGGGGGGAGCTTCCCGACTTTAAGAGCCATTTCGATTTGCAAATCAGAGACGGAAGGATCGGAAAGTTTGCGAATCTCGCCTGCCTCGAGCGCGGCTATCGGCAATCCGTCGTGAAACAAAATGCGGTTTGATGTGAGCGCGGCGATCCTTGGCCCCGGCGTCAGAATGCCTTGCAAATTCAGCGGATCGGCGGCGCTAAGAGTAATCAATTCGCCATTGGATGATGCTTTGCGTATGGAACGCAACAAACCGATGGCCTCGGGCAGCGCGAATTGCTCGCCGCTGATTCCTCCGACGAAATAACCGCCGCGAATCTCGCCACGCGCCTCCCATCGGCGGTAGATGCGGCCCAACTCATACCAGGTTACCGCAAAGTTTTCACGATCTAGCAAACGACGAGACACAACGCCGTAACGGCGGAGCAACACACGCGCAAATTTCTCCATGGCCGGATCGCGTGAATCCGGGAGCGCGCTCCGGCAGCTGCCGGACGAGTCGGACGCGACTTGCGTCCTTAGCAGTGACCATCGCCCCGCAAACTCAATGCTCGCGAGATTCGTTTTGCGGCGGCGCTTTCCTTCGTTGCGTCCCAACGTTGGCCGTTTGCCCGACGGAACGAGAAGCGCACGCACTCCATCGAAACTGTCTGACGTGACAAAACCGAGCGCGGCAAGCTGAGACAACGCTTCTTCAACTTGAGACGGCAGCAAACCGGCCCGGCGCACGAGTTCAGTGAAGAAAAGCGCGCCGCCACTACTCAGTGCATCGAACACAGTTTGCGTTTCCGTAGAGAGTTCTACTCCCGAATTTGCTTGAGCCAGGTGCAGCCAGTCATCGAGATTTTCGCGCTGGTAGAGAGCAATGGGACTGGACCGCAATGGCGCGAATGCACGAGCTCTCGGATTTTGCGGCGAGCTCAAACGCCCCCAGCCGACACGGCCAGAGACGCAAAGGCGGTCCAACCATTCGGGATCGTATTCGGTAA
>WNFZ01002869.1_pt1 | contig 16225 bp, 18 predicted proteins | sample 5400081 | NCBI WGS metagenome assembly WNFZ01 (sample SAMN13153365, study PRJNA577476) | soil metagenome | isolation source: 80 cm soil or saprolite under grassland replicate 1 | place: USA:California | collected 2016-06-15 | reverse complement strand
GCGAGCAGTTCACCGACTCGGCCGGCTACAAGGCGGCGATCAGCGCCTACCGTGAGGCGGGGCGCCTGCCGTCCGGGTTCTCCACGGGCGCCGTGGCGCTGGAGGCGAAGGGCACGCTGCTGGAGGGCGCCGGCGCGCCGGGCTCCGGCACGGGCGGCGGGCTGATCCCGGTCCCGCAGGTCGTGCCGGGCGTCGTCGAGACGCTGTTTCAGTCGCTGCGATTCGCGGACCTGATCCTGGCGGGTCAGACGTCGGGCAACTCGATCCGCTACGTGGTGGAGGGCACCGCGACCTCGGGTGCCGCCGGTGTCGCCGAGGCCGGCACCAAGCCCGAGTCCACGCTCGCACTGTCGACCAGGGACGAGCCGGTCAAGAAGGTCGCGACGCTGCTGCCGATCTCCGAGGAGATGCTCGAGGACGCGCCGGCGGTGCAGTCCTACATCAACGGGCGCCTCTCGCTGTTCGTGCGGATCGAGGAGGAGCGCCAGCTCTTCCGCGGCACGTCCGGCGGCAACGAGGTGCAGGGCATCCTGACGAGCCGCAGCGTCCCGATCTACGCGGGTGGCACGGCCGCCGGCAACAAGGCCGAGCAGCTGTTCAAGGCGATGAACGGCATGCGCGGATCGGCATTCGTCGAACCCGAGTGGGTCGTGTTGCATCCGACGGACTGGCAGGACTGCCGTCTGCTCAAGGACTCCTCCGGGCAGTTCTTCGGTGGCGGCCCGTTCCTCGGGTCCTACGGTGGCCCGCAGGGTCCGATCGGCGCGTCCGGGCAGGTCTCCGGCGCGCAGGACTCGATCTGGAACAAGCCGGTCTACGTCACGGCCGCGATCGGCGGCGCCGGCACGGCGCTCGTCGGCACGAGGGCCGGCGCGCAGATCTGGCGCCGCGGCGGGATGAGCGTCGAGGCGACGAACTCGCACTCGACGTTCTTCGCGCTCAACCTCGTCGCGATCCGCGCCGAGGAGCGTCTCGGGCTCGCGGTCTACCGCCCGGGCGCGTACGTCGAGGTACGTCTGGCGTAGGAATCGTGGGGCGGGAGGCTGCTGGCTTCCCGCCCCGCTCCAGCGATGCCCGATCCCTTCATCTCTGTGCAGGACCTGACCGACTATCTCGGCCGCGACGTCACGACGGATGACGGTGCCCTCTTCGCGGTCGACGCGGCCTGCGACACCTGCCGCACTGTCGCCGAGCAGTCGTTCAACGAGACCGTCGGCGATGTCATCACGCTCGATGGTTCCGGCACCGACGCGCTGCTGTTGCCGCGACTGCCGGTGAACGCTGCGGGAACCGTGCTCGTAAGCGGCTCGGCGATCACCGACTACATGCTCAACGGCAACGGCATCCTGTTCCGGGGCTCCGTCGGCGCGGCACTGGACGCCGCAGACCCGCGTCCGGTCTGGCCGGCCGGCCGTCAGAACGTGGTCGTCACCTACGATCACGGCTACGGGACCGTGCCGGCCAGTGTCAGGATGGTCGCGCTGTCGATCGCCACACGGCTCATCGTCCAGGGCGTCGCGATAGAGGAGACGATCGGGGACGTGAAGGTTCGCTACGCGGTCGCGGCGACGGACCTGACGAACGGGGAGCGGCGCATCCTCGGGAAGTACAGGCAGATCCGCTGATGCCGCTCTCGACCTTCCTCAACGGCCGGGCCCCGACACGCGGACTGCCATGGCTCGCGCTCTCCGACACGGGGAACGTTCTGATTCGGACCTCCGTGGACGACTCGGGTGGCGGCGCGACACAATCCTGGACCGCCGGGAGCGCACTGCCATGCAGGATCGATCCGCTCGGCACCCGTGGCCGCGGGCTCGTCGGCGGGCGCATCGACGAACGCTCCACGCATGTCGTGACCGTCCCAGCCGGCACTCCGGTGGCGAGTGAGGATCGCTTCGCGATCACGGGCCGCGGCACGTTCGAGGTGCTCGCGACGCATGATCGAACGGCGGAATGGACACGACCGTTCGAGGTCATGGAGGTCGAATGAGACTGCTCTGGCACTCCAACGCGCCCTGGTCCCCCACGGGCTACGGCAATCAGACGGGCCTGTTCGCGCCGGCGCTCGCCGAGCACTACAAGCTCGCGATCAGCTCGTTCTACGGACTCGAGGGCGCCCCGATCGTCTGGAACGGCATCCCCGTGCTGCCGGGCATCGGCGGCGACTTCGGCGGCGAGTACCTCGTTCGTCACGCCCGCCAGCACTTCGCCGGCGACCCGCGCGGCGGGCTCGTCGTGACGCTGATGGACGTGTGGGTACTCGATGCGCAGTGGGCGAGCCAGGTCAACATGGCGTGCTGGTGCCCGATCGATCACGAGCCGCCACCGCCGAAGGTCGTGCAGTTCTTCCTGGAGTCGGGCGCCGTGCCGATCGCGATGAGCCGCTTCGGCGAACGGATGCTCGGTCGGCTCGACCCGCTTTACGTGCCGCACGCGGTCGACACCGAGGTCTACGAGCCTCACGACAGGCGCGTGATTCGCGAGCAGGTCGGCTTCCCGCGCGATGCCTTTCTCGTCGGGATGGTCGCGGCGAACAAGGGGCGCCCGTCGCGCAAGGGCTTCTCCCAGGCGTTTCAGGCGTTCCGCAAGCTCGCCGAGCGTCACGAGGACGCCTACCTTTACCTGCACACGATGGTCAACCCGGGGATCGCCGCCGGGGAGAACATCCCGGCGCTGCTGGACGCGCTCGAGATTCCGTCCGAGAGGGTGCTGATCGCCGACCAGTACCGAGTCCTCTTCGATCCGTACTCGCACTCGGCGATGGCGAAGCTCTACTCGGCGATGGACGTGCTGCTGAATCCATCGATGGGTGAGGGCTTCGGTATCCCGGTGCTCGAGGCGCAGGCGTGCGGGACGCCGGCGATCGTGACGGACTTCAGCTCGATGCCGGAGGTCTGCGGCGCCGGTTGGCACGTCGCGTGCCGGCCCCATTGGACGGGGCTGGATTCCTGGCAGGCCACCCCGGACGTCGACGACATCGCGAGCGCGCTGGAGGAGTGCTACGGCCTGGGCGCCCGCAAGCGCGCGCAGCTCTCGCTCACCGCTCGTAGGCACGCGGCCGGCTACGCGCTGCCAAGGGTGCTCAAGCAGCATTGGCTGCCGGCGCTGCGGATCATCGAGCAACGCTTCGCCGACCGCGAACCGATCAGGATCGCCGCGGCATGAGGGTCGGTTGGCTCGCCGATCAGACCGCCGAGCCCGGTGGCGCCGAGCTCACTCAGGCCGAGTTCCGTGTCGCCGCGCCTGAGGGTGTCGAGATCGTGGACTGCCCGCCCGGCGCGGTTATCGAGGACTGCGAGCGCTACGTCGTGCATAACGCGGTGCAGTACACGCTCGACGATCTCAAGCCTCTCGGCGGCAAGCCCTCGTTGAAGTACTGGCACGACGTCGGACCGCATCTCCAAGACGACATGCGGAAGAGGCTCTCAGGGATGCGGCAGGTCTGCTGCAGCCCGCCGCAGGCCGACTACATGGGCCTGAGCGACCGCGCGCGCTGCGTGCCGCCCCCGGTGGACCTCGACCGCTTCAGGAGGGCTGCTGAGAGCGCGAACGGGGCGCGCTCAGGCGCTTTGAGCGTCGGGTACTGGCGCAACTATGGGAAAGCGCCTCATCGGGCCGCAGAATGGGCCGCGGGCAACGGTGGCATCGACTTCTACGGCGGTGGCGTGTTCGCGCCCGCAGGCTCCCGCGAGATCGCCTACGAGGGAATGCCGCAGCTGCTCGCGCGCTACCGCACGTTCGTGTTCCTGCCGATCGTGATCGAGCCGTTCGGGCGCGTCGTCGCCGAGGCGTGGGCGGCCAGCTGCGAGATCGTGACCAACCGGCTCGTCGGGGCGCGCTGGTGGATCGAAGAGGACCCCGCACGACTGGAGACCGCGGCCGAGGACTTCTGGAGCCTGGCACTCCGATGAGGACCGCGATCATCGTTCCGACCGTCAACCGTTCCCACCTGCTCGCGCGGCTGCTGTATTCGATTCACTCCTCGACGATCAAGCCGCACGATGTCTACTTCATGGTCGAGGAGGCCGATGAGGCGACCCAGCGAGTGCTGAAGGAGCGAATGGGCTGCCACGTCATGCTTGGGGCGTTTGGCTCCTACACGAAGGCGGCGAACGAGGGTGTGCGTCGCACGGCCGAGCCCTACTTCCTCGTCGCCAACGACGACGTGATCTTCCATCCCGACTGGGATGTCGAGGCGCTCAAGCTCATGCGCGACTCGATCAGGGTCGTCGGGATTGACCAGGGCGACGGCCGCACCGACTGCTTCTTCCTCGTCGACCGCCGCTACATCGCCGAACGGTCCGGCGTCCACGACGAGCCCGACGCCTTCTTCCACGACGGCTACCGCAGCCAATTCTGCGACACCGAGTTCGCGGAACTCGCCAAGGCCCGCGGCGTCTGGGCGGATGCGCCAGGCGCGCTGATCGAGCATCGTCACTGGACCTTCGGCAAGGCCGAGGTGGATGCGAACTACCAGGTGGCGATCGCGAGCGTCGATCATGATCAACGGCTCTACCAGGAACGCAGGCGAGCATGGGCGGCCTGATTCACGTCGGCGCCTGGGACGGCCGAGAGTACATTGGCGATCATCGTCGACTGCTTCTGTTCGAGCCGCAGGCCGCAGCGTTCGCGGAGCTTGAGGCGAACCTCGGCGACGCCCCCAACGTCGAGCTCGTGAACGCAGCAGCGGGCGCCGAGGAGGGACCGGCGACCATGCACGTCTTCGAGCCCAATCACTCATCCTCCCTGCTTCAGCCACTGGTCCCACGCTTCTCCACGCCCGTGATTCCCGAGATCGCGTACGTTGGCACCGAGACGGTCACGGTCGTGACGCTCGACGGCTATCTCGGCGGTCGCGACGACTTCGACACCCTGCGTATCGACACTCAGGGCTACGAGCTCGAAGTCCTGCGCGGCGCGATGCGAACGCTCCGGACGCTCGAGCGCGTCGAGCTGGAGTTGCACGATCCGAACACGTATGCCGGCGCAGCCGGGCTCCCCGAGTTGGACGAATTCATGGTCTCGCAGGGGTTCACGCGGACGGGGCTGGACACCGAGCGCAGCGATGGCCTCGGCGACGCGACTTACGAGCGCTCATGACGCGCGTCCTAGTCACCGGCGCCTCGGGCTTCGTCGGCTCGCACATCATGAACCTGCTGCGGAGCACCGATTGGGACGTGGGGACGATCACGGACACGGGTCCAGACCTCCGGTCTCCTCTGGAGTTCGACCCGGTCGACGTGGTGATCTCGCTCGCGGCCACCGCTGACCCCCGAGTCGCGCTGCGCGACCCGGCGGCCGCCTACGAGAACAACGTGCGGATCATGGTCAACACGCTGGAGTACGCCCGGCGCGTCGGCGCTCGTGTCCTGCACGTCTCAACGAACGAGGTCTACGGCGAGGGGGGCGGCCTCGTCTATCGACGCGGGCCATACGTTCCCGTCTATCGACCGCGCGGGCCATACGCGGGCGCCAAGGCGTGCCAGGAGATCATCTGCGAGACCTACCAGGACGTTCCGATCACGATCGTGGTGACTCAAAGCCTGTTCGGTGAACGCCAACAGCCGGACAAGCTTGTTCCGACCGCGATCCGATCGCTCCTCGCCGGCAGCCCGATCATGCTTCAACGCAACGGAACCAGGTGGGCGTCACGACCGTTTCTGCATGCGGCCAACCTAGCCGAAGCGTTGCTGATCCTCGCACGCAACGGAGGATCCGGGAGCCGCGTGCACGTCGGCTCAGACCGGGCCCTATCCGTCAGGAATGTGGTCGACACGCTCGCAGACGCATTGGGCAAGGAACCGAACATCGAACCGGTTCCCGCAGGAGATCGTTCCGGTCACGAGCCGCATGTGCAGCCGATTGGGTGCGACATGAGTGGATGGAAGCCTCGGTACCCGACGGTACTCGCGTTGCAAGACGTTGCGCGCTGGTATCGCGAGTACCCGCAGTGGCTGGAGCCGCGGTGACTTGGGACATGCTCCTGCCGCACATTCCGCATCGTCACGCGAAGCTGCTCGAGCTGCTGGACGTCCTCGCGCCACAGATGTGTCCCGGGGTCGGAGTCATCATCTACCACGACAACCTCCAGGCCACGTACGGAGAGAAGTGCCAGACGCTGCTGGAGGCGTCCAGCGCGGACTACGTCTCGTTCCTCTCCAACGACGATTCGGTCAGCCCCGACTACGTCAACCGCATCTGCGAGGCGCTCGAATCCGAGCCCGACTACGTCGGCTACTGGGTTCGCTACACGATCGATGGCGTGCGGCAGGAGCCCACGATCCACTCGTTGCAATACGACGATTGGGGCAACGCCCCCAATCTGCTGTACCGGGACATCACTCAGTTCAACCCGATCCGACGGGACCTCGCGATGCGAGTGCCGTTCCGAGGCCACTCGTACGCTGATCGCGATTGGGCCACCGACCTTCGCGCCCTCGGGTGCGTGAAGAGCGAGGTCTTCATCGACGACGAGATGTACTACTACCAGTGGAGTCCATCGGACTTCTTCGAGTCCAGCCGTCGACCGGTGCCCGAGGAGCAAATCCCGTCGCTGCCCGATCACCCGTTTGTGAGATACATCTGATGTTCCGCTCGCGCCTGCCAGAGATCGCCACGCTGCTGCACCCGACGGTCCAGGCCGCGCTCAAGGCCGGTGCCGAACGGATCGCCGAGAACGCGCGTCAGCGCGTGCCGGTCCAGTCCGGCAGGCTGCGCGACGCGATCCACGTCGAGGAGGACGATGGCAGCTTCTATGTCGTGGCTGGCAACACCGAGGTCTTCTACGGGCACATCGTTGAGCACGGTGGCGCTCACACCCCGCCGCGCCCGTTCCTGGTCCCAGCGCTCGAGGAGAACGCCGACAGCGTCCTCGGCGCGGTCACGAGCGCCTTAGGGCGGCTCTGATGTCGACCGCGATCCGGCGCGCGCTGTACGGACGCATGAGCGCCGACGTGACACTCAACGGCCTGCTCGCCACACCGGCGGCAGGCTTCGCGAAGGCGATCTACCACCAGCAGGCGCCCGACAAGGCCGCGTTCCCATTCGTGATCTTCTCGAAGTCATCCGGCGTGCCGACCGAGGCGATGAGCGACCCGTCCGCGTTCGACACCGACGTCTGGCTCGTCAAGGGCGTCGATCGCAACACGACGGCCGACGGCGCCGAGGCGATCGCCATTCGGCTCAACGCGCTCCTGAACGACGGGGCGCTCTCGATCAGCGGCGGCACACTGCTCTACCTGCGCCGCCAATCCGACGTGGAATACGCCGAGGTTATCGACGGCGTGCAGGTCAAGCACGCCGGCGCCCTGTACAGGCTCATCTACGAGTAGGCGCCGCCGGGAGGCGGCCAGCCCGGAACCTCCTCGCACCGTTCGGCGGCGAGGACAACCCAGGAGGTCAATGTGCCGAAGTTCGTAATGAAGAACGCCTTCATCCAGGTGAACGGCGTGAATCTGTCCGACCACTGCTCCTCGGTGGCAGTCGAGTCAACGGCCGACGAGGTCGATCTGACCGCGTTCACGAGCGCGGCCTACCGCGAGTTCGGACAGGGCTTCAAGGACGCCACGATCACCGCGACGTTCTTCCAGGACTACGACGCCGCGAAGGTCCATGCGACGCTGCAGCCGCTGTACGACGCGGGCGGCACGTTCGCCGTCTACGCCAAGGCGGACGCCGGCGCGACGTCATCGACGAACCCGCGGGTCGAGCTCGTGACGGCTCGCATGTTCGGCTACAGCCCGCTCGCCGGTGCTGTCGGCGACGCGAGCACGATGGACGTCGAGTTCCGCAACGCCGGCACCGCCGGCATCACGTACGGCACCACCGGCAGCCCGTAAACCAACAACCCGCCGGGCCACGACGACGCGACCCCTTCGCGGGGCATCGCAGCGTCACGGGCCTACCGGCAGAGAGGAAGGATCGCTGTGCAGCGATCAACGAAGGACGCCTGGCTTCAGGGACCGGGCGATCTCAAAGAGGCCGACGTCGAGGATGTCCCGATCCCGGGGCAGTCGGTGCGCGTGCGCGGGCTCCCGGCGCGCTACTCGGCGGAGGTTCAGGGGCAGCTCAAGCTCGTGACCGAGGGGCGCGAGCAGATCGCGAGGATCGACGTTCCCGCGATGGAGATGCTCCAGTTCGTCCACGGCGTGATCGATCCGCAGTTCTCGGAGGCCGAGGCGCGGCAGGTCCAGGAGCGCTACGGGCCGGCGTTCAAGAAGGTGATCGCCAAGATCGACGAGCTCTCGGGGATCGACAAGGAGGCGATCGAGAAGACCGAGCAGCGGTTTCCGGTTGGCGGAGCAGGCCCGGCAGGGACGGACATGGGTAATGGAGCTCCCGCCGGGAGTGGCGGATCCGCTGTTCGTGCACGAACTCGCACTGGAGTTGGGGATGACGGTCTCTGAGATCGGGGAGCGCATGTCCGCGCACGAGCTGTGCGTGGCGTGGCCGGCGTTCTTCGAGTACCGGCAACGCGAAGCCGAACGCGAGGCTGAGAAGCGCTCGCGGCGGAGAAGGCGCTGAATGGCACCGCCCGCCGCAGTCCTCGCGGTGCTCGTCCGCGCGCAGGGCATCACCGAGACCGCGACCAAGGTGCGCGGCCTCAACGACGATCTCGAGAAGGCCGGGACTCGTGGTGCGAAGCACCTGGGAGCCTTGAAGATCGCCGCTGGCGCGCTGGGAGGGATCGTGGCGTTCGAGACGCTGAAAAAGGGCATTGGAGCGGCCGTCGATGAGTTCCAGGAAGCCCGGAAGGTCGGTGCTCAGACCAGCGCCGTCCTGAAGTCGACCGGCGGTGTGGCCCATGTCAGCGCGAAGCAGATCACGGACCTCGCGGGCAGCATCAGCAAGAAGGTCGGGATCGATGATGAGGCGATCCAGTCCGGGGAGAATCTGCTGTTGACGTTCAAGAACGTGCGCAACGAGACCGGCCGGGGGCGAGACATCTTCAATCAGGCGACCCAGGCCGCGGTTGATCTGAGCGCCGCGGGGTTCGGAAGCCTGCACTCGACGTCGATCCAGCTCGGCAAGGCGCTGAACGACCCGGTGAAGGGGATGACGGCGCTCGCTCGCGCCGGCGTCACGTTCTCTGACGATCAGAAGAAAGCGATCAAGGCGCTGCTGGATACCGGCAAGGCCGCTGATCGCGTGAAAGCGCAGCAGATCATCCTCAGGGAAGTCCAGTCGCAGGTCGGTGGGTCGGCAGCGGCGCAGGCGACGACGCTGGACAAGCTGAAGGTCACGCTGTCGAATGTGGCCGAGGCTGCGGGAGCCGTGCTCGTGCCAGCGATGGATAAGGGCGCGAAGATCCTGAATGAGTTCTTCGGTCAGATCATGGAGAACCGTGGGGTTGGCGGCGCGCTCGTCTCTACGTTCAAGGATCTCGGGGCGGTGATCGGAACCGTCGTGTCAATTGTCAGCGGCGCCGTCGGATGGTTCAAGGAGCATGAGACCGTGACGCGGGCGCTGGCCGCGGCAGTCGTCGTGTTCGCCGCTGCCTACGCGGTCAGCCTGATCCCCGCGCTGATCGCGACGACCGCCGCCGTCTACGCGCAGGTGGCAGGCTGGATTGCGTTGAAGATCGCGTTTCTCGCCAGTCCGATCGGGCTGATCGTCGTCGGGATCGCGGCACTCGCTGCCGGCCTCGTCATCGCCTACCAGAAGAGCGAGACGTTCCGCGACATCGTCAACGCCGTCTGGGACGCGATCAAGACCGCGATCGGATGGGTCGTGAACCTCACCGGTTCGATCATCCGGCTCGCCGGCGAGCTCGTGAGTGCCGGACGCGCCGCGATCACGGGTTTCGTGAACGGCATCAAGGCGATGGCCGGGTTCCTCGTCGGCGCCGGCCACTGGATCATCGACAGGATCGCCGAGGGCGTGAAGACGATCACGACCGCGGTCGCCGACATCGGAAGGTGGATCCTGACCTCCTACGTTGGTCTAATCAAGGCCGAGGTCGGTGGTCTCACGGCTGTCGGCTCATGGATCCTTGGCGTGATCGCGACCGGTTTCAGGGCGGTGCTCGGACCGCTGGGTGAGGCGGCCGCGTGGCTGCGTCACAACATCGGCGAACAGGTCAAGCAGGAGGTCGGCGCGATCGCCGGCATTGGCGGTTGGATCGTCGGAGCAATCGTAGGAGGGATTAAGGCGTCGCTGGATGCCGTGAAGGATGCTGCGAAGTGGCTGAAGGACAAGCTCGTCGACGCGGTGAAGGACTTCTTCAAGATCGGCTCGCCATCGAAGGTGATGGAGGACCTCGGCGCGAGCATGATCGGCGGGCTGGTGAAGGGCTTCACGAGTGTGGACATCAAGGGGATGATCGGCACCACGTTCGGCGGGATGGAGAGCCTCGCGGGCAACCTAGTCGGCGGCAAGTCGCTTGGTGGCGTCGGGCTTGGCGGCGTTTACGGCAAGGACGATCTGTCTCGGTGGTTGACGACGGCGCTCCTGATAACGCGGCACTTCAGCGCCGACAACCTGAAGGCGCTCTATGGCCGCGCGATGCAGGAATCCACTGGTAACCCGCATGCGATCAACCTGTGGGACATCAACGCACAGCAGGGCCATCCATCGAAGGGCCTGCTGCAGACGATCGATTCGACGTTCAACGCCTACAAGATGGCCGGGCACGGTGACATCTGGAACCCGGTCGACAACGCGATCGCTGCGATCCGCTACATGTTCGCGCGCTACGGGCACATCGTTGGCCCGTCAGGCGCCGGGTATGAGAAGGGAACGCTCGGTGCTCAGCGTGGCTGGGCGTGGGTCGGCGAGCGCGGCCCCGAGCTTGTGCGCTTCCGCGGCGGCGAGCGCGTCTACCCGCATGAGCAGTCGGTCGGTGGCGTCACGGTCAACATCGCGAACGCCGACATGCGCTCGATCACGAGCGCGCACGTCTTCGCCAACAAGCTCGCGTTCCGGCTCGCATGACTCGCGTGCAGATCGCATCGGAGGGCTGGGGCTGGGTCGCCGACACGACCGGCAGCGGCGTGCGCGAACTGGCCGCGATGCCCGTGACGTTCTCCGGCGTGATCTACGACGCGGCCGTCGGCGGCAGCGTGATCTCGAGCCCGGTGACGGACTCACGGGGCGTGATTCCCGGATGGGTCGAAGAGGGCACTTACACGCTGACGGTGAATGGAGTGACGCAGACCGTCCAGGCTGTGTCAGGTGCCGACACATGGTATCCAGTTCCGACGATTGACGATACGAACAATCTCAATGCGTATCTGCTTGCCAACAACGAGACGCGACTGCGCAAGGGGATTTATGTCATCTCCGGTAGCGGTATTCAGGTTGCTGCCGACACGTTGACGCTGAGCGGCTCCGGCGAGTCGGGTACAACGGGCGATGAGGGAACCGTGCTGCGTTATACAGGCAGCGGAACTGTCATCGGCAACTCCAATTCGGCCATCCTTCGACGGCGGTTCAAGCTCACCGACCTAACGGTCGACACTCGCGCAGCGCAAGCCGGGCACAAGGCGCTAGTAATGAACAACTTCCTCGAAGCCGTCGTTGAGAATGTCCATCTCAACGGGACCGGAGCAGCTGGCACGGCTCTACAGCTGCTTGGTACTACCGCGACGTACTTCAATCGTTTCATCAATCTTCACGCGGTCGCCGGAGTCGCGTGCGTGGACATTGGGGACGGATGCAACGCGAACACATGGATCGGCGGCATTCTTGAGGGCGCGGGCATCGCGGTGAAGTGCAATCCGGCAAGCGTCCAGACTTCCGAATGCAAGTTCATTGACACCGCCATTCAGACGAGCAACGCGGAGGTCCTCCAGCTTGGTACCGGCGCGGCAGCGTGCCGTAACTTCGAATTCAACTGCTGCCGCTTCGAGCCTGCCACTTCCACGCTGACATTGGGTACGAACGGCATCAGGATCATGTTCCTCGGAGGGACGCTAGCGGGCACGGTGACGATCTCGGATAGCGGCGTGGAGAACACGTTCCTCATGCCGTCCTCGACGCTGTTCAAGCTCGGCTCAGTGAACGCAACGGCGAAGCGGACGATTGATCTGCTGAATGCCAACGCTGGCATCACTATCGGCAACGATGCTGCCGTCAATCTCTACCGTAGCGCTGCGAGTCGTTTGAAGACGGACGCGACATTGGAGGTCGCTGGGTCGGTGCATTCGTTCCGAGGCGGCGCGAATGCGATGCGCCTAACAGATTCGGGCATTGAATGCACTGGCACGAACGCCGCTCAGGCGTTGTTGATCGACTCGAAGGGCACCGGCGCGATTCTGCTGAACACGGCGAACGGCGCGACGGGTGGGACGAAGATCGAAGTGGCTGCCGGCAAAGTCGGATTCTACGGGACAGCGCCAGTGACCAAGAGAACGCTTGCTGCGGCAGCCACGGATGCGGCGACGACACAGACGCTTGCGAATTCGCTGCGACAGGCGCTAATCGACCTAGGACTCGGCGCCTAACTAATGAGCCCGATCCTCGTCGACCTTCCAGCCAGCGACGGTCCGGTCACCATCGACGACGCGACCGGCTCGCCCGTGACACTCCACGAAACCGCGACACGACGCCTACACAGCGTCAGCGGACTCGTGGCGATCCCGACGCCGAGGGCGAGCATCCGCTCGCGCCCCACCGCGCACGGCGTGATCGACGAGACGCACTGGACAGACGGGCGCCTAGTCGCGCTCGAGGGTTTCATCTTCGGCGAGGATCGCGCCGCGGCAATCCGAGAGCTCCGGCTGATCGAGAAGCCGCTGCTGGAAACACTCGACAACGGCCCGGCGCTCTTGAAGTGGACCGAGCAGGGCAACGGCGGGCTCGCACTCCAGGCGGCGGTGAAGCTCGCATCGGATGTCGAACTCGTGCTCGAGGGCGGCCCGCCGATTCTGCGCTACCAGGCGCAGCTGCTCGCGCAAGACCCGCGCGCGTACTCGCAGACGCTCACGACGGCGACGGGCGGAACGATCGGCACGAGCCCCGGTGGGATGACGTTCCCGCGCACATTCCCGATCACGTTCGCCGCCAGCGCGGGCGGAACGGTCGCGGTGAGCAACGAGGGCAACCGTCCGACGCCGGCCATGTTTCGGCTCTACGGGGGCGTGACGGTCGCGCAGATCCTGCTCGTCGGGACCGCGAAGAAGATCGCGATCAGCGGGACGATCGCCCCGGGCGACTACCTGGAGATCGACGCGCAGGCTCGAACGATGATGTTGAACGGCACGTCGAGCGCACTGCACTACCTGGATCCTGCCGCTACGACGTGGTTCGAGCTGCCGGTTGGGACGAGCACGATCCAGGCGTTCGCGTTCGCGTTCGACGCGGTCGCCCGCTGCGACGTCCTCTACCGATCCGCCTACGCCTAGGAGCGATCCTTGACCACCACGATCAGCCCAGCGCTCGGCCATGCACCCCTGATGACTCAGGCCGGGACGGGGGCCTCGCCGGGGTACGACGCGGTCGATGTTCGCCGGATGGTCGAGCGGTTCGACACCGGTGAGGGCGTCGCGAGCTACGGTAGCTTCCGCGTGTCGCAGCGCGGCGCCGGCGCGAACATGTCGGTCGACATCTCGATGGACCAGCAGGCCCAGGTGCGCGGTGACGCGGTTGCGCTCCAAGGGCTCTACGAGATCGCGCCGCATGCGAGCACGATCAACGAGGTGATCGGCACGGCGGACGCGACGAATCCGCGGATCGATCAGGTCGTGCTCGAGGTGCTCGACACGACGCATGATGCGAGTGGCTCGAGTCTCGCCCGTACGCGTGTCGTCGCCGGCACGCCGACGGGTGGCGCGACCTTGGACAACAGGACGGGTGCCGCGGCGACGCCGAGCTCGGCGATCCTGCTCGCCGACGTGCTCGTGGCAGCCGGTGTCGCGTCGATCACGGATGCCGCGATTCGCGACCGCCGACCGTTCCAGGCCGGGTCGGTGCCGCCGCTGCTGACCGACGTCGACATGGTCGGATTCACACCGCCGTTCTCCTCGATCCCGAATGCCACGCTCGGAAACAATCCGGACCTCTGCCAGATGGCGTGTCTGTGCTATCTGCCGCGCAGGATCGCGTCGGCGACTCGCATCAGGTGGCGTTATGTGCAGGGCGGCACCGCTGCGACCGGGAATTACGTGCTCGCGATTTTCGATGCAAGCGGCCGCAAGATCATCGACACGGGCAGCGTCGCGCTCACGGGCTCTACAGGCACCATCCAGAATCGATCTGAAACGATCGCCGCAACCACACTGGAAGCCGGCGCATACTATGCGTTCTTCGGGCTGGACCTGACGAATGCCGGAACGTTCAGCGGGCCGGGGATCGGCGTTGGGGCAGCGGCGGTTCCCAACACCGTGTTGTACAGCCTCACCGGTGGGGTGGTCGTGCCATCAGCGATCCTTGGATTCACGGACTTCAACACGACTGCGCAGAACGTCAACGGCGTTCCGATGATGGCTCTATCGGTTGGCTAGGTGTGGGCGAGATCCAAGCTCGCGAAGCGCATGATCGCGCGGCACATACGCCGGTGTACCGCAACCGTCGGGTTGTAGCCGTACGCGGTCTGCCAGTCGGTCACTACGTGCTCGCGGCGCCGATGGCCCTCGGGGTACAGCTTGAGCCGACAGGCGGCGTAGGCGTCCGCGAAGCGCTCGCTAGGGCACGCGGCCGACCAGCAATCCTCGCCCGTGCCCTGCTCCCATGGCGCGTCGACGCCGAGCAGCGGCGTGAGCGCGTTGCGCTCGGCGTCGTCGAGCAGCTCAGCGTCGAACAGGTGGCCCAGCTCGTGCTGACGGTCGAAGCGGTCAGCGCCGGGCGCGAGGTAGATCGCCTCCTGGTAGGCGTCCGCGCACGACCCGCCGACGTCGGGGCACTCGGCGTGAACGACCGTGACGCGCGGGGGCGTCGGGATGCCGTTCATTGTGGCGACGGCCGCCGCGGGGGCCGCGAGGGCAAGCGTCGCGACGAGCCCGATGAGGGCGAGATAGGCTGGGCGGTGCATGCGAGACATCCTCTCGTGTGCCACGGGCCGGGCCGCTCCAACGGCGCCGGCCCTCTTTTGGTCGTGCTAGGGGGTGGAATAGCGGGGCGCGCTGCTAAGCCGCATCGTTTGAGTCGCCCGGCGTTGAAAGGGCGACCCCCGCTATTCGGCCCGTAATGAGGACGACCGTACCACGCCGCAATTTGCGAGGCAACCCTCGCCCCTACTGATCGGCCTCGCGGAGAACTACCTGAATGCCGAACTGGACATTCGTACTAGCCGACAGCGCCGGCGGCAACCGCGCCGAGCTCGCGACTGCGACCGGCCGGACACTCAGCTTCCAGCGCAACAGCATCCCCGAAGCGAAGCTCACGATCAGCCACGAGGACCCCTCGGCCCCGGAGCTGTTCGCGGCGCTCGCCAACGGCATCCCGCACCTCAAGGCGTACCGCGACGGCGTGCTGCGCTTCAACGGCTACCTCGCGCCGTTCGACGAGGAACTCGAGGAGGACTGCAAGCTCAACCTCACGTTCCGCGGTCCGTTCGGCCGACTGCTCGGGGACGGCCAGTACCCGGGGCGCTTCACGGGGCTGAGCGCCGCGTTCGGCGCCGTGGACGCGGGTCAGATCGCGAAGACGCTGATCCAGGCGACCCCTAGCGTGGGAATCAGCACGACCGGCACGATCGAGCCGACGAAGGCGCGCGACCGCGACTACTCCTACGCGAACATCGGTGAAGCGATCGTGAATCTGACGCGCGTACGGGACGGCTTCGACTTCGAGGTCGCGCCGATCGATTCGGGCAGCCCGATCGGCCAGTTCAATATCTACGCGAGCCAGGGGGCTGATAGGACCGGCACGGTGCTGTTCCAGTACGGCCCGGAGACGCTCGCGAACGTCAGGACGGTGCGCCGGCAGACGCTGCCGCCTCGCAACGTGGCACGGATCCTAGGGGCGAACGGACTCGTCGGCAACGCCCGCGACGAGCCGTCGATCGACGCGTACGGCGAATGGTGGGTGCAGGAGCAGCTCACCGACATCTCAGAGCAGGCGACGCTCGACGATCGCGCCGCGGCCGCCCTGCGACCGACGCCCGTGAACGTCGTGAGCTTCAGCCCGGATCCCGCGCTCGCGCCGAGCCCGTGGGACGACTACTGGCTCGGCGATGCGGTGTCGTTCTACGGCCGGCGCGGCGCATTCGAGGAGAGCGTGACGATGCGGGTGAACAAGGTCGTCGTCGTGATCGATGACGAGGGGAACGAGACATTCGAGATCGAGG
>WNFZ01003986.1_pt1 | contig 16231 bp, 17 predicted proteins | sample 5400081 | NCBI WGS metagenome assembly WNFZ01 (sample SAMN13153365, study PRJNA577476) | soil metagenome | isolation source: 80 cm soil or saprolite under grassland replicate 1 | place: USA:California | collected 2016-06-15 | reverse complement strand
TCGAGTCGAAAGGCTCATCGCCGGAAGTAGAGGGGATCGAATCCCCTCATACTTCCAGCGATCTCAATTTCCTCTCCATCCGAGCTCACCAAGATGTTCGCTACGGATGGAGTATCCATTGAGGGAAGAAGATGAAAAACCCGCTGAACGAGTCAGCGGGTGGCGTCTGTAAGCTTACTTCATAGGTCCGCAGTAAAGCCTGCTACAGATGGAAAACGAAGCGAAACAACTCATTTTGCGTGAACTCGACGCCGGAGAACGCCTCTTGTGGGCGGGGCAACCTCGTCGGGGAATCTGCTTTCGCGGGGGAGACATCTATATGATTCCCATCAGTCTAATTTGGGCTAGTTTCTGGATTTTCTGGGAAATCCAGGCGTTCCGTGAAAACGCCCCCCGTTTTTTTCGTTTTTGGGGAATTCCTTTCATTCTAGCGGGCGCGTACCTGGTTGCCGGACGGTTTGTTTGGGATGCGTGGCGACGAGCAAGAACATTTTACGGCGTGACGGATCGTCATATTCTTATTGTCTCAAGCGTCGGCTCTAAGAGCACGACCATGCTCGCGCTGAATACATTGCCTGGACTGACGCTTGACGAGCGATATAACGGTGTTGGAGACGTCGTGTTCGACGCTACCGACGCTAGTCATGTGGCGACGGGTGGCATAGTAGGGCGCGGCGCCACCGTTCCCGTAATGTTTGAGTTAATCCCGCAAGCGAGGCAAGTGTACAACATCATTCGCAAAGCGCAACGTGCCATCTAATTTATGTTACTAACACTTAGTACTAAATTTTCTATACGAACTCCACGCGCAGAAATTTCCTTGTTCGGTGTAAATCGTGAGCTTTCGGCGCACCGGTGCGCCGAAAGCTCACATTGTATCAATGTCGGCGCGCTCACGACATAATCGAGCTTGCCCGCTAGTCTGACCCCCAAGTCCTAAGGTGAGCCCCATCCAGATCAAATGCTGATTCAAGCGCGTAGCGCAATGCGTGTATTTTTCCACGCACCCGGGCAGTCGCTCACAAAAGACGTGAACCTTCGGTGAGCAAGTTTAACGCATTACAGGATGTCAAGTTTGACGCATTACAGGATGTCAAACCGGCTCACCGAAGGTTCACGGAATTTCAGCTTGTGAGTTCTTTATCCTAGGGTCCGCTCAGTACGGCATGGTCGGGTAGCCCTGCCGTCTTGTCACTGGAGAGTCGCGGACTTTTTGACATCCCCGAGGAACGGCTTCGCCGCGGAATCGACGAAGAGCTGAGACAATGGATTGTAAGCTTTCGGCAACAGTGCATGATTTTCTGGAACAATCATGCACTGTTGCCGAAAGCTTACATTCACTTTGTCACGCCGCGCCACCGCAAGGAGACAAAGCTCACGTTGTGACTTGTCACGCTTTGGACTTCTAAAACACGCTCTTAAGCATCTGTTGGAAGCCGGTACCGCGTCTCCAGATCACCTGATTGGTGAGCTCAGTAATTCGCCAACCGTTCGCACCCGAGATCAAGTATCCAGTTATCACCCCACCTGCTAGAAAATAGTTATCGTTTGGATCGGCGCTTGGATCACCGTGGCCCTCAGCCCAAAGGTGCATAGCAACCAAGTTCGCCCGGAATTCGGCAGAAGTTTCGTCTTTCAGCGTAATGATAAAGCCGCTGGTTAGGTGCTGTGTGGCTCGGAAACGGCTTAAGCTATGGCTATGGCTATCGCCAATTTCTTTTGGCCCTGTCGTGACTGCTCCGTTGGGCCGCACTATTTTTGCATCATCTGCAAAAATCTGACTCATGTTTGTTACATCAAACTGTTTCTGATCTAGGGCAGCGAAGTAGCGGTTGATAACTTCAGTTATCGCGACACTATACATGAGTTTATCTTGGTCATTCATATGCTTGTCCTTTCTTTACCCCGCTGTTCGAAGCAATCTCCGAAATGTGGTCGTAGAGTGGCCGCTGAGCTGTAAGCTTTCGGCAGCCGTGCATGATTTTCTGGAACAATCATGCACGGTTGCCGAAAGCTTACGACCATTGAAGACACGGCAAAATTCCTCAAGATCTCGCCCGCGACGGTCAAACGGGATTGGAACCTGGCGCGCGCTTGGCTCTATCGTGAAATCAGCAGGAGCAATTAACGCCGGCGGCTTTTTCAGTCGTTACCGCATGGTCATTTCTTGAGTAGACTTTTCAATCTGACTGTAAATGAAGCCTTATTGTTCTGCCCGCCTTCAATAAGCTCGACCTGGTCCTCGAACTTCACATAGTCGGCGTGCTCGACCCGCAGCCGGTAGTCTCCCGGTTTGAGCAGGGTCTTTGTCTCGAAGACGCCGGCGGCCGACGACAAACCGGCCGCAGCCGCGACCTTACCTCGCGCCGGGAGGAGCGTGACTCTGGCCATCTTGATCGCCTGCCCTTTCTCATTGATCACCTTGACTGCGACCTTCAGGGCGGCGCGCGGTGGTGTTCTAACTCAAATAACGTAGCCCGATAGCGAAAGAGTGACTCTCTCGCCCTGGCTGGGTCTGGTCAAACGGGCTTGTTCACATCTCCCAAGCCCCCACCATAGCCGCTAGGCTTGGTGGCGGGTGTTTGACTGATCACCTTACCTAGCTGAATGCGTAAAGCTGAATGCGTAAAGCTGAATGCGTAAAAATGCGCCAATGCCTTATAGCCCGCCACCGCCGCTTAGTCAATCAACAGCGCTGATCTGGCGATACGACATGAAAGAGTGTGTTAAGCAGTTGAGAGCCCCCAGCAAAGAAGTATGCCCGTTTTGATAACATCTTTCGGGCCTGGTCCGCCGTCACTCTCCTGCATGTATCGAAAGCCTTGGATCCCGAATTGTCAACCTCCACATGTAGCCCTCACGCATGAACGCCATGCGCGGGTCATTCGCCACACGGTCGAAGGGGCGAGCGCGGGTCGGGCGTACCTCAAATTGCGCGCTTCCGTTGGAATGACAAATACTTCGACCAACCATTACCACAGCTCGCGATTGATTGGGAGAGTTCATCAGTCCATTCACACTTTTTTCTCGAACGCACGCCGGCTCACCAAAGGAACACGGTGATTCGGGATGAGATGGAGCGGGCCGTATGGCAAGAGATCGAGCTTTATCTACGAAGCGGGCGGCTGGGTTCGAACGAGCTAGGCAACTGAACGCCTACACAAGCGCCGCCATGCGCTTCATCTTCATAAGATCCGCCGATGGAGACCGCCGTCTTTTAAGCGGCGGAGGAAATCGGCATTGCGCGGAGGCCTTGCGAAGCGCAATCCTCTCTTACAGTACCGATTTACTTGATATAATCCGCTTATATGAAGGTAACCCTTACGTTGAAGATAAAACTTGAGACGACCGCACAGGCTGCGCAGTCTCTGTCCGAGACTCAGAAAGCTTACGTGGTCGCGCTCAATCACACTTCTGCGGTTGCTTTCGAGAAAAAAGTCTTCAACTCCGTCGCGCTCCACCACATCACCTATCGGGATGTAAGAGAGGCGACGAAACTTCCGGCCAATCTCGTTTGCTCGGCTCGCAATGTGGCGGCGGAGGCCTACAAGCGAGATAAAGACAAGCATCACCGATGGAAAGAGACAGCGGCGATGCGCTACGACGCCCGAACCCTGACCGTCAAACTTGAGGAGGAATACGCCACTCTCACTACGCTTGACGGCAGAGCCAGAGTCAAGCTGATTCTCTCTGACTACCATCGGCAATATCTCGACCGAACCTGGGAAGTCGAGCCAACAGCCACAGTCTCCCGCAAAGGTCGAATCTGGTATCTGCATCTGATCGTCACCAGGGATATTGCCGAGTCTCAAAGCGATGCGCGTATCGGCGTCGATTCGGGGATTGTCCGTATCGCCACGACCAGTACAGGCAAGGTTTTCAAAGGTGGAATTATCAAACACATTCGAGAGCGACGATTCAAACAACGCCGAGATCTTCAATCCGCAAGGCACAAGAGCCGTAACCAAAGACGGTTCCTGCAACGGCTGGCGGGCAAAGAGAAAAGATCGGTTGAGTGGTTGCTCTGGAATGTGGCGAATGGAATCGTGGACGAAGCCTTGAAAGTCGGCGCGGGGACGATAGCCATCGAAGACCTCAAAGGCATTCGAAGCAGAATCAAAGTCGCTAAAAAACAGCGATTGATTCAGCACGGCTGGCCGTTCTCTTCGCTGTTCCTGAAAATTGCGCACGTTGCGAGCAAACACGGCATCAGAATGGAGTCGGTAGAGGCTCGCAACACGTCCAGGACTTGCCATAAGTGCGGGCACTGCGACAAAGCCAATCGCAAGAGCCAGACCGTTTTTGTTTGTGTTCGTTGTGGGCATAAGTCCAATGCCGACTTTAACGCTTCTCTCAATGTCCGTGATCGGCGCGCCTTTCACGGATGCGAGTCCGTAACTACTCGCTTAGAGTCCGCCCCTCGTGGTAGGGCTAAGAAAGCCGCCGCGCTTTAAGCCGGCGGAATAGTTACCTACGCTCTTCTGTGTTTCGCGGAGCGGTCGTCGCGCGAGGGTCATTCGCAAATTGATGAGATAGCGCGAAGGCGCCACGCCGTAATTTCGAGCAAGATGGATGGCGATTGCCTGGGCGATGCCCGCTGTTTGTTTTCCCGCTCCTGAAATCCGACCTCACCCGACATGGTCCAGGCGAGGAACGGTTCGCTGACGGCGGATGTTGTCTCAGGAACCGACATCTAGCATCTGGCAACTGGTAAGTATATGTCGGTCTGGTTCAGTCAGGTCACGCCCGAACCTATTGTGCTCGGAATCAATCGGAGGACAAATATGATTGCAAACTTATGGCAGGACCTGCGCTACGGCGCGCGAATGTTGATGAACAGTCCAGCCTTCACGCTCGCGGCGATTCTCTCTTTAGCGATTGGGATTGGCGCGAACACGGCGCTCTTCAGCGTCGTCAATGCCGTCCTATGGCGTCCGTTGCCGTACCCGGGCGCGGAACGGCTGGTGCGAGTCGGAGAGCGAGGCTCGGCGTTGGCGGAGGTGTTTGCGGCGCTCAAGCAGACCGAGCACGTCTTTGACGGATTGGCAGGTTGGAGGGAGCGCAATTTCATGCTCACCGGACGCGGCGGCCCGGCGCACTTGAAAGGGCCGCGCATCACAGCGGAGCTGCTGCCCTTGCTCGGCGTCTCGCCGTTAGTGGGTCGCGCCTTCGCCGCCGAAGAGTTCCAACCCGGACACGATCAGGTCGCGCTCATCAGTCACCGCCTTTGGCAAAGTCGCTTCGGCGCTGACCCGCAGATCATCGGGCAAGCCATCACGCTCGATCAGCGGAGCTACACCGTAGTCGGGGTGACGCCGCCGCGCTTCGACTTCTTTCCCGAAGCCGATTTGCTCACACCGCTGGCTCTCACTGCCAAAGACATCAGCAATCCGGATTACTCACTCAGGGTCGTGGCACGTCTCAGGCCGGGGCTGACGCTCGCACAAGCGCGGCAAGGGCTGGAGGGGATTGCGCGCCGCCTTGCAGAGCAACGCGATGCGCTCATGCAACGAATGGCGCAGCAGCAGGGGCCGGAGCCGGATGTGCACAGGTTTGATGCGCAGCGCGAGCTACGTCTCCAGCCGCTGCGCGAATTGCTCGTCAAAGATTTTCGCTTGTCGCTGCTCGTGCTCTGGGGCGTGGTCGGCTTTGTCTTGCTCATCGCTTGCGCCAACGTCGCCAACTTGATGCTCGCGCGCGCGGCCAATCGGCAGAAGGAACTGGCGATTCGCGCGGCCATCGGGGCGCGACGCTGGCGGCTGGTGCAGCAACTGCTGACCGAAAGCGTGCTGGTGGCGGGCGTCGGCGGGGCGCTTGGCTTGTTCTGCGCTTACCTTGGCGTGCAAGCACTGCTCGCGGCTAACCCGGCGATTCTGCCGCAACTGAGCGCGACAGCGAAGATGGCCACCATTCCGCGGCTCGGCGAAGTGGGCATCAATGGGTGGGTCATGGGCTTCAACCTCGGCCTCACTTTGCTGACGGGCTTGCTCTTTGGCCTCGCGCCCGCGCTGCAATTTTCGCGGCCTGACCTCAATCACGCGCTCAAAGAAGGCGCGGCGGTCTCGGCCAAGGGCTTTCGTTTCGGGCTGCGCCGAGGTACGCAAAGTCTGCTCGTGGTCGGCGAAGTGGCGCTGGCGCTCGTGCTGCTAGTGGGCGCCGGCTTGCTGATTCGCAGCCTCTGGCGGTTGCAACAGATCGAGCCGGGCTTCAAGCCGGACAAACTGCTCGCCTTACAGCTTGAATTCCCGGCTTCCAGATATCGCGACACGCAAGTGATGTCGTTCGTCACACGGCTCAACGAACGTCTGGCGGCGTTGCCTGGTGTTGAGAGCGTCGGTGTGGCAGATAGTCAGCCGCTCAGTCGTTTCGGCGGCGACTCTAGTTCGATCGCCATCGAAGGGAAACTTGACCTCAAGGCGCAGCCAGACGACCCCGTGCCCGATGATACCGGTCCGTCGTCTTTCTTGTCCAGGGTTAGCCCAGGCTACTTCCGGACGCTGGGCATTCCAATGCGGCAGGGCCGCGAATTCGGGCCGCAGGACTGGCAAGGCTCCTTGCCAGTCGCAGTCATCAACGAAGCGCTGGCGCAGCGTTACTGGCCGGGCGAAAACCCGATAGGCAAGCGCCTGCTCGCCTTTGGAGGTGGGTGGCGGACGATAGTCGGCGTGGTGGGGAACGTCAGACGCCTTGGGCTGGAAGATCAGCCGAAGCCGGAGTTGTACATGCCGTCGCTGCAACCGCGTGGTTCCACCAAGGACGCAATAAAGGAAATGGAGGCTGCTCTTCAGGCCAGCGCAAAAGGCAGTAAAGGAAGGCCGGGCGGCTGGTCGTTTACTGAGACAGTCACTCATGACCGAAGTCTGGTGGTGCGCACCAGCGTGCGGCCCGAATCCCTCGCCGACGCCGTGCGCAAGACGGTCTGGAGCCTGGATCCCGATCAGCCCATTCTCGGGCTCGGCGCCATGCAAGCGCGGCTGGACGAATTCTACGCGCCCCGGCGTTTCAACATGCTGCTCTTCGGCGTCTTTGCGCTGGTCGCCTTGTTGCTTGCAGCGGTCGGGCTTTACGGCGTGCTGGCTTACAGCGTCACGCAGCGCACGCACGAGATCGGTATTCGCCTAGCCCTCGGCGCACCAACGCGCGCTGTGTTGTGGCTGATCGTCCGGCAGGGGCTGGTGCTGGCGCTGATCGGTGTGGCATTGGGTTTAGTCGGCGCCTGGGGCTTGACGCGCGTGCTGCAAAATCTGCTCTACGGCGTGAGCGTGACCGATCCGGCGACCTTCACGGGCATCGCCTTGCTGCTGATCGGTGTCGCTTTTATTGCCAGTTTCATTCCGGCGCGGCGCGCGACGAAAGTTGATCCGCTAACAGCTTTACGCCACGAATGAGTTATGCCGAATTGGAATCACGTCGTGCGCCAACACCTTGCTGTGTTGCGCCTGCCGCCGGAACGCGAGATCGAAATCGTCGAGGAACTGGCGCTGCACTTGGAAGCTGCATACGAAGACGCGCTCGCAGACGGTTTATCGGTAGCGGAAGCGCCTGCTGGATTCCGGCGCGGCGGGCGACGAAAGTAGATCCGTTGGTCGCGTTGCGCGCCGAGTAAGGTTGTTTACCCGCGCAGTAGGCGGATGCGGGCTGTAGAAATTCTCAGCTTTTGACGCTTCCAACGCTTCGAGCGGCGGGAGTGTCAACCAGCGAAAGATTAAGACCGAGTGCTGTACCAGCCAGGAAATGGCTTCACAGCTTTGATTTCACGTGTCGATAATCAAATTGATTATCACACGTGTAATTCATTAACTCGCCGTCGCTTGCCGAAGCCGTCCATTTAGCCGGGATCGGCGAAAGCGACAAAGCTTTGGTGAGCTTGCGGCGAGACGCCTTGATTTTTATCATAAGCCTGTTAAGACAACTAGTTCGTGTCCCTTCGGCAACCGTCCGTTGACGGCGTGAATGACTCGTGCTCCGCAATCCCTTGATTCGGCAATGGCGCCTGATTTGTGATCCTCGTCTCGTCTATTGTTTCCATCGATGCCCGATCTTACTTTTTGAGGTATTCGATGGATCATATTCCTGACGACTTGCTCGACCTGCAGTCCCGCTTTGTTCAGTGGCGAGCTAACCGCAAATACAACCGCGAACCTATTCCTGATGAATTGCGCAATGCGGCTCTGGAAATGAGCCGCCGATATCCGCCTTCGCTTCTACGGCGGGTTTTGAAAATCCAGCGTTGCCGCAAGGACGCCTTTTTCCACGCGCCGTAGTGCTGCGCGGGTTTCCCCTTCTGACCGAGCTGATATGCGAAAGGCATTCCGCCCTCGACGGCGCGACCGCCACTATAAGGGATTTCTCGATCCGCTTTGCTGCGATGTCTAACGAGACTCGCTGGAAGGCGGAACCAGCCCTTTGATCCGCAGATAAGTCACAAGATTCCCGTAGTGCTCATTATCGTGAGCAATGTTCATATACAAGACGGACAGCCGCGCTTTATCGCGCCCGAACAATTTCACGGTCTCGGCGGCTTGCGAGTCGGTGAGTCGTTCGATCGCGGCGTTGCAGTAACCGACCGACTCTTTCAGGGTTTTGACGAGATCGGCTTTCGACGTCAATTTTTTCTCCGCGTCCGGAGGCGTTTTGCTTTCCGCGCTCAGGGGGCCGCAAAACAAGTAATGAGCGTCGATGATGTGACCGATCAATTGGCCATAGGATCGCACTGTCGTCGCGGGCCGGAATGAATATTCTTCCTCGGGCATCTTTTCGGCGGCTTTGACGATGTTGGCGCTGATGGCTGCCCAGCCAGGCTTCGCGTCCGCGACTAGCGAGCCGGAGGATTGAGCCTGTACGTGCGGAAACATCATGGGCGCCAAACAGGAAACGGCGACAAAAATCAGGATTCTTTTCTTCATAGTCTCCTCTCAGAAATGGGTTGAGGCGCGCATTAGACCAGCGGGATGCGCCAGCGGCAATCGATTTGTGGCGAGAGGCGCGCAGTTGTTCCGAAACGGTAGGAAATGACGATGAAGTGGTAATGATGCGGCGATCGCTTACAAGGAAGTGATTCCACTAGATCGCCGGCATGAGCCTTATATGACCAGAGAAGAGCTACAGGCGCAAATCGAGGCTGGCGTGCGATTTTCCTGTTATATTTATAACAATGAAATCATCGGAGTCATGGGGATTCAGGATAAGGATGATGTGGCGTTGATTCGCCACGCGTATGTAAGGAGGAGGAAATTTGCGTAACCTGACCCGAAAATTTTTGCTGTGGTTAGGCTGTTGTATGGCCGCCTGCCTTTTCTTTTCCACCCGCATCTATTTCAGCCAAACCGGCATGGGTGGGCCTGCCGACTCCTATCTCGACGCGGTCCGGCAAGAAATGCCGCAATGGTTTACCTGGGGCGCGCTTTCGCTGGCCATCATCCGAATTGACCGGTGGATCGCTCCGGGACGGTCTTTATTGCAGCGGTTGTCGCTGCATCTGCCGTTAAGCTTTCTGATCACCGCAGCGTTTTTTCTCATTGACATCCTGGCGGGCGCCCTCTTGAGCGGCGGATTTTCGGCCGGAAACACGAGCGACCCGGCGCTCGCTTTTGCGAATCTCAAACAGTTCTTTGGCGGCGCGTTTCAGTGGAATTATTTGATCTACTGGTTGATCGCGGGCGGCTGGCTGGCATGGGGCTACAACCGCGAATCGCAGGACCGAAAGTTGCAAGCGGCGCAGCTTGAATTGAAGACGGTGCAACTGGAACGGCGGTTGACCGAAGCGCGCTTGCTCAACCTGAAAGCGCAGCTCCATCCGCACTTTCTTTTCAATGCGCTCAACACGATTTCAGCCTTTGTCGAAAAAGACCCGCGCGGCGCGCGGCGGATGATCGAACATCTAGGCGACCTGCTACGCTTTTCGCTCGAACATTCCGAAGACCAGGAGACGACGCTCGCGGCGGAACTCGCAGTACTGGATCATTACCTGGCGATTCAACGCGTGCGGTTTGAGGATCATTTACAGTTACGAGTGGAGATTGCGCCGGACACATTGCCTGCGCTGGCGCCGAATTTGATCCTGCAGCCACTGGTTGAAAACGCTATACTGCATAGCGTCGCGCGGCAGACCACGCCAGTTTGCGTGACGATTCTCGCCGCCAGGGAGGATGGACAATTGCATTTGCAAGTCAGCGATGACGGTCCCGGCTTGCCTGCGGGTTGGCGTTGGGATGCGCACGCCGGTGTCGGTTTGACCAATACGAAACAGCGGCTTGAACAGCTTTATCCGGCGGCGCATCAATTGACCCTAAGTAATGCCGACGGCGGCGGCGTCACGGTCGAGATCATCCTGCCGTTTCACACGAACGGCGCAAAATCGGAGGAAGACGGGCATGGAAAAAATTCGAGCGATCATCGTTGATGATGAAAAACCCGCGCGCCGCCGTTTGCGTGAGTTGCTGGAAAAGCAGCCTGAGATCGCCATTGTGGCTGAGTGCTCGAACGGGGCGGAGGCGGTACGGAAAATCCGCGCCCTGCAACCCGATCTTTTATTGCTGGACATCCAGATGCCGGGGCTGGACGGCTTTGGCGTCGTCGAGGCGATCGGCGCGGCGCAAATGCCCGCCACCATTTTCGTGACGGCTTACGACCGCTATGCGCTGAAGGCTTTCGAGGTCAGCGCCCTCGATTATCTTTTGAAGCCCTATAGCGATGAACGTTTTGAGCGCAGCCTGGCGCGCGTTTTGTCGTTCGTGCGCACGAGCCGGCGAGAAGAATTGAGTCATCGGATCCTTTCCTTGCTGGGTCAAATCCAACCTAAACAGCCTCAAAATACCGGCGCTCCGCTCGATCGCCTGATGATCAAAGATGGCGGGCGCGTCCTTTTTTTGCGCGTGGAAGAAATCGATTGGATCGAAGCCGCAGGCGTCTACGTTCAGGTTCACGCCGCCGGCAAAACCTGGTTGCATCGCATCTCGCTCGGCGAACTTGAAGCGAGATTAGACGCCAGGCAGTTCTTACGCATCCACCGTTCGACAATCGTCAATTTGCAGAGAATCAGGGAGCTTCATCCGCATTCACACGGAGACTTTCTGGTAGCGCTACACGACGGCACGGAACTGAAACTCAGCCGCAGTTATCGCCAGAAAGTCGAGGCCAGTCTCGGTCAATCTCTGTAAGCCCGGCCCTGTAGGTCCCGCCGTTTCGTACTGCTCTTTCCGCCATTCGCAACATCATTGCGCGCCTTGCCACAAAATGATTGCGGGCGATTTCTGACGGCGTGTCTAATGCAGCCTCACAATCAATTTCAATCTGAGAGGAAATGCATGAAGAAAACCAGACTCGCCTCGTTCGCCGCGCTTTATTGCGCATTCACGATCGTCAGCGTTGTGATTGTGGCGCAAACCACCACCATCAACGTAGCGATGAAAGCGGAAAGCTGGGAGTTCCAACCGCAAAAGGTCGAGTTTTTGGAACACAAATCCAAGCCTGCGCTGAAGATTTTGCCGGGCGCAGGTCCAGTCATTTTGAAGGCCTTGGACTTTACCGACGGCACAATTGAGTTTGATCTTGAGCCCCTTGATCCGCGTTTCGCTTCGGTCTATTTCCGCTGGCAAAACGCGGGCGAAAATGAGTGTTTTTACTTACGCACCGAGTTCGCCGGAAACCCGACAGCCGTGAACGCCGTGCAATACGCGCCGAATCTTGGGGGCGTCATCATGTGGGACCTGCTGGGGCATTTTCAGGGAAAGGCTTCGTTTCAAAAACAAGCCTGGAATCATATCAAGCTGGTTGTTTCGGGAGCGCAAATGCGCGCCTACGTGAACAGCGAAAGCCAGCCCACGCTTGCCATCCCTCGTCTGGAAGGTAATGTCACAAACGGGCGCATCGCGTTTGAAGGCGAAGCGATCATAGCCAATCTTATCATCAAGCCCAACGCCGTCGAAGGCCTGGCGCCATTGGCTGGAATTGATCCCACCGATAACGATCCCCGCTATTTGCGGCATTGGCAATTGAGTCAGCCCGCCGTCATCCCCAAGGGCATTGATTTCAGCTACGACTTGCTTCCGAAGCCGGACGCGACGTGGACGCCGATTGAAGCGGAACGGCGTGGCCTCATCAATCTCACCCGCAAATTCGGCAAATCCGAATCGCGCCGCATCGTGTGGCTGAAGACAACGATCAAATCCGCCTCCGCCCAAACGCGCAAATTGGCGTTTGGCTTCATCGATGACGTATGGGTGCTGATCAACGGAAAATTGCTGTACGTAGACAAAAACTGGTATCTGCACCCGATTCGCAAAGAGCCGGATGGCAGGTGTTCGATAGAAAACACCACCTTCAATTTGCCGCTCAACGCGGGCGACAACGAATTGCTGATCGGTGTCGCCAATGATTTCTACGGTTGGGGCATCGTGGCGCGCATCGATAGTTTGGCGGGTATTACGGCAAACCTGCACAACCCTTAGGAGCCTACAAGCGACTCGACAATGGGGCGCGCATCGTGGCGCTCGGCAAAGGCATGGCTTCCTTGCTCCTAGGCGCCCCTAATGAATACTGTTGGCGAATTCTCCGGTGGGACAATTTTGATAGTCCTTTTTTCATGATCGTGTCGCTTATTTTCTAAGCAACACTGCTGTCCGTCAAAACAGGACCATCTCATCGAGCGGTCAAAGCCGCCGTCAAAGCTTAGGTCTGCCCATTTTGTCCATTAGGCGTCGAGTGCCTGTCAAAATGATTGGGCGACCAGCCTATGGCCGCAGATTGCGCAATGTTTGCGGCCACAGGGCCAATCACTCTTCATGGGCTTCAAAAGCTCGAATAGATGGTTGATTCGCGGCTGCTGTCCGCTGATCGAAACTGAAGTAGGTTTTTATGTCTTTTCTAGTTCATTCAAAGAGCAGTGACTATTTTTATTGTCTCCATCTTCGCTGCCAATTTGGCGGTTCAGCTAAAGTGTTGCAATTTTTCGCCTGACACCGTCACCTGCTTCATAGATGGACAAAGTCGAGCTAACAGTATTGCCTTGCAGTCGAAGTTAGAGCCGCCTCTAGCGATAATTAGGCTGATGACGTGGGATGAGCTTCAAGATCTGCACCTGGAGGTTGCGCGCGAGGTCGGCGCAGAGCGCGGTCTCCGCGTTCAGTTCGCTGAGCCGGAGGGCCTTCACGATGCGGCGTTCGAGGTCAAACCTTTGATAATGCCACGTTGGGGCTTTTTCCGCCGTCGGCCCAAGCTCCGCGAGATTGCCCTTGCCTTTTATCAGCAGGACGACCAGACACAGCCATACTGCATAACTGGGAGTTGGGTGAGCCTGAACGAATTGGACAAGCTCAACGCCTCCGCCTATCGGCGTGACCTTGCGGTGGCAATCCGTAACAGTTTAGTGGAAGCGGAGAATATGAGGCGAATTCGATAAGATGTTGGGTTTGAGTAGAGGCATTCGCACGGCATACAAAATTGTTTGGCTTACCGTATGAAATTTCCTGAAAAGTGGTTACGTCACAAACGTACATTTCCTAAAATTTGATCTGATCAAGCCAATTTCTCACCTCCGGGCGAGTCGGCGTCCAAAGGATCTTTAAGACGTCATCTCCTGTCTGATCTGAGAAGTTCGTTACATCATTCCGCTTCAACGTAACGATCTTCTCAGACAAGGAGCCCCTGATGTCAAAAAAGAAGCCTCCGCCGGCGGTCGTGCTTCAATCTATCTTCGTCCGCGATCATCAGCGTCGTTAGCGTCTGGTGATCGAGCTGTTGGAAGAAGAAGCCCGCCGTCAATACACGCCATCAACGAATCTTCGATCACAATCAGAAACTGAAACCCTGCGTGCCTTCACGGCCACGCCACACAGTATGATAATCCCCAAAATTCAGACAGTTGATTAAGGTGTAAAATCGCTGCCGATCATGGGGAGTCTATGAAGAAGAAGCAGCGAAAATCCTACACCGCCGCCTTCAAGGTAAAGATCGCTCTTGAGGCGATCAAGGGGCAGCGCACGATCAACGAAATCGCCACCCACTACGGCGTCCATCCGAATATGGTGACGCAGTGGAAAAAGCAGGCCATCGAGAGTTTGCCAGATGTCTTCTCGACCCGGCGGGAACGCGACGCCCAAGGGGAAGAGGCTCTTAAAGCGGAACTCTACCAGCAGATCGGCCCCAACACGACAAACAAGTACGCGACCCTTGACTTGGAAATGAAACGCAAAGCCCTGTCTAAGATCAAACCGCTTCCTGGGCAACGCCGAGTCGCATGGCGTAAGAACCGCACGATTCTAGACTGGCTCGAATCTCTCTGACCCTCACAGTAATGTGAAGTTGTGACGGCGGAATCCTGTACTTATCAGGCTTCCGAAACACCGACTTCACATTACTGTGTACTTAACATAATGAAGAGGATTGTATGCGCAGGGCTCGGGTGGCGTCTTGGCAGTAACCAAGCGCACTGTTCCCGAGCCCTGCGCATACAATTGATTGAACTAAACCGCGGGGGTGGCTATGGGATTTGATTGGCGATCAGGCGCTTTGCGATAGACGAGAGATTGGCCTGCACTCCCCTCTGGCCGGCTTCGGGTTGGGCAACTTCGACGTTTCGGCTGTGTGCTCCCTTCCATTCTCAGATGGTGGTAGGTGGCCGAGCATTAGATAACACGCTACTGGCGTTCATAAAACACACTGCTCCTTGTCAGCCATCTCGACCTCTTCAGATCCTTGTTGGAACAACCGCCATCCTTCCCACACTCACGAAGTGTCCGTCGTCGGACGCGGAAATTCCAAACTTACATTTGGACGGCGCGACCCCAGGATCTCCCCAACGATCACCATCTTGCCTTGCCCGCAAGTGGGGCACGTTTTTAACGCTGACGAAAGATTGCCCTGATCGCCACCCTGTTGAACTTCATTGACCGATTCCGGCTCAGTCTTACCTGCTGAGAGCAAGCGGCGGCACAGTTCCAGCTTCTTCGCGCGACAGCTATTGGCGAGAAAGCCGTAATAACGGATCCGGACAAATCCGCGCGGTAAAACGTGGAGCAGAAAACGCCTCGCGAATTCACAGATCTCGAGCGACATCGTCTTGGCGCTATTGCCTGTGGCGTAGTCCTTGTAGCTGAAGGTCACCTCGTTGTCGGTGAGCTCCAACAGTCGCCCATTGGAGATTGCCACGCGATGGGTATAGCGTGCGAGGTACTTCAAGACCTGCTCTGGTCCACCGAAAGGCGGTTTGGCATAGACCACCCATTCGATCCGCCTCAGTTCACGCAGCAAACAGTTGAAGCATTCCGCCTCAGCCAGGTAGGACAACTGCCCGGCGTAAGTGAGCTTGCCCTGGTCACGCGCTTCACACAGATAGGCGATGAACTTACCGCGAAACAGCCGGCTCAAGACCTTGACCGGCAGGAAGAACCCGGGGCGGCAGGCGATCCATTGTGAGTGGTCCGCGGACAGACCACCACCTGGAATCACACAGTGCAGGTGTAGATGATGCTGAAGCGTTTGTCCCCAGGTATGGAGCACGGCGAAGAACCCAATCTTGGCGCCCAGATGTTTCGGGTCAGCGGCGATCTCCAGCAAGGTCTCGGAAGTTGCCCGAAAGAGCAAGTGATAGATGGCTCGCTTGTTCTGCTGCGCCAAAAGACTGAGTTGTTCCGGCAAGGTGAAGACAACGTGGAAATAGCGGAATGTGTCAATAACTTTGAGACACCTCGGTGAAAAATTTAGACTCCAAGAGGAGGCTCGGCGCCCGTTTCCAGCAGCGGCTGCGGCCGGTTAATCCACACGGCATCAGGTAATGACTGCACGGTGGGATGTTTTTTGACAAAGCGCTCTGGATGAGCGGCATAAGCGGCATCCAGAACGCGCTGGCGTTTGTCGAGCAAGGCAGCCGCCTGGCTATCATGCACAGTCGCCGGAGTGAGTAAGCCCAGAGAGCTGTGATAATGCTCGTGGTTGTACCAATCAAAAAACGGTCTGACCCAAGCCCTGGCATCCTCCAACGAACCGAAGAAATCCGGGAAGTCGGGACGGTGTTTCATCGTCTTGAACTGCGACTCGGAGTAAGGATTGTCATTCGAGACGCGAGGTCGCGAATGAGTCTTGGCTACGCCTAGATCGGCCAGCAGCATCGCCAGCGGTTTGCACTTCATCGTACTGCCGCGATCGGCATGCAGGGTCAATTGATCCGGCAAGATCCCCTGCTTAAGGCAGGTTTCTCGGACCAGTTTCTCGGCCAGGACGGCCGACTCACAAT
>WNFZ01005533.1_pt1 | contig 16258 bp, 19 predicted proteins | sample 5400081 | NCBI WGS metagenome assembly WNFZ01 (sample SAMN13153365, study PRJNA577476) | soil metagenome | isolation source: 80 cm soil or saprolite under grassland replicate 1 | place: USA:California | collected 2016-06-15 | reverse complement strand
ACCGGCGGCGCGGGCGCGCCGGCCCGGGTTCCGGCGGTGCCGCTCACCGGCGCGCTCACTCGTGGGCGAGGGCCGGTGGCCTTCGCCCAGCCGGCGGGGCCGCCGCGCAGCACCGATACGCCCGGGGCGCCGGCCGTGGCGAGCAGGCTGGCAGCGGTCATGGCCCGTTCCCCGTGCCCGCGCATGACCGCCAGCGGACCGCCGCCCAGCCCTGCCACGGCCGCAGGGCGGGCGAGCGTGCCGAGTTCGGTGTGGGCGGCGCCGGGGATGTGCCCCGACGCCCACTCCCCATGCAGGCGGACATCCAGCACGCGGCAGCCGTTCGGAATGTGATCTGTCGCGGGGTCCAGCAGCGGAATGCTCGCCATCGGCAGCCCGGCGGCCCGCCACACGCCGATGCCGCCGTCCAGCTCGCCGGCGAGGTTGTCGTAGCCGACCAGCAGCGCGGCCTCCACCAGCTCCCCGCGGTCCTGGCCCGGATCGAGCACCGCGATCTGCCAGGCCGGCCGGCAGGGCGAGCAGGGTGCGCGCCGAGCGTAGGCCACCCGGGTCCAGTTCTCCGCACGGGCGGGGTCAGCCAGGTCGGTGCGGGCTACCCCGCCCACGATCGCCAGCTCCCGGCCGCCGGAGACGAAATCGGCGTGCACGTGGGTGTCGGCGGTGAAGGCAACCCGCAGCCCGTGCGCGGCCGCCAAGCCCAGATAGGGGCGAGGGGTCGTGGCCGGGGTCCACCGCCAAGGCTAGGCCCTCGGCCACTTCCGCCAGATAGGAGCTGTTGCCCAGTCCCTCGTGGGCCAGCGGCCAGATCCTGGTCATCGCGTCTCTTCCGTTGCCGGGGCAGGCTGCCGGCCCGGTGCTCACCGCGGCCCGCACGAAATGCCGAATCCGGGGGGGAGAATCTCGCGTGTCAACCGAGCGTAAGACCGCGTTGCTCGCCCAGTTCGCCCGCGTCGGCAAGGCGCTGGGCAACCCGGCCCGCCTGCACCTGCTCGACCTGCTGATCCAGGCCGAGCGCAGCGTCGAGGCGCTCGCCGAGGCGGCCGGGATGCCGGTCGGCAACACCTCCGCCCAGGTGCGGGCGCTGCACGCCGCCGGGCTAGTCGCCTCCCGCCGCGACGGCACCCGCGTCTACTACCGGATCGCCAGCAGCGACGTGGCGGCCCTGTACCGGGCGCTGTGTGAGCTGGCGCACACCCACCTGCCCGACGCCGAGGCCGCCCGTGCCGCCTACCTGCACAGTGACGACCTCGATGAGCCGGTCAGCCGCGCCGAGCTGCTGCGGCGGGCCGAAGCCGGCGACGTGATCGTCATCGACGTGCGGCCCACCGAAGAGTACGCCGCCGCCCACATCCCCGGCGCGGTGTCCATCCCGTTCGACCTCCCGCCGTCGCCAGCACCAGCCGACGAGGTACACGCCAGGTCCATCGCAGGTATACGTCAGGTCCATCAGAGGTCAACGGGGACCGGCCGGACCGAGAGCGGATCGGTCACGGGCTACCGCGGGCCGCGCCAGCCAGGCCGACGTGGCCCGCCCGTCCCTGGGTGACGTGACGCGATGAACCACCGCGGCGCCGACTAGCGCGGCTTCAGGCGGGAGTTCATGCCGGCTCGCGACCATCAAGATGGGTGCCGCGCCTTCCGGCGGCTCCCGCGGCCATCCGCGGGCCGCACCCGGCGGCCACCGTGACGCTCTCCGGCCCCGGCAAGGCCGCCGCCGCCGGGCCGGATGATCACCGCACCCGGGGAAGAGCAAGCGGTTCGGTGAACCGCTCCTCCGGCCCGGATCCCGTCCGCTATTTGTCCGTAACCATCGCCGCGTCGCGACGTCTCCTGACCGATGATGACACAAGGTGACACAACGGACGACTGCCCACGAGGTCAGGGAAATCCCAGGCCACAGGCCGTTTTCGCAGACGGTGGCAGGTGATGGATTCGAACCATCGTAGGCTGAGCCGACGGTTTTACAGACCGTTTCTTCCTGGGCACCGGAATGACCGCTGACCTGACGATACTTCCTTACCGTAATGTTCATTGTGTGGCCGATTCCTGTCCGTCATGCGTCCGCGGGGGAACCGGTGTCCTGTGGCGAATCCACGGACGGGCACGGACAGCCTCGTCCGTACAGGTAAAATCGCTATCAGTTTCTCCACTGGGCGAAAAGGGCACGGCAGCTTAGGCTGGCCGTTGGCAGCGGTCATCCTTTTCGTCAGGCAAAGATCATCCCAGATCTTCGAACACCAAGCCGCCAAACAAGCCGTCACCACACGGGCTTTTCAGAGACTTCTAGCGGGGAACGGGGTCAGAAGACGGCTACAACGGCGCCGACAGGCAGGTGGTCGTGGTAGTAACGAGCACTGCCGATGCCGAGGTGGACGCAGCCATGCGACGGCTTGGTGAGGCTGCCGCCGTGGAAGGCGATCCCGCCGGGGGCGAAGAACACGGCGTACGGCATCGGGACACCGTATTCCGTGCTTACGTAATGTGCCCCTGCCTTCCACGCGACGTCGAAGATGCCGCGCGGCGTCGCCTGTGACGTGCCAGGTGGGCCCGGTTCCATGCGCACCGGGCCGTAGCTGATGGCGCTATCGGACTGCAGCCAGGTGAGGCGGTCGTCCAGGTCCACGCAGGCGGACGCCGCGCGGGGGCAGGCGCGGCGGGCGCGGCGGCTCAGCATCGGCCTCGCCGTTGTTGTGGCGGCTGGTCGCTGGGCCGTCGGCTGGTCCGGTGCCGTCCGACCGGCTGCCGCGTCGCGCCCGGCGGTTGCCTGCGGGGACCCGGCGGCTAGGGCGCCAGGCTCGGGACGCGCGCCAGACCAGAGGGCGGCCAAGGCGACAGCGCCCCCCAGGGCGGCCAGGGCGATGAGCCTGGCGGCGGTTCGCTGGCGTCCGCGCGCCGTGGGAGCGTGGGGGTGCCTGGCGGGGCGATCGGCTGGCATCGACGGCGGGCTGTCAGCCCCGGCCTTCCTGGGCATTGCCGATCACCCGTACCCCGGAGGCGAACCTGGCGAGCTGCCTGGAGTGCCAGCCGAGCGCGGTGGGCGCCTGGATGATGACCCAGCTGCCGTCGGCGAGTTTGAAGTACAGGATCTGCGTATTGCCCTGGGTGCTGAATCGCCCTGGCCTTCCGTTCACAGGCAGCGGCGCGCCCGGCGGCCTGCCGTGCTGGTCCCGGGATTGCAGCATGACGACGAGCTTGCCGGTAAACGAGGCGAAGCTCTTGTCCTTGTCGCCCTTGGGAGCGATGGTGAGCGCGAACGCGTTGCCGCCCTGGATGACCCAGCCGCGTGGTGCGTAGGCGACCCGGTAGCCGGGGACCTGCCGCCCCTGATAGGCGACCAGCATGGCCATGTGCCGGGTGCTCGCCGACCCGGCCTGCGGTCCTGGGTGCGGACCCGCGCCGGTTGCGGTCGCGGCCAGCGAGCCCGCAGTGAGACCGGCGGCCGCGGCAGCCGCCCCGGCCAGCCCGAGCGTGCGGCGGCGCCTGCGCAAGCGGCGTCCCCTGGCGAGATCGTCGGCGGCGTTGACCTGGTGCGTTGGCCCGGGACCGTGGCTATCGGCCAGTGCCCGTTCGAGTAGTTCCTTCGTGTCGTTCATTGGCCGATCCTTTCGCTGGCGGCGAGCAGGCCACGCAGCCTGGCGGCCGCCTTGGCGGTCTGGCTCTTCACGGTGCCCTCCGAACAGTTCATGAGATCCGCGGTCTGCCCGACGCTCAGGTCCAGCCAGTGCCTGAGCACGATCACCGTGCGCATTCCGGGCGGCAGCGCGGCGAGCGCGGCCCTGATCGTTTCGCCGTCGACCTGGCCGGGAAGGCTGTCGTCTGCCGCAGGACCGGGCTCGTCGGGGGGTTCGGGCACATAGCGCTCCCGCCACCAGCGGGGCCGACGGACCTCATCTAGGTGTGCGTTGACGATGATGCGCCATACATAGGCGGCTTCGCTGCCGGAGCGCCGCACCCGAGGCCATGCCACATACAGCCGGGCCAAGGCGGTCTGCACCAGGTCCTCGGCGCGGTGGGTGTCCCCGGCCGCGAGCAGGCAGGCGGCCCGCAGCATGTCAATGCGGTGATCTTGGACGAACGCCGAGAACTCCTCGTCGCGCCGTGAACCGGGCATGTGGCACCTCCTCATCATTAATACTGGACACCCGCCCGGCGGGTTGCCCGCCCATGCGGGGCGCATGCCCATGTGCGTGCCGGGGCACTGTTGCATTGAGCGATTGCTGCGTAGCGTCGAAGCGTCGGCGTGGGTACTCCGGTCAGATTGTCAGTGCCAGCTGATCGAAGACGATGCGGAGCTTGTGATGGCCGGGGACGTCGGCGGCGATGTCGTAGTGGCCGCGGCGCACGCTCTGCAAGAAGGCGTGACCGGCAGCGAGGATCCGTACCGACCCGTAGGGCACTGTCAGGGCATGATCACTCGAATACCCGCCGCTCACATGGTGATTGCTAGGTCATCAAAGGCCTTCCGTAGCCTCTGCTGATCAGAGACCTCGGTAGCAATGGCGTGGTGGCCGCGGCGCAGATTCTGCACGAAGGCATGACCGGCGGCGATAGTCCGCGCTGAGTTGTGACGTTTCACTCCGCGCATCGGGTGGAGCCGGGCTTTCAGCCGTCCGTGATCTGCTTCGATCGCGTTGTTCGCGTGCTGCTCGACAATGTGCAGCGCCGGAGGACCAGCTCGAACGTCAATGACCTGGCCATGCTGATCGACCGCCCGGTAGAGCTAGGTCCACTTGCCGGCGACCTTCAGGTAGGTCTCATCGACGAACCACCTGTCGCCCGGAGCGTGCCGACAGGGCCGGGCAGCTTCGATGAACTCTCGGGTGAAACGCTGCGCCCAACGGTGACCACATGAATAGCATGCGCGGGTTGGGTGCCAAGGACAGCGACTGGTGGAGGACCATCCAGGAGTGGATGGACGCGCAGGAACCGGCCGATACCGCTGGGCCCAAGCTCACAAGGGTGACGACGCAGTTCGCGCCAGGAGGGAGCGCCATTGCGGCCCTACTAGGGCCGCCGGGGCACCATGTCGCAGCAACCCGGGAACGGCTTGAAGCAGCCTGTGGGGTTCAACTACTAGGTCAAAGGGCTGAGCTGGGACCCGGTGCGTGGCTCGTTGATCAGCACGGCATGATCGGCAGATGTGTCTCCACGCATGATCTACCTGATGTTCTGCCGAATCCTGGCCTGGCTCGTGCTCCTCGCCCGCAGCAGCGCCGCCAAGGACGCCGAGATCCTGGTGCTCCGCCACGAGGTCGCGGTGCTGCGGCGGGCCGCTCCCAGACCGCGCCTGGACTGGGCTGACCGCGCAGTGCTAGCTGCGCTCGTCAGGATCCTGCCCCGGCACCTGCGTATCCGCCGGCTGGTCACTCCCAGCACCGCCCCGCGGTGGCATCGCCGTCTGGTCGCCCGCAAATGGCGCCAGCCCCGAGCACCGGGCCGACCACCAATCGGCGACGGCCTGACAGCCCTAATCGTGCGACTGGCCACCGAGAACACATCGTGGGGATATCAGCGGATCCAAGGCGAGCTGCGCCGCCTGGGGCACCGGGCTGCCGCCGGGACCATCCGCAGCAACCTGCGTGCCCACCGCCTGCCGCCCGCGCCGCCAAGAGCCGACGACCAGACCTGGCGCAGCTTCCTCCGTGCCCACGCCGACACGCTTCTGGCGTGCGATTTCTTCCACGTCGATTGCGTGACCCGCAAGCGTGTCTACGTGTTCTTCGTCCTGGATGCCCGCAACCGCCATGCCCACATCCTGGGCGTCACCTCGCATCCAACCGCGGCCTGGACGACGCAACTGGCCCGCAATCTCGTCGCCGATCTCGGGCAGCGGGCCGACCAGTTGCGCTTCTTGATCCGCGACCGCGACACCAAGTTCACCGCCGCTCGCTTGACCTTCGAGCACCCGACGACGATCCAGATCTGATCACGTCCCCGGTCCCGCTCGACCGGATCCGACGCCATGAGATCCCCGGCGGCTTGATCAGCCAGTACGAACCAGCCGCATAGCACCCCGAAGCTCACCCGCCCAGCCGCAGGTCAGCCCCTAGCCGAATACTTGAACCCCACAGGTGCAGGCAGCAAAACCCCGCCTACATGCGTCTCTGTGCTATGGACGACGATTCCTCATCGACGCCGGCACCGCGGCCCGTGCCGTTCCTCCCCGGCGCCGAGCCGGACGGTATCTCCGGAGGTGGTCCTGACGACGCTATGACGGCGCTTTACCGTGCGCACGCACTGGGGCTTATCCGCCTTGCGTATGTGATGCTGGGCGACAAGGCCGCCGCCGAAGACGTCGTGCAGGATGCGTTCTTTGGCCTGTACCAGCGGTGGGATCGCTTGTCCGGCAGCGAGAAAGCGCTGCCTTACGTGCGGTCGTCGGTGCTCAACGGCTGCCGTTCTGTGCTGCGGCGCAGCTTAGCCCGCAAAACCGGCGGGCAAGATCCACCGTCAGTGATCTCCGCGGAGACTGCTGCGCTGGCGGGCGAGGAGCGCCGCGAGGTGATGCGGTTGCTGCGGCGCCTGCCCGGTCGCCAGCGCGAGGTGCTCGTCCTCCGCTTCTACCTCGAACTTTCTGATGCCGAGATCGCCCGGGACATGGGGATCAGGGAGGGCACCGTCAGATCGGCCGCGCACCGGGCGCTGGCCGCGATCGGCCGCGCGCTGAAGGAGACGTGATGAACACGCTTGACGAACGGCTGCGTTCAGCAATCCGCGCGACGGCCGAAGAGATCACACCGGAAAGTGTTCCTCCGCTGCGCCTGCGGTCGGCGCGGCGTGACGAGCGGCCCGCTGCCGAACGAGCCGGTCGCAAACGCCGGTGGCGCTGGCTCGCTCCGGCGTGCGCGGCCGCGGCGGTCATCGCCGTCGTGACTGGTGCGGTGGTCATCAGCGGTGGGCCTGCGGGACGGCCGGGCGTGACCGGCGCCATCGGCGCTGGCTCGGTTCCGCGGTACTACGTCGGGCTCGAGCTGACCGGTGGCGGCAAGTGCTGCCTCGGTGCCGGCCTGCCGTCCAGCCCGGTGACCGTCGCCGTTGTCCGGGCAACGGCGACGGGGACCGCGCTGGCGAGAATCACCCCGCCCCGGCCGTATGGCACGTTCACCCACGTCACAGCGGCAGCCGACGACCGCACGTTCGTCCTGACCGCGAAGAAGGTGAACCTGATCCCGGTAAGAACCGACCCTCGTTTCGATGTGACGGGGTTCTTCCTGCTGCACATCGACCCGGCAAGCGGTATGCCCAACGGCCGTGCACGGCTCGCGCCCTTGCCCATCACTCTGCGGCCAGCGAGCGCGGAGGCGGCAGACATCGCGCTGTCGCCGGACGCCACCAAACTCGCCGTGCATGTCGAGCCTCGCTCGTCAATCCACGTCTTCACCCTGGCTACCGGGGCGGATCGGGTGTGGAACGGGACCGGCCTCCATGTGGGCCTCTACCCGGGCGATGAAGGATCGCTGTCCTGGACGAGGGGCGGGCGGAGCCTGGCATTCATCTGGACGGGTGTGCCGAACCGCACACAAAGGCCCGGCGTCTGGATGCTGAATACCGCGGCTCCCGGCACCAGCCTGCTGGCCAGCAGCCGTCTTGCCGCGCCAACACCGGCAGCGATCCCGCGCTTTGACGTCGAAGGGTACTGGCGCCAGGCCATCGTCACCGGGGACGGCCAGACCATCGTCGCCGTGGTTGCGGTCCCCGCACCAGGACGCACCGGAAGGTTCAGCCAAGAACTTGTCGAGTTCTCCGCCAGGACGGGAAGGGTGCTGCGAACCCTGAGCCATATTCCTTTCTACGCGACCAACGCCAACCGTGAGCGGGTGCTCTGGGCGAGCCATTCCGGGGACGTGCTCATCGTCAGCGGATCGCGGCCCGGCGCCAGCGTCGGCACATTCAACGCCGGCCCGAGCGCAGGCATCTTCAGCCGTGGTCACGTCACCCCGATCCGCTGGTCCAACCGCACCTTCACGGCCGCCTGGTAGCCAGGCTCCCACCCGAGGCTGGCGACGACCTCCTGCGGCACTGTTGCGTTAGCCGATCGCGGACGGCGGGAGACTGGTCGGGTGACTGCGTCTGGCCCGAGCTCGGTCTTCGCTGGTTTCCGGTTCCCGCGGGAGGTGATCTCGGTCGCGGTCCGCTGGTAGGTGCGGTATGGCCTGTCCTACCGGGATGTTGAGGAGCTGCTGGCCGAGCGCGGTGTCACCGTCGATCACGTCACCGTCTACCGGTGGGTACAGCGCTTCACCTGCGAGTTCATCGACGCCGCGAGGCCGTGCCGTCACGCTCCAGGGAACAGGTGGTTCGCCGACGAGACCTATGTGAAGGTCGCCGGTGAATGGGCCTACCTGTACCGAGCGGCCGATCAGCATAGCCAGGTCATCGACGTGCTGCTGGCGGCGATGCGTGACCTGGTGGCTCGCGGCGGTTCTTCGCTCAAGCGGTGCGCGCCGGCACGATCCCGGTTGAGGTAACGACCGACCGTGCGCCGGCCTACCCGAGAGTTCTCGATGAGCTGGTCCCTTCGGCCCTGCACATTATCGAGCAGTACGCGCGAATAACCCGATTGAGGCCGACCACGGTCGGCTGAAAGCCCGGCTCCGGCCGATGCGCGGGCTAGAGCGTCACCGGTCAGCGCGGATCCTCGCCGCCGGTCACGCCTTCGTGCAAAACCTGCGGCGCGGCCGCTACGACATCGCGACCGACATGCCCAATCACCATGGGCTCCGCACCGCGTTCGACGACCTCGCAACCATCATCTGACCAGCGGATCATCCGAGTGATCATGCTCTGACCTTGTGCAGGGAAGACATAACGCAACAGTGCCTCATGTTGTGCTCAGCAGGCCTGTCCACGGTCGCGTGAAGCGGCGGTTGGGTGGCTTTGTTGCTGTACTCGATGCTGTACAGCTGTTGGGCTGACCCCCTGCTTGCAAAATAGGCCCAAGTTGTCGGAAACAGTCACTCACCTGGGGTTGTGGCCACGGTGTGTCTGCTGGGATCGGGTCGTGTCGGATCCTGTTGTGGTCAGGCTTGGTGGTCAACGTTGGCAGGGATGGATCCTTGATTCTGTCTCGGGGTGGGCCTGACCCGCTTTGACGGTCATCCCTGTCCGTCAAAGCGGGGCAACTCCAGGAGCTGACGCTTACTGTAAGTGTCAGGCTGCCATGGACGAGCAATAGTCCAGACCAGCATTCCACAGAAGAAAGCGGCCATGCTGCCCAGCATGAGACTGATGACCGTGAGCAACGTGCCAGTAAGCAGGAATCCATACCGCCAGCGAGCCCGCATGCTCCGTGCGAGCCGCATGACACCGATGACCGTGAGCAGCGCTCCAGTGCGAAGCCACCAGCGGATCCGCCCGCCGCGTGCGAGCTGGGTGCAGCTCCGATCTCCGGACCTACCGGCTGGGGCGGCGGAGGAGCTCCACACCACAAGGTTCCGGCGATGCGACCGCATTCTCATGGCAGGCTCCTCCGGAGAAGACGGCACCACCTAGTCAGTCCGGGTGTATCTGCAAATGTACCCCCCGGGGCGGTTATGTCCATCGGCGTCCCCCGGCCCCCGCCATCAAGCGCCGCGCCGCAGCGAGGCTGACCGTGGCCAGGCCAGATAGTGTGGGCTGATCCAACTGCTGTGACGTTGGTTGAAGTTGATCAAGCTTTCCGTGTATGGCACTACTCGGCAACGTATCCCGCATCCGGATCATCTGATCCGTAGAGATATACGGATGCTCTCATGGCCAGCGATTTCAGGCGCTGACCTGCCAGGATGTTGCGCAACAGCGCGCAGTAGTTGTCGGCGTTCGGCGTCACCGTGAGGCCAAAATCAGGCCAGCACACGTCAAGCCCATGCTTCCACGGCCACAGCTCTCAGCCGAGGCGGTGAAGACCGTGGCCGGGCGGGCCCATTCGCGAGCTCAGTCCTCAGCTCACCGCTTTCTTCACGAGCGCGCCGATCCTTACCTCTACGTCGGCGGTCAACTCCTTCAGCGCGAAGGCGGTCGGCCACATGGCGCCTTCGTCGAGATTCGCCTTGTCGCTAAAGCCGAACGTCGCGTACCTCGTTTTGAACTTCTGCGCGCTTTGGAAGAAGCAGACGACATTGCCGTCCTTGGCATACGCGGGCATCCCGTACCAGGTTCTCGGCGAGAGGGCTGGCGCGCTGGCTTTGATGATGGCATGGAGCCGCTCGGCCATGGCGCGATCCGGTTCCGGCATCTCGGCGATCTTCGCGAGCACGTCGCTTTCCCCATCCGCCTTGCCCGCGCGCGGGCCGCGGCGCGCGACCGCCTTCAGCTCTTGGGCGCGCTCCCTCATCGCGGCTCGTTCCTCGTCCGTGAATCCCTTGGACGCCTTGCCGGTGGTTCTCTTGGCGGACTGCTGCGTGCCCGTCTTTGCAGGTTTCCTCTCAGCCATTGCGAAGCACCTCAGTGCGCAGAACGAGTCCCAGCTTGTTGACCTCCGGGGATGCTAACAGACGAACCGCTCGATCCTGAACTCGCGGAAGGGGGAAAGCGAGACGCGCGGGTCGCCCGGGTAGGTGAGTCCGCGGTGCGGCCGGTCACGGTAATAGCGGTGCGTCGCGGCGTGCCGCGACCGCCTCGCAATTCCTGCGCCCGATCACACACCCACCCCCCGAGCTACGCATTACGAGTGCGCGAGTAGCGCTTCCGCCGACGTCCACCCACATCCACCCGGAGTACAGGCGGCACGCCGATGCGTAGGTCAGACCTTCGTTACCCCGCCCGCGATGATCAGGCTGACCTGGGATGCTTTCCTAGCGGACCACCTGACCGACATCAAGCTCCGCGCAGCGCCAGGTGTTCGATTGTGGGCGGCCAGGATCTGGCCAATGACGGTCACGAAGCTGGCACTGTGGCCATCACAAAGAGTGATCGGACTCACCGGTCGCTGCGCTGCCAGTTCGCGGCCGAAGTGCCCGGGCCCGCGCTATCGCGATCAGCGCCTCGGAGGCATCCACCCCGCAGACCTCCGCCCCGCGGCCAGTCGCCACCCCGGCCGCGTAGCCCGAACCGCACGCAATGTCCAGCAGCCGCGTCCCCGGGCCCACCCCGGGCCCGGTCAAGCAGCGCGTCATTGGCGTGCCGCGCGTACGGCTCCACCAGGTGCGCCCAGTCCGTGGCCCGCTCACCCCAGGCCCGGCCGGACTCAACCCACCCCATGCGCCCCACCCTCCGCCGCGGGATCCCCCGGCACAAGTCAGCCGCGAGATGCCACCACGCGACCGTACCGCCGATCATCCCGCCACATGCTCGGCACTACAACCTGGCCGTCCACAGGTCGGGGCACCTCTGCCGGTGCTCGCCTGCGGGCGTAGGGTGGCGATCATGGCGGGACCGGACCGCCACGTCAGCACCTGCCCCCCGCTGGCACCGATCGAAGCGCTCACCCCAGCGCCCCGTGGTCCCGGCGCGTGCTGCGCGTCGGTGGGTTCATCCATGCCGCCTTCGCCGGGTTCTGGCCGGTGCGCGGCGGCCTCCTGGTCGGCTGGCCCATCATCTGGGGCCCGGCACCGGATCGAAATCAGATCGACGCAGAAGGAGCTGCCATGTGCTCGGAACTACGAACCGCCACACCAGCGCCAATCATGAAGGCAGCGGTGCGAGACGCCCCCTATGAGGGAGAATTGATCCCCGTCGAACCGGTCGACTCGGTCGCGATCACCACGATCTGTGACAACACCGTCGACATCCTCATGCTCGACGAGGGGCCCGCGCACCGCCTGCTTGGCCGCCCCGGCGAACCCCCGAGCGTCGCCGCGCCGACCCTCCAAGAAGGCAAGGTGGTGGACTCTCCCCACGCTGAGCACGGCTTCTCCGCACACGTGACGGTGACCAAAGGCGGCCAGGTGCACCGCATGCTCTTCGACACCGGGCTCAGCCCGACCGGATGCACAGAGAACCTGGCCAGGCTCGACCTCAGGGCATCCGACCTGGAGGCCATCGTCTTGAGCCATGGCCACTTCGACCACACCACCGGGCTCTCAGGACTGGTGAAGACTCTGGGCAGCGCCTCGCTACCGGTGGTTATTCATCCCGAGTTCTGGAGCCGCCGACGCCTCGTGATTCCTGGGCGCGAACCCATGAATCTGCCCACCACGAGCCGCCAGGCCCTGACCCACGCCGGCTTCCAGATCATCGAAAAGCGCCAGCCCTCATTCCTCTTCGACGGCTCGGTGCTCGTCACCGGCGAAGTGGACAGGAGCACCGCCTTCGAGACCGGTTTCCCGATCCACCAGGCATTTCGCCGAGGCGCCTGGGAGGCAGACCCGCTCATCCTCGACGACCAGGCCCTCGTGGCGCACGTGGCGGACAGGGGTCTTGTGATCCTCACCGGGTGCGGGCATTCGGGCATCGTGAACATCTGCCGGTACGCCCGCCGGCTCACCGGCGTTGAGCGCATCTACGCGGTGCTCGGCGGGTTCCACCTGAACGGGCCGCTGTTCGAACCAATCATCGGTGCGACCTGCGACGCGCTGGAACAGATGGCGCCGGAGGTGATCGTTCCCAGCCACTGCACAGGATGGAAGGCCACCCACGCCATCGCCGCCCGGTTCCCGCAGAACTTCATTCAGAACTCCGTCGGGACCACATTCGACCTCGGGCTGGCCCAAGCCGCATGAGGTGCCGGTCCCGGCCGGAGGCCCGTCAGGGCTGCGGGTCGAGCCCATGGTCCGGGAATACCGCCACCCGGGTGGCCATGATCGACCGGTCCACGTGATCGGCCGGATCGTAACCATTCCTGAATGGCGTGTACACGGCGGGTTCCCACTCGGTCATCCATTCCGGCGCGGGCTCACCGGTCCGTGCCTCCGCGTACTCGCGCCACCCCGGCGGTGTCTGCGCGCCGGGGTCAACCGGCCGGTCGGCGGCCTCGGCGAGCAGATGCGTCCAGGCTCTCGGCACCACCTGCACAAGCGCGTAGCCGCCGCCACCGATGAGCACCCAGCGCCCGCCGGCAGTTTCGTGCGCCAGCTGGTGCACGGCGATGCAGGCGACGTGCATCGCGTCGACGCTCAGGCCGAAATGGGCAAGCGGGTCGAGCCGGTGGCTGTCGCAGCCGTGCTGGCTGACCAGCAGCTGCGGCTGGAATCCCCGCACCAGCGGCGGGACGATCGCATGGAACGCCCGCAGCCAGCCCGCATCGCCTGTGTCGGCCGGAAGCGCGACGTTGGCGGCGTAACCGGCGCCGGCGCCCGACCCGGTCTCGGCTGGGAGGCCAGTGCCGGGAAACAGAGTGCGCGGATGCTCGTGCAGGCTGATCGTCAGCACGCGAGGATCTGTGTAGAAGGCCTCCTGCACGCCATCCGCGTGGTGCACGTCGAGGTCGACGTAGGCGATCCGTTCGGCACCCTGGGTAAGCAGCCAATTGATCGCGATCGCGGGATCGTTGTACACGCAGAACCCGCTGGCCGCGTCGCGCATCGCGTGGTGCAGGCCGCCCGCCAGGTTCGCCCACCCGTGACGGCCACCACCTTGATCCTGCATCGGGCGGCCGGCGCGCGTGATCAGCTGAGACCGGGCGCGCTGGTGCTCGTGGCCGCCGCGGGTGGTGCCGTGCTCAGCGTCCGCTGGCCCGCCAGCGGTGCGCCGGCGCCCGCCAGGCGGTCACGCTGGGGACTCGCGATGACGGATCCGCCTGCGGGTCATTGCCGGGCCGCGGGGGCCGGAGCAGGGCACTATACCCTGTGGGGTATCATGGCGAACGGAGAGGAGAGGTTGCGACATGGATTACGGGATGACGGTCCGGCTGGACCGGCCGTTCGCGGAGACTGCCGAGCGGGCCCGGGCGGCGCTGAAGGAGCAGGGCTTCGGAGTGCTCACCGAGATCGATGTGCGGGCGACGCTGCGCGAAAAGCTGGGCGCCGAGATGGAGGACTATCTCATCCTCGGTGCATGTAACCCTCCGCTGGCCCACCGGGCCCTGGATACTGACCGGCGGATCGGGTTGCTGCTGCCGTGCAACGTGGTCGTCAGGGCTGACGGGGATGGGACGATCGTCGAGGCACTCGACCCCCAGGTGATGGTCGGTGTCACCGGCGAGCCCGGGCTCAAGGCGATCGCGGACGAGGCGGCCCGCCGACTGGCGGCCGCATTGGATGCCCTCGCGGGTTAGCCCGCGAGCAGTGCCAACCGCTGCCAGCCAGACCTTGCGGGCCGGGCCGTGCGCGATGTCCGGCGAGGAGGGCCTCAGCAGAATGAAAGGTCTCAGCAGAATGATGGGAGAGGCCCAGGGTGGATAGTCAGGAATGGGACCGGCGTTACGCCGGCGCGGAGCTGGTGTGGACGGCCGAGCCGAACCGGTTCGTGGTGGAAGAGCTGGCGGATGTGCCGCCGGGGCGGGCGCTGGACCTTGGTGCCGGCGAGGGGCGCAACTCGGTGTGGCTGGCTGCTCGTGGCTGGCAGGTGACCGCGGTGGATTTCTCCGCAGTTGGCCTTGACAAAGGCCGGCGCCTGGCCGGGGCGCGCGGCATGACCGTGGACTGGGTCCGCGCGGACCTACGCGACTATCAGCCCGAGGCGCGGTCTTTCCAGCTTGTCCTCGTCGCCTACCTGCAGCTTCGTGAGGCCGAGCTGGACGGCGTGCTGCGCCGGGCCGCGGCGGCGCTGGCGCCCGGGGGCGTGCTGCTTGTGGTGGGCCACGATGTGACCAACTTGACTGAGGGAGCCGGGGGCCCGCCGGATCCGGCTGTCCTGTATACGCCCGAGTCCGTCACCCGCTCCCTCGCAGGACTCACCGTGCTGCGCGCCGAGCGTGTTCGCCGCCCCGTCGCCGGCACTGCCGCCGACGGAGTCAGGAAGGCGGTGGACACCCTGGTCCGCGCCGTCCGGGCCTGACCGAGGGCGATGGCTGTGCCCGGCCGGGCCCGAGACCGGCCGGGGCGCGGACACCGCCCGGGCCAGTGGCGCCAGCCTAGGTTCAGCTGGCGCTGCTTCGGCGTCGGGTGGTGAGCTGCGGCCCCTCCTGCGGGGGCTGCAGCCAGCGCAGATGCTCACGGTCGCCCTGCAGCTGCAGCCGCCGCCACAGCACGGCGGTGGGTGAAATCTGGCTGGCGTGCATCAGGGCGGCCCGGCGCTGCCTGGCCCGGTCCACGCGGATGCACAGGTCGATGCGATCGGGTGGCTGGCCGGTGAATGTCTGGCCGGTCTCGCTGTGCAGCTGGCGACGTTGGCGGGCAGGGTCCAGGCGAGCACGGGCAGCCCGGCTGCGCGGCCTGCCCGCAGGGCGGCACGTGTCGCGGCCTGGTGGTCGGGGTGGCCGGTAATGCCGGTGTCGTCGAAGACCAGCAGCCCGCCGGGCCGGTGGCGTTCGGCCAGCCGGGTGACGTGCGCGGCCAGCTCGCCCTCCGGCGTGCGGGCGAGGCGGCCGTCGGGGTAGCCGAGCAGGGTGATGGTCGCGGCCCCGAGGGCGCTGCTGGCTTGCCGCAGTTCTTCGGCTCGTGCCCGGCGGAGGCTGGCGCCGGTCTCGTTCAGGGTCGAGGCCTCGCCGCGGGTGTAGCACAGCAGGTGGACAGCGGCGCCGCTGGTGGCGAGCCGGTCCACGACGGCGCCGAGGCCGAAGGTCTCGTCGTCGGGATGGGCCACGACGGCCAGCACCGCACGCCAGGCGGGGAGCAGGCGTCCGGGCCGGGAGACGGTGCCGCCGCTGCGGGCCGGTGCCCGCGGCCCGGCCGGCTCTCTCATCACGCACCTCCATCAAATACCCCCATGGGTATTTCAAAGATGCAACGGGCGGGTGGCCCGCGCGTATTCCCCGGCCCCCGCGAGCCTTGCCACCGCGCCTCGCGTACGGTCATCGGGCGCCTTCGGATGGCGTGTCACCGTGCGGTCCGGCCGGCGCCCGACGATGCCGGAGGGCGGCGGGGAATGCCGGAGATCTGCGCATGGTTATATACCCCCGCTGGTATCGGAGTAGTGCCCGGTGAGATGAGGAGGCTGACGATGGCGACGGTTGAGCTGACAGCGGTTAATTTCGACGAGACCATCGGCGAGGGGCTGGTGCTGGTCGATTTCTGGGCGGCGTGGTGCGGGCCGTGCCGTGTATTCGGCCCGGTGTTTGAGCGGGCGTCGGGCCGGCACGCGGACGCGGTGTTCGGCAAGGTTGACACCGAGGCCCAGCCGGATCTGGCCGGCGAGTTCGGGATTTCCTCGATCCCGACGCTGATGGTGATCCGCGACGGCGTGATCGTGTACGCGCAGCCGGGCGCCCTGCCGGAGAAGGCCCTGGAGCAGCTGATCGCCA
>WNFZ01007187.1_pt1 | contig 16277 bp, 7 predicted proteins | sample 5400081 | NCBI WGS metagenome assembly WNFZ01 (sample SAMN13153365, study PRJNA577476) | soil metagenome | isolation source: 80 cm soil or saprolite under grassland replicate 1 | place: USA:California | collected 2016-06-15 | reverse complement strand
CGAAGTGTCAATGATATGCACCAATGTGGCGGGCAGGAGAGTAGTTCCAGGCGGAAGTGAGGCTGCCGCCACGAGAGACAACTCCACGATCTGACCTGTGCTTTGAAGGGTGGATGTCGATTTTTGTTGGATTGTGGTGGAAGAGCCGGTGTCCGCCAGATATAGGCTCATCTGCGCTGGATCATCTGTTTGATCGCCGCTGGGCGCAAAGACTAAGCCCTGGACATCTTTCAAATTGAACTGAGACAAGTCGCGTGAAGCCAGTACCTCACCAGTTTGACTTAGCTCATACAACTTTTGCTGAGTGGGACTGAGTACTTGTAAATGACCAGTAGATGGATCAAAGGCAATCCCATGCGGAGCAACGATGCCGCTCGAAGCAAAATTGATAGAAGAAATGCCCCCACCCTCCAGACCGCCTGAAATACGGACCATTCTGGGATCCGCAGCATCGAGAATAAACAAATCTCCGCTTGACGGATCGATTGTCAAACCTTGTGGATCCTGGAGGCCATAGCTACTGATATTGTAGCGAGTTAAGGCGCTGGCATCCAGTTGACCATTTGTATCGGCGGGCACTTCCAGTAATTGATTGGCCTGCAAGATCAGAAGACGATTGACCTTATTATCAAAAGCCATGTTGACTGGATCTTGAACGGCGGTTGCAATCCGAGCTGAACTAGCGCGCACCTCGGTCGGGGTCACTTCAATGAATTCTGTCATAGGCGAGGCTTGTTTCCAGTTCCTGGCATCCAGGAGATAGAAAGCATTAAGCTTGGAGGAGAAAACGAGACCGACTGGCTGGTTGATCCCGGTTTGATCGGCTTGCATGGTCCGTACCTGCCAGACTGGAGGCGGAGCTTCTTGAGCAAAGGTCTTGGTACTATCGATAAAGGAGAAGGAAGAGAACGAGATAGCTAAGACCAGCAAAGCAGAGTAAAGCTGTCGGTTCAAACGAGGGGTCTTCATAAATAATTCCTTTTGGGTCCTACCACTTACTCTTCCAAAATCAACTTTATGCCAACAACCACACTATAGCCTTAAGGCAGATCAAATGTCTGAGCTAAAAAGACAGCCATCCGGGCACGCGTGACTGTGTTATCCGGGCAGTATCTAGATCTGATAAATACTGAGTTGCTCCTAAAGTGATTCATTTTGTTAAGCATATGGTGCATTACATATCATTGTATAGGATTCTGCTTTCGTTAACTGATACTGGCTGAAAAAGAAAGCCCGCCTGCCTACATATCATTATGGAGGCAAGCGGGGATGTAGTCTTTATTCAATAATTAGGAACGTGATGTATCAATGGACTGGCAAATATTGTCATATCCTGTTTCACCTTTTAAAATGCCTCTTTAGGAAGTGCTGAACAGCCCAAGAATCAAACATCACCAGTAAGTTAGTATTCTGGCCAAAGAATATTACTATTCTATTCAAATCTTCATGATAATTTCTAGATATTTTCTTATAATGTTCTTAATAATTTTCATCGAAGCCAAGCACAAACTATAGCAAGTCAAAAATATGCCCTTTATCAAGTAGTCATGAAGTAAACACAGTTACATTGATTGCACGAATTGTAATGGGACTGCGATGCCTCGTATGTTCAAGTGAACCCCGCTCCTTATCCGTTATTTATATAAAAATAGAGCTGGACAAGTGAAGTTTCCTGTCCAGCTCTATCTGCAAGAACCATACCGAAAGATTAAGGCAAATTGAAAGTTCTCACTAAAAACACCGCCATCTGGTCGCGTGTAACAGAACTAGTTGGGCAGTAAACGCCTGTACCGCATCCACCTGTGATGCCTTCGGCTGCCAATCGTTCAATCCACGAAGCTGCCCAATAAGAAGTCGGAACATCGCTGAAGACTGTGCCGGTGGCGGCAGGCGGCACATAGCCGCTGCCATGCTCGGCACGCAATAGGAAAACTGCCATCTGATCGCGCGTGACGATGGTATTAGGGCAGTAGATACCAGTACCACAACCACCCGTGATGCCTTCGGCTGCCAATCGTTCAATCCACGAAGCTGCCCAATAAGAAGTCGGAACATCGCTGAAGACTGTGCCGGTGGCGGCAGGAGGCGTATAGGTTTTGCCGTGGATGCCGCGCAGGAGGAAAACAGCCATCTGATCTCGGGTAACCGATGAAGTCGGGCAGTAGACAAGCGGATTAGTGCCACACCCACCGGTGATGCCTGCGTTATAAAGGCGCTCGATCCAGTCATGTGACCAATAGGAGAACGGGACATCTACAAAAGTAGAAGGTATCTGGGCTGTCCAAGTGCCAGACTGTGTGAGGAGACCGCACCCAGGAAGGTTATGGTTGACGAAGGAATAGGTGCCGCTAGCCGTGCCTGGAGTGCTGAACTGGCCAGTAAAAGAGAAGGTACTACTAGAAAAGCCAAACTGGTTATTTGTAATGTTGTCAGGACCGAAAACGGTCATTTCTAAGGTTCCGTAGCAAGAGCCGAAATTAAAATCGGTCTTCACCTTAAAAGTGTCCCATTGTGTTCCTGATGATAAAACCAAAAAGGAGACTGGATACCCCCGACTCGTTGTCCCGGTCCATGTTCCGTCAACAGGTGCAGCCAGGACAGAGGTTGGATTCACGGTCCACCCTGATACCGACAGCGCAAGTAAGATGATTAAAAACGTAAAACTGAAACGGATGAGCAAATTGCGTTTCATGGTTACCTCCTGAAAGACTATTGAAACAAACATTTCCTCTGGTTATGAGGAAATCCAACCCTGCGAACAGTCAATTTAACTAGAAAATAATGTCAATTGGATGGTACATATCATAGGCAAATCCCTCGTGCTTTCTATGCAGCCGTTTATAGACTCCCGTTGAACGACGGTGAAATACAGCTACATTGTAGCAATTCTGAGGCCTAAATTCAACTAGCAAAGTTTCAACTTAGCAAACGGATTATTAAAAGATTCAACTGCCGAACATGCTTGGTATAAAAAAGAGTCTTCGCAAACGAAGACTCTTTTTTGTTTTATTCGCGTACTCTTATGGCAGATTGAACGTCCTTACTAAAAACACCGCCATTTGGGCGCGCGTAACCGGGCTTTCGGGGCAATATACATTCGTTCCACATCCACCAGTGATCCCTTCCGCTGCCAACTGCGTGATCCACGCAGCCGCCCAATAGTCGGTAGAGACATCTTTGAAGCCCGTGCTCGACCCTACAGCAGGCGGAGTGTACGCCGAACCATATTTGCTCTTGAGCAGGAAGATCGCCATTTGGGCGCGCGTGACTGGATAATCAGGACAATAGTTGCCCGCGCCACAGCCAGTAGTGATACCATCCGCAGCCAGTTGTTTGATCCAGGCAGCTGCCCAGTAGGTGCGCGGCACATCGCCAAAGCCTGTGCTCCCTACCACCGGAGGAGGAGTGTAAGAGGAGCCATGGATGCTACGTTCAAGGAGGACTGCCATCTGAGCACGAGTAACTAATGAATCGGGGCAAAACAGTCGGGGAACAATAGAACAGCCGCCAGTAATACCGGTGTTGTATAACGGCTCGATAGAATCAAAAGCCCAATAATAGTCAGGTACATCCAGAAATGTCTCCAAGCCTATGCAAGATGTGCTTCCTGAATCGGTAAAAGTTTTTCCTGCCTCCGGAATAAACTTCCAGTCGTAACTAGTGGAATGTAAGGTCAGCTTGAGTACTCCATAGGTATTGGAATTCCGCACTTCACTGTTCGCAATGGGTGAGCCAAGACTGTAATGGCTCGCGCCTCCACTGCCAACAACAAATTCACGAATTCCTCTCACCGGATCAGCGTGTCCAGTTGGATCTTGTAGTGCGAATCGCTCATAATTATGCTCGTGCCCATTCAGTACCACATCAGCGCCATAATCATACAATGCTAGCCAGAGTGGCTGCATTGAAGAATCGCTGCCATGTTCGACTCCGGAACTAAAACGCGGGCGGTGCCAGTATGCCGCTGTGCAACCAACCGGGTGCGCGGCAAGATCTGCTCGAAGCCACTGTTCTTGCGGTGAGCCAACATTAGCCGGAATTTCGCTGTTAAGTACAATGATATGCCAGGCACCTAGGTCATAACTGTAATAACCCTTCGTAGGATCACCTGCAGCCGCGCCGAAGTAACTAAAATAACCTGCCGCGCCTATCGTTTGATAATCGTGGTTTCCTACAGAGGGAAAAGTGCGTGCTTTATGGCGGCCCCAGGTTGGATCATAGCAGTTTAAAAAATCGACATATGCTCCATCGGGGTACACATTGTCACCGGTAGTGAACACAGTACCGTCTATGCCATCGAGCAGTTTGGCGGTAGCTTCATCACCGTTACCGGTACAAGTTGAAATGTCGCCCGCGCCAACAAATACTGGGTCACTGCCAAGCTGCATTCTCGCCAAACCATAATTGGTGTTGGGAGATTTTGAGACTGCCGTCTCTACCATAGAAGTCAAAAAAGCGGATGGACCAGCCGCAACTGTGAGAAGCGGCGTGAGTAACACAAATATAACCAGCAATAAAGCTGTTGCCCTAAAAAAGAGATTTTTGAATAACATAGTTCCTTCTCTGTGTACTATATTTAATAACAATTCACAAGTTGCGCCGTACCAGGGATGACCTGGCGGAGCAAGTGATCAAAGCTACACAAGGCTAAACAAAGTGTAGGTGACGAGCAGAACATTCTTAATACTCGCAATGTCTTGACAAAAGCTAAGGTAGATCGAACGTCCTCACCAAAAACACTGCCATCTGGGCACGCGTAACCGGGCTTCCGGGGCAATATACATTCGTCCCACATCCACCCGTAATCCCCTCTGCTGCCAACTGCTTAATCCAAGCAGCCGCCCAATAGTCGGTAAGTACATCGTTAAAGCTGGTACCCGACTCAACCGCAGGTGGAGTATAGGACGAGCCATATTTGGCTTTGAGCAGGAAGACGGCCATCTGGTCACGGGTAACAGGATCGTCAGGACAATAGTTACCTGAGCCACACCCGCTCGTGAGGCCATCTGTTGCCAACGCTTCAATCCACTTGGCGGCCCAGTAGTCGCTGGTCACATCTGTGAACATCATCCCAGTGGCAGCAGGCGGGTTGTAGGTGGATGTATGCAGTCCTCTCTCAAGGAAAACCGCCATTTGCGCGCGCGTTACCGTGTCATCTGGACAATACTTGAGAGGGCTAATGGAGCAGCCGCCAGTGATCCCCGCTACGTAAAGACGCTCGATGTACTGCCAGGCCCAATAAGAGATTGATACATCTTCAAAAGTGATGTCTTTAAGGATCGTGTACGTCTCGCCGCTTATATAATCCCCATTGCCATCACCAATCCCGCCTAATGGATTGTTGAAGGCATCCTTGATGCTGTCATCATCCACTATATCTAGACGTATTGTCCCATTGCCGGAACCTGTGTCAATTGTGACCGTGTATGTATCACCAGCCCCTGTAAGCTTAGTAATAGTAGCGCCCGTTATACTTGTGGTTGTAAGGACAAAGTCACCAGCGTTCACACCGGTTACTGGTTCCATGAAGAAGACCGTGAAATCGACACTGGTCGCATCGGTTGGATTTGCATTCTCTCGATTGATACTTTTTACAAAAAAACCATAGGGAATTGCCACCACTCCATCCAAAACGTTACTATCAATCTCTAGGGGTAAGTTTCCCCAATTTTCATTGTGCGACCCTTCATATTGTCGAACACGCTGATGATCTGCCCACACATCGTTTGGTATACAACTTCCAAGGTCCCAAACATTGGCATTAGGATCATAGTAACCTGATCCAGGGTTGTGATACCATCTGGCAGGCCAAATGACATCCGGTATATTTGCGATATTAAGAAAATCGCTCAGACCTGTATTACATAGTGTAGAACCATAGACGCCTGCTAAATTTCCGCGCGCGTGGATTTGTGATACCCAACCATTCATAAAAGAATTAACAGCATTTCGACAGTTGGCATTTGTGCCATAATACTCAATATCATAATAGATGACGGAGCCCGTTTTATCCGGATATGTCAGGCCAAGTTCTGCTAGGCGTTCCACGGCAGAGTTGGCTTGAGTAACTCCCTGGTTATATGCAGTAGTTACATCATTACTTATGCGCGAGGCATAACCTGTACAGGGAGCCTGAGGTCCTACCCAAGTGGGAATGAACTTCCAACCTTGACGATACAACTGTTTAAGATAGGATGAGGTTAACGTGCTGTTCTCGCAAGCGCGCGCGGAACCGCCGACATAAAGATTCACTACTTTATAAGGACTGTGACCCCACCAAGCCTGCAGTTGTGAAAGAGTGGGTATTTCGCATTTATCAAATCCGTGTCCAATGAATACTTGTGTGTTTCCTAAAGATGAAAGGGAATTCATCGTTGTTGCATCATTGTTGCTGAAAATACCAAGGGGAGCCGCATCAGATTGAACGAGTGGAAGTACAATGCTTTGCCAGGTGATGCCGCCATCTATCGTGCGAAGTAAACGGGTAGTGGATGAGCAGAAAACGGAGACAGCTTCATTGTCCGAGGAGGGTGCGGTGGCACAACTTGAATCGACCGATTTCGCCCATCCAACATCCAACGAAACCATATCCAGTTCAACAATGGAGGTAGAAAGACCATCTTCATTATCAAGTACATTGAGTTCTCCATCCATCATGCGCACAATAGACCTTGTCCCCGGAATCGTAGCCACAAAGTTTTGCGCATCAAGAATGGAAAGTGCAATAGCCCCGGGCTGAACATCTAGTGTCAATCGATTGACAGGCAACCATTTTTCTGAAGGATTCTTGAGAGAATAAACTTCCAGGCTATTATCCAAACCGAGATGGGTCATTATCAATAGACCCTGTCCACCCGAATAAAATGGCATGTAGGCTACGGCAAGAGTCTTCTCCGGAACGTCATCAGGTCTGAGCGTTTGCCAAGTGGTGCCACCATCTGGTGTTTTGAATATCTGGTCACCGGTTGGTCCTCCAATGGCCCAGCCGATTTGTGGGTCGTTAAAATATATATGATCTGCGACCGGCAAAGTGGAACGCCTCCATGTGCCTCCACCATCTGATGTTATAAAAAGTGTACCGAGGCTAAAGTTAGAACTACTGATTTGTTTAACAGATATCCAGCCAGTCTGTGTATCAAACCAGCCTATCTCTGCTTTTTCAGTATGGGAAGCAATCTCACCTGACTCAAAAAGAGACAGCGAATCAATAACCCAAGTTACCCCGTGATCCGTCGTATGGGCAAGTTGAAACAGCGAACTTCCATCGGGAGCGATCATGGTCCACAACATCCAACCCGTATTAGAGTCAATGAATTGAACATCCTGTACTGATGAGCCTGATGGAAGGGACGGGCTGACTTCATCCCAAGTTTGTCCCGCGTCAGAAGTCCAGAACAAACGTTGGTTAAGCAAAATCCAACCCGACGTAGTAGTCAACATATTAAATTGATCAAGATGGACTTCGTTTTGTCTCTGTTTTTGGATTGGTTGTGCAAGGTTTATTTCAGAGACAAGTGGGACGAAAAACAAGGTGAAAATCAAGCCGTAAAATTGTGCAACCGATACACGGGAATACATGCTTACTCCAAGTTTAAAAATGTTGAGTAGGGAAGAAACCTTGTTGGAATTGCAACGCGAACTTGGATTGTGTTCAATAACACACAAAACGCTTCTTCTAGTAAGTTTTACCAGTGTTTTGGTATTAAGCTCATAGCCCAAAAATCCTACCCTCCCATGAGCATTTTCCAGTCATTCTTGTATAGAAAAAGAGCTGGACCAGAGACTTTTCTTGTCCAGCTCTATCATCCCATTCTTATTATTAAGAAGTTAGCGTTATGCCGATGGCTACGCCGAAAGATCAAGGCAGATTGAAAGTCCGCACCAAGAACACCGCCATCTGGGCGCGTGTGACCGGGCTTTCCGGGCAATAAAGATTCGTCCCGCATCCTCCGGTAATCCCTTCCGCGGCCAATTGCTTGATCCAGGCTGCTGCCCAGTAATTTGTTGGAACATCGCTAAAGCCAGTGCTCGCTCCCACCGCAGGCGGAATGTAACCTGCTCCATATTTGGCACGCAAGAGGAACACAGCCATTTCGGCGCGTGTTGTGGAATTTTCTGGGCAATAATTGCCTGACCCACAACCGGCGGTGATACCATCGTTGTTCAAGGCTTCGATCCAATATTGTGCCCAATGACCGGTCGTATCGCCAAAGCTGATGGGTACAGCAGGAGGCAAGAAGCTGGAGTCATGCATCCCTTTTTCAAGGAAAATCGCCATCTGCGCGCGGGTGACTTCGTTATCAGGGCAATAGTTGCCATTACCACAACCTCCAGTGATACCAGCTGCATAAAGGCGTTGTATCCATTCCCCTGACCAATAATCGGGAGGCACATCTGCAAAGGTAATAGTAGTAAAACTCCAAGTTTGATTAAGTTGACTTTCGCCACGTTGAACAGTAATGCTGGCTATATAAGTCATACCAGGAGATAACAAGGTATCAGGCTTGACGGAGACCATGTTGAAGTAGTCGCCTTCCTGAGGTGAAGTTGTCGTAATAGCTACTGGGTGCCCAGACGAATCTTGCAGCGATGCACTTTTAAGTACAACCGTTGGCTCCCAGAGAAACTGCCAAGTGAGGATGATATCGGTATTGACCCCTTTTTGATTTAATCCTGGATAGAAAACCCCATTTGGCCTAGGAGTACTGTCCCAAACCAAACCGCGAATAACGTTTAGGCCACCGCCACAAATTTGATTATCACAGCCAAATGCAAAACCGGTTGTGATAAGGTCAGGATTTAGCATCCCGAAGCGGTGGTGAATACTGCCCATCCACATATCAATGGACATGGCGGGTGTAGCATAAGCTCCAAAAAACCAAACGAGGTTACTCTCAGCGGCTGCTTGGGCACCCTCTGCCGTATATCCAAGATGCCCGAGTGTTTCCCCATGCCAAAGTCCTTCCGTAGGAACGTTCAATAGCATGTAGTTCACATGCTTGGCAAGGTCGGCCGAATAAATGGAGGACTCTATCACAGGGGGCAAACCTGCGGCTTGTCGGTAGTAATTGAAACGCTCCAACCAGTTTTGTGATAACTGAATACTGTTTGTTTTTACCCCGATTTGGGCTAAATGATACAAATTGGCTGCGGCTACTGTTTGAGGATTACCGACTAGATTGCGTTGAATTGATAATGTAAAAACCATGAATAATGCTGTAACTATTTTCCAAATTTGTTTTTTCATTTTTCCTCCGCTTAATCGATGAAGGGCATTATCTTGACTCTTCAAACTCCACAACAGTAACTATGATCAAGGCAAATTGAATGTCCTGACCAAGAACACTGCCATCTGCGCACGCGTGACTGGGCTTTCGGGGCAATACAGATTCGTCCCACACCCTCCAGTGATCCCCTCCGCCGCCAGTTGCTTGATCCAGGATGCTGCCCAATAATCTGTTGTAACATCGCTAAAACCCGTACTCGACCCAACAGCAGGAGGGATATAAGAAGAACCGTATTTGGATTTAAGTAAAAAGACAGCCATCTGAGCACGAGTGACAGGATCGTCAGGGCAGTAGTTGCTACCGCCACAGCCAGCGGTAATGCCGTCGGCTGCTAGTTGTTCGATCCAGGCAGCTGCCCAATAGGCAGAGGGCACATCCGCAAAAGCTGTGCCTGTGGCTGTTGGAGGAGTATAAGATGAGCCTTTCATACCGCGTTCCAAGAAGATTGCCATCTGGGCGCGCGTGACGGAGCTCTCAGGGCAGTAAATACCACTACCACAGCCGCCAGTGATACCTGCCGCATACAACCTCTCTATCCACGACCAAGCCCAGTATACGGCTGGAGCATCTTGGAATGATCAGCATATTTCTTTGTGCCAGTCGTGTCATCATAGCCAAAAGCGGTGATGAAATGATCTGTATGACCGTCCGCATTTATATCCACAAGCATACCTACTGGCCGACCAGCGTCAATTTCACTTCGGAAGAGATCCCAGTTGAATGAGCCGTTGTACATGTAATAATTTGAAGTTGTTACATGGTATGAAGAACCATAGGTTACATTAGCATAATTTACATATCCTTGTAGCGCTGGCCCGAAATCTGAAAACCAACTCCAGCCATAGTAATTGCCATTAGCGCTGAAGGATGTATGCATAAAATCGGCCAGGCTGTTGCTTATGTGTTCATCTCCAGCAGGAGGTTCGGATCGGTCTGGTATAAGATAAGGAAAGCTATCCAGTGGCAATGCATAATCATTGTAGTGATTCAACATACCCTGAGACGATGCGATCATCTCACTAACCTCCAAAGATTGAGAGTGAGCATCACCGGGGACGAGTTTTCCAAACCATTTGGTATCCCAATAACCAATTATCATCCCGGCTGCAGTTGGGCCACATCCATGCGTCCATATATAAGCAGGAACGGGACTTAATTGCCCGGTCGTGTTAGGTGCAACTCGAATGCCCTGTATATTTACGTATCTTGGTGGAATTGGGCCGGTGGTACTCTGTGCATCAACAGGCGGTTGTGGTGCCTGGGCCAGAGCTGTCCTAAAACTCAATAGCAAGCTTGCCAAGACCAAGATCGCCAAGTATTTTTGTTTCATGTTTCCCTCCCGAGAATGAAATAAACAAATGTTAGGGTGTTAGTGAATAATCAATCCACCTACGCAACATCATATCTTATCGCCAGATTAAATTGCAAGTGATAAACCTCAGGCTTATGAAAGCTATTTATAACATCAAAGCCCATCCATCCAATAATCGGCTTTACCTGAATATCATTTCTAACGGCCTCAGGGCAGATTAAACGTCCTCACCAAAAACACCGCCATCTGGGCACGTGTGACTGGGCTTTCCGGGCAATAAAGATTCGTCCCACACCCTCCGGTAATCCCTTCGGTGGCCAATTCCTTGATCCAAGCTGCCACCCAATAATTTGTGGATACATCGCTAAAGCCGGTACTAGTCCCAACATCCGGGGGTATGTAGAAAGAACCATATTTGGCTTTGAGTAGGAATACTGCCATCTGCGCCCGGGTGACAGGATAATCGGGACAATAGTTGCCTGCCCCACAACCGGTAGTGATGCCATCAGCGGCCAGTTGTTTTATCCAGGCAGCGGACCAGTAGTTGCTGGGAACATCATTGAAGCCAGTGCTAGCTCCTACGGCAGGTGGAGTATAGGACGAGCCATGGATTCCGCGTTCAAGAAAGACCGCCATCTGCGCGCGCGTGACCACACTTTCAGGACAATACATGAGCGGACTGGTTGCACATCCACCTGTGATGCCTGCACTGTAGAGTTGCTCAACATATTGCCATGCCCAATAAGAGTCGGGAACATCCTTAAAAATCCAGGGCATCAGATCTGCTGTATCAACGGCTTCAAAATCATTCCCGGTGAGGATATCCAATTCATGGAGAACATCGTTATCCCAGTTTTCACTGGGTGCGCCGCTCACATACCATGGAGAACCATTATCTGCATTGACTATCCCATACGTTTTCATGGTTTGCAGGATGATCTGAGCCTGTAGAGAAAAACCGGTAATGTTGTAATTCGCTTTTAAACGAAAGCGCGCGCCGAAAGGAACAGGGGTGGCGCAGCTTCCAGAGGGTGCAGTATGCCTGGCAGGCCAGATGTAATAATTGGCGCTGCAATTGACGGTAAACCGCAGGGCATGGTTAATTACACCTGCCGCCACCTCTTCATATCTTACGAGCCCAGGCAGGATAGGAAGGCCGGCTGCATCGGCAGAGGTCCAGCCCTGAGGGCGTAAGGCGTTGGAATTTAGATCCCAAATCGCGCCAGAACCTGCATACCATTGTCCATTTATCTTTTCAGCATCATAAATTTCATAAAGTTTACAGTCGTCTGTGTCTACAGTAAGAATATGATGGTCTGAACCATATTCAATATTTGGGTTTAGTGGAAGCGGGTATGGTCCGCTATCTGATTCATCTGGATAATAAAAGTCCACATAATATTTGGTTGTAAAGGCACCTGAAACAATATTGAATGGAATGCCGATTGGGCCTCCATCCCAGGTGCCCGATCCAAAGTCCATATGAAAATTTCTGGTTGATCCAATCGAATTTATCCATGCGGCAGAGAGAGTATGAATCGGAAGATTATTAACAGGTGTATTCCAATAGTTATTTCGTGGGAATATCTGACAGGATCCAATCGTTGGAGCAGCATTCTGAGCAAGGATGTTTTTATTTTGACGTAGAATTCCAGGAGCACCATCCACCCGAGTTGCGTGAACAAATATAAATGAGACCAGGACAATTATTATGGTAAAAAAACTATGATACAGAATTTTATTTTTCACATTTTGTATTTTAATTCTATGGTTGATAATTGTGGAATGGTACCAACGCGCGCAAACTTAACAATTATGTAATATGATTTGGGTAAACTTATAAGAAAGGGATGTGTTATCGAAAATGAAGGATACAAAAAGAGTCCCACCTCATAGGGGACTCTTTTTGTATCCTATTCGCACTCTTATGGTAGATTGAACGTTCTCACTAAAAACACCGCCATCTGGGCACGTGTAACCGGGCTTTCGGGACAATAAAGATTCGTCCCGCATTCCCCGTAATCTCTTCCGCCAGTTGCTTGATCCAAGCCACAGACCAGTAGTTGATAGGAACATCGTTGAAATTAATGCTAGCTCGGAGTATGAGAAGAGCCATGTATCCCGCGGTCGAGAAAAATCGTCATCCAAGCGCGCGACAGTGACATCGTAATAGTAAATGTAGCAGGGGTGCTGGACGACAATTGAGCGCAACCCAGATTGGAGCAGGATAACGAACTTTTTATGGCTAAGTCATAGCAATTCCTAGTGAGCCGAAAGGGAACAAACAACACTAAATCAACGTTGTATTATAATGATTCAGTGGGCGTTTTATAGGTAATAGAAAGTAGATATTTTGTGTAAGAATATGATAAATCTCCAAATGAAAGGAAAAAGTTGGTAATGAACAAACCGAAATGCATCAACAAGTTTCTCAATCTGCTGATGGTCTTTGGAGTTATCGCTCTGCTACTTATCCAACCAGCAGTAACAGTTCAGGCGCAAGATAATCCGACTTCTGCGCCTTTGATTTCTTCATTGACATGGAATAATCTCGGCAATGGGGAGCGAGCTATTCTCGTGAATGGAGACACTATCAGCATCCTGGGAACTGCCTATAAAGCGAGTGAAAAATTCAATCTGGAGGTGTCTGAAGACATCGCTACATACTACTCCAGTACAAATTTTGCCAAGCTAGGATGGCAGCAGTTAAGTACAACCCATAATCCAAATGGAGTATCCTCACTATACTTCCATAGCGGCGGTATTTTTGCCCTGATAGAGTTTGTCGGCTGTAAGGGAGATCCTTCCCTTTCGTGTTTGACCGTTTGGCAGAGCTTTCCTACTGACATTGTCCCAGCACAAGTTCCCCAACATGATCTTGCACCTCAAGCTGTGGGTACATTCAATAAGAGTTCTCCTACGAACGGTGCTACCAACGTCAATACGAGCGTCATTTTGGACTGGGCAGCTTACTCCGGAACGGATTTGAATCACTACCGTTATTGTTTCGATAAAACCAACAACTCTACATGCGACATAGCAGGCAATTGGACATCGGTTTGGAGCGGTACCAGTATTGACATCAGTTCGTTAGAAAACAACACCACTTACTACTGGCAGATGCAAGCCGTTCTAAATGATACTACTAAGGTAGATGCCGATGCGGGAATTTGGTGGTCATTCACTACAAAAGCAGCGAGTCTTCCTCCTGGCGCGTTTAGTAAGTCCTTTCCGACGAATGGAGCAACTGGCCAATCTACAACACCTACATTGGTCTGGCAGGCCAGTTCAAATGCAACGGCCTATGCATACTGCATTGATACAACGAATAACAACATATGCGATAACAATTGGGTTAGTACCGGAGCTAATAGGTATGTCACTCTATTAAGTGGGATTGGTGCCAATATTACCTATTATTGGCAGATACGCGCTACGAACGACTATGGGCTTGTCTATGGTGATAGCGGTACATGGACATCTTTTACTACGTCAGCAGGACCTGTTAACGACACGATTGATAGTGCGAGCGTTATAGCTATCCCCTCTGAGAATATACTAAGCACAGTCTCTGCTACGGTTGATGGTGATACAACGAACGCATGTAGCCCAGGATTAGGTTTTTCATCGGTTTGGTATAAATATACCGCTACCTCAAATGGAAAAATTTATCTTGACACCTTTAATTCATCCTACGATAGCTTTATCGCCATTTGGACAAGAAATGCGAATGGAACATTAAATGCAGTAACTTGCAATGATAATTCATCTGGTTTTACCCAATCTAGTATTAACCTGCCTGTAAGCAACGGCACAACTTACTACATTCAAGTAGCACAGAAAAACCTTAGTACGACTCCAACTGCAGTTCCCGGGGGCAGTCTGCACTTTAATGTGAAAACCTTCGGAGATGTTGCCGCAAATAGTGGATTCTGGAAATATATAGAAGGCATCTATGCCAACGGAATCACTAGTGGTTGTTCTGTAAGCCCAGATCTACTTTATTGTCCCTTGTCAAATGTATCACGCGCTCAAATGGCAGTGTTTCTCCTCAGGTCAATACATGGGTCTTCCTATACTCCACCATCCGTGGGTTTGAGTACAGGCTTTGCTGATGTGCCTGTAAATTATTGGGCTGCAGCGTGGATCAAGCAACTAGTCGCGGAAGGGATTACCAGTGGTTGTGGGGGAGGCCTTTATTGTCCTGACTATCCTGTAACCCGGGCACAAATGGCAGTCTTTTTATTACGTGGTGAGCACGGTTCAGCTTACGTACCACCTATTGTTGGTGCGAGTACCGGTTTTACCGATGTGCCTATTAGTTATTGGGCTGCAGCGTGGATCAAGCAACTGGCCGTTGAAGGGATTACCAGTGGTTGTGGCGGAGGCCTTTATTGTCCTGAAAGCAATTTGACTAGAGAGCAGATGGCGGTACTCTTAAGCAAAACGTTCGGGATCCCGTTGCTTCCATAGCAGTCTATTCTGTTGTCAATGTGGTGGGGCTGTCCCAAAAGGGCAGCCCCTTTTTTAGACGTAGTGCAGATAGGTGGAGGGCATTGGAAAGAAATCGCAACGAGTGACTCTTTACGGGCTTCGTTTCAAAGAGTCACTCGCCTTTATCTCAAAATGTATGGCCTTCGGTTTCGTGTGGTGTTTGTTTCGTAATCGCTTCACCATGAAAAAAACTCTGTAGAGCCCGCTACAACTTTGACAAATCACTAGAACAGAAAGTGCAAAGATGGTGCTGATTATTTTACAGATAAGAGTCAACCCGCTCTGCTCATATGCATCTATCAGAGAAGGTAGCAAATAGATCGATCTCCCCAACACGAGGTCCCCTTTACGAGAGGATAAGAATTCTATGGGAGTGGGATCTTAAAAGCCCTGTCGATGAAGACGGCCATTTCACCGCGGGTAACATAGTTCTGCGGACAATACCTGAGAGGAGATTGACTACAACCAACCGTGATGCCATCCAGATAGAACTGTTCAATCCAAGGTGTGAAAGGCTCAATACCAGGATAGTTGAGATCTGTATACATGCCGGTCTGTGCAGGGTTAGGGTGATAGCTACTACCATGTACTGCGCGCTCGATAAAGACGGCCATTTCACCGCGGGTAACATAGTTCTGCGGACAATACCTGAGAGGAGATTGACTACAACCAACCGTGATGCCTTCGTTATAGAATTGCTCAATCCAGGGAGTAAAAGCCGCTAAGGCAGGATCGGACAGATCAGTAAACATACCGCGCTGGGTTGGATTGGGTTGGAAGGATGAGCCGTGCATGGCGCGCAGGAGGAAAACTGCCATCTCGCTGCGCGTGACAGGCTTATCCGGGCAGTACATCTTTGGTGATTGTGAACAACCAACTGTGATACCTGCTTGGGAAAATGCTTCGATATACCGATAGAATGCGTGAGTGGAAGAGACGTCCATAAAGGTAGATCCAGATCCAGTAAGAGGTAATAGGCTTGGTTTACTGAGAGAAATTGCTATATTGAATACATCACTACCGCCAATTAACTTCTCAATATCCGCATCATAAATGGATACATACTTTGCAGAAGCCAAATACCCATCTTTATATACTTTGATTAGACGCAGAAAATCATAGCTGTTGTGGGGATTGGCAGAACCGCCCCAGGCAAAAGTCAAGTTCCCATCAGAGTCTGTAAA
>WNFZ01002857.1_pt1 | contig 16277 bp, 7 predicted proteins | sample 5400081 | NCBI WGS metagenome assembly WNFZ01 (sample SAMN13153365, study PRJNA577476) | soil metagenome | isolation source: 80 cm soil or saprolite under grassland replicate 1 | place: USA:California | collected 2016-06-15 | reverse complement strand
AGGATTCCGTGCGTGTCCTCGACCAGTTCGTAAATACTGTTGCTGGCTAATCCATCTGCTGTAGTGAAGTGGCTGAGCTTACCGGACCGCCAGCGATACAAGCCACCAGCGCGCGTGCCGAACCAAAGTCCGCCATCGGAATCCTGGTGGATAGCCCATACTTTCTCATTCTTCAAAGCCTCGGTCACCGCATCAGTCTCGAATTTGTCGCCTCGCAATCGGCTGATTCCACGATCTGTCCCGATCCAAATATTTCCCTCCCGATCCTCCAGGAGCGAGCGAGTGCTGAAGTAGCAAAGTCCGTCACGCATCTGAAAGCTCTTGAAGCCCTGCGAATTCCAACGACTCACGCCCTCATCCGTGCCGATCCAAATGCTCCCGTCTTTGCTCTGCAGGAAAGCTCGGACAAAATTATTGACCAGCCCCGATTGGACCGTGTAGTGAAGGAAGCTCGGTCCCCGCTGGCGATACACTCCTTGGCCCTCAGTGCCAATCCAAAGTGCGCCCTCCCGGTCGCGGAACACGTTGCGGATTCTTACGCCATCTACACCGGGAAATTTAAACGGGGCAGCCTGATCTTGACGAAAACGAAAGAGGTTCGCCGCCGCTATCCAAAGGCCACCATCCCGATCTTCGTAAACCGTTTCGGCGTCGGAGTCCGACGCGTCCGGCAACGCTACGGTCCGCACCGGCGTATTACTTAACCGCACCATACCGGCCTGGGTTCCAACCCAGATGTTTCGCTCGAAGTCTTCGAACAGATTGAGAACGGTGCTGCTTGGAAGGCTCGCGGGAGAGGCCATCCTCGAATAATGGCCGTCGTGATTTACATACAGTCCACGTCCGATGGTTCCAATCCACAGGTTTCGGTCGGACGTTTGCCGCAGGAATCGGATCGTGCCCTTCACCTGAGGGACAGGTTCGAATCGCTTCGTCGTTGATTCACCAGGGAGCAGCCGATTTAATCCTGAAACTGTGCCTGCCCACATGGTGCGATCAGCCGTCTCAATCAGCGACTTAACGCGGTTCTCACTAGCCGTGCCCTGAAGCAAGAATTCCTCCGCCGTGGCGCCTCGCAGACGGAGCAACTTGGAGCCTCCGACCCAAAGGCCTCCCGACGCATCTTCGTAGATGGCGTGAACCGCCAGATTGGGCAGGGCTGAAGTTCCATCGACTCTTATGAGGCGATCTTGTTGCACGCGAAATAGCCCACTGTCGGTTCCAATCCAGATCTGCCCAGCGTGGTCTTCATAGATGGTGCGGACGAACTTGCTTGTCAGTCCATCCCCATCGGAAAAAGCATGGAACTCACCGTCGCGATAACGAACGAGTCCTCCGCCCTCACTTCCAATCCATAAGGTGTTATCGCGAGTGACTGTCAGGCAAAAAATATTGTTGTCGATGAGCGCGGGAGTATTCTCGCGGTCATACAACACAAATCGGGCGCCGTCGAATCGCAGCAAACCGCCAGTGGTGCCGATCCAGAGATAACGATCCTTGGTTTGGGCAAAGGCTTGAACCACTTGCTCGGGGAGTCCATCCTGCATTCCCCAAATGCGTTCCGCGTACGATGGCAGATCCGGCCGTACGCTCCAGCCAAAGGATGTCAGGAACAACGGAAGAAGAAGAACCGCGATACGAATCGAAGATGGACCCAACTGCCTCATGGCAGAACCCAGAACAAACGCAGGAAAAGAGGGCCAACCGGGGCCCTGCTCGCAACAGGAATTTATCACATTTCAGTGCTGGAGCATTCGAGTTTCAGAAAACCCTACTTAAGTAGGATTCACGTCTGAGCGGATGAGCGTAAGATACGGGCGCACTTGACGCCGCCAGGAAAGACCAATGATCAAAGCTGTAATTCGTAAGAGCGCAATTTGCTCCGCAATCCTGGTGCTCGTAGTAGCTCTCGCGCACGGTTCTGCTTTCGCGCAGGACTATACGGTCGGTGCCGACGTGTCTTTTCTCGCGCAAGCTGAGCAACAAGGCGTCGTGTTTAAGGTCAACGGCACGCCTCGCCCCGGACTTCAGATTCTTCATGATCACGGTTACAACTGGGTACGTTTGCGCCTGTTCCACACCCCTGAGCAACTCCCGAACAACCTGCAGTACACCATTGCTCTGGCGCAACAGGCCAAAACACTGGGCTTCAAGTTTCTCCTCGATTACCACTATGCGGACGACTGGGCCGATCCCGGCAAACAACCGATGCCAAAAGCCTGGCAGGGGAAATCGCACCAGCAACTCGTACAGGCAGTCTTCGAATACACGCGAGATACCATTGCCGCCTTTCGTGACGCTGGAGTTCTGCCCGACATGGTCCAGGTTGGCAACGAGATCATCAACGGGATGATCTGGCCGGATGGAAAACTTCCGGAGAACTGGGACAATTTCACGGAGTTGGTTTATGCCGGCATTAACGGGGTCGACGCGGGGCGAGGGAACAATCATCGCCCCAGGATTATGATTCACATCGATCGCGGCGCAGACATAAAGCGAACGAAAGAGTTCTTTGACAAGCTGAACTCCTACCATGTTCCTTATGACGTCATCGGGCAGTCGTACTATCCCTGGTGGCACGGCAGCTTAAACCAGTTGCGGCAGAACCTCGAATTCATGGCACGCGAGTATCAAAAGGACATCATCGTCGTGGAGGCCGCTTACAACTGGAAGCCTGGAAATTATCTCAGCAGGCCCGCGCCCTTTCCTGAATCTCCTGAAGGACAGCACGAATTCCTGGATGAGCTAAACCGCGTCGTGATGGAAACGCCCGACGGCAGGGGCAAAGGAGTGTTCTGGTGGGAACCTGCGGTGAAAGGTCCACTCACCATTCGCGGATTCTTTGATGATCAAGGGAACGCATTGCCAGTGATTACTGTGTTCGACCGCTTTACGCTGCACTGAAGCTATAAGTGCGCCGAACAAGACGCCCGGTTTCACCCCAAGCCTCCGCACTATTCCTTTGGAAGGTCCGAGGTGTTTTGCGACTCAGACTTAGGCTCGCGGTGCATTTGATGGTATAGGATTTCCACCTGGTCTCTGGTTTTCTTGATTTCCTGAAACAAAAGCATTTCCTTCTGCTCCTGCTCAGGCATCTGCAGTTTGCGGTAAGCTAGGCCCAGGCGATAGTGCGCTTCATTGTTCAGCGGATCTGACTTAACCGCCAGCTCCAGATATTTGCGGGCTTCTTCGGGTTTCTCCATCGTCATCAGCGTCCGGCCCAGGCCGAGTTGTGCGCACGCGTTTTCAGGATTGATGCGAAACGCCTGAGAATAGTGGTCATGCGCATCCCGCAAGTTCGCGCGAAGCGCCGCGATACTTGCAAGTTCGCATTCCAGATTGGCGCTGTCGCCCTCCTGAGCCATCGCCTCACGCAGTTCCTTTTCGGCTTCCGACTGTGTCTCGCCATCCAGCGGCGCCGACTGAAGAACTGCCTCAGCCAACTCATAACGCACACCTTCAATGTGAGGATCAATCTCAAGCGCCTTGCGATAATGCTCGATCGCGCCCTTCAGATCCCCTGAATTCACCAGCCGCTCTGCAATCACCTGTTGCATGCGCGCAGATCCCGGGGCCACTACCGCCAGTTTGTCGAGCGTGCTGTCTGCCAGTTCAGAATAGGTGCGCTGTGCGAAATAGAGAATGTCCGGGCTCTCAGGGTTGATCGCGACTAGTGCGCTCATCGTCGATGCAACATGTTCCAGATCGCCGGTCTGCTGATACAAGCCGGCGAGTTCCATTCCGATGCGGGTCCTCAACTTAACGTCTTTCAGTTGGGCAAATGCGGTTTCGAGATTGTTTTGTGCCGCCGGGTCTCCCATTCTTTTCTGACATACGCCCAACAGGGCGCGGGCTTTATCGAGAGAGGGGCTCAACGCAACTACCTGGCTGAGGTCTTTGATCGCGCTTGCACAGTCTCCACGAAAGAACTCCATAACACCCAGGTTCGTCCGCGCTGCCGCATTCTTAGGATTGATCGTCAACACTGCGCGGAACTCGCGCGCTGCGGTTTCTTGGTCATTGGCGCGCAGCGCGGCTTCAGCGCGGCTCATGTGAGCTTGAACATCTGTGGATCTGGAGATCGTTTGCGCACGACACAGGCAAGCACACTGCAGAAGGAGGGTGATCAGAAAAATAGTTCGTTTCATAGTGTTCCGGGCCAGCAGCATTCATTGTAAGCAGATGACGACATCTAGTGGACGGGGACGATCTGCCACTGCTGAGTGGAAGTATTGGCGTTCTGTGTTTGCTGCACGGTAAGTCCGGAATTGTCGAGATCCAGAACCAGCCCGCTCGTGCGGTTTTTGAAATTGAAATATCCGTTGCCCGCAGATACTACGTCCCACTGCTGCTCCTGGGAGCCAATCGCCAGAGACTGAACAACCGGGTTTCCAGCGGAGCTCGCCCCACCCGAGTCATCCAGTACATTGACCATCGCGCCGGGGCCGGGGTTGAGACTCGCGATCTGGAAGAAGCCATTTCCGTTGCTGGTGATCCGCCACTGTTCGCCGATCGCCGGCCCACCATTGTCCGCCACAGTGTTAAGCTGCAAGCCGGCCTGATTGGAACTGGCTGCCAGAATCTGCCCGTTCGATCGATTCACAAACTTGTAACTCAGAGTAGCGTCGAGTTTGCCTCCCAGGGCGTCCATGCCCGGAAGCAGGGCCGAATAGTTGGCCGCACTAGGATTGGTTCGCCCCGAGCTATCGGCATCGTCAAAGAGTGCGAGTCCGTTCCAAACGTAGATGGCGTCCGACCGGCTGTCACCATTGATGTACGTTCCACTAGAACTCGGCACGTTGACGCCGGTCGCATCCCAGTATTCGATGCCCATTCCTAAATTGTTCGGAAGTGACTTTACGACTTGTTCCAGATCGAGCAGAAATTGCCGCTGCACCGTGGGGCTGAGCGGCGAGTACCACGGATCGTTCGCCTGAAATCCGTTCTCGTAGTGTTCTCCGGCTTCGATGATGAAGATCGGCTTGCCCATGTTGGTCGCTACGGCATTGAGCACATTCTGTTCGATCGGCTTGCCGCCAGGATTTGCAGCCACAGCCTGTGCAGCCGTCAGCGGCCCGTGGAAGATCGGATAGTAGCTCTGACAGATGGCGTCGTAGGAAATGCCATTCTGGTTCGCCAAAGTGAAGAAGTTCGTCAGGTCCCAAGCCGGGGTGATGTGAATGCAGGTCAGGGGCGCAGGAATTGCTGTGCCTAGCGATGTGTCGGCAGCGGCGTCCTGCACCGCCTGCATAGCTTGAATCTGCAGGGCTGCAAAATTTCCGAAGTTGGTTCCAGTCGGGCTGCCAACTGTGCCCAGAAAACCGGTGTCAACCTCGTTGCCGATTGCCACGAGGTCCGGCATCACTCCCGCCTGACGGTAGCTCGTGATTTCCTGCCTAACGTAGTTGTAAACATCCGTCTGCAGCTGTGCGAAAGAATGTCCTGACCAGGCGGCCGGCACCGATTGCGAGCTGCCGCCATCGAACAAAAGAGTTAATTGCAGGCTCATGCCCAGATTTCTGGCGCGCTTCGCGAGATCAAGGTCCTGAGCATTCGTCTCCGCATAGCACGCGTTCCCGGTACATCCGGTCTGCGAGGGATTGGAGTACGGTGGGGCAGAACTTGGCCGCAGGCGAACTATATTTACGCCGTGGTTCTTCAGAATTTGCAACAGGTCCTGCACCTGTCCATCGTCGCTCCACCAGGGAACGCCGTTTAGCGAATGCGCCGACTCCTGTTTCTCGAGCAGAGCGTTGTCCACGCCACGGAAAAACGCCGGGCGCAGCAGCCACAGCTGGCTTTGCCCGGGAGCGCCGGATAGTGCAGTCTGGTCAAGCGACGTTCCAGCCGATGTCGATCCCTGGGAGAGATCGATTAACAATCCCGTGGACGCATTCGCAATTGTGTAATAGCCGTTGCTGGTCGAGGTCAGCACCCATTGCTGAGTCGCGGTCGCCGCGACGCACGGATTCTGCACGACCCAAGTCGTTCCACTGGAAACCGCGCTATCGAGGCAAAAGCCGTTCGCAGAATTGCTGATCTTCCAGCGTCCCCCACTTAAAGCGGTGAATGCCCAGCGCTGGCTGCGATTGGTAAAGCTGCGCGCCTGCTGAACGACGTGATCCCCAAGGATAACCGAATTGTTGATCAGATCGGCTTGCAGGCAGCTCAACTGATTCAGAACGTAGTACACCTCGCCATTGATGGGCGTCTTGTCGGTGGGCTGAGCGGGCGGCTGCGTGATCTGGCCACCACCGCCTCCACCCCCGCCGCCTCCGCCGCCTCCGCTGGGCGAGCCACCGCCGCAAGCGAGATTCCCCAGAGTCAGGAGAAAAAGCAAGAGGACACCCAGCGTCAGCTGGATCATTCGAGTCATGGCCACCATTCCCGTCCCGTCGGAAGAAGCGCCCGGGAAAAGGGGCCCAAAACTCTCGGAGGTTTTGGGCCCAGATGTTACGCGAATCCCAAAAGGATCTGTCTCCCGTAGAAGAGTTGCGATCTAGAACGAGAGCTTGCCCCCTAACTGCCAAATGCGTGGGCTGTTGGCGACATTGGTTCCGATGATCTGGCCCGCTGTTCCACTGTCGATGGTGCTATCGGGGTTGCCCCAGTTGATGTGGTTCAGAACGTTGAACGAGTCCGCCCGGAGCTCGAACTTCACGCGCTCGGTAACAGAGAAGATCTTCCCAATACCAAAGTCCATATTGAGGAAGTGCGGTCCATAGAGACTATCCCGGAGGTTCTGGCCGAACGTACCAGCTGTTGGATTGGTATAAGCAGCTGGATTGAACCATTGGGCGGGAGTGTTGTTCTGGGGAGTGTTGTGCCCTCCCGCATACGGATCGCCCACTTTGACGGCATAAAGGGTACAACTCCAGCACGTGCTCAGACCCGGATCGAGAGCACCAGACCCGGTGAACGCCTGCGTATGTGAAATCTGTGGAGTGAACGGTAGTCCGGTGTGCCACTGCGCGATTGTAGAAACGCGCCAGCCTCCGGCGATCGCGTTGAGAACGCCGTGGAGTTTGTACTGGCGATCCGAGCCGAAGGGCAACTCGTAAACCACTTGCCCGACCACGAAGTGACGAATGTCAGTTGCGGAAGGTGCGTAGTTCGAGGCCGGGCTGTAGGGATCCTGGTACACGTCAACCCCTCCCGAGCCCCAACCCCTGGACGTGCCAGTATCCAGCGACTTGGAGAAAGCGTAGTTGGCCTGGAACTGGAGCCCGCTGGACATTCTTTTTTGTACGCGCAACTGCAGGGCGTTGTAGTTCGACCAGCCAGTGAAGTTCATGCCGGCGATGTAGGGGAAGTTCGGGTTTGGGTTGCACACCCACCAACCGCTACTGCATCCAAGGTTGCTCGCCGTGACTGCGTCAACGTTGGTCGTGTAGTTGAGGTTCGTGGCGTGAGTGTAGACGTAGCTCGCATCCAGGAGGATCCCCGCCTGCAACTGGTGCTGTACACCCGTAAGGAGTTGCTGAACGTACGTCCTCGGGATATTACGCGGGTAGAAGGCGATGTAAGTACCGTTTGCAACCTCTGGAGTTGCAGTTTGTAAAGTGGGGTATTGAACAGAACCCGCCGGCGGACCGGAGTCCAGCTGAAACGCCGGGGAGCTGTTGCTAAAGCCCAAGTAGGGGCTGGTCGGGTTCAGACCCAGGCCCAGTGTACCGCCGTTGCCGCCGCCGTAGATATCCGCATCGCGAGGAGCGTCAAAGAGGCCGTAACTGGCGCGGAAGACCCAGCTCGGGCGGAACGCCCACGCGACTCCCACACGAGGCGCGAATTCCTTGTAGTAGCCGTTTTCGATTGCGTGGAGGTTACTCACTCCATAGGCTTTGTCGCTCTGACCGCCGAACAGAATGGCGCCGGGGAATTGTCCACCGTTCCAGGAGTTGGGGAGCTTGGGATCGAAGATCCCAAACAGATTATTCTTGACGCCCCAACCGGATACCATCTGCCAGCGAAGACCGAGGTTGAGGGTCACGTTCGAAGATACCCGGTAGTCGTCGTGGACAAACAGCGCAGAGGTCCAGGCCTGAATGCTGGTGGGCACCGTCTGACCGACGTGCCACGAATACACGTCGCCCGCGAGAAAATCGGCATAAGGGATTCCGGTGTAGGCCCCGCTGAACTCGAAGTGACCGGAATCCAAGTCGCCCCAGCTTGTGTAGTTCTGGTAATGCCGGTCGTACTCGCCGCCGATTTTCAGCGTGTGGCGGCCATGGATAAGCGTGAGTACGTCAGAGACATTGTAGGTCCCGTCGCCGAGGACAGCGTCGATGTTCCCGTTGCCACTCCCTGCGCCGAGAGCCGTGCCTCCCAGGCCGCCCTGGGGATCTATTGATATGTGGGGAAACAGATCGGCATTCGGAGGAACGTTCGTGCCATAAGCGGGCTCCAGGCCCAGGCTCGTCGGAACCCCTTTCCCAAGCGACCAAGGCTTGTATTTATCGAGCTCGCGTGCTGCCCCGATGCGAAACTCGTTCAAGACCGTGGGGGTAATGGTGTAGACGTAGGACAATTGGCCCGTGAGGTTGTAGTTGTTCCCCTGCGAGAACGCCGAGGCGGCATTCGGGTAAAGCGGGTCCGGCGGGACAAAGGAAACGACGGTTGGATAGTAGTTGAATGTAAACGAGAGTTTCTGGGCGGTAGAAACGTTGTAATCCACCCTGCCGGTGTACCAGGTAGCCTTATTCGAGGCGGTGCCACTAAACACGTAGTTATCGATAGAAGAGCAGGTCTGCGTAACACCCGGCCCAGGATTGACGGGGCCAGGGCAGCCTGCGATCCATCCCGGCGCATTGGCCCCCGGAAAGTACGTCTGCATGTTCTGCGCGACTGTTGAATAGGTCCCTTGCAAGATGCCGGCCGAATCGAAAGCGGACCCAGTTGATCCATTTATGCCGTAGAAATTGCCGGCCTGCATCGCCGCAGTTGGATAGCTATACGTCCCAGTGGCCGGGGTAGCAGCTGGGTTGCGCTGGTAGGTGAAGAATAAAAAGAGCTTGTTTTTCAGAACTGGTCCACCAATGCTGCCACCGTATTCATTCCAGTGCTCGACGCTCTTTGGACTTGGAGCACGATTGAAGACGCTTCTGGCGTTGAAAACCGTGTTCTGGTCGTAAAGGAATAGGTCACCATGCCAACTATTGGTGCCGCTCTTCGTGATCACGTTGATTGCTGCAAGGCCGTTGCCGTACTGGGCGGGCGCGTTGCTGGAATGGATGCTGACCTCGGACATTGAATCCAAGGGCATATAAAAATTACTGCTGTTGTAATCCCGCGGGGCAGTCGCGGCCGAGCCATCCATCATGAAGTTCATGTTGAACGCCTGCGTGCCGTTGATGCCGATTCCCTGACCGCCTGCCTGAGAGCCTCCATAGAGCCCGGGATTTACTCCGGGAATCAATTGGGTCATCTCGGTTCGCCAGTCCGTGCCAGTAATTGGCGCATTGACGATGGCTTGGGTATCGAGGTTCACATGCTGATCTGTCGTTTCGGTTTCGACCAGCGGAGGGGCGCCGCTCACCACGACTTCTTCGGTGGCGGCTCCAACCTGGAGTGTGCCGCTGACTTGAAGAGTTTCGACTTGAAGGACGATTCCTTCTCGAACAAAGTCCTTGAAGCCTTGCTTCGAGAACTTGACTTTGTAGCTGCCGGGCGCCAGAAATGGAACGTCGTAAAGTCCTGACTGATTCGTTTTCGCTGTGGTAACAACGCCCGTCTGGACGTTCATTAAAGAAACTGCCACGTCCGACACAAAGGCCCCAGAGGGGTCCGTTACGCCGCCTTTGATCTCTCCGGTGTTTGCGTTTTGCGCAAAAGCGGAAATGCCGATCAGAACCATAATCAGCAGAAATCCGACCCGGCCGATATTCTTGAGACCGTCGGTTGTCATTGCACACTCTCCTCTTTAAGCCACCACTGGATTTGTCGAGCGCGTTTTTTCATGGGACGCAGAAAATGTATTAGGACATCGGCGAAAATTAATTCACATTAAATGTGCGCCGATTCTATGCCGGAAGATCGATTAACCGATCCGACGAAAGTAGGAAGAGATAACAATTTGACGGGCGGGAATCCAGTCGTACAATCGCAAGCTCTGCTCGGATGGATACTACAAAACAACGGATACTACAAAGCATAGATTCCTTCGAAAAACTGTAGGTGAGCACGTATTGAGCGATGGCGTGTAGTCTGAATTCTTCATGACGGGTGGAGCAAGCCTTCCAGAACTATTCTTTCGCCCTTTCAGGGCTTGCTCATTCCCCACTTCTACCCAGGGCTTACGCCCTGGGCTGCACTCTTCCGCCGCTTCGCGGCTAGATTGCGGGCGCCGAGTTCCACCTTTTTCGGGGACTCAGGTTGTGACACACTCTCTTCCCAGGCCTGCGCTGGGTCTCCGCGAGGAAGCGGGTTCCCAGAGTGCGCGTGAGAACTCACATTCGCCTGGCGCGTTGGAATGCGATGTCAGAAATCAAGCCCCGCAGGGGCGAACCAGCTCAGCCCAGCGCGGGAGCGCTGGGTAAACTGGTCCCCCGGAATATTCATCGCCAACGGACACGTTTATCCGCAGATGGATCAAGCCGCAGGCGCTGCGCGATATGCAGAGCCGCTACAACTGTTCTCAAACAAAGGTGATCGAACCTTTGAAGATGTTTCCGGTGCATTTGCGGGGATCCCCAACGCGTCTCGACGTGGCGCCGCCTTTGGCGACCTCAATAATGACGGGTATGTGGACATCGTAGTCGTCGACATCGACGGCCCACCGCAACTTCTCCTGAACCAAGGCGGGACCCGCAATCATCGCGTGTTATTCAAACTAATGGGTACAAAGAGTAACCGCATGGCAATTGCCGCACGGGTCAGCGTAACTGCAGGAAAGCTGCCCCAAGCAAAAGAGGTTCGCGCCGGCGGCAGTTACTTATCGAGCAGCGATCCGCGGCTGCACTTCGGTCTTGGCCAGGAAGCCACGATCGCCGAAATAGTGGTGCGCTGGCCCGGCGGTGATAAGGAAATCTTGAAAGACGTTCCTGCCGATTCCATCTACACGATCGTCGAAGGCAAGGGCGTTACGGACAAGAGCCAGTTGCCTCCAATCCAATTCCGATGAACGGCGAGCGCTTCGTCGTATGAAAAAATAATGGGATGGCCGAAGCCATCCCATGCTGGAGGCAAAAGCGTTGCAGTTTAGAACGTGAACTTCACTACCATTTCGATAACGCGGTTCCCTTCCTTCGTCGTGGTCTTTCCGAAGTTCGCGTTATTCAAGACGATCTTATTGGTTGGGTCAGTCACATCCTGGGTGAATGTGAGGCCCAGGTTATTGGTGCCGCTGAAGGAGTACAGCGGGTGATTCAGGAAGTTAACGCCCTGAACCCTGAACTGTAAGTTCTTCGACTCGCTGATCTTGAAGTTCTTGAACAGCGCCATATTCCAACCGAAGTAGCCTGGACCGTACGCGACCGGAAGCAACGACGGCCCATTCGCGCCACCCGGAGTGCTCGGGAAGGCAAAGCAGTTTCCGTTAAGGAACTGGTGCGACCCCAAGCCCGAGCGTGGGTCGCAGGTCACGAGCGGCTGTAGCTGCTGAGCATCGGTACCCAGGATGGACTGACTGTTAATCTTAATTCCCTGAGGGTTGGTTGCGCTGATTGACCCAGGCACAATCGCATTCCCACCCTGTTGCGACTGGCACAGGCCGGGATTGGACGCTGGAGACACGCAAGTGACTGACATACCAAAATTTGCACCCGAGCTCAGGTAGGTCAGGTTTGCGCCGCTCTGCAGCTGCATGTTTCCAGACAGCTGCCAGCCATTGGCAACGCCACCGAGGAGTTTCTGGCCGTGCACAGGGTTTCCCAGCTCAACTGAGTACACCAGATTGAACAGGTTTCGGCGGTCATTCTGCATGACGCCATAATTGCCTTTCAAACTGAACGCATCCAGAGTCACAGAAGGACCGTTCGCCGGATTTCCAGGTTGAACGATGCCTAGCGCCTTCTGCCAGGTGTAGTTTGCCTGCAAGGTATAGCGGCCAGTGTGGCGCGCCCATGTAACCTGCAGAGCGTTATAGTTGGTGTAGATGTTGTTCGTAGCAGTGTTTAGGTTACTGTAGCCCTGAATCGGACGATAACTGTCCGCGTTGGCTGTTCCAGGGTTGCTTGCGCTCAACATCGCCCCCAGCGGAACTAAGTTGATATTGCTGCCTGCGCCTCCGGTGTTTAGCTGATCGTCACTCTTGTTGCCTACGTAAGCGAGTTCGAGCAAACCCTGAAATGGAGTACGCTGCGCGATTGTGAAGCTGTAGCTGTCGGTGTAAGGCTGCTTGTCGTCCTTCGAATCGACCGCAAATGGATTAGCAGGCGAAGCAGCTACGTTGATGCAGGACAGGTTCGCTGCAAGGAGCGGGCCGGCCTGGGTGCCAGCGCAAGTTGAACCGGCCGTGTCCCAGTTCGTGGGGCTCAGGTTTGCCTGGGCCGAACCGGCAGACGCATCCAGACCACTCGTGAACTGACCCGAGTGGTAGTAGAAGCGCCCATATCCGCCACGTAGCACCGTCTTGCCGCTTCCGAACAGGTCGTAAGCAAACCCTACGCGTGGCTGATAGAACATGGCACGGGTCGGGAAGCCGCCCAACGGAACCTTGCTATCGCGGGCCTTCCATGCAAATCCGCAGAAAGTTGGGCCAGCAGTGCAGGTGGGATCGGCGGCGTAGGCGGAGCTATACGCAGCCTGGTTGAAGATCCCGTATCCGAAATTCTCATCATCCAGCCAGGGAGTGAAGTGAGTCAGACGAACTCCGAACTCCAGGGTCAGCTTTCTCCTCACCTTCCACGAGTCCTGCGCAAAGAATTCGTATGTCTTGTAGGAAATGTCGTTGATGCGATTGAAATTGGCTTCGTTGTAACTTGACATACTGCCGGTAATTTCATCCGCGAAGGCATTCCCGGTTGTATTCTTGTTGTTTCCGGGTATGAACTGCATATACCCGTTGGTGTTGTTGTTGGCCGGCTGTGCGTTCCGTATCCACTCAAAGAAGAAACCAGCCTTGAGCGTATGGGTTTTCACAACCTTCGTGACGGTGTCGCTGAAACTGGGCATCCACTTATCCGCGTAGAGTCCCGCCGAGGCGCCGCCAGCTTCGAAACCGCCCGGATTGAAGACTAGCGCGGCTTCACCCGCTCCGCCGTTGCCTCCGAACGATGGGATCTGCGCCACTCCATTGTTGAACAGCCCCGTGTACGCGAAACCAACATTAGCGCGATCTACCTTCTTGGGATCAGCAAAGACATTCGGAAAGCCGATATACGTGTACGCCATAACAGTTTCGTTAGTCATGGTCGGACTGAACACGTGAGTGATGGTTCCCGTCAGAGCGTCTGACTTGTTCCTTCCCTGAATTTGGGTGGGATATGGAACCTGGTCGGTCTGGCGCCACCAGAGTCCGATCGGGAACAACTGCACTTCGCGCTGGTAGTTGTAGCGCACGAAGACCTTCGTGTTGTCGCTGATGTTGTAATCCACTCGCGCCGTGGCTTGGCGATTGTTCTGGTTGAAGATTTCCGATTGCACGAAGTTCCAGCCGCCGGTCGCATTCGGGTCGGCGTTGGCGTGCGGGTACAGGTTCATCAAGGCCACCATGTTGGGATCCATGCAATTCCCGTCAGGAGTCCCGGAACATGCGGGAATCTGGTAGCCGGGGAAAACCAAAGGATCGACTGCCTGCGGGGCGGTGCCTGCCGCATTCTTTGTTCCCTGCTTTGCGACCTCGGTGGGCGAGAAGAGCCCTGTTCTCTCGCCGTCGGTTGGCACGCCGGCTTCGAGCAGACCGGTGTCGAGAACCTGATGGAAATACTCGTATCCAACGAAGAAGAACAGCTTCTGGTGGCTCTTGTTGAAGCCGGTTCCCGGAATGGCTAAAGGTCCGCCGATGTACCCGCCTGGATAGTAGTACTTGTTCCCAGGCTTGGGGTTTTTGTTAAAGTTGTTCAGCCAGTCATTGGAATTCAAAGCGGCGTTCCTGGCGGAGAAGAAAGCGCCGCCGTGAAAACCAGTTCCGCCAGCCTTGGTTACAGAAGTGATCAGCGCCGGACCTTTCTGGTTTTCCGCACTAAAGTTGGACGTCAGGACCTTAAATTCTTGAAGGAAGTCCTGGTTTGGGTTGACAGGCGTGTCGCAGTTGCAGCCTGGGTCCGAGACGTGCGCGCCGTCAGAAACGATGTCCAGCGAATTGTTCTTCAGGCCGTTATAAGAGAAGTTATTGTTCAGTGGGCTCTGGCTACCCGAGTCGCCGTTGGCGTTGATGCCAATCGTCTGACCGGTGTAGCTCGCCTTATTGCCGGTACCATCAGAAATGCTGAATCCCGGAACAACACTGATGTAGTTGGCGGCATTGCTACCTATATTGCTGAAGTTTTCGAGTTCCTTGGTGGAGAGCGTGTACGATTTCTCTCCAGAGTCAACGGGTGTGACATCCTGCAGGCCCGTAACTTCAATCGTTTCCGAGGCGGCTCCTACTTGCAAAGTCACGTTTACGTTGCGGCGCTCACCGCCGCCCAAGGCGATCTGGTCTTCCTTGTGCCCCTTGAAGCCTTGCGCGTCCACCGAGAGAGCATAGGTTCCAACCGGGACTGACGCGAAAGTGTAATACCCGTCAGCGTTCGTGACGGTCTCGCGGACGGAGCCCGATCCAACGTCACGCAGCGTGACCTTTGCGCTGGAAACCACCGATTGTGATGGGTCAGTGACAACACCCGTTAGCGTCGCGAAGATCCCTTGGCCCCAGGCGGCAGTTGCGAGGAGAGCGAAGAGGGACAGACAGACAGATAGCTTTAGCAAACGAGACATGAGCCAATCTCCCTAACAAAACGATTTTCCACTGATGTTCGGGGATTGTCTGGCTTTTCATGCACAACTGTCAAGACAAAAGTTTGGACAAAAGCTTACCCATCTAACCCTTTTTGGCCGGGAGTAATTTGTTGTCGATGACAACATTTCTCATCAAAGCGAACACTGTGGAAATGGTTAAGGCGATACGTCAAGTGGGGCCATGCCCGACGGTCGGTCATCATCTGCAATGACCGAGTAGGCTGCGGAAAAGTCAACAGCGCGACCTCAGCGGCTAGTCGGGATGGAACTCGCCGCAGTGCGTGCACGTCGCTGAATTCCCGCGATTCTGCCCTGCGACTACCGTGTTATCGCGATCTCGCCCGCGGCTGCGGCAGGAAGACTGAGCGTCACGCTCGAACTCGCCGCATTGAACCGCCAATCTGCCAGGGCCTTGCCGTTTAGCTGCAGTTCGCGCGGTTTGGTCGAAACTCCGAAGAAGGTCACTCTCATCGAAGTCCACCACGCTCTGTACCGCGCCTGGGGAGTTGAAAAGGTCAACTTCAGAGTATCCGGGCGCGAGTCGCACGCGAACTGCATGCGCAGAAATTCGCCGCGCTGATACGACAGCGTGTTGCCATCGTCCTGGTACAGAGAGCCTCTGCACTCCGACCCGGGATAGACCAAAACTTGCAACGGCCCGTTCGGGATCTCGCTCGTGGATTGCACCACCGGCGCCTCCGGCACAATGGCACCGGCCCGCACGTAAACCGGCACGCTGTCCAGGGGCGGGTTCAGGTTCTGAGTGGTGGCTCCGCTGACGCTCTTGCCCGTCCAAAAGTCGTACCAGGTTCCCGGCGGGAGCTTCACTTCGTAGGGGCCGACCTTTTCGTCCACCTTGGGGGCGACCAGCAGGTCGTTTCCAAACATGAATTCGGTTTCAGCCAATTGCAGGTTATCTTCGGCCGGAAAGTCCAGGAACATCGGACGCATCAGCGGAATACCGCTTCGGGAGCTTTCTTCCAGGTTGGTGTAGATATAGGGCAGCAGCTTGTACCGGAGCTCGATGAACCTGCGGCGTATGGCTTCATGCTGGGGACCGTCCACCCACGGCTCACGGTCACGGCTACCCTTGGTCCCGTGGTTACGATAAATCGGATTGAAGACCCCCAGTTCCATCCAGCGGGTGAGCAGCTCTGGAGTCGGGTCTCCGGCAAACCCGCCGATATCGTCACCGACAAATGCGTAACCCGAGAGCCCAAGGTTGAGCAGCTGCGGGATTGAAATCCGCATGTGGTTCCAGGTGCTGCTGTTATCACCGGTCCATGTGGCTGCATAACGCTGCGATCCGGCATAAGCCGCGCGCGTCAGCACGAACGGTCGCACATCCGGCTGCAAGCGCAGCAACCCTTCGTAAGTAGCGCGAGCGTTTTCCATGCCGA
>WNFZ01002856.1_pt1 | contig 16278 bp, 8 predicted proteins | sample 5400081 | NCBI WGS metagenome assembly WNFZ01 (sample SAMN13153365, study PRJNA577476) | soil metagenome | isolation source: 80 cm soil or saprolite under grassland replicate 1 | place: USA:California | collected 2016-06-15 | reverse complement strand
CCGAGGGCAAGACGCCACGTGAGATCAAACGCTGCCTGAAGCGCTACCTCGCCCGCCGGCTGTTCAAGCTCCTCGAGACCTCACCAGCGCCTATCCCAAACACCCAGATCGCGACCACTTGACAACCATAGAAGCTTCACCGCCCGCGAGCAGACCCGCCTGGCCTCGGCGCGGCAGGTGGCCGCGACCGCGGTCGCCGACATCCCGCAGCGGCTGGACCTGTCGATGCTGTTCGCCGTGGAGGCCTACCAGCAGCGGCGCACGCCGCAGACGGAAGCCGCCCTGCTCCAGGCGGTCGCCGCGAGCCCGCACCTGGTCCGCTTCGCCGACAACGAAACGCCGGTCACGGCCCTCGCGCCGTTCGCTGACGGGACCCGGATCGCCACCGGCGGCGAGGACGGGACCGTCCGAATCTGGGACCTCGCCGGGGATCGCGGCCCGGAGGTCATCGCCGACCTCGACCAGCGGGTGACGGCCCTCGAGGTGGACGAGAAGGCCCATCAGGTGGCCGTCGGTGGTTCCGATGGAATGGTCCAGGTCGTCGACCCGACCACCCACGACGCCGCGGTGCTGCAAGCCAGGGGCCACCCGATCACCGGGATCGCCCTCGACCCGGCAGGCGCGCAGGTCGCGACGGTCGACGACGCCTACCGCGTCGCCGTCTTCGACGTCGGCCGCCGGACCGTGGCCACGGCGGCGTCCGGCTCGGCGCCGTACGTGGTCGCCTTCCGCGCCGGCGGAACGCAGCTGCTGCTCGGGACGGGCACGGGCGAAACCTCGAGCTGGAGCGTCACACCGCTGCGCCGCACCACCCGGTGGTCGTCGATAAAGACCCCCTTCAACAACTACACCGCCGGCTACTCCGACGACGCCGGGTGGTTCGGCTACTACAAGTTCGGCGTCTTCGTGGCGGATGCCGCGACCGGCAAGCACCCACGGAGCTTCCCGCTGTCGAGCCGCACCTTTGCCTCGTCGATCGCGATCGCCAAGGACGCGTCCCGGGTTGCCGTCGCCTCGGGAGGGACCATCAGCGTCGTCCAGGCAGAGCTGCCCTACGAGCGGTACGGCAGCGCGTCCCAGGAAGGAGGCTTGGTCACCGATCCACTCTCCGGTATCGGATCGACCATCACCGACCTGGCCTTCGTGGGAGGACGGGAGCGGCTGGTGTCGGCGAGCCAGCGCATCCTCGCCCTGTGGGACCTCCGCCAGCAGGCTCGCATCGCCCGGCAGGTCGGCCGCCACATCCCCGACCAGACGGAGGCCAGCATCCGTCCTGGCCTGGCCGTCTCGCCGAAGGACGGCACCGTGGCGTGGGTCGGTGACGACGGGAGGCTCGCCGTCCGGGAACCCCGGACCGGGCGCGTCACGGCCAACCCCCAGGGGATGAGCTCCTCTGGCAGGCTGTTCTTCAGCCGGGACGGGAAGCTGTTGGTCGACGAGTCGGAGCGCGTCGAGGTGTGGGACCAGCGCGACGGGACGTTCCGCAGGGTGGCGACCTGGCCCTACCCGAGCGACCGAGGCACCAGCGTGGTCGCGCCAACACCCGACGGTTCCGCGCTGGTCACGGTGGACGACGACGGCGGCGTCGGCACCATCTCCAGCAGCGACGGGCACTCCCGGCACCTGGCCGACGGCGGCAAGCGGTACTCCCTCAGCGTGGCCGTCCTGCGACCCGATGGTGCCGAGCTGCTGGTCGTCCAGGCCGACGGGGCTACGCGCCTGGTGGAGCTTCACGGCGGCAGAACCCGCGCCGGGCCGGCGTTCGGGGTCCCGGTCAGCGCCGCCGCCTACTCGCCCGACGGTCGCCTGCTCGCCGTCACCGACGGGCGGGCGGCCCTGCTCGTGTGGGACACGCAAGCCTCCCGCGTCGTCCGGCGCATCGCCGCCGAGCGGGTCGACCGGATTTCCTTCAGCCCGAAGGGGGACCGGCTGGTGACGATCACCGGTGACGGTCGGATCGCGGTCTGGGACGCCGCCAGTGGCCTTCGGCTCGGCGACCTGAGGGTTCGTCAGCAACAGGCGCTCGACGCGCGCGACGTCGGCTACCAGACCGCGCTTGCCTGGGGCCCTGGCGGCACCGAGGTCTGGACCGCCACCAGCGGCGGATCCGCCCTGCGCTGGAGCCTCGACCCGGCAGCGTGGATCCGTAGCGCATGCGCCGCGGCCGGCCGGTCCTTGACCGCCGACGACTGGCAGGTCGTCGGCGGCCGCATCCCCGACAACCTGACGTGCCGCGCCTAGCGGGACCGGGCGCCGCATTGCACCGGTCGCCATCCTGGTTCAGTCTTTGCTGGTTCTCTGGCGAGAAGGGATCATTGGGCGGAAGGCAGGTTGGACAGACGGCTGTAGGAGCCGGCGGTTGGCAGCTCTGATGGCTTCCCAGCAGCTCCGGCATGGGTGCCGGCCAGGTGTTGGGCTCGGGACTGGCGGGGGGCAGACATGCTAGTCTCTTCGAACGTGTGTTCTCTGGTGACCGCAGTAGGAAACGTCTACCTGCGCGGCCACAAGTTCCCGCCGACCCATGGTCCGCGGCGCTACCCGGTCTGCCCCAGGTGCAAGGAGCTGGTCGGCATGCTCGGGATCTCTTCACTTGGCTGACGCGCCGAATTGGGCGACGGGGCGCACCCACCGTGCGCTGCTGATCGGCAACGGCCGCTTGGGGGGCGCCTCGGAGCGGTTCGGCCCGTTGCGTTCGCCGCCTGGTGACGTGGCCGCGCTGCGCGCGGCCCTCACCGACGCCGAGCGTGGCCTGCACTCCCGCCGTCACGTGCAGGTGGTCCTCGACGCGCCACGGGAGCGGGTGCTCGCGGCCCTGCGGGCGTTCTTCGACGGCGCCGGACCGCAGGATCAGCTCCTGCTGTTCTACAGCGGCCACGGCCTGGCCGACGAGCGTGCCGCGCTGCACCTCGGCACCAGTGACACGATGGCGCAGTTCCCGGTCTCGACCGCCGTCCCGGCCGAGGTGGTCGGCCAGCTCGCCGACACCTCGCCGGCCGCTGCGGTGCTGATCGTCCTCGACTGCCGCTACGGCGACGCCTGGCCGGGGTCGCCGTCCGCACCGCTTGCTGGGCCGAAGTGTCTGGTGCTGGCCAGCCCGTTCGGTGTCCCTCGGGCCGACGACGACGACAGGGTGAGCGCGTTCACCGAGGTGGTGGCCGCTGGCTTGACGGCTGGGCGGGCCGCCGACCGCAACCGCGACGGGCTGGTCTCGTTCGCTGAGCTCTGCGAGTTCGTTACCGCAGAGCTGACCGAGGCGGGCGACCCGCCGCCAGAGTGCTGGCTGCCCAACACCGGCGCCGACGTGCCCGTCGCGCGGGTCGACGATGCGGGCCGCGGCGGCCGGGCCGGCGGGTCTGGCGCCGAGCCCGAGTGGCGCCTGCCCGGGGAGGAGGCGCCGCTGGTATCGGCACCCTCCGCGCCCGGCTCGCGGGGGCTGGAGCCCTCGTTCCCGCCGCCGCCGCCGCGGCGGGCCGAGCCGCCCTCGCGTCGCGTCCCCGTCCGTGCGGCGCTGCCCGCCGGTCCGCCGGCCCCGCCGGAGCAGCCGGGTAGCCAGGCCCCGGACGGGCCGGTCGCAACCGAGCCCCAGAGGACCAGGGCACCGGCGGCCGCGCCGCACCCGGCACCCAGCCCGTCCTGGCCCAACGGCCGCGCGCCAGAGCCCGGCGTCGACTCCGAGGCCGCGACGGCGCCGGCGGCGCCACGGCAGCCACCGTCCGGCGCTTGGTGGCCCGACGAGCCCGTGCCCGGCCCGGGCGCCGATTCCGAGGCCGGCGCGGCACCGCGGGCCGGCTCCTCCTGGCCCGACGCCCTCGGAGCCCAACCGGGCGCTGGTCCCGAGACCAGGGTGGCGGGGGAGGCCCGCGTGCACCAGGCGTCCGGGCCAGCCTGGAGCGATGGCAAGGGAGACGACCGGGAAGCCGGCCAGGACGAGGTGGAGTCGAACCCGTACCGGCCACGCCCGGCCGGCCCGGACGCGGCCGCGCAGCGGGCCTTTCCGAGCGAGATCCTGCCGCCTGGTCGGCGTGGTCCGGCCGGACCCGCCGCTGCCGGGCCGGGTGCGGTGACCGCAGCGCCAGGTCCTGTGAGCACGGGATCCGGCCGTGACCGCTCGCGGCGAGGGTCGGTGGCGCCGACCGACATCCACCGGCCAGGGGCGCAGGCGGCCGGAGCCGAGCGGACCGGGCCGATCACCAACCTGCCGCAGGCCGGTACGCGGCCGCTGGACGCCGGCGACCGGCTCATGGCCGAGATCCGCAGCCGGGTGGTGGAGCGCGGCGAGCGGGTCCTCACGCTTGTCGGCCCAGGGGCGGTCGGACCGGCCAGCCCGATGGTCCGGTACGCCGGCCTGCACGCCGGGGAGTACCAGGTCTGCTGGTGGCTGCGCGCCCACGACCCGGCGCTGCTGGCCGAGGACTGGCGTTCCCTGGCGGCCGGGCTGGGCCTGCCGGCGCACTCGGACCTGCTGCGGGCCGTGCCGGAGCTGCGCCGCTGGCTGGAAGACGAGCGTCACGGCCCCTGGTTGCTGGTGCTGGACGGTGCACCGGCGCCGGAGGAGATCAGCCCGTACGTCCCCAGGGCCGGCCGTGGCCAGGTGCTGATCACCGCGACCACGCCGGGCTGGGAGGAGCTGTCGAGCTCGAGGCCGCTGTCGACGGCTCGACCGCGTGCGGCCGAGCCGGGCCGCCTTGGCGCACCGCCCGGACCTGGCAGCGAGCGCCGGCCCCCGGCCGGCAGGCCGCCCTCCGCCGCGCCGCCGGCCGCGCGGAGCGGACCTGTCCCGCCCCACGCGGCACCACCGCCCCGGCCCGCCGGACCGCCACCCGCCGGACCGCCGGGGCCACCCCCCGCGCGCGACCTGCCGGTCGAGCCTGGGACGCTGACCGGGGAGCCGCCTGCGCACGATCGGCTGGGCGGGCAGCCGCCACGCCATGCGCCACCTCCGGACGACCCGTGGGTCGAGCAGCAGCCGCCGCGGGCTTCGGCACCAGTCGTGGAGACCCGGCCGGTCCAGCAGGAACCGCCGCGCCCGGGGCCGGCGCCAGTGCCCGAGCAGCCGCCCGCCCAGCGACCGCCACGCCAGGAGCCGCCACCCGAGGACGACCCGTGGGTCGAGCGGCGGCCGCCGCGACCCGGGCCACGAACGGGCGAGCTGCCGGTCCAGCAGGGGCTGCCGCCTTCGGGACCACCGCCCGAGCAGCCGCTCGCTCAGTGGCCGCCACCCCCGACACCGCCCGTGCGCGACCTGCCGGTCCGGCAAGGCCCGCCGGCGCTGGAGCCACCCGAGTACCGCCAGGCGCGGCCCGCCGCGCCGCCGCTGCCGGGCCGCCCGGTGCAGCCTCGGCGGGCCGCGGGCGGGCACGGGGACCCGATCCAGGGAGAGCCGCTTCCACCCGGGTCTGCCGCTGCCGGTCAGCCTGGCGCTGGACGCCACCAGCCGGCCGGCCCGTACGAGCCGGTGAACGGCCGCACGGGAGGGCCTCGACCGGCGGGGGAGGCCGTCGGCGGGTCAGGGCGGCAGGAGATCCTGCACTGGGACCAGGCGCTGAAGCGGCTGCGGCGGGCGTCCCCGCAGGCCGCGGCGCTGCTGCAGCTCGCGGCGTTCCTGGACTCCGAGGCCATCCCGGTGGGGCTGCTGGCGATGACCGGGGTCGTCCTGCCCGGCGAGCTCGGCGCCAGCCTGCGAGACCCGCAGGTGTTCCATGCCGCGCTGGCGACCCTGGCGCAAGGCGGCATGGTGGCGCACGCCGGCGACCGGCTCGCCGTCCCGCCGCTGGCGCAGGTCGCCGTCGGCAGCGCGCTCGGCGGGGAGGGTGTCCGCACCTGGGCGGCGTATGCGCTGCGCGTGCTCGGGATCGTGCTCGCCCTGCCGGCTGGCGACGGCGAGCGCCCGGTCTGGGCCGAGCCGAGCCGGCTGCTGCCGCACGCCGAGGCCGCCGCGCGGCACGCCCTGGCACTCGGCGTGCGCACCCCGGAGCTGCCGACGGTGCTCAACGAGATCGGCGTCCACCTGCTGCGCATGCAGCGGCCCGACCTGGCCGTGCCCTACCTCGACCGGGCGCTCGGACTCGCCCGCCAGGTCCACGGCCTGAAGCACCGGGAGGTCATCAGGGCGCTCGACCATCTCGCCCTGGCGCACCGGCAGCTCGGTGACGAGGCGCTCGCCGTGCGCCTGCACAGCGAGGCCCTGGCGATCGGCCGCTCCCTCGACCGCCTTCTGCTGCACGACCCCGGACGCTACCCAGGACGCCCCTGAGCGCTGCCGTGGCCGCCTCAGCGGGAGGCGGACCCGTCAGAAGTCGGTCGAGCACCACGGCGCGCGGTCGGTCGCGAACATCGCGTCGGCGCGCGCCACCCCACCGTGGTGGCCTTCGGCGACCCGGCCGGCCCTCGCCAGGCTGGCGAACCGCACCCCGCCCAGGTACACCGCGCCGAGGTCGGCCACGTCGAGCAGCACGTCCGGCTCGTCCTGCCCGGCCCGCTGGCAGGTGGCCCCGTCCGGTCCGCCCTCGAGCACGAAGCGGCCCTGGTTGGCCGGGACGAGCGCGTCGGCGACCTCGAGCACCAGTCGCCCGGCGGTCGCGTAGCGCCGCGCCCGCATGGCCGCCGGGAGGTCGAGGAGCCGCAGCCACAGGAAGTCCGCCACCTGCGTGGTGCGCAGCCGCCGCGGGTCGACCAGCAGCCAGTGCAGCGGCTCATCGAGCGGCCGGTCGCGCAGCTCGACCGTGACGGTGAGGTCGAGGTCGAGGCAGAAGCTCCACAGCCCGACGGCGGCCTCGGGGTTCTCGGCGAGCAGCTCGTCGACCCGGAGCCGCCCGTCGGGCAGGCCGTCGGTCCAGAGCGGGCGCTGCCGGTAGCTGGCGTAACCGTCGGGCTCGCCCCCGGGCGGCTCGTGCACCACCAGGACGGGTCGTTCCCAGTCGCCGCGCAGCCAAGGGGGATCTCCCAGCCACATCTCCCACCATGCCGGGCTGCGGCTCACCTGGCCCGGCCAGGTGCGCCGGACCCGCTCGAAGACGCCGGGCAGGGCCCGGGCGGCCTCGTCGACGCCGAGCAGGCGCACCCGGCCAGTGTCGCCCGGCGACGGCCGCAGGGCGGCGTTGCGCCGGTCGATCACCAGGTGCGCCTGGCGGGTGGCGATGCCGTAGCCGAAGCGCCCGTACAGCAGCGACTCCGAGGCGGTCAGGACCGAGACGGTCTCGCCGCGGGCCAGCACGTCCTCGAAGTGCCTGGCGATCATGGCGCGCATGATGCCGCGGCGCCGGTAGGTGGGCAGCACCGAGGCGAGCGTGAGGCCGCTCGTAGGGACCTGGGCGCCGCCGGGCACGGTGAGCTGGAACGTGTAGGCGCCGATGGTGGCGACCATGGCGCCGGCGTCGAAGCCGCAGAGGCTGCGGTCGAACTCGAAGACGCGGCGCAGGTCCTCGACCCACCCCTGCGGCCAGGGCTCGCCGAACACCGTGCCGAAGACGCGTCCCAGCTCGGTGAGCTCGGCAGGCTCGATGGCACGCAGCTCGACGTCCATGCGCAGGTTGTACCGCGCCGCGCGCCAGGCGCGCAGCCGGGTTCCCCAGCCGACCGGCCCGGCCTACGGGCGCCCGGCGCCGGCCTGGGCCGCGTCGCCGGCGCGGGTGGTGGCGCCGAAGCCGTCGGCCACGGCGGCGGCCAGCCGCAGGTAGGCGTCGCGGGTCTCGGGCGCGAGCTCGCCCAGGTCGATCTCGGCGCCGGTCTCCAGGTGGCGGTCGAACGGCACCTGCACCACCGCGCGGCAGCGCCGGGTGAAGTGCTCCTCGAGCTGGGCCAGGTTGACCGCCGCCTTGGGGCGGACGGCGTTGAGCACCACCACCGCGGAGCGGGCGAGCTTGTCGAAGTTGTGCTGTTCCAGCCAGTCGAGGGTGAGGCTGGCCGAGCGCGCGCCGTCTACGCTGGGGGCGCAGACGATCAGGAGCTGGTCGGCCTGGCGCAGGACCGGCCAGATGACGCTGTGGAGCGCGCCGGGACCACAGTCGGTGAGGATCAGCGAGTAGAAGCGCTCGAGGATGGCCGCGATCTTGCGGTAGTCGTTCTCGTTGAACCCCTCCGAGATGCTCGGGTCCATGGTGGAGGCGACCACCTCCAGCCCGGTGGGGGTCTGGGTGATGTTGGCGCGCACGTCGGCGTAGCGGGCCAGCGACGACGCCCCGGCGATCAGGTCCCGCGGCGAGCGGCCCTCGCCGCCGCGCACGCGGGCGCCGAGGGTGCCGGCGTCGGGGCTGCCGTCGACCGCCACCACCCGGTCGGCCCGGTGGGTGGCGAAGGTGTTGCCGAGGCCGACGGTGGTGGTGGTCTTGCCCACCCCGCCCTTGAGGGTGAACACCGCCACCCGCCGGCAGCCGGTGATCGGCGTGGCGATGCGCGCGGCGAGCTCCCGCCTGGCGCGCTCGGCACGGCCGGGGCGGGGCCGGATGCGGCCGTTGGTGAGCCGGTACACGAACCCCTGCCAGCCGCTGGTCGGGCCGCCCGGCTGGCGCTTGACCAGCTTCTCCGGGGTGAGGTCGTCCCAGCCGGGCAGTGGGGCCTCGGCCCCGGAACGGTCACCGGCGGCGCGCTGCTCGGCCAGCTCGGCCGGGGTGGGGGGGAGCGGTGGCCGGCTCGCCGCCGGCGCCTGGTCGCCCGCCGCCTCGGCAAGCGGCGGCGGCTCCGCGGAGGCGGGCGGATCGAGCGGCCCGCCCCAGATCTCGGACAGCACCGCTCCTGGCGGCTGTAGCGACTCGGCGGGGCGGATCGGCGGCGGCGCGGGCGCCGGCCGGATCGGCGTGGAGCGGCCCGCCGGCCGCACCGCGTCGGGCTGCGCCATGGCGCCCGGGTCGGGCTGCGCCATGGCGTCGGGCTGCGCCATGGCGCCCGGGTCGGGCTGCGCCATGGCGTTCGGGTCGGTCAGCCCGTACGACTCGTCCGACTCGGCGGCGGCCTCGCGCAGCCGGCGCACGGCAGGCGACTCGCCGCTCGGCTCCGGCTCCACAGGCTCCGCCGGGGGCGGCTGGTCGGTCTGGTCGAACCCCGGCTCGACGCCCAGCGTCTGGTCGAACTCCGGCTCGACGCCGAGGGTCTGGTCGAACCCGGGCTCGCCGAAGCCTGGCTGCGCTGGTGGCTCACCCGGTCCGAGCTGGCTGGTACGGCCCGGCCCGGGCTGGGCGGCCAGGGGCGGCAGGGGCTGGTTCTCGCCGACCGCACCCGCCTGCCTGGCCTCCAGGTGCTCGCGCAGCCAGTCGAGGCCGTCGTCCGCGGCCTCCTCCTCGGGCTGCTCGTTGGCCGGTTGTCGCTCGAGCGAAGACTGCTGTGGGTCGGCGGGGGGGCGACCTCTTCGTTCCAGGGGCACGGCTCTGCTCCTCCTCGGTCCTGCGTGCCAGACAAACTACCGCACCCTGCCGCGGGCATCCGCATCGCCCTCGTCCCGCCCTCGTCCGCAAACCGGCCGCCGCCGGCGGGCTGCCACGGTCGCCCTGCCCGCAAGCCATCGAGTAGCCTCCGGGCACCCACGACGAGGAGACGAGCATGGACCTTGGCATCGCCGGGAAGGTGGCGCTGGTGACCGGCGCCTCCAAGGGGATCGGCTTCGCCGTCGCCCAGGCGCTTGCCGCCGAGGGCGCCCGGGTGGCGGTCAGCTCACGGGACCGCGAGCGCATCGACGCCGCGGCCGCGCGCATCGGCGCCACCGGGCTGGTGCACGACAGCGGCGACCTCGACGGGGCCGCCGCACTGGTCGAGCGGGCCCAGGCCGCGCTCGGCCCGGTCGACATCCTGGTCACCAACACCGGCGGGCCGCCGGGCAACCCGGACGCGCTCGGCTTCTCCCGCGCGCAGTGGCAGGACGCCTACCGAAACCTGGTGCTCGCGCCCATGGCGCTGGTCACGGCGGTGCTGCCCGGGATGCGGGCGCGCGGCTGGGGGCGCGTGGTCAACGTCTCCTCGAGCGCCGTGCGCGAGCCGATCGCCGCCCTGATGCTCTCCAACTCCCACCGCACCGGGATGCTCGGCGCCTTCAAGACCCTCGCCCGCCAGGTCGCCGCTGACGGCGTCACCCTCAACACCGTGCTGCCCGGCCGCATCGCCACCGAGCGGGCCTACGACCTGTCCGGCGGCAGGCTCGAGGCGGAGCGCTGGGCGGCCGAGAACGTCCCGGCCGGACGCATGGGCGCCCCCGAGGAGGTGGCAGCGGCGGCGGCGTTCCTCTGCTCCGCGCCCGCCTCCTACCTCACCGGCACCACCGTGCTGGTCGACGGCGCCCTCACCCACAGCATCTAGTTTCGCGACGCTCCATCCTGGCGTCCGGTGGCGGCCGGCGCTGCCGGTCAGGCCATTTGCGCTGGGCGTTCCTGCCAGTATGGTGGCTTCGGCGAGGTGCCGGGCGAGGGTCCCTGCCTCGCCAGGAGCGTGATAACTCATGAGCCAGCGGCCACCGCAGGAGCGCATCGAGGCGCTCACCGAGTCGCGTACCCAGCTCGTCCACCAGCGCACCCCCAAGTCGCGCGAGTGGCGCGAGCGCTCGCTGAAGTCGCTGCCGCTCGGGGTGCCGTCGTCGTTCCAGGACTCCCCGCCGTACCCGATCTTCTTCGAGCGCGGCAAGGGCAGCCGGGTCTGGGACGTCGACGGCAACGAGTACTCGGACTACCACAACGGCTTCGGGGTGATGGCGGTCGGCCACGCCCACCCCAAGATCGTCCAGGCGCTGACCGAGCGCCTGGGCACCGGCACCCACTTCGCCCAGCCGGTGGCGGAGACCACCCTGCTGGCCGAGGAGATCTGCCAGCGCTTCCAGCTCGACCAGATCCGCTTCACCAACTCCGGCACCGAGGCCACCATGGACGCCATCCGGCTGGCGAGGGGCGCGACCGGCCGTGACGCGATCGTCAAGATCGAAGGCTCCTACCACGGCCACCACGAGTCGGTGCTGGTCTCGATCCGCCCCGCCAGGGACGCCATGGGGCCGCGGGCCACGCCGGCGAGCGTCCCCTTCGGCCAGGGCACCCCGGCGGCGGTCACCGACCTCACCCTGATCGTCCCCTACAACGACGCCGAGGCGCTCGACCGCCTGCTCACCGCCCATGCCGGACAGGTCGCCGCGCTGATCATGGAGCCGGTGATGATGAACGTCGGCATCATCGACCCGGAGCCCGGCTACCTGCAGGCGGTGCGCGACGTCTGCACCCGCCACGAGGTGGTGCTCATCTGGGACGAGGTCAAGACCGCGGCGACCATCGCCTACGGCGGCGCGGAGGAGGTCTTCGGCGTCGCGCCCGACCTCAAGTGCTTCGCCAAGGCGGTCGGCGGCGGCGTGCCGTTCGGCGCCTTCGGCGGCCGCGGCGACCTGATGGCGGAGATCGCCAAGGACGGCGTGCCGCAGCTCGGCACGTTCAACGGCAACCCGCTGTCCGCCAGGGCCGGGCTGGTCGCCCTGACCGAGATCCTCACGCCGGGCGCCTACGACCACCTCAACCGGCTCAACGACGCCCAGCTCGCCGGCTGCCGGCGCGTCATCGACGCCTACGACCTGCCCATGTACACCACCGGCATGGGCGCAAAGGGCGCGGTGATGTACGCCCCCGAGCGGCTGCGGGACTACCGCGGCTACGCCGGCTTCGACTCCCCCGGCGTCGACGCGGACCTCTCCTACCTCTCCTGGCTCTACGAGATGACCCAGGGCGTGTTCATGACCCCGGGCATCGACGAGCAGTGGACCCTGTCGGTGCAGCACGGCGACGACGACGTCGCCCGCTACGTCAACGCCTTCGAGGCCTTCGCCCGCGAGGTCAGCGGGCACGGCGGGCCGTGACCGAGGCGGCCGCGGCGCCGCACCTGGCCACGGCCGCACCGCTTGACCCTGCCGAGGTGGAGCGGGCGCTGGCGCCGTTCGGGGCGAGCCGCACCCTGCCGGGCGAGGCCTACACCTCGCCGGCGGTGTTCGCCTGGGAGCTGGCACGGTTCCTGGCCGGCTCCTGGTACTGCGTCGGCCGGGTCGCCGACGCCGGCGCCGCCGCGCAAGGGGAGCCGCTGGCCGCCGAGGTCGGAGACGTGCCTGTGGTGGTCGCACGCGGCGACGACGGCCGGCTGCGCGCCAGCGGCCCCGACGGCGCGCCGGTCCGGCTCGCCACCTGGCACGGGTTCGTCCTGGTCGACCTGAGCGGGGAGGCGCCCGCCGTGCGGGCGCACGCTGGCGACCTCAGCGGCCTGCTCGCCCCCTGGGAGCCGGCCCGCCTGGTCGCCGCGGCCAGGCAGGCGTACGTCGTGCGGGCCAACTGGAAGCTGCTGGTCGAGAACTACCACGAGTGCTACCACTGCCCCAGCATCCACCCGGAGCTGTGCCGGCTGACCCCGCCGGACAGCGGCCGCAACCTGGCGCCAGGTGGCGCCTGGGTGGGCGGGGCGATGGAGCTGCGGCCGCGGGCGGCCACCATGGCCCTCGGCGGCGCCCGCACGGCGGCGCCGCTGCGCGGCCTCGACGGGCCGGCGCTGCGCCAGGTCCTGTACGTGGGGCTGTTTCCCAACCTGCTGGTCAGCGCCCACCCCGACTACGTGCTCACGCACCGCCTCGAGCCGCTCGACCCCGGCCACACCCGGGTCGTCTGCGAGTGGCTGTTCGCGCCCGAGGCGCTCGCCGCCGACGGCTTCGACCCCACCCCGGCGGTCGACTTCTGGGACGTGACCAACCGGCAGGACTGGCGCGCCTGCGAGTCGGTGCAGCGCGGCGTGGGCTCGCCCGGCTACCGTCCAGGCCCGCTCGCCCCGGGCGAGGACGCCGTCTACCGCTTCGTCGCCCTGGTCGCGGCCGGCTACCTGAGCGGCCGCGTCGCCGCCTCGGCGTAGCGGCTCCGCACGGGTCGGGCCGCCACCAGCCCGGCAATCCCTTGACGCGGTCGCCCGCCCGGTTGGTCGGCGTCGCCGGCGGCGGCCGGCACCACGAGGCCGCCGAGCCGCCGGCGCGGTCAGGGGCCGGCCAGCGGCAGGGTCGTCGTGGTCGTCGTGGTCGTGGTGGTCGAGGTGCTGGTGGTGGAGGTGCTGGTGGTGGTCCCGGCGCCGGTCGAGGACGTCGGCTCCGGCGTGGTCGACGAGGTCACCCCCGGCCCCACCCGGTTGACGGTCAGCACCACCTCGCCCTGGTCGGCGATCGCGCCGGGCCTGGGGGACTGGGCGACCACCACGTTGGCGGGGCGGTCGGGGAAGAAGCCGCGCTGCACCTTCACCTGGTTGGGGTCGAAGCCGGCCTCGGCGAGCAGGCGCGTGGCGGTGGTCAGGGTCCTGCCGCGCACGTCGGGGACGCGCAGGCCGCCGGGGAGCAGGCTGGTGTCGGTGGTCGACCCGGGGGTGGAGCCGAAGCCGGAGCCCGGCGCCTCTCCCGCCTGCCCAGGCAGGCCTCCCTGCTGGTCCTGGGCCTCGGGCCGGCTCGACGGCGGCCAGCCGGCCAGGAACAGCCCCACCCCGGCGAGCACGGCCAGCCCGAGCACCACCGGCCAGCGCAGCAGGCCGGTGGTGCGCGAGGGCGTGCGCGCCCGCCGCCCAGGAGCCACCGCGTCCGCCGGCACCAGCTCGCTCGCGGTCGGGCCCGGACCCGTCCGCGGCGCCACCGGCTCGGCCAGGCGCGGCGCGGTCACCGGCCGGCCGGCCTGGGCGCGGCGCAGGTCCTCGGCCAGCTCGGCGGAGGTCTGGTAGCGGTTGGCCGGGTCCTTGGCCATCGCCCTTGCGGTGACCGTCTCGTAGGCAGGCGGCAGGTCGGGACGCAGGCTGCGCAACGGCGGCGGGGCCGCGTAGACGTGGCGGGTGGCGATCGCCACCGGGCTGTCGCCCTCGAACGGCGGCCGGCCGGAGAGGCACTCGTACAGGCACACGCCGAGCGAGTACAGGTCGGAGCGGCCGTCGACGGAGGCGCCGCGGGCCTGCTCCGGCGACATGTACTTGGCCGTGCCGACGATCCCGACGCTGCCGGTGAGCGTCACCGAGGCGGTGAGCGTGCGGGCGACGCCGAAGTCCATCACCTTCACCCGGCCGTCCCTGGCCAGCATGACGTTGCTCGGCTTGATGTCCCGGTGGATGAGCCCCTTGGCGTGGGCGGCGCCGAGCGCGGCGCAGACCGCGATGGCCAGGTCGGCCGCCCTGCTCGGCGCGAAGGCGCCCTCGGCGCGCAGCACCTCCGAGAGCGTGGCGCCCTCGACGTACTCCATCACCATGTAGCTGATGCCGTCGTCCTGGCCAGAGTCGTACACGGCCACCACGCCCGGGTGGGCGAGGCTCGCCGCCATGCTGGCCTCACGGCGGAAGCGGACCAGGAAGGCAGGATCGCGGGCGAGCTGCGGGTGGGGGATCTTGACGGCCACCTGCCGGCCGAGCAGGCGGTCGAAACCTTCGTACACGTCGGCCATGCCGCCCGCCCCGATGAGGCGGCCGAGCTCGTAGCGGTTGCCGAGGACTTCGGCGGTGACTGCCATCCTGGTTGTTGAACTCCCCGAAGGCCCGCGAGCTTCCCTCTTGGTGCCCACTATCGCCCGGTTGCGCCGGTTGCGCCAGCGGCATTGCACAGCAACGGAAGTACGCTCCCGCGGCCCAGGTGGTTCAGGCGCCGTCGCGCCCGTCCAGGCCGAGGGCCTGGCGCAGGAACCCGAGCTGCAGGCGGAGCAGGTTCTCGGCCACCAGCTCGTTGCTGGTCATGTGGGTGACGCCGCCGAGCGGCAGCACCGTGTGCGGCCGGCCGGCGGCCAGCAGCACCGCGGAGAGGCGCAGGGTGTGGGCGACCACCACGTTGTCGTCGGCGAGGCCGTGCACCAGCAGCAGGGGCCGCTCCAGCTTGGCGGCGTCGGCCAGCAGGCCGGAGGAGCGGTAGGCCTCAGCGTCGGCGTCGGGCAGGCCGAGGTAGCGCTCGGTGTAGTGGGTGTCGTACAGGCGCCAGTCGGTCACCGGGGCGCCGGCCACGGCGGCGTGGAACACGTCGGGCCGGCGCAGCACCGCCAGGGCGGCGAGGTAGCCGCCGAACGACCAGCCCCAGATGCCGACCCTGCCGAGGTCGAGCCGCGGGTCGGCCGCCGCCAGCGCCTGCAGCGCGTCGACCTGGTCCTCGAGCACCGGGCCGGCGAGGTCGCGCCAGACGGCCCGCTCCCAGCGCGGCCCGCGCCCCGGGGTGCCGCGCCCGTCGGTGACCACCACCGCGAAGCCCTGGTCGGCGAACCACTGCGCCTCGGCGTAGGCGCCGCGGGCGGCGACCACCCGCTGGGCGTGCGGGCCGCCGTAGGGGTTGAGCAGGACCGGCAGCGGGCCGTCCGGGACCTGCCCGCTCGGCAGCAGCAGGGCGCTGCGCAGCTCGCGCTCGCCGGTGCGGTGCAGGCTGACCCTGGGCACCAGGCCGAGCGGGGCGGCGTTGGAGGCGATCTCGGCCACCGGCGCGCCGTCGCGCAGCACCACCGTCCGCGGCGTGTCGTCGTCCGGGCCGCCGGAGGTGAGCACCAGCAGCGGCCCGCCCGCGACCGCCGTGTGCAGCCCCGGCTCGCGCGAGAGCCGCAGCGGCGGGCCGGAGGCCGGCACCGACCAGACGTGCGTCTCGGTCGGCTCCTCGGACGCGGCCACCAGCACGCCGCCCCCGTGGCGGCCGAGCACCTCGCGCACCTGCAGGCCGGGCGGGGTCACCGGCTCGCCGTCGAGCAGCAGCCGGCGCGTGTCGGCGTCGTCGCCCGTCCACACCAGCCGCCCGCCGGGCAGCCAGGCAGGCACCCCGGGCACGATCTCCAGCCAGGCCGGGTCGGCGTCCTCGCGCAGCAGCCGGGTCGCGCCGCTGGCCTCATCGGCGGCCAGCAGGCGCGTGGCGCGCTGGTCGCGCGACTGCACCAGCAGGGTGAGCGGCCCGTCCTCCTCCCAGACCACGGTGACCAGGTAGGGGAAGGCGTCGCGGTCCCAGACGACCTCGACGGAGCGGCCCTCGAGGTCGACCACGGCGAGGCGGACCTCGGCGTTCGGCGTCCCGGCCGCCGGGTACGGGATCGCCGCGGGCGGCAGCATCGGGCTGGTCGGGTCCGACAGCCACCAGCGCCGCACCGGGGTCGTGTCGGCGCGCGCGACGGCCAGCCGCTCACCGTCCGGCGACCACCAGTAGCCGCGCTCGCGGTCCATCTCCTCGGCCGCGACGAACTCGGCCAGCCCCCAGGTGACCTGCGGGTCGTCCTCGCCGACCAGCCGCCCGCCGCCGCCGTCGAGGTCGGCGACGTGCAACGCCCCGCCGCTCACGTAGGCCACCCGCCGCCCGCTCGGGTCGGGCCGCGGGTC
>WNFZ01007751.1_pt1 | contig 16285 bp, 11 predicted proteins | sample 5400081 | NCBI WGS metagenome assembly WNFZ01 (sample SAMN13153365, study PRJNA577476) | soil metagenome | isolation source: 80 cm soil or saprolite under grassland replicate 1 | place: USA:California | collected 2016-06-15 | reverse complement strand
GTTTTTGTCCTTGGCGACGCGGCGTATCTCCTCAATGGAGATGGTCAGCCATTGCCGATGTTGTCCACGGTCGCCATCCAGCAGGGAAAGGTGACTGCCCGTAACGTCCAGCGAATCATCAACGGTAAGAGGCTCGAACCGTTTCATTACAAAGACCCGGGCTTGCTTGCCACCATCGGACGCAATGCGGCCGTCGCGCGCATTTGGGGCGTGTCGTTCAGTGGCTTCATCGCCTGGGTGATCTGGGTCTTCCTGCACATCTATCGCTTGATTGGTTTTCGCAATCGCATTTTGGTGTTCGTCAACTGGGCTTGGGATTACATCTTTTACGAGAATCAGATCCGATTGATCACCAAAGAGTAGGCTCGCGCGCATCATGAACATTTCGGATTTTGGCGGATCGAATGAAACACACCGATGCCTCCCTTCATCACGTTTCAGATCCCGGCTGGCAGAGATCAGGGGAGCACGAACTGACGGCCAACCCCGATATTGATCGCACGGTCGGAAAGTGGTTGACAGCGATCCTTACCCCACTCCACCTACTCACTAAACGTCAAGCACGATACTGAATCCGTCCGGTTGCCGCTGATGTTTGTTTCTTAGCGGTTCACGAGTTACCAACATTTTAGAAGGCTCATAGAACAAAATTAACCTTAGGAATAATATGACGAACTCAACTTATTCAATAGGCTTTGTGCCTGGCCTCGCGGATGTCGTTGCGGCACAGACTCGTCTAAGCAGCGTCAATGGGCTGGAAGGGGAGTTGATTATTGCGGGCTTTCCACTTGAGGAAATCGCCAGTCAGGCGACATTTGAAGAGGTGGCGTATTTGCTATGGAACGATACGCTACCAACACCGGTTGAGCTTGATAAATTTCGACAGGCTCTGGCCGCAGAGCGCGTATTGCCCAGTGCTACTACAGAAATATTGCAGGCGGCAGCACAGTATCGATTGCCAGCGATGGATGCACTTTTGCTGGCTGCCAGCACGCTCAGCCTTGATCTAGCGAAGAGCGATCCACCCCACCAAGCGGTCGCGGTTTTGGCACGTTTCCCTGTGATGGTGGCCACTTACGCGCGTCTATTGAACAGCCAAAACATCCTGTCCCCTCGCGAGGACTTAGGCCAGGCTGCCAACTATCTATACATGTTGTTCGGTGAAGTTCCGCGGCCAGAAGAAGTCCGTGGCTTGGAAACTTATCTGAATACAGTTATGGATCACGGGCTGAATGTTTCCACCTTCACGGCCCGAGTGATCATTTCTACGGGTTCTGATTTGGTCTCGGCAGTTGTTGGGGCGATTGGCGCTCTGAAGGGTCCGCTTCATGGCGGCGCGCCCGGACCTGCGCTTGATATGGTGTTCGAGATTGGCGAGGCGAACCGCGCGGAGACGATCATGCGTGGGAAACTCGAACGTCGAGAGCGACTTATGGGTTTTGGACATCGTATCTACCGAACACGCGACCCACGCGCGGAAGTGCTCTCTGCCGCGGCTGAGAAAATGTTCCGGCAATCTGGGGACATGGCCCTCTATACACTTGCTCGAGAAGTAGAAAATGTTGCTGTGCACCTCCTGGCGGAACAGTATCCTGACCGTAATCTTAAAACAAATGTCGAGTTTTATACAGCGCTGCTTCTGCATGGGCTGAGAATATCCACAGATTTGTTCACTCCGACGTTTGCCATCAGTCGGGTCGCAGGTTGGATCGCTCATATTTTAGAGCAGCGGAAGCAGAGCCGCATCATCCGACCTGAGTCTGAGTACATCGGCGCGGAGAATCGACACTGGATCCTGCTAGACCAGCGGTAGCCGCTCACCTACTTCACCTCTGCCTAATATAACCGCAAAGATGGATTATTCCGTTTCCAGGAAAAAAGGATCGAGAAATACTCAAAGTCAGCAGATAAGCAAGCAATCGAAGAAAACCACTGTTAAGATTTCCTATTAGAAACCAGACTCGAACCTCTAAAGACCAGTTTTGCTTGCTTCTGGATCTACATAACGCCCCAAAGGATTCACTTTTTCCCTTTTTTCCCTTGAATCAAATCCTAGCATAGACAAAAACCACTCAACATGATGTGTTGGCGGTTTCTGGCAAACTGCTGCCCCTTCGTGGATTCGAACCACGGTGTAACGGCTGAGTACAAAACCCGGTCGCCTTTCTTGGTTCAGTCCGGATGCCAACAAGAGCTATGTACAGGCAAAACCCGCCTTGCGCTTAGTTTGACCGCGTTTTGCCAAGCGATATATTGTGAACACAATATCCGCGAAGGCTTGTGCGGTGACAGTGGTCGATTTGCTTTGTCTTGGAAAATGCTCCCTGATTGTTTTATTTCCCCCGGACGATCTTCAGCAGTACTTAAGGTGGTTCGCCTTTATACCAAGGGATAACTAGCTCGCCTGTCAGTGACAGTTGGGTTACATTGTGTAACGACTTTCGTGAAAGACATAACGCAGTAACCATCGCCGTGCCTTCATTAGAAATAAAGGATGGGTATTGTAAGTCAGGCAATATTTAGAGCAATCCTCCCCAAGCTCATTTTTTTAGTGCCTGTTATGGGCTGTTTATGGATACGAGCGCTTGCTGACGCTATGAAGGGTAATTGACGTTTTTAAGATTGCTCTGCCTATTACTTACCAGAGAAAAAAGGGCTTGGACTTTCTAGCACAGCTAATTAAAAAATCTTGCCAGTAGGTAGTACTAATCTGCTTGCTCTTTGTGTTGGCACCTACTTTTGGATGCCAAGTTGACAGACAATAGACTCCAATATCGAAACAGAAACCAGTCTTCTCAATCTTTTTCCTGTTCGTTTGACTCAATTGTGAGCCCTAGCTTATAGGCAACCAACTCATCAACACTTGGTGGTCTGTAATCTAACGACTGGTGGCGGAAATAAGTATTATAGAGTGTGGCGTAATGTCCACCCTGTGCAAGCAAACCATTATGATTCCCTTCCTCAATAATCCTCCCTTTTTCCATTACGACGATGCGGTCCGCGGCTTTCACAGTGGAAAGACGATGCGCGATCAGAATGCTCGTCGAATTTTTCAGGATGAGATTCAGTGCCTGCTGGATTTGCCATTCAGTGAATGGATCAATACTGGCTGTGGCTTCATCAAGGATAAAGATGGCTGGCTTCTGCAGCAAGACCCGCATCAACGCCACGAGTTGACGCTGTCCCATCGAGAGACGCCCGCCTCTTTCTCCGACTTCGGTCTCGATCCCGTTTGGAAGCGTTTCCAGCCATTCACCGTTTCCAATTTTGCGCGCCATACTCAACATCTCTTCATCGGTCGCATCCGGTGCGGCATAACGGATGTTATCTGCAACAGTTCCTGAGAATAAAAAGGGAACTTGTGAAACAATCCCCAACTGACGACGATATTGTGCCAAGTCAAACGTGCGAATGTCATGACCATCGATCAGCAAACCTCCCTGTTGAAATTCATAGAAGCGCGCGATCAACTTCGCAATGGATGACTTTCCGGCACCAGTATGACCGACCAGGGCAAGAGTCTCTCCGGGTTGTACGAGTAGGTTGAAGTGAGTCAGAACCGGTTCATTATCCACATAACTGAAGTGGATGTCATCGAAGCGAATCATCCCTTTTAATGGAGGCACATCTTGCTTATCTGTTTGAACGACATTCGGGTCAGCATCAATCAAAGCGAAGGCGCGCTCGGCAGCAGAGAGTCCCGCCTGAATTTGTGCCCAGAATGCGGAGAGGTTGAGCACAGGGAAGAAGAACTGATCGAGGCTCATGATAAATAGATACCATGCACCAACAGAAACGATTCCCTGCGCCGCGCTCAAGCCACCGACATAAATAAGAATGCCAACAAAGATGCCACCCAGTGCATTAAGGGTCGGAAAGACCAGTGAAAGCACAAACCCACGCCGCACATTGACGTGATACGATTGTTGGTTCGATTCATCAAATGATTTGAAAACACTTTCCTCTTGACGGAAATTCTTTGCAATCGAGATACCACTAATCGTTTCCTTGATCGCGGCGTTCACATTTGCCATGGCTTTCATTCCGCGTTTCGTGACGCGCCGTGCCAACGTACGGAAACCTGCTGCAACGGCGAAGATCACAGGTAGGAAAGCCATCAATAATAATGATAATTTCAGGTCGGTCCGGAATAACACAATGCCCAGGATGATTGCCTGAACGATTTGCGAACCAACATCTGTGACGATCACAATCAATTGACCAAAGTCATTTGTATCTGATGTAATACGCGAGACAATACGCCCGGAAGAGAATTGATCGTAAAACGAAAGATCATGCTCTGCCGCAGCGCGGAAAGCGCGTGTCCGCAAGTCGAGCACCACGTCTCCTACCGCGCGCACCACCAGGCTGCGCCGCGCCCAGTTCAAGCCCCACAAACCGATCCCGATCAATAGCATCGCGAATCCAACCAGGCTGATGGCTCTCAGCGATGGCTTTTCTTTCAGCAAATCCACCATGCGCGCGACTAACACGGGTAATGCCGCGCCGATAACCGCTAACACAACGACAAGCAAAAGCACCCACACGAGCCGCGTCGTTTGTGGTTTGAAATATTCAACGATACGGCGCACCAGTTCATGGTCTGTGTACTGGCGGTCATATTTTTCGTCATTTAATCCAGCAAAGAAACCCATAATTCTCTCTCATGTCGTCATTGCGAGGCGGCGCTGGTTTAGCAAGCCGAGTGTTCTTCGAGGCTGTAGCGAAACCAAGCCGCCGCGGCAATCCCATGTTTTCAAACAACAATTTGCTTACAGGTTTGTTGAGATTGCTTCTTCGACCTTCGGCTCTCCTCGCAATGACAAAAACATTATTCTCTAAATATCCTTGAATACGCTTCAGATGTTTTCATCAACTCATCATGTGTGCCAATAGCGGCAATCTTTCCTTTTCGTAACACAATGATCAAGTCTGCCCAGCGGATTTGAGATAAGCGATGGGTGATGATAAACGTTGTGCGCCCGCGTGCTGCGTTTGAGATCGCGCGTTGGATTTTATCTTCCGTCGCCGAATCAATCGCGGACGTGGAGTCATCCAAAATCAAAATGTGTGGATCGGTCAAGAAGGCACGGGCTAATGCAATACGTTGGCGTTGTCCACCAGAGAGTGTGACGCCTCGTTCACCAACGACGGTAGCATATCCCTTATCGAAGGATTGGATAAAATCATCCGCTTGAGCGGAACGTGCGGCCACTTCAACCTCCTCATTGGTCGCTTCTGGTTTTCCAAACGCGATATTGTCACTGACCGATCGTGAGAACAGGAAAATATCCTGCTCGATCATTGAAACCTGTGAACGCAACGCAGCCAGATTCCAATCGCGCACGTCCACGCCATCCACAAAGATCTGTCCTTGTGTGGCATCATAGGTGCGGTTGATAAGCTTTACCAGCGACGTCTTCCCCGCACCGGTTTGACCAACAATGGCAACTGTTTGACCGGGTTTTACTTTGAAGGAAATATTTTGTAAAACATCATCTTGCAAAGGTTGTTTCCCATTCGTTCCGCCCAGCGCGTAGGAAAAGCTTACGTTCCGAAATTCCACCTCGCCTCTCATCACATCCGCATAGCCCTGCGCGTTCTGATCGAGGTTCGTCTCACGGTTGATCAACTCTAAAATGCGACGAGCGCTCGACAAGCCCAACGAAATCTGTGAGTAAGCAAATGTGGATACAAACGTAGGAAAATCCAGCAGGCGCAGCAGACCAAAATATCCTACTACCTCGCCGAGATTAAGCTGTCCGCTGCGAAAAAGCAGAAGCGCCTGGAACAAGCCAAAGGCATAGGCAGAGCCGAGTAGAAGCATTGCCACGTAACGTCCTTCGAGGTCTCCTTGTCTCACAAATGCATTGCGGACGCGTCGGGCATTCATCACAAAACGATCCACCTCTGCATCCTCCTGCGAAGCACCCTTCACCACTTCCACGCCATCCAGTGACTCAGAGAGATGTGTGTTCATTACCCCAAACGTGGCGCGCACTTCATCAGTAATTGGCATAAGTGTTTTTAGATAGCGCGCGAGGGTGAGAAAGTAAACAAAGATATAGATCACTGGAACAATGAGAAGCGTTGGATGATAGCGCCCCGCGACAAAAATTGGCACCAACAAAAAGATGAAGGATCCCACGACGAGATTGATGCCGGGACTGAATTGCAAGACACCACGTATGATCTGTGTAACACCGATGATCAATGCCAGCGGAATCAACACGCTCGTATCAGGCGTAGGCTTGAGCATTGCATTGAACGCATCCCCGGTCAGCACTGGCACCACTGCCGCGAGACCTGCGTTGCCAATCGCACCAATCACCATCATGATAATGATCCACCAGGAACGACGCGCGTGTGACCATACCCATCTCGCCGGGCTGGTTTGGTCAGAAATGTGTGACCGTTGCATCGAGAATTCAGCAGGAACAGTCGTAGCCATAGAGGCCGATTCTACCATCCCATACAAGTCAATTTTGCGGCAGAGTTACAAAGAGCGTAACGTGCCAATTACGATTGTGTTTAGTTAAGTAGTTGGCTCGCGGAGCCTCAAAATCAGCATTCTAAAAGGAGAGTGTGAAATGATGATGCCTAGAACTATAGCTGCTTGGTGTACCGTACTGTTTTTCCTTTTCTATGGTCTCTCGGTCTTTGTGTCAGCAATTCCGGCCGTCCTCATCGGTCTCCTGGCACTCGGAGCAGCGATCTTTACCTTCATCGGTAGATAGATCGCTTTTGTTTTAATAATACGGCCTCTCATACGAGAGGCAGTATTATTTAGATGATTGTATGCTGGAAACTGCGCGCAACGACTATCCGCGGTCTGTGTTTAATGGATGAGAGGCTGATCACCTCAAAACTAATTCATCAAAGGATATTATCACATGGATACGATTGTTGAATGGGCAACGGTTCTATTCTTCCTCTGGTATGGTTTGGCGGCCTTCGTGCCTGCGCTAAATACTGACATGTTCAGGAAGATCGGGGGAGCATTAGCACTCGTGGCTGGCGTCTTCGGATTGCTTGTTCTGCTCGGCATGTAGCAGTTGTTTCATCTCTGACAGCCTCTTGCCCAAGAGGCTGTTTCATTTTATGAAGTGCCACTTCTATTTGACAACAATTAATTTAGCGATCATGCCATCTTCAAGGTGTTCACGAATACTGCAAGCAACATAATATTCACCCGGTTCTGTTGGGGCAATGAACGTTTCTGTGACCGTTTGCCGGGAGCCACGTCAAGCCTCCAATAGATGTTAACTTCATCTTCATGGCCAAAATGCCCGCCTGCATCAAAGCCCTTTTTAAAGATGATGAAATTATGTGGAGCTAAACCGTAATTTGTGGCTGTGAAAGTGACCTCCGCGCCGGCTGGAACAGTAAATTCATCGGGCCTGAATTGAACGTCCAGCAATTCCACATTAATTGTTGCAGTTTTCTTGCTCGCACCGCAAGCAGTCAGGATCAACGAAAGGCAAAGCAAAGCAACAAGAGCGAGTAATTTCTCTTTCACTAACTCTTTGTCCATATGTGCTTTTACAAGAAAACGCAAACGTTGAAGTTTTACACGGTTCATTTTTCCTCCTTGCTTGAATGGTTCTAGTTGCACTGAATAAAATCATTGTACAAAATAGAATCAACGAAGTAAATTTTAGGAAAGTCTTCACAAAAGCTACTGCGTTCTACTCACGGCGGCACCAACTTCACCAATTGCAGAATTGAAGAACTGGGCAACGGCAGCGATCTTTGCCCTAATCGGGAGATAGATCGCTTCTTTTTTATGAATACAGCCTCTCGGATGAGAGGCTGTATCATTTTAAGCTTGCAAACTATTACACTAATCTGAAAACACAAAATGATAAGAGACTTATTATGCGAATGGACTTCGATTCTTTTCAGTTTGCGTAATTTGATAGTGTATCGATGGGGCGGTTACTGTAGAGAAAGCATCGATCGCTGTATACCAACCGCGGTTGAAGATCGATTTCAAGTCATTTTGGTTGCCGTTAATGTAGAAATCAAGAGCGGTGAATCCCAGTAATGGAATATTAATATCAATATATCGCTTTCCTACCATCAGGCCGTTCGTAATCGAACTTCGGGTGGCGTCTTCAGTACTCATTACACCGTCGAGAACTCCCAATGCCTCCTGTAGGAATACTAACGTTGGCTTGCTTCCAGGATTAGGTGTCACGCCATCATATAACATATCAGTCAGACTGTTCTCTACGAGAGCCGGTGAAAAACCTGCCTTAATTAACTTATCAGCCAATAAGGGTTTCAGAGCATCCCATTTATTGACCCGTTTGGGCTCTCCTGATACGGGAAAGCGAGCCTTCTGAACGTTCCAAGTTGAAGGTGCAGGACGGTGTTCGTCTAAGGTAAAGCCAATCTTAACACGTTGGTCACTTACTACGGTAGGATCCCAATAGGTATCCCCAGCCTTCGTGAACAGCCAAATCGGAAAGTTGGAGAAAACACCTCCATCGACTAGTTGCCTTTTAGAACCCTGAGGTTCAAATACAAACGGGATGCTCATAGATTGTCTGACAGCATCCATTACACTCACTTCCGGGTTCTTATATGAACTATAAACTACGACACTGCCTCGATCAATATCAGCGGCTAAAATTGCCAAAGGGATTTTGAGATGCTTGAACCGGACTACCGTGTCCTTGTGACCATCAAATTTTTTTCCAAAGAGTTCGGAGAGCGTTTTATAAAAGACATCGCCCGCGAATAGAGCACCTTTGTGCATCAAGGTTGTCACAAGATAGTATAGCGGTGATGTCTGCATCACCACATTCCACATATCATCCGCCAAACCCTCGCGTAAACTTTTCGTGTCAATCATAGCAAGATCTTTTACCTTTAGATGATGCTCCGGGAGGCCAATCAATGCCAATGACAGGGCATCGCGTACTAGACCTTTTGAGGCGCGTACCGCAGCGCCGACAAGGGGTATATTAACTAAACCGTTCAAACATTGAACCAGAGCCTCCTCCTTAGTGGGAATGGGTATATTGAGTTCCCCAATTTGGTCGATAAATTCACCTTTAAAGAGCCTCCATAAGATAGTCTTGCGGCGCAAATCGCGATCAAAGTCATTGAGAGTAGGAAAGTCGAGAAAACTGCTGAAATCTATAGGAGTTGTGATGCCGCAGTTTGCTAGGCTGGCTGGCGCTTGCGAATGGTTAGGATATGATGAACAAAGCCATTCAATTTCTGAGGCTGTGAAGCCAACCGCGATCATAGCAGCAGTGATTGCTCCTGCAGAAGTTCCTGCTACACGTGAGAACCATATGTGGTGATTCTCTAACAGATTTAAAGCGCCAATATAGGCTGCGCCTAGCGCGCCACCTCCTTCGAAAACTCCATCCACCTTTTCCTGGATGATTTGAAGATGCGGTGGAACGGGGCTCGTTGGCTGAATTTGTATAGGTGTTTGAGGTAAAGTAGGCATTGTTTTCTCCTTATCTATTTGAAGTTAGTCGTATGGAATATAGAGAGGGATCTACATTGGATACATTATTAGTTTGGTGCTATGCACCAAAAACAATATTTCCAATCTGAATCTGGGGCTGGACGTTGGTGAAATTGGGAATGTCAGCCATGATCTCAGCGCCATGTGTGGCTAGTCCATTTTGGAGGTCTTCCATTTTTTCAAAAAGTAGATACCCAATTGCAGCATAGGGAGCAGGCTCGCCAGGTGTAATGCTGGCCAGGCCTTCATCGACTTCCGCTTCAACTGGGAAACCTAAACTTTGAAGTTTGGTTTTGGTCATCGGGACGTGTTTGGACAGGTAGTAGTCCATGTCAAAGTGACTGTCACTAGTTTTCGGAAATAAAACAGTTACGCGGATCATTTTTTTCTCCTTGGTTGAAATTGTTGACATCATTTAGTGCTCAGTATATGGATGCCGCGTGTCGTCAGCGTGTCATAAATCGTGTCAAAATGCCTAATTTGATATTGCTTATCAGAAATTAATGTGTATAATATTTTGTAGGCTGGTTCAAGAGGAGAGGAATGTCAGCGAATCTTGTTCTGCACCTTCTCGGTCATCCGCAATTAATTTTGAAAAGTCTGCCTCTGGTGATCAATCGCCGCGCCGTCATGGCGCTGCTGGCTTACCTAGCAGTCAACAACAATGACCAGATAAGACAAAAGCCTACACGCGAGTTTCTGAGTGCGCTGCTCTGGCCCGACTATAACCAGGTCAAAGCGTTTACAAACCTACGCCATACCCTGTGGGAAATTCAAAAGGCATTGGGGTCAGGCTGGCTGATTGCTGACCGCGAAACGATCAGCCTACGAGCAGATGCAAACCTGTGGGTGGATGTTCATCGTTTTGAATCTTTGCTTCATGAGAGTCAGGTACAAAATGATGTTTCACTTCGCATTCCCTTGTTAACGGAATGTGTCAAACTTTATCGTCACCATTTTCTAACCGGCTTCACCTTGAAAAACGCACCTACTTTCGATGAATGGTCACTGACCAAAGCCGATGAATTACGTCACAAGCTCAACGAAGCATTGACCTTGCTGACAGAAGATTATTGTCTCTTGGGAGATGGCGAGTCTGCTCTTCCGTATGCGCGACGTTTAGTAACATTCGATCCATTGAACGAATCTGCCCATCGCCTTTTGATGCAAGTCTACATGCAAGTGGGACAGCAGAATGCAGCATTGAAACAATATCAGACGTTCGAGCAAACTTTGCGGAAGGAATTAGGACTCGATCCACAGCCAGAGACACGCGCACTTTATAAGCAGATCCGTAAAGGCGAAATAAAGCAGGTTGAGGTGGGAATAAGAAGGGAAACAAAAACTCCACAAAATAATTTGCCGCAGCAGCTTACGTCTTTTATTGGACGGGAACAACAACAAACTGAAATCCTAAGCTTGATGGCCAGGAATCGCCTTGTTACACTCACAGGGTCAGGCGGTGTGGGCAAGACACGTTTATCCCTACAAGTTGCAGCAAAGCTGATCAATCATTATCCGGATGGGGTATGGTTTATCGAGTTGACCCCACTTACGAACCCGGATTTGATTGCACAAACCATTCTGTCCACTCTCCGCTTCGGTGAACAAGCAGGCAAGACGCCTCTTCAGATTCTGGAAGAACAACTCAGCAACAAAAAACTCCTTCTTGTTTTAGATAACTGTGAACACCTGGTTCAAGCCAGCGCTAGAGTGACCTACAGGTTGTTGATGTCTGCTCCCGAGATCAAGATCCTCGCCACCAGTCGGGAAGCCTTGAGCGTCAGCGGAGAACTTGCTTGGCTCGTGCCCTCTTTGTCACTCCCCGATCTGAAAGCTCAACTGACCTTCGAGAAATTGACCCAATATGAGTCAATCCGTTTGTTCATCGAACGCGCTTTATTGGTTCAGCCTCATTTCAAAGTGGATCAAACCAGCGTGCTTGCGATTGCTCAAATCTGTTCTCGCTTGGATGGCATTCCCCTGGCAATCGAGTTAGCCGCAGCGCGTGTGAATGCTTTGGGCGTGAAGCAAATTGCTAAGCGTCTCGACGATAGGTTCCGTTTATTGACGAAAGGGAACCGCACAGCACTTGAACGTCATCAGACGTTGCACGCCGCCATCGATTGGAGTTACAACCTGCTTGATGCCGATGAAAAAATTTTATTTGCCCGACTCTCTGTTTTTATGGGAGGCTGGACCCTCGAGGCCGCGGAACAAGTTTGCGTTAAGGAAAGAAGCGAGTTCGAGGTTCTGGATGTATTGTCAAATCTCATCGATAAATCGCTGGTGATCATGGATGGATCAACGGGTGAAGCTCGTTATCATTTCCTCGAAACTACACGTCAATATGCCCGCGAAAAGTTGCTCGAATCAAGGGAAGATGAGATATTGCACAACCGGCACCTGGCATATTTCCTTGATCTCGCGGAAAAAGGCAACAGTGAAATTAGTGGACCTCATCAGGCTGACGTCATTGACCGCTTGGATGCAGAACTCGATAACTTCCGCGCTGCACTCGATTGGTGTGTGTTCAGTAAATATACAGAGTCTGCTTTACAAATGTTGGGCGCCCTCGGTTGGGCTTGGGATATGCGTGGATACTACAATGAAGTGCGTAGCTGGTTCGATAAGATTCGCGTTTTGGGAGAGTATGCCAATTACCCTGAGGCATATGCTAGACTTCTCAACCACATTGGGCGATTTGCCGCAGATTTCGATCGTCGTCCAGACGCTGAATCGATTTTGGAGGAAAGTCGGGCGATCTGGTTAAAATTGGGAAGCCGAGGCGAACCAGGCCTTGCAGATGTTCTGTGTTTTCTTGGATTGAATGCACATAATCAGGGAAACCTTGACCAGGCCGAGTCTTTTTATAGAGAAAGTCTCGCTGTAGCTCAGAAATGTAATCACCAGCGCACCATCGCTGGGAGTACGTGCTTCTTAGGCATTGTTGAACAGCAACGCGGCCAATTTACTTCCGCCCTGAATTTATACAACAAAAGTCTGAAGTTATCCGAAAGTATGGGGGATTTACTCCTGATCTCTCTAAGCGCCGGGAATTTAGGATCTTTATTTCTTGAGCATGGAAGTTATGAAAAAGCACGCCCATTGTTTCATCAGGAGCTGGAAATAAACGAAAGGCTTCAATTCAGGTTTGGCCTTGCAGCTACGTGGATCAACTTGGGAGAATTACATCGTCGTGAAGGCAATTATGTTCAGGCAGAACAATGCCTCGAAAAAAGTATGGGTGTGTCTCGTGATCTGGGTTTGAAAGACCGTTTAGCTTTCAACTTATATTTATTTGGTTTGCTTGCCCTTCACCGGAATAATTATGTATCTGCTATAAAATCTTTTGGGGAATATTTTGATTTTGATAGAGCGCTCGAAGAAAAAGTAAGCATCTGTAGATTTCTCACCGCCGTATCTGCTGTGGCTGCGGGGACAAATCAACCCGAACGTTGCGCAAAGTTATTCGGTGCAGCGCAAGCGATATACGATACTGCCGATTTTCGAATGGATCAATTTGATCGCGCCGAGTTTGATCGACATATTCAAATTGCACGTGATCAATTGGGTAATACTTTATTTGACGCGCTTTGCGAAGAAGGATGCACGATGACCATGGAACAAGCAATCGATTTTGCTACACAGACAAAAACCGGCTAACCTCTTCGCAGGCACCATCGCGTTTTATTGACGGATATTGAAGGCAGCTTTACATAGTCCGGACGTAGTTAGAAGAAGTCTATTGATATGTCACGTAAGATTGAGTAATTATGAGATCAGGTAATGCAAATTTCAAAGGGAGGCAATCATCTCAGCAAACGCCGCTGCATAGTGCCAATCTCCATGATCCTCAATGCTCCACCAACCTGAAAGGATCGCGTGCGCCAATCCCCATTCACGGATACGTTCGCGCTCGAATCCCAAATGCTCATGTAAGATATCGATCCGCCTTTCTGTTATCAGCCGATAGTCCTTCCTGTCTAATAGATCGCCCCATGGATTGATGAGGAACGGACCTACTTCGTAGCCCGCGGGCCCGATCACTCCCTTTGGGTCGATCACTAACCAGCCGCGCTCTGACGACAAAATATTGAAATGATGGAAGTCTCCATGCATGAGAATGAGTTTATGATTCTCAGCAAAGAAATCCTTTACTGAATGTTCAACTCGCTCAACTAATTTCGCATCAAGTGGACCCGTCCCACCATTGAACATCAGACGCAGTTTTTTCAATCCATCGAACCAATCGGACAATCGAATAAAGCTATCATATGTCACTCTAAGGGAGCGTTCGTCGCGACCGAAGAGTCTCTTATCTGTCTCATTCAGACTCTCACCTGCACTCCCTGGCACCGTACGCCAGGACAGGTGTGCGCCAGGTGCAAGTGTCGCTTCGCTCACATCGTCCCGATGATTTTTCGGGAGAGTGACAGGTTCTATTGGTCTCCAAATCTTTTGCATCAGCTCCACGGCGATATGCGTCGCTTCTTCATCATCTTCCAATACTGCAAGCATTACACCAGGCTTCAAACGTTCCAGCAACATCCAATACTTTTCTTCATCGTAATCAATCAAACGACACGCGCCCTCGCCGTTGAAGAGACGCAACGCTGCCATTTCACTGATCATCTCGCGGTTTGGCACACCCATTTTCAATACAATTTGATCATCACCACGATTCGCAAACGCGACAAAATTATAGGAAAGCGACGGAGCAGGTTGCACATCCTTCAGTCCCCAGCGCGCGGAGGCTTCCTCAATCAACGTAGGCAGGTTGGCAATGAATTGCTTGCCAGTACTGCCAAATACACCTTCTATGTTGGAGATGAATTCTATAGGGAGATTCAATCTTTACTCACCACGCGTAGAGAAACAATTGGCTGTCCCTGCTTGCGGAATTGAAGTACATCAGGGTGTGAGGCAGCGTACTTTGTCATGCCTTCGTTATCCCAGGAGACGCGTCCCTGCGTGTACGAGGCGCGGTACATCCCACCTGAAACGCTTTCACCATATAACAGCACATCAGTTTTTATCTCATTTTCCAATGTGGCAATGTTCTCTTCCGCAGCTTCAAGCACGGGTTTGTATTCTGCATCCAGCGCATCGAGTTCAGATTGGATTTGTTTAAGGATTTCTGTTCGCTTGGTTTCGTAATCTAATCGAGTGAACTCTGCTGCGTTGCGTAAATTGGATAAACGCTCCAGTTTCTCAATAACATATTCATGAGTGGGACGTTCATGCATTTTCCCAAGCTGAGTAACGATAATGTATTTCAGGCTTTTCTTGAGTTCTATTTGCCACGTTTTACTTTGACATCTGTGAATGATTTCCTCGAATAATTGACGAAGATATTCATGGCTAAAGCCATGCTTCTCTGCAATGGCTGAGAGTTGCTGATGCGGCTCGCCATCCAATCCATAACGGCGGCTTAGGATTTGATAATAGGTATCTTTGCCTGAGTCACTCGTAAGTCGCTTATGGATCACTTCCAAAAATTGAGCAACGCTAGCCTCAAGATATCCATCCTGCAACTGCTCGACCTGTGATCGCCCAAACCCGAGCTCAGATAGCAAGGTGCTCAAGTGCGTGTCATTCCCATAAATAACTGCAAGCAACTCGTTCAAACCTGATAATTGCAATTGGACGTCCATACCCTATGCTCCTTCGGTGACATTGATGATTATTAAGCGATTATATAGGAACTATACGGGAAACAACTTATCAAAAACCTCGGGACAATACTTCTGCACCATTTCGGAGGAAAGTCCGTTCTCTTTGCAGATTTCCGCGTATAGATCGGCTGAGGGGCGTTTGGTCCGCTTTTGCGTTTCAAGATCGAGCGCCCAAAGTCCGAAGCGCTGTGTCCAGCCACGTTCCCACTCGAAATTATCTACTAGCGTCCAATGGAAGTATCCCTTGACGGGCCAATTGAAATTGACCGCGCGCCACATCTGATGAATATGCTGAGCAATATATCGTCGGCGGATATGATCATCCGAATCTTCAATACCATTTTCAGTGATGATGATCGGCAGGTTCGGGTAAGTCCGTACAGCCCATTTGATGGTGTTTCCACAGATGAAAACTAACCGTATCCACCGAATAATAGTTAAGTCCCAGATAATCCTGCGTGCCCTTCGCCTCAGGCACCTGAAACTTTCCGATCGGTGTTCTCATGATTCCCGTGCTGATTCCGGATGGAAACACTGTATTGAAACCCTGATGATAAATCCTCCGCATCAGGGCATCCAGTGGAGACCACGAACGTTTCGTCACCATGGGGCGGTGATGATGAGCATACCCCACCCGCGCCTCAGGCTGGATTTGATGAATTGCACGATACGCTACGGCATGGCCGCGCAGCATATTTGCCATCACTTGCATAGCGAGGTTGATACCGCGATGCTTGTTTGGAAAGTCGCCTGTCACATAAGTGAAAATCGCGTACGCATTCGGTTCATTGATCGTGCACCAAAGTGTGCAATATTCTTTTAGCGCGCCCACTGTCTTCCGGACAAATTTTTCAAACAAAGATACGACTTCCTTATGTTCCCATCCATCCATTTCAAATAACCACAATGGATCAGAGAAATGATGTAATGTGACCATCGGTGTTATGCCACGATCGCGTAGCCCACGCAACATGGTGCGATAATGCTCGAGTGCATCCTCATCCCAAGTATCAGGTGTCGGTTGAATACGGCTCCACTCCACAGAAAGGCGATGGGCATTCTGTCTACATTCTGCGGCGCGGTCGAAGTCTTCCTTCCAGCGGCCGCCCCACCAATC
>WNFZ01004863.1_pt1 | contig 16285 bp, 17 predicted proteins | sample 5400081 | NCBI WGS metagenome assembly WNFZ01 (sample SAMN13153365, study PRJNA577476) | soil metagenome | isolation source: 80 cm soil or saprolite under grassland replicate 1 | place: USA:California | collected 2016-06-15 | reverse complement strand
CCAAACTGTTCAATCGGCACATCGACAAAGGAATGCTGTTTGCGATGTGGATCAAGATTCACCACAACCAGAATGATGTTGTCGCGCGCCGGGGTCATCTTGCTGTAAAACAGAATGGCTTCGTTCTCGGCAGGATAGAATCGCAGATTCGTATAGAGCTGAAGCGAACGGTTTTGCTTTCGAATTCTATTTAGTCGCGCGATCCAGTCCTTGATGTTTCCCGGCGCGTTCCAATCGCGTTTCTTGAACTGATATTTTTCCGAATCGAGATACTCCTCGCGATCAGGCAAAGCCTGGTTCTCGCACAGCTCGTATCCGCTGTAGATCCCATAAAGAGGCGAAAGCGTCGCCGCCAGAAGAACGCGGATCATGAATGCCGGGCGCCCGCCTTCCTGAAGAACAAACGGCAGGATATCAGGTGTATTTGGCCAGAGGTTCGGTCGAAAATATTCACTCATTTCGGTCTGAGTGAGTTCAGTAAAATATTCGATGAGCTCACGCTTCGAATTTCGCCACGTGAAATAGGTGTAACTCTGGTTAAAGCCGGCTTTGGCCAGCGCTTTCATCATCTTTGGCCGGGTGAAGGCTTCGGAGAGAAAAATCGTGTCAGGATATTTTTCGCGGACGCCGGTGATCAAATACTCCCAGAAGGCAACAGGTTTGGTATGCGGATTGTCCACGCGAAAGATGCGCACTCCGCGCTTGGCCCAAAAAAGCACGATGCTCCTGATCTCGGCCCAGAGCTCCCGCCAGTTCTCACAGCGAAAATTCAGAGGATAAATGTCTTCGTACTTTTTGGGTGGGTTCTCCGCGTACTTGATCGTGCCATCCGGCCGTCTGTAGAACCATTCGGGGTGCTCTTTGACATAAGGATGATCGGGCGAGCAATTCAGCGCAAAATCGAGGGCGATTTCCATTCCGCGTTTTCGCACCTCTTTTTGAAACCACTCGAAATCGGCGAGCGTCCCGAGCGAAGGCTCGACCGCCTTGTGTCCGCCGACCTCGCTGCCGATCGCCCACGGCACTCCCGGATCGCCCGGCTCGGACGTGGTCGAATTGTTCTGTCCCTTGCGGTTGGTGTGACCAATCGGGTGAATCGGCGGAAGATAAATAACGTCGAACCCCATCGCCTTTGCGTCGTCCAGCCGCGGCAGACAATCGCGAAAAGTCGATCCGCGATCGTCGCGGCCCTCTGCTGAGCGCGGAAAAAATTCATACCATGCTGCGAACAATGCAGCGGATCGATCGACGATAACCCGGGGAGGGGGACCATACTGCGTCGCGTCGGAGCGATCCGGATATGTTGCCATCAACACGTCCAGCTCGGCGGATTGTGCAATCGCGTAAATTTCTGAATTGGCAGCGGTGGAGATTTGTTCTGAAAATTCCAGCAACCGCGCCCGGTCCGCTCGATCGCGCGCCCGCTTCGTGGCAGCTTGCACCAAAGCCGCGCCTTCCAGTGCTTCGCTTCGCAGATCGGAAATCCCGGCCTCGAATTTTTTTGCAAACTCGCGTTGCCAACTGCGAAAACTGTCTGTCCACGCTTCGACGGTGTATTCGTGAATAGCCTCGTCATAAAGCGTGCAAATTCCGCGCCAACGATCGTTGTCGACAAAAGTCATCGGCGTTTCCCTCCATCCGCGTTGTCCCAGAACGCGCCATTTTAGAACGGCGGCCACCACGTCGTGTCCATCCTTAAAAATGTCCGCTTCAACGACGAGAATCGGATAACGTCCACTGTCGAGTAGCGGCTGCAGGTTCTCGATGGCAACAGATGGAAACGTGCGAGCCATGGACGATCAATCAACTGAGATTCACAAGGTGCGAAAGAGCAAATCGACCCCGTTGGACGCCGACACGCCGATGCGCCGACATGGGGGCGTGTTTTCCGGTGCCAGAAGCTGTTCGCAGAGATCCGCGGTTTACAACCGACTGAGTTAAGGCACACGACGGCTCATGAGCCTTGGCCGAAACGCGCGCGTCCCGGTGATGCGAAGTTGTCTACAGCGCGAATTGGAACATGCACTCGTATAGTCCCGAGTTGCGTGTTACCTGCCGGCGCACACGGTTGCCCAGAACGGCTTCGAACATGTCCTGCTCGAATCGGCCGATGATCGGGTAATGCTCCAGCAAATTCATAATGGGCGAATGACACTCGAGGATTTGCGGGCCGTCTTTGTCGGTGATGAATTGGGCCATGTAACCTTCCCCGTCACGGACGTGGGCGAGCCATTTAGCGCGCTCCGCAACGGTGTTCCCCTTCACCTTCGCCTTGAGCGCCGCAGTCTTCTTTTGGAAAATATTGTAAAGGAGCTTCTCCGGCGCGTTTGTTCCATAAATTTCCTCGGCCGCTTTCAACAGGTCGAGAGTGAATTGATGACTATCGGCCTGAAAGAGATCGTGGCTCCGACGCGTCAGGCGATAGACCATCTCAGGCCGGCCCATTTTTTGTGGGCGACGCCATGTGTCCAGATAACCGTCCCGGTGAAGCGTGATGCAATGCTGCTTGATGCCCATGTAGCTCATGTTCATTTTTCCCACGAGCTCATTGACAGACAGTCCGCTGGTGCGCTTGAGCGAATTGATAATCCCGAGCCTTTGAGTGCGGCCAATTTCCGCGATTAGACGTTGGTTCATACAATGAGAATGGTTGAGGAGAGAGGGAAAGGGGGACTTTACACGCCGCGATCTTTAATACGCAAGCTTAAAGTTTACACAAGAATCGACAAGAAAAGAAATTACAAAACCAGGCGGCGTTTTTTTTGCGAAGCGACAACGCCAAGAGCCGGGGAGATATTTCTCCCGGTCAACAAGCTAATATTCTCGACGCAGCCTATCCTGAGCGGAATCGAAGCGCTTGGAAGACCTAGGAATACAAATATTCGTCGTGGTATTGACTCGCTCGGGGGCGAACTGGACGTTCTCGTTTCCAGTTTCCGGGTACTCGAAGATTTTGCCTTCGTAATTGCGGATCACGATTTTTTCGTTGTCGTGATAAAGGACGTAACCAGGGTTGATCGGCACCTTTCCGCCGCCGCCGGGAGCGTCGATCACGTATTGCGGGACGGCGTAACCGGTCGTGTGCCCGCGTAAGCCTTCGATGATCTCGATGCCTTTGGCGACCGACGTGCGCAAATGCGATGATCCATTGATTAAGTCGCATTGATAAATGTAATAGGGGCGCACCCGGCACATGAGGAGCTTGTGCACGAGCGTTTTCATTGTCTCAAGATCGTCGTTCACACCCGCGAGTAACACACTTTGGTTTCCAAGCGGAATGCCAGCGTTCGCGAGACGTTCCAGAGCTTGCTTCACCTCAATCGTCAGCTCACGCGGATGATTTACATGCACACTTATCCAGAGTGGATGATGTTTCGCAAGCATCGCGCATAATTCAGGCGTGATTCGTTGCGGCAGAAAAATCGGAACGCGCGTGCCGATGCGGAGAAACTCGATGTGTTTAATCGTCCGTAATCGGGAGAGCAGTTTGTCGATCCTGTCGTCGCTGAAAATGAGAGCGTCGCCGCCGCTTAGGAGCACGTCGCGTACTTCTGTGTGTTGTTCAAGATAACGGAACGCTTCCTCAAAATTGGTGTGCAATTCCTGTTCGCCGACGCCGCTCACCACACGGCTTCGGGTACAGTAGCGGCAATAACTCGCGCAACGGTCCGTCACCAAGAACAGTACACGATCGGGATAACGGTGGACCAGTCCCGGCACAGGCATGTGCGAATCTTCTCCGCACGGATCTGCCATGTCGTACGGGGACGCCCAAGTTTCTTCGATACGCGGAATCATCTGGCGTCGGATCGGGTCTTCTGGATTATTTCGCGGCACCAAGTTGAAAAAGTGCGGCGTGATCGCCAGCGCGAGTTTGTCGCCCGATAGTAAGACGCCGCTCCGCTCCAAAAAAACTAAGGCCCTTGAATGGCGCGTCAACGGAGGCACTTTTGAGTGCGCAGCGCACAACAGAGTTCCGGGCACAATCCGGCGAAGGAAACGAGAAGCTATTTCCCGCCGAGCACGCTTAGCTCCCAGCGGTAACCGTCCGGATCGTGGAACCAGAGGCCCATGTTTTTCGAACCCGGAGCTTCCGGGCCAATTTCGTCGCCGGGATCTTCTATATCGGCGCCGATGCTCTTTAAATGTGCGAGCGCTCTTCGCAACGTCGCCATGTCCGGCAAATGAAATGACATGTGATCTATCGTTTCAGGCGATGGCTTTCCTTTGAATAGCGCTATCGTGACATTCGCGTTGCCGACAGCGACGCCATTTTCGAACTCAAATTCCTTTCGCAATCCCAGCGCGCGCTCAAACCATTGTGCACTTTTCTTGGGATCGCGAACAGCCAGACCAAAATGACCGACCTCTCCGAGCGTGAACGGAACTTTCATGGAAAATGGCCGATCCTTAACTCGGTCGCCTAATGTGGTTCGGAGCCGTTTCGAGAAATAAGCGGTTCCATGAAGTTGCGATTGAAATCGTCGAGTGCCTCGCGCGGTGTATTTCCTAGTCCGCTGGCGCCCCGTTGGACCTCACGCCCGATAAAGGCCAGCCAGATGTCGTCGGCCATTCCCATTCTGGGGCGCAGCCGTGCGGCTGGGCTGCGCGGATTGCTTGCGAGGTACTCCTCTACGTCCTCTTTTATCACCGTCGGAAGCTCTTCAATCGCAAGTGAAGTCACATCTAAGGAAACGTGTATGAGCTGCAATTTGGACTTGAAGACTCCGAAAACGTGGCGCGCTTATGGGAAATTGAGAGCGATGTGTTGGACGCATCGCAGGGGGTACGGACACTGTGCTTCGCCCCTATCGCCCTCGTCGCGGGATCAGTCTCGTCCCCAGACCATGGCGACTGAAGTCGTGAGGCTGCCGCCCATATTGAACGTGAGGAATTTTTTTGCGTTCTCGATCTGGCGAGCGCCAGCTTGTCCAGTGAGCTGCTGATATGCTTCAAACACCTGCCGAACGCCAGTTGCGCCTACGGGGTGACCGTCGCCGATCAGACCGCCACCCGCGTTCACCGGAATATCGAATGGGGCTTTGGATTTTTCTGGACGCACCTGCGGCAGTGTCGTTGCGCCGCTCTTCACAAGCTCCACGCCTTTGCCGGATTCGGCGAGCCCAAGAATTTCGTAAGCAACGATTTCAGTGATGGAAAAGCAATCGTGCACCTCGGCGCCCTGCAGATCGCGTGGCGTCAGGTTTGCCATTCGAAAAGCTCTCTCGGCTGCTTTTCGCGCCGTCGAAAATGTTGGCGCATCTTTTTTGTCGAGCGGTAAATAATCTGTCGTGTGGCCGTAACCAAGCAGTCGGCCGGTCTTATTTCTGTCGCGACCGATTTTGTCCAGATATCTTCCAGAAACCAAAACAACCGACGCCGCGCCATCAGTGATCTGCGAACAATCGGAAACCTTAAGCGGCGGCGCCACGCTTGGGTTTTTATCGGAAACTTGCGATGCACAATCAAACGTAAGATCGGCGTCGCGCATTTGCGCGAGCGGGTTCAACTTCGCGTGCGCGTAATTTTTCCATGCGACCTGAGCCAGGTCCGCTTCGGTCGCACCATATTTCTCGATATAAATTTGCGCGATGCGTCCGAACAATTTTGGAAACATGAAATCGCCATACTCCGGCTTTTCATTGTGGTAATCGGCAGCCGCGCCGAGTACGTCGGAACCATCGAGCGACGACATCGTCTTCTGCTGTTCCGCGCCAACGACCAGCACGACGTCGTAAAACCCGCCCATGATCCATTGGGCGCCAAGTAGGACCGACAGCGCCCCGGACGCGCACGCCGCTTCCGTGTGCATCGTCGGGATCCCACGGAGTTTTGGATCAATCTCAGGGATAAACGCGCCGAGCTGCAGCTGCTTTGTAAATTGGCCTGCGTTAAAATTGCCAACCGCGCCAGCCTGAACTTCGCCGGGATCGATCTTCGCGTCATCGATCGCCTTTTTGCCGGCCTCGATAATGATGTGCCGGATTGTTTTCCCTTCTTTCTTGAGGTTGCGCTTAAAATCCGTGCGCCCGCCGCCGAGAATGTAAACAGGTTCCATAATGTCCTAATTAACTTAGCCAATCTCACTGTGCTGTCATCCCGAACGCATGTGAGGGACCTCACAAAATCATCTACGACTCGGATCAGCCAGACGATGAGCTACCGTGCCATTGGCGCCGATCTTCGGTCGCAGAGAGCACGCTGCGAGTAGGACAGATCCTTCTCTCCGCTCAGGATGACACTTCAATTCACCCGGCAAAGGCATCGAGCCCCGTAATGTCGCGGCCTACGATCAAGGTATGAATGTCATGCGTCCCTTCGTACGTAGAGACGCTCTCAAGATTCATGACATGCCGGATCACGGGGTAGCGATCGGTGATTCCAGCGGCGCCCAGTATGGCGCGCGCCTTGCGAGCACATTCCAGCGCCATCCACACGTTATTGCGTTTGGCCAGCGAAATTTGCACAGGACGCGCGGAGCCAGCCTCCATCATGCGCGTGAGACGCAATGCCAATAGCTGCGCCTTGGTGATCTCTTGCAGCATCCAGACAAGTTTTTGTTGAACCAATTGGAAACCGGCGATCGGGCGGCCAAATTGTTCGCGCCCTTTGGCGTACGACAGCGCAGTTTCATAGCTATCAACGGCTGCGCCAATCACACCCCATGCGATTCCTACCCGCGCATGCGAGAGACATGATAACGGCGCGCTGAGCCCAGATGCTTTGGGCAGGCGATTCTCCTCCGGTATCCGGCAGTTTTCGAACCAGCATTCCGACGTGCGGGACATGCGCAGACTGAATTTCCCCTCAATGTCGCGCGCGCGAAATCCCGGCGCGTCCTTTTCTACAATGAATCCACCAACACGCCCGTCGTCATCTTTCGCCCAAACAACTTTGACGTCCGCAATCGACGCGTTGCCGATCCAGCATTTGCTTCCGTTTAAGATGTAATTGTCGCCATTGCGTTTGGCGCGGGTTTCCATCCCGCCTGGATCTGACCCGTGCCCATGTTCCGTCAGTGCGAAACAACCCACGCGCTCGCCTGACACCAGCCCCGGCAGCCAGCGTGCATGTTGCTCCGGCGAACCGAAGGAATGGATGGCCTGGATGGCGAGCGCGCCCTGGACCGACGCCAGCGAGCGCAGACCCGAGTCGGCGCGCTCCAGCTCTTGCATGATCAGGCCATACGCCGTGTAAGTGACGCCGGCGCAGCCGTGCTCTTTTAGATACGGAGCATAGAACCCCAACTTACCCATACGCGGCGTGAGATGTTCCGGGAACTTGCCAGCGCGATGGCACGGGACGATCTCGGACAGCACTTCCTCCTGCACAAAACGCCTTGCCCGATCGCGCGCTGCGCGTTCCTCGCCCGAGAGAAGCTCCTCAATGCCGTAGTAATCCAGCGAAGTCATGTCGTGTGAGTCGCAGTGATGCGCGCCAGTTTAGCGAGCGTGCGTAGCGAGCACAACGCTCGCTCTCTTTGGCCAATGCTGCCCAGTATCGGCGGACAAGCCCAGTTATTTTGTGCTCGACAGCCCAGCAGCTTTCCAAGCTTTGAAGCCGCCGGCCATGGAGCGGACGTTTTTGTAGCCCATTTTTTGCAGACTCTCAGCGGCCAGCGCAGAACGGCCGCCTCCGCCACAATGGCAAATGATCGTTGCGTTCATATCGGGAACTTTTTCTTCTACATCGAGCTCAATGGTGCCGCGACTCAGGTGAATCGCGCCGGGAATATGTTGTTCGTCCCATTCGTCTTTCTCGCGGACATCGACAATCATCGCCTCGCTGCTTTGTAATTTCGATGCCGCATCCTGCGGCGAAATCTCAGTGATGTTTTTCTTCGCGTCGGCCACCAGTTTTTCGAAACGATTGTGCTCTGCCATATAGATTTCTAACCACTAATGGACACGAATAAACGCGAATTTTGACCACGGATTACACGAATGACGCGGATCGAAAAGCGGCGCCAAGTCGCTGCACTCCAAAGCTCGCCGCAGCGATCTAAACCATTTGTGTCTATTAGTGTTCATTCGTGGTTAAATTTTGGTTTATTCGTAGCGCAGGGCTTCGATGGGATCGAGGGCGGCGGCTTTGCGCGCCGGATAAAATCCAAAGAACACGCCGACGGCTGCGCTGAACAAAAATGCGATAGCAATTGAGCTGATCGAGATGAGCGTGGGCCAATGCGCGTAGATCGATAAGATGCGGGACGCGCCGATACCGCAGATAATCCCAATCAGGCCGCCAACGGAACTCAGCGTCACAGCTTCAATGAGGAATTGTGTGAGAATGTCGGTGCCATGCGCGCCCACCGCCATGCGCACACCGATTTCGCGCGTTCGTTCAGTCACGCTCACCAGCATGATGTTCATGATTCCGATTCCGCCGACCACGAGCGACACACCTGCGATTGCACCGAGCAATACCGTCATCACTCGCGAGGTGGCCGTGGCAGCTTCGGCGATTTCCTGTTGAGTGCGCACAGTGAAATCGTCATCGCGACCGGGCCGAATGTTATGACGTTGTCGCAGCAACGAAATAATTTGCTGTTGCGCCGCTGCGATCTGACCCGGGTCGCCCATTTGCACGTTGATGTTGCGCAAGGTGGTGCCACCAATCACACGTTTCATCGCGCTGGTGTACGGCATGACGACGATGTCGTCCTGATCCACACCCTGTGGGCTCAAGCCTTTGGGTGTCAGCACACCGATAATCGTGAACGGCACATTTTTAATCCGCAAAATCTGGCCGATGGGACTTTCGTTTCCGTAAATCTGCGTCGCGGTGGTGCGGCCAATAACGCAAACTTTGTTGGCGCTGCGCACGTCCTGCGGCGTAAACGGTGCGCCGTCTGCCAGCGGCCAATGGCGAATATCAAAGTAATCCGCTGACTCCCCGAAAATCCGGGTGAACCAGTTTTGATTTCCGGCGGCCACCTGCGTAGTCGACACAACTTCCTCGCTTACGCCGATTACACCGGGCACTTCACGCCGGATTGCTTCGGCGTCTTCGACCTTCAACGTGCCAGCGCTGCCCCAGCCGGTGCGAATACCACTCGAGGTCGTGCTGCCAGAGAAAATCAAAATCACATTTTCTCCGAGGCTGGCGATCTGCGCTTCCACCTGGGCCTTGGCACCGTTGCCGATCCCAACCATCGCGATGACTGCGCCGACGCCGATGATAATGCCGAGCGCGGTTAGCACCGAGCGCATTTTGTTTCGGCGTAAAGCGCGCAATGCAACGTTAAATGTAGGCGCGATTCTCATGACTTAAGGCTGGAGTGATGGAGTAATAGAGTGTTGGAGTATTGCTTGGCGCGCCCACGGACCTCAAACGCGCAGCGGGCGAGCTTAAGAAAGCCCTCATAAATCAGCAGGGTCTTTTCGACAGAATTAACAAAATGGACAAAATGATTTCCTCTCATTCTGAGGATTCTGTTCATTCTGTCTAAAAAGCGTCCGCCTTTTCCGGGGCGAAGGGTTCCTGGTTTCCTGATTCATTTCTCTTCCGGTTTTCATTACTCCATTACTCCACTAATCCGTTACTCCATCGGTTGTTACTAAAGCAGCATTCAGGCGCCGTGAAACGAGATGATCATCCACAATCACGCCGTCGCGCATCATTACATTGCGTTGCGCATAGGCCGCAATGTCCTGCTCGTGCGTCACCATGATGATTGTGATTCCGCTCTCGTTGAGCTGCTGGAAAATCCCCATGATCTCGACACTGGTTCGGCTGTCGAGGTTACCGGTCGGCTCATCTGCAAGGAGGATTTCAGGCTCATTGATTAACGCCCGCGCAATTGCTACGCGCTGTTGCTGGCCGCCAGAGAGCTGGCTGGGATGATGATCTTCACGGCCTGCGAGTCCAACCGATGCGAGTACGCGATCGGCTCTTTCACGAAGCTGCCCATGTGATAAGCGGTGTGTGCTGTAAACCAACGGCAATTCGGCGTTTTCCCGCGCCGAAGTGCGTGGAAGGAGATTAAAATTCTGAAAAACGAAACCGATTTTGCGATTTCGAATGTCGGCGAGTTGATCGCGATCTAGTCCGGAAACATCCGCGGCATCGAGGAAATAACTACCGCAAGTCGGCCGGTCGAGACAGCCGAGGATATTCATGAGCGTCGATTTTCCCGAACCACTCGCGCCCATGAGAGCGACGAATTCGCCGCGCTTGATGTCGAGCGAGACGCCGCGCACGGCGGGCACTTCCATTTCGCCGGTGTGATAGACCTTGTGCACGTTGAGCAGCCTAACGAGCGCGTGATTTTCCATGTTCCACTTTGATTAACACCTCGCTTTAGCGAGGTGATTGCCGACGGCTACTCGATTACCAACCGCTTTAGCGGTTTTTTCAAGGTCCGCGAAAACCGCTAAAGCGGTTGCAGTTCTACGGCATTGGACATCACCCTGCTGAAGCGGGGTGTTAATGAGACGCTTTCGCGCGTCATGATTGTCTCGCACGCAGGTCCTGAACCTCATGGAAAGCGGCGCGGGCCCCCGGAGAACGGATTGGCTGGTGGAGATCCCGCTGGGGATTTGGAGGACAGCTCGGCAGTTACAACGCGATCGCCTTCTTTTAATCCTTCGATGACTTCGGTTACGACGCCGTCACTTATTCCCGTTTTGATCTGCACTGGTCGCGGTCGGCCAACGGACAAAACGTAAACGGTTCGTTCACTCGTTCGCCGCTCACGTCCAGTACTGCCTCGGGTACCAGCCGGCGCGGGCGATCTCGATCTTATTTCTCCGGGCGTCGCTTCTGCAGGCCGATAACGGAGGGCCGCGTTTTTGATCTGCAACACGTTGTCTTTGTGCGCGACAATAATTGAAACGTTCGCCGTCATTCCGGGCTTCAACTTCAAATCCGGATTACTTACACCGATCACCGTGTCGTAAGTCACCACGTTTTGCACCGTGATTGGTGCGTTTCGCACTTGCACGACTTTGCCGTGGAAAGTGCGCATTGGGAAGGCGTCCACAGTGAAATCGACATCCTGTCCAACCTCCAGAACGCCGACATCGGCCTCGGCTACGTTCGCGTCGATCTGCATTTTGGTCAGATCATTGGCGATTTGGAAAATTACCGGAGCCTGCAAGCTGGCTGCGACCGTCTGACCAACATCGACGTTGCGTGAAATGACGATGCCGTCGATCGGCGATGTGATCGTGCAGTGCTCAAGATCCGCCTTCGCTTTGTCCAGCGCACCCTGTTTAATTTTCGCATTCGCCTCCGCCTGATGCAGGCTTGCCATCGCCTGGTCTAAATCCGCCTGAGAAGAAGTTTTTCTGGCGAAGAGTTCTTTGGTGCGCGTGGCATTCACTCTTGCGAGCTCCAGCGCGGCCTGCGCGCTGGCGAGATCGCCTTCTGCCTGAGTGACTGTCGCCTGAAAAAGTGCTGGATCGATTTGCGCGACCACCTGGCCGGCTTTGACCTGTGAATTAAAATCTGCAAACAACTTTGCGATATTTCCTGAGACCTGGCTGCCCACCTGCACGTTTACGACGGGGTTGAGCGTACCCGTCGCGGTTACTGCCTGTGTAATCGGACCGCGCGTGACAATGGAGATCTGATAATTTTCAGCCACGGCGTTGCGGCACTGGCGCACCACGGAGGCGACAATGAGCAGCGCGACGATGAGGACGACCCACGGCAAAAAACGTTTCATTCAAGTGGCGGTTGACTGCGCCTACAAATAGAGACAGGAACAAGCGATGCGCCGTTACATCGAAATCTATTCCATCATGCTGCGCAACTCGCTCATTCGGGAGATGAGTTTCAAGGCGAACTTCCTCCTGTGGATGATCGTCGAAGTTCTTTGGTTCTGCGGCCAGATCGTCTTTTTTAGCATCATCTTCGGCAATGTGGATCGAATTGGCGACTGGACAAAGTGGGAGGTGGTGCTGCTGGTGGGCACGCACCAGATGATCGCACAACTTTTCCAGGCGTTCTTCTTCGTGAACGTCGCAAACATTCCAGAGCTAGTGCGCACCGGAAGACTGGACTCACTGCTCGTCCTACCGATCGACAGCCAATTTGCCGTGTCCACGAAACAATTCGGTCTGGACAGCATCGTCAACGCGGCGCTCGGAGGCGTGGTAGTCTGCTTCTCCCTTTCGCGCCTGGACCTTATGCCGAATCTCACGTCAATCTCGCTATACCTGATTGCACTCGGATTCGGCATTGCCGTGCATTATTCGATCATGCTCGGTCTGGCGGCCATGAGTTTTTGGATCATCCGCGCGCAGGGACTGGTCTATGGCTATTTTAATTTTCTGAACATTGCGCGTTATCCGGACGCGATTTTCCCGCGACTCTTCCGCATAATTTTTGGCTGGATCATTCCGGTAGTCATTATTGCGAATATTCCCGCCCGACTGCTTATCAAATCACTTGGGCAACCGTTTCCACTGATGCTTCACCTGGTTCTCGCATCGAGTGTTGTGTTTTGGCTTTCGCGTGTCTTCTGGAAATTTGCTCTGCGGCATTACTCCAGCGCAAGCTCGTGAATGCAGGGCGCAAGGTAGCGAAAATGGCTGTAGCGTCCGCTGTCCTCAGCGGATGATCGTTCGAAGCCGCAACCCCGCTGCGTTGAGGGCAGAGCACGTTACAATCAAGATTATAAGCGACACAGCTGAAATTTTGGCCGAATCCGCTTGCGCGCTCGGCGAAATGTTCTTAATTAAGCGTCCATTTTTCCTGCGCTGGGCGATTAGAAGGCGCTTACAACCATGGCAAGACCAACCAAAAAGAAAAGTTCTGCAAAGAAATCGGCTGCGCGTAAGCCGCGACCGGTCCGCAAGGTTCACGCCAAGAGGATTCGGCGTCGCGAGCCTGCGTCGCGGCAGGCGGATTCGAAAAGGAGCGCGCGTGGCACGAAGGCCGCGCGACCTTCGGCGAAAAGCAGACGACAAAGCACGGAATCGCCTGCGATTCTGCTGGGTCTGAATCATCGCGAAAAGAGGTTGGAGCCGTTCATGCGCCAGCAAAAACAAAAGCTCCTCCAGCTTCGCGATGCGATGGTGGATTCGATGGCCGGTGTAGCCCAGGGAACTCTGCGCTCCCGCGCTGAAGGCAGCGAAGCTTCTGCCTTTGGCATGCACCAGGCCGATGCCGGATCCGACGCGTACGACCGCGATTTTGCGTTGAGTTTGCTTTCGCAGGAACAGGACGCGCTTTACGAAATTGATCAGGCGCTCAAGCGCATCGAGCTGGGGACCTACGGAAAGTGCGAAATGTCCGGAAAACCAATCCCGCATGCGCGGCTCGAAGCAATCCCATTCGCCCGTTTCACGGTCGAATGCCAATCGCAGTTGGAAAAGCAGAATAGAGCATCCCGCGTTCGTCAATCGGTCACCTCTTTATTCGGCTTAACTGAAGAGGAAGGCGGCGAGGCCGAGGAGGAGGAAGCTGCGCCGACGGAAGTGAAGGAGTGACACGAATGGCGCAAGAAATTATCACTCTTGAATGCACCGAGGCCAAAGCGTTAGGCAAACCGCCTTCGCGCTACATGACCACCCGAAATAAAAAAAGTCCGCGCACGCCAAACCGGCTCGAGAAAAGGAAATACAATCCATTTTTGCGGCGACACACGTTGCACCGCGAGACCAAGTAATCATTAATGCAGCCAAAAACGCCAAAGCGCCGTTCCGCGTTCCGTCGCGCCAATCGTCCAATGCCGCGGCGCCGGATCGATATTGCCCTCGAAGCAATCGATTACAAGAATCCCGATCTCCTCAAAAAATTCGTTACTGAGAGCGGCAAAATCCTGCCTCGCCGCGTGACCGGCATGCCGGCATACATGCACCGCAAAATCACGCGGGAGATCAAGCGCAGCCGCTCGGTCCTGTTGATGAAATAGATGTAGAGGCGCTTGTGCCAAGCGCCTGTTTTGCCTTGTTGTCGGGTTCGGCGTTTGACACAAACGCCGCTACACCGGCAATTGACGTTAGAGATTTGCTTCGGCGTTCTTGGTTAAGCCTTCCGCGTCTTCTCACCCTGCTCGATTAACTTCCAGAATTCGCGCGTCTCGCCCAATTGCGCGTCTTCAGAAACGGGCAGTTTGCTGCGAAAAAGGAAATCGAGAAACGTGTTCTTGTGCAAAACGCGATAGACCTTGATACCTTCGTCGGTCTTCGCGAAATAAATACGGTAATCTTTCGCGCGATAACGATACAATTTTTTCCCCGCGCGCTCGATCACGCCAAACCGTTGCGAATCGAGTTGATCCAAATCCTCAGGCAAAATTTGGAATTGCGCCAGCAGCTCAAGTTGCAACTTCTTCGGGAGCGCGGAGATCTCGGCGGCGCTCAATTCATTAAAAATAATCTGGAACATTGGCGGTCAAACATAAACCCGCCGCACCCGCGTGCCAATGCGGGTAACAATTTCCCATGGAATGGTGCCGGCTTTTTCAGCGAGTTCTGCGCAGGAGACTTCCTCACTCCCATCGCGCCCCATGAGAACAACGTCGTCACCGGCTCGCACACCCTCGACGTTGCTTACGTCGATCATCATCAAATCCATTGTTACCCGGCCAATAACCGCGCAGCGTTGACCCCTCACCAAGACGGTCGCGTCGCGGTTCGAAAGATGCCATGGATACCCATCGGCGTAACCGGCTGCTAGCGTCGCGATCCGCATTTTTTGCGGAGCGATGAAGGTGCGACCGTAACTGATGGAGCTTCCTTTTGGCATGTCGCGCACCAGAGCGATTCGCGTTTTCCATGTCATCGCTGGCTTGAGCAGCTTTTGAAATTCCGGCAGTGGGGAAACCCCATAGAGAACGATGCCTGCGCGCACAATGTCGAACTCCGAAGCATTGAACGCCAGCGTGCCTGCGCTTTGCAACACGTGCGCTTTGTAAGGTCCTGGAACTTCAGCGCGAATCTGCTGAAGGATGTTTTGAAATCGGACAAGCTGGCCGCGCGTGTATTCCGCATCTTCGCTAGACACTGGCAGATGGGTCGAGATGCTGTGGATTGCGATATTCGGCAACGCTACGATCCGTTTGAAAACCTCGGACGCTTCACTTTCCACCACGCCCATTCGCCCCATGCCAGTGTCGATCTTGAAGTTGATAGCCGCCGACCTGAGTTGACTGAATGCTTGGGCTTCTTCGAGACTGGAGATCGTGGGAATAAATCCGCGCTCCGCGATTGTTGATCTCTCCTCCGGGGTCGCGGGCCCGAGAATGACGACCGGATGCGGGACGACTTCGCGCAGCGCAAGCGCCTCTTGCAGATTTGCGACGCCAAATAGTTGTGCGTCATCTGCCAACGTCTGGGCCACGCCGATCAAACCGTGACCGTAAGCGTTGGCTTTTACCACCGCGAGCATTTCGGCGGAACCGATTCGATCACGCACCACCTTTGCATTGTGCCGTAGTGCATTTCGATCGATTTCAGCCCAGCAACGAAAAGTTTCTTTCATCTTTAATCGCGAACAACATGTCCGCGCAGCGCACTGGCTACAAGGCTATGTTCCTGTTTTCGGAATCGTGACGTGTGGCTCGCGAAGGTAGATAGGCTCGAGGGGGGGCAATTGAAAATCGCGTGTTGAATCCCGGGCCAGGCGCGCGAGTACGCGCGCAGAGGGATACTGGACGACCGCTGTTGTAAATTGGGCCAGCGATTCAGAACAAAAAATGGGCGTGTCGAGTGTGGTGAGTTTTTTCAGAAGTTGCTTTTCAGAAAACAAAACCGGGCCTTCTAGGAGTTTGCGGTCACGGATTCGCGCGAAGAAAAACGAATTCCTGCGGGCATCCCCGATCGCACAATATTCATGCGCGTCGGATTCCATGGCGCAGATGGAAGGAAAACCAATCAGGCGCGCGCCGGAAGAAACTTGCAAGCCGATTGCAGCGGAAATGGCGATGCGCGTCCCTGCGTACGAACCAGGGCCAAGGCCAACAAGGATCGTGTCCGGCGCGCCAAATTTTTTCATTACAGCATCGAGGTTCTCGAAAAATGCAGCCGAATTCTTTCGCTCGTTTGGCCATTCGCGCGCAACCTCAACTTCGCCATCCAGCCACGCCAGGCTACCCCGCGATGTGGAAAGTTCTAGCGCGAGAATTTTCATTGCAGGGTAATCGCCCGCTGATTTTCCGATTTTATCTCAAACAAAATCCACCGCGCTTGTTCGGGAATGAATTTGGGAAAACGGTCGGCCCATTCGATCACGGAAAGGCCGTCACCGAAAAAGTAATCATCGAGGCCAAGTCGTTCGACGGATTGTCTGTCTTCCACACGAAAAAAATCGAAATGGTAAACGGGTAGTCGCC
>WNFZ01002850.1_pt1 | contig 16292 bp, 9 predicted proteins | sample 5400081 | NCBI WGS metagenome assembly WNFZ01 (sample SAMN13153365, study PRJNA577476) | soil metagenome | isolation source: 80 cm soil or saprolite under grassland replicate 1 | place: USA:California | collected 2016-06-15 | reverse complement strand
CATCATTGTTATTCCTCGCCACCGACACCGCCATGATCCGAATCCTGTCATTATTCGGTAGGATCACTGATGTCGAGTCTTTGGGCAGGTCGAGGCGATATTTGAACAGGTAACAGAGGAGATATGGCTCATTTCCTGCCGGCGAGTGCCTGTGCGTGCCGACCCAGGCGATGTCATCGCGCTTGACGAAGGCGGGCCTCAGGTTTTCCATACCTTCAATCTTTCCGTCAGCCGTAAGCTTCAAAACCGACTGGCTCTGGATTACTTCGGGGGCCCAGGAACCGTTGTAGGGAATTGGTGTAATAAAGACTTCTCGGATAAGACGGTCGTCAACCAAGCGGCTGTCCCATTGCCCGATCACTCCATTCCATTCCTGCACCTTCAACTCAGTGGTCCGCGATTTCCCATCTCTGGTTTGGAGCGTAAAAGTACCCGTAGTGTCGCCGCCAAGCGCAGTGGCAAGGATGTACAGGCGATTGTTGTTACCCGCCGGAAGCTTTATCTGCTGCCCCTTGCAGGCAACAACATTTTTCGCGCCGTTTGTGCTCTCACCAAGCTTGAATGTGATCCCCTCCAACTCCAAAGCAGCTGGGAGCAGTTCGCCCGGTATGGTCCTGCCCTTCCCATCAAAGTCACCGTCGCCGCGATCAGAATCGAACGAAACCCCATCTACGTCGAAAGGAAGCGCGACCGGCTTACTCCTCGGAGCGTCGATTCTATTTCTTTGCGGCGCCGCACCAATTTTGAGAGCGAATGAACGCGGTTGATATGCATTCAGGTCAGCGATCAGTTTGCCGCCTTTGATTTCAATAGTGCCCACAGCTTCTTCGGCCGCATTGATCTCTCTAGCTGATAGGATGGGCGCGGTCATGGAAACCCGAATGCCGCGCCTGGGCCTGCCGTAGAGTTCCTGCAAACGCAGCACGATCTCGTTGGAATCCTCGGCTTTTTTGAACGCGCGCACGGCGACCTGGTCCGTACTGACCCGCAGCATCGAGAAAGATTTTCCTAAATTGCCGGCGTGCGCTTTGGTTTGAAAGGCAATTAGCGGTTGATTGAGTCGTGCGGCGCGGATCGGAATCTGCCCTTCGCGCCAATCGTGTTTGTGTCCTGCAATAGCATAGACGAAATGATGATGGCCGATATCATTCGTGCCTTGATGCACAAACGTCTTCCTCGTTGACGTGGCCGGTACGGGCGTCAAGTCGGGAGCTGGTGTGTGTACGAGCGTCAGACGAAGAACGTTGTCCGTCTGTTTGTCCCAGCCATATTTGGAATTGTTCAGGATTGCGGCCCCGAATGCGCCGCTTGCGTCAGTGAGGTCGGCCCACTCGTGTGCCGGTACTTCGTAGAGATTCGGCGTGGCGTTCCCGCGCTCGATAGTGCCCAGGCCAAGATCGAATGTCGCTTTTGAGTTGGACGCGGTCATCGGAAAGGATGCCTTGAGAAGTGTCCCCGGAGTCTTCCAGTCAACGCGCGTATCGAACTCAAGCCGGTCTCCACCTTCCGTCAAGTTGATACGTTGAACGAAAGTAGAACCTTCGGTTGAACGAGTTACTTCCAAGGCGATGCGCACTGCGCCATTCTCAACTACTCTGACTTGAGGTCCAGTCACATAAGCGCGTGGCGGTTTGCTAACGGCTTCCCATTGAATCTCCCATGCCGGCCAATCCAGCGATCGGTCATCGAGCAGTTCTAATCGGGCGGGAGCCTTCAATAATTCAACTCCGACTTCTTTGTCTACAATGCTGGCGACATCACCGTTTACATCCAGCTTGACGCGATAGCGAGCATTCTCCAGGCTTCTTTCTGTGACCGCCAAACTGCCCTTGATCGCGCTGGGCGCAGCGGCCGGGCGTACATCAAAGACCTTGAATCCAACCGATGGGATCTCAGCCAAAACAAGAATCTTCACCGCGTCACCGTCGGCAGAGATCACTTGTGAGGGAACCTCCCTGTTGTTCGTAGGATCGAACACGCGCACTGCGCTGGGCCTCTGCTTCTCGAAATGGACTGTCGCTTCCACTGCATCTCTACGGTCTATAGCAAGCGGGTTGTAGATCACCAAAGGGACGCCTTTCACCAGTGTGTCCAAGCCAGTCGCAATCGCGCCAGTAGCATCTGACGTAATTTGCGAAAACTGATTCAGAGAGATCAGTTCATCATTCCACGAAAATAGGTACGCCTGCGGGATGCAGGTGCCGGTTACGTCGTCATGGAACTGATGCCAAAGAACGCGCGTCCACGCGTTGCGTAATTTGTCGCCTGGGTACGGCGAGCCACCCAACCACTCCGCAGCGACGCTGGCGCGCTCGGCCGCGTCCGCTAGTTGTTCGTTTCTCCGGTTCCAATTTTTCATGGCAGCTTGCGAGGTGTAACAGCCAACGCCATGGGTCTTCATCACTAACTCGCCTTTATAAACTGGTAGAGCGGCGTAGTCCTCGGCACTTAAATCCTGGGCCAATTGATCGGCCGAAGTATTCAGAACACGGGCGTCGGCGTGAGTGTTGGTCAGAGCTCTCTCAACCCATTGGACCGAAGTCGCGTCGGGAGCACCGCCCATGTCACCAACACCGTAATACCTGAATCCTACTTTCTTGCCGTTGCCAAGATGGGTGAGGTCGCCGTTCCACTTCTGGTCGGTTGAGACATCTGATCTCACCTCTTGCACGTAATTTCCACCTCGCAAGGCCGCAACTACGGACGAGCCGTCTACGCCTTCCCAACGCCCTACCGCAAATGGGGCCGGAATAAAACTTCCCCAACGAAGCTTCTGTGTTGAGAAAGATAATAGACCCGAATGTCTGGCAATTGACGGCAACGAATACGGGAACCCGAAGCTATCGGGAAGGTAAACATCGCGACTCACAGTGCCGAACTCTCTTCGGAAAAACCTTTTGCCATAAAGCGCTTGTCGCATTAGCGATTCCGATGAGGGCACGTTGGGATCAATAGCATTGATCCACGACCCGGCGAGTCTCCACCGCCCCCTAGCTACGTAGTCTTGTAGGGTGGGCCACGCTTCCGGATGGTATTCCTTGAAAAACATGTAGTGGATGACGCCCTCGAAATTAAATTTGTAGTTGGGGAACCGCTGGAAGAGTTTAAAGTTGTCAAAGAACGTCCGCGGGACGTACTCGCGAATGGTGTCCTGGACGGTCCAGTTCCACTGCGTGTCTATGTGCGAGTTGGAAATGAGATAGAGGGTAGGCTTATTGTCTAATGTCCACAGCGGCTGAGAGTTCGGTCTATCAAATACAAACGAAGGGCCCACCGCGCGTGTTGTTACCACAGTGTTAAGGCTTGACGCCTCATCGAACGCCCGCGCCGGGCTCGCCATTATTACTATGCCGGCTAGAACAGTGATCATATGTAGTAGGTTGAAGTGCTTCATACCCGTTTTCTCCTCGTTTGGACCATTCAGTTGCAATGCTTCAGTGATGGCTCACCAAAGCCTCACAGCTGCGCGCGACCTTCAGACGACGGCGTTTTTCCACCTTCGACCAGCAGCTACAATCTTACTTCTCTAGAAGGAGAGCCGCAGCCCAAACTGAATCTGCCGCGGGTTGGTGCCTGTGATGATCTTTCCGAAGTTATTATCGTTGACGTTGCCTACTGGTTCGCCGTATCGCGGATGGTTGAGAGCATTGAAGAATTCCGCCCTGAATTGCAGATTCACGCTTTCCTTAATGCGTTGGCTGCGGCTCAGGGAAAGATTGAAGTTCTGTTCTCCCGGTCCACGAAGATTTGGCTGCGTGCGGGAATCATTCCCCAATGTGAACGGCGCCGGATTCATGAAAGCTTTAGTATCAAACCACCTATCTAGTGACTGTTGGCCAGCAGGCAAAACGGGCGAGTACAACCGCACCGCTGTAGCGCCAACTCCTGGCAGGTGAGTTGCCGCGGTGGCGGTAATGATCACCGGTCGACCTTTTAAGAGACTCACGACGCCGCTCGTCTGCCAATTGCCCAGTAGGGAACTCAACAGGCCCTTTCTTAACCACCTCTGGCCCTTTCCGAATGGGAATTGGTAGACGTAGTTTGTCTGGAACACCTGCGACCGGTCCTCGTCTGAAACAGAACGCGAGAGCGAGAGATTGTTAGGGTCAATGAAGCTAGAGCGTCCGCTGAACCGCTCGGTCACATTATCCATCAACTTGCTGGCGGTGTATGCGACTTGAAGGGTCAATCCTGTCGCCATTCTCCGATTGATGCGCAGCGTTGCGCCATGATAGATCGAGTCGCCCGCGGGATCGCGGAAGCGCGTGATGTCGCCGTATTGAGGGAAAGGTCTTAGGAGTTGCGAATACGTGATAGTCCTTTGATTTATCCTGCCTGCACTACCAGTGGTAATCAAAGGGTTTCCATTTGCATCAACGAACGGGTTAGGGACCAGCGAGTCAAGAGTCGTACCCAAAGTTATATTCGACGCGCTGACGGCATTCAGGTTGCGGTTGATCCAGATATGCTCGCCCCGGCTGCCGATATAAGCGACTTCCAAGAGGGTATCCTTCGTCAGCATGCGTTGGATGCTCAGATTCCACTGCTGATTAAACGGCGTCACCCAGATGGGGTACGCTGTCGTCAGGCTGTTACCCACCAGGGTCGAGGGCGGGATGACGAAAGGAACGTTTAATGAATTGGCAAGCGTTGCGCCAGCGTTAGGCGTATTGGATATCGCCAGCGACTGCGACGAAGTCGTCGCTAGAAATCCAGCTCCCAAGTCACTCGATCCCGATCCGATTCCGCCGCTGCCCGGGTAATAGAAGATGCCATAGCCCAGCCGCAAGACAGTGTTCTGCCGAAACTGCCACGCGACCCCCACACGTGGGGCGAAGTTGTTTTTATCCGGGATAGACTGGTAACGTGAATTGCCGTCGCGGCCTACGAAACGTAACAATCCGTTCTTTTTGCTCAATGGCTCGACGATGTTTGGATCGAAATAAGCCAACTGGTTGAAACGATCAGTCCAGGGCGTCTGGTATTCCCACCGAACGCCCAGGGTGAGGGTCAGATTGCGACGCACTTTCCATTCATCATTCACGTAAAAGGAGTAGAACTTTTGCGAGGCTGCCAGCGTCGGATCAGCGGTAATCGATGCTGAGGTTGGAGGGCCTAACAGAAATGTGGCGAAGCCGTAGCCGGCGGTAGTGCTTGAGTTTGACGGAAGCGGCCCCTGCGTGAATGCCCGAGTAAAATTGAAGAGTCCCGATGGCCGTTCCGGGCGGTTGACGTTGAAGGCCGTAAAGGTAAAATCGCCTCCCGATTTGATCGTGTGATTTCCCCTCACCCATGTGACGTGTCCCTGGAATTGCTCAGCGAATTCGGCATCAAAAAAGAACGAGGCGCGGTCAGGCCCCAGCACCGCGGAGCCGGAATTGTTCAGATCGGTAATCTCAAAACGCGGGAAGATTAATGCTTCCTCATGGTCCTTCAGCGACTGCGGAAAACCAAGCTGTGTGAGATCAAAGCCTGCGCTGCGTGGGTGTGTTTGGCTGACATTGCGAGTGATACTGGCGCGAAATTCACCAACCAGGTCAGGTCGGAAGGTGATGGTATCACTCAGCACCGCTGTTCGCGGGTGGCTCTCGATCACGCCTTTCTCGCCGTTCACACCTTCGCCGGGAAATGCGGTGTTGACGCCTGGGGTTGATCGTGGATTATCTTGCCTGCCGCCGGTAAAGAAGAGGTGGTGCCTACCCAGGCTGTGGTCAATCCGGAAAAACAGCTTCCAGGCATCGTCGCTACGTGTCAGATTCTGGACAAAATTCTGCGACTGAGTCGGTCTGTTCGGAAGCGGATAAAACGACAGAACGCGCGCCGCAACCGGGTCGACACGAGCGTGGCAAATTACATTAAGCCGCCCATTGCAGGAGAACTGAGTGCGAGGCGTGGTGGCGCTGGTGCTGGTGGCCGGATCATATATCTTGACCAAGTTACCGCTGGCGTCGAAGGTCTGGGAGAAATCGAAATCCCCACTCCCGTCAGGTCCTCCTCGTTGTAGCAAAGTCGGAACGTTGGCAATGAGATCATCGGGGACGCGTTGCTTCGTCTGCTCGAAGGCGACGAAGAAAAAAGTCCTGTTGCGACCGTTATACCACGGCTGATTACCGCCCTCACCGAAACGCGGCACGATGACTGGCCCACCGAACGTGCCGCCGTATTGGTTTTTGCGAAATGGGCTACGCGCTAAGCCGACGCGATTATTGGACCAACTGTTCGCGTTCAGCTTATCGTTGCGTAGGAACTCATAAAGACTGCCGTGCCATTTATTCGTCCCTGAGCGGGTGGCCGCGAGTATAACGCCGCCGCCTGACCGCCCGAATTCAGCAGACATATTGTTCGTTACAACTTTTACTTCCTGCACGGTTTCTAACGGCGGATTGTAGTTGATATCATTAGTGGTGCTGTTGCGTGACTCGGCCCCGTCGAGCAGTACCTCACTGGTGTTGGAACGCCCACCGTTTATGATTGGACCGGTGCCCGGGTTCCCTGACGACACTCGATCAACCACACCCGGTGCAAGTGTCACTAAGCTGTAAGGATTGCGGTCCAGCAGTGGCAATTCGATAATCTGCTGACTATTCAAGACATTTCCGAGCGAGGCTGTTTGGCGTTCCAGTTCTACCCCACCGGCCTCAACCATAACAGTCTCTGTCACTGCCCCGGCCTTAAGGGGCACGTTAATGGTCGCGGTCAGCCCAAGTGTCAAACTCACGTCCACCTGGGCTGTGCTGAAGCCCTGGCTCTCCACCGTCACCTGGTACTTGCCAGGAGAGAGGTACGGCACCCTGTATTGTCCTTCACCATTGGTTTGCGCCTCTCTGGTCACCTTGGTTTCGATGTTAGTGACGGCCACTCGAGCGTTAGGAATCACCGCGCCCGATTCATCCGTGACAATTCCCGTGATCGTTGCCTGTTCACCTTGTGCAAACGCCGTAGAAACAAACCCGGATGTACAGGCTGCAACCGCCAATAGGAAACACACTGTCAGCAGACGTACGGCGTTTTTCAGCATGATGTTTTCACTCCTTCAGGCGTAGAGGTCGATCGCAGACCGGGCCGAACCTTGCGCAATCTCTAGGCATACCGGCCAAAAAAGACAGAGCTCGTGCGAAGCTTGATCCTTATACTAATTTTGATGACCCTTGTGGAGTAACATGGGGTAAGTTGGGGTTACGCGTTACTGTAAACCGGCGTGCAACGTTAAGGTCAACAGGCGATCGCAGTTGTTTGGCGCCTCGGTAAGAGCGGAACCGATTCGGTCCGGCCTTGAAATTCCAGGCTTCCTTCGTATAATTGCTGCCGACAGCCTACCGTTGAGCGCCAAGGATCACTCAGCATCGATGCTGGTTCGCCGAAGTTTTGAACGATAGAAGTCAAGCTCCGCGCGAAGAACGTAAGACCAGCTCGTCCCCGGGGGGTCGGCGCTGGTGATCACGATCTGGTTAAACGCTCAAAACAGCAGCCGTTCGTTAACCGTAAGGCCTAATGTGAGCTCGCCAGCACAATCGTTAAAGGGCCGGACAAGTCCCAGCAATGAAGGGCTAAGGGAACACCCTGCGGTATTGGAAGTCAGGGGTTCTTTTGAGGACGAACGGCTACTCGCGCTAAAGCACCTCGTACAAAGCGAGACTTTCTCTAATGCTGATTCGATGCGCCATTTCCTGAAGTTCATCGTTGAGAAATCCTTGGCAGGACGAGTTGATGAAATTAAGGAATACACGATTGCAACGGAAGTGCTTGGCCGATCCTACGACTTTGATCCTAAGAGCGACAATATTGTCCGCGTCCAGGCGCACCGGCTGCGCAAGAAGCTGGATGAATACTATAGCCAGGAGGGCGTTGATGATCCGGTCCGCATCTCCATTCCAAGCGGGCACTACTACCCTGAATTCCATACAAACTCGGCTCCCCAGAAAATTCCTTCTATCGAACAGATTCCCCCTGAACCGGATGTGGCTCAGACCTCACCGATCCCCCGGCCCTATACCCCTCCAGTAAGATTCTGGGCGAGATTACCATGGCGACCGCTTGTGCTGACGGTACTAATACTGAATCTGCTTTTAGTCTCCTATCTTCTTCTGCGCTCTTCGTCAAAACAGACCACGACAAAGAACCAAACCGCGCTGGCCGAATCTTTGAATCCACTATGGCAGCCTTTCATCGCAACAGACCAACCGCCACTGATCGTCTACAGTAACGCCTTGTTCTTGATGAGCGAAGAAGGCGATTTGTACCGCTATTATAATGACACCAGTCATTCATTCGCGATGGGAGCCGAAGTACCCAGCGTAGTCGGCTTAGAACGGCGTGGAGCAATCCCGAACGGCGTTGGTCCCCTTTATTATTTCGACTCCTACACCGGCACCGGAGAGGTGATTGCCATGGGTAGGATCGCCGAATTACTGTCGCGCAACGGACAGAACTTTCTGGTGAAGCGTAGCCGGATCGCTTCTTATGACGACGTGAGAAATCGCAACGTGATCTTTCTCGGTACAAGTCTGGAGGATTCTATTCTTGGAAAATTGCCCGTCGAGAGCGACTTGGTTTTTGAAGAGCCGACGGGCCATCAATTCGTCGGAAGACTCCTGATTCGAGACCGCCACCCGGGCACAGGGATGCCGTCAACCTACGAATTCCAAAGAGACGAGAGAACGAAAGCTCTGCAAGCCGAATACGCACTGATTAGCCTGCTTCCCGGTGTGACACCTAACCAGTACATTTTGGTTCTCGCCGGTCTTTCCACACTTGGCACTCAAGCGGCGGCGGAATTTGCAACGTCGGAAAAGAACATGCCGGCATTAGATCAAATGCGGTCGACTGCCTCAGACAACACAGCACGGTCGCCTTATTTTCAGGCGCTACTTCAAATTCAAATTCGTGATGGCATTGCCGTGAAAACCAACTGCTTACTCGTTCGCGAATTGCACCGCAATCGCCCATAACCCACCGGAAAATACAGTTAAATCACTTCTGCTCAAGCTGCTCTCGCTCTATACTCCGCACCTGCGAAGATTAGGCACGGAGTAATCCGGGAATGATTGTTAGAAACAAGCGAACGTCCCACAACACTCTTGTCGGATGGCTGCTAGCCACGCTTCTCTCCTTTTCTAGTTTGCTCGTGGTCGCAGCACAGAGGACGCAGCATGCCTCTCCTTTCTCGTTCGCCATCGTAGCAGACTCTCAGATTGGTATGGTCAGGTTAGAGCGCGACCGAGAAAACTTTGCGAAGGTAGTTAAAGCGATCAATGAATTGAAATCCGGCGTCCGCCCCAGTATGGCTATCATTGCGGGCGACCTGGTCGACCACGCAAACAATCAACGAGAACTCGATAGTTTCATACAGGTAGAGAAGACCTTCGCGATACCTGTCTATTTAATCCCCGGAAATCACGATCTGGCACGAGATGGCAAACATTTCGAGCCATCGCTGCTCGATCTCTATCGCAAGAACATCGGGCCCGATCGGTTTGTCGTCAGGCAGGCTGGCTCTCTTTTCGTCGGTCTTAACAGCCAACTCTGGATAGAAGGTGGGGGTTTGGCCGCGGAGCAGTTCAAATGGCTGGAGCAGCAGCTACGGCACCGGAACCAGTACCGCCATGTCTTCATTATCCAGCATCATCCACTCTACCTGGAGGCGGCGGATGAAGCGGACGAGTATTTTAATACTCCGCTTGGTTGGCGCACCAAATTGTTGCGCCTCTTCGAGAGAGCGAGGGTAACCGCAGTTTTCACGGGCCACCTTCACCGAAATCAATCGAGTACTTATCATGGTATCGCAATGATCACGACACCTTCTTCATGTCGTAACTTCGACGGCAGCGCCTTTGGCTATGCACTAGTCACCGTCACCGATAATGGTTTCAGTTATCACTATCGCGGAGTTCCCGGCACGCTCCCGGACGAGCGCCCAGCGAAGTAGTGAAACATTCGGATCAGTGGAGTGGGCGTTGAAAGGGTTCAGATGCGGATCACGCGGAGAGCATTTAATTCGATCCTGGCTGGTACCGTCCTTTCAGCCACTATTCCAAGGGGCTTCGCCCTCTCGACGCCGCTCAAATGGAATGTCCTGATCATAACCAACGATCAGCATCGAGCCGACTGTCTCGGGTGTATGGGAAATCCAGTTATTCGCACACCTAATGCCGATCGTCTCGCCAAAGAAGGAGTGATCTTCGAGCGGCATTTTGTTCAGGCTCCACAATGCGTGCCCTCTCGCTCGGCTCTGCACACCGGACGCTATCCTCACGTGAACCGAACACCCACTAACATTTATCGTCTTCCCGAAACTGAGGAGACGCTGGCAAACATTCTGCGCCGTAATGGTTATATGGCGGCCACCGTCGGCGAACTTCCTTTTGCCCCCACGAAATTCCTCGGCGGATTAAGGGTTTTTGCGGACGATTCAAACTACAATGCCCTCTTGGAATCCGAAGGTTGGAGGGGCTATCGGCTTTCACCGGCGCGTCGAGCTCTGCTGCGCGAATATGAGCTTCAGAGTCAAAAGCAATTCCAAGCCTCGCCCGCTCCATGGCCAGAGGAACTGGATGAGACGCCTTTTTATGCTGCTAAGGCCATCGAGTTTCTCAGAGAGAACTCTCAGCGTCCATTTTACCTTCACGTCAATTTCCGGCGACCCCACCATCCATTCGATCCTCCTGCCCCCTTCGACCGTATGTATGAGGGCGCGAATTTCCCGCAGTCGCATAGGATGGAGGGCGAGATGAAAAACAAACCTCCCCCGCAGCAAAAGGCCTTGGAAGACTCCGTTGGCTTCGACTTGCGCACGATGACCGAACAAGATTTGAATCGGATCAAGAGCTATTACTACGGCATGATCTCCGAGAATGACAAATATATCGGCTTGATCTTAGATCAATTGCCAAAGCTCGGACTTGAGGATCGAACGCTCGTCATCTTCAATGCCGATCATGGAGAGATGCTCGGTGACCACGGGCTGGTTTTCAAGGGCGGCTATTTCTATGATCAGGTTATGCAGGCGCCCTTAATCATTCGTGCGCCGAGTCGGCTGCCCACCGGGAAGCGAATCAAAACCATCGTTGAAGAGATAGATGTTTTACCGACGATCTTAGATTTGCTGAATATAAAAATCTCCGAACGAATTCAAGGACGTTCATTGGTTCCCATAATCAACGGATTGAGCAAGTCCTCGCGCTCTGCTCATGCTGAGTTTCCCAACGCAAAGATGCTGCGGACTGAGCAGTGGAAGCTGGTCCATTATCTACACGCATCTTACGGCGAGTTGTACAACCTTCAGGATGATCCCTATGAACTGAAGAATCTCTACGATGATCCTACCGCTGCCACTGCTCGTCATGAGATGGAGTCTGCCCTTGCCGACTGGCTGATAGATTCACACGATCCATCACTCAAGCCAGTCCAGGCTGAAAAGGGATAAACCGATACACAGTGAGACAACTTCTAATCTCATTCCTCATTCTGGCTGCCGCACAAAGCCTCGGCAGCTATGTGACGCTCATCCCGCAAGCTCAAGGAAACGATAGACTGCAAATATTTGAGTTCCAGCCTTCCGCACCATACTATGCCACATTCTTTTATCCTTGGTACCCACACTGGTCGAGCGAGGGTCACGCACCGCCACGGAATTGGTTCTCAAATTATCTTCCCGACCCGAAGCCAGGTGTCTTCGATCCCGCTACCGAACTCTACAACTCCAATGATGACGCGATCATCTACTGGCAACTGCGCAAAATGGCCGAAGCTCGAATAGAAGTGTCGATCAGCTCATGGTGGGGCCAGGACCATAAGACCGACAAGACATTCCGGCACATCCTCAACGACGTGATGAACCGCTCAGACAATCCCTACCCCAACCTACGTTGGGCCTTATACTATGAAAAGGAGTCACTCGGTGATCCAGCCGTCACTGAATTGGTTAACGATCTGAACTACATTAAGAAACAGTACGTGAATCAACGCGGCTATTTGAAGGTCGGTGGCAAACCCGTGATCTTTGTTTATTCTGATCCTAAGGATAGTGGGGACATGGTCAGCCGCTGGGCCGATGCTAGATCACAGGCAAAGTTCTACGTGGTGCTGAGAGTTTTTGCCGGCTATCAGAAAGCTAACAATCCGCCGGACAGTTGGCATCAGTACGCACCGGCACTGCGCAAGGAGATGCAGTACCCGTACTCGTTTCTGGTAAGCCCTGGCTTCTGGCGCGATGGCGGCGCTGTGCGTTTGCCTCGCGACCTCGTCGCGTTTCGTGATGCCGTCTCAGCGATGGTCGCCGCACCTGTAACCTGGAAACTTGTTGAGACGTGGAACGAGTGGGGTGAAGGTACATCCGTAGAGCCAGCCGATCAAGTCATTCAAACCAAGAAAGACAACGCCCGACTCGATCCGAAAGGAGCCCTATTCAAGGACCACTATATCAAGGTGCTTCAAGAAGTCTTGCCTCCACTCGAACAAGGGACGGGCGCTGCGGGATCGCGGCAACCAACGACACGAGATTAGGCTTCCGGGGACGACACTTGACTGTGTCAGAAGCAACAGGTTCTGTTCACGATGGTTTGCATTCAAAGCAGTAACGCCATAACGCAGAACTGCGCGACAGCTTCGGTATCAGGTTCTGCCGCGCCGCCTCATAAGCCCGCCGCTACTTCATGAAGCCCCGGACGAGCTGCGCAATCTGATCCGCTGCCGTATCGAGCGCGAAATGACCCGCATCGAGGACGTGGAGTTCGGCCTTCGGCACGTCGCGGCGATAGGCCTCCGGTTCCGAAAGCTCGAAAGACAGGTCGTATTTGCCCCAGAGGACGAGAAGGCGAGGTTGCTTCTCGCGCATCCAAGCCTGCCACTTGGGGTAGGCGTCGACGTTCGTGCGGTAGTCGTAGAACAGGTTGCTTTGAATGTCGGCCTGGCCGGGCTGGTTGAGAAAGGCAAATTCATCGGTCCAGAGATCCGGGTCATAGCGTTCCACGTCTGTGTCGCTCCCGACATGGCGCGTCCGTGTCGTCGGCAGCGACAGGAGATTTGTGCGAAGCGTGCTTTCGTTGGCAGCTCGATTGGCCCAAAAGGCCCGCCGCGGCTTCCAATTCGCCCCCAGGCCTTCGTTGTGCGCCACAGCGTCCTGAACGATGAGTGCCTCGATCCGGTCCGGATGGATCAAGGCCATGCGAAAACCCACTGGGCCGCCATAATCCTGCATGTAAAGCGTGTAGCGCGAGAGCCCGAGCGCTTCGGTGAAGTGATTCATGATCTCGGCATAGTGATCGAACGTATACTCGAATTTTTTCGGGTCCGGCCAGTCGCTGTGTCCGAATCCCGGGTAATCGGGCGCGACAAGGTGATAGCGATCGGAAAGCCGGGCGAAGAGAGGTTCGAACATCCGCGATGACGAGGGAAGTCCGTGCAGCAGGAGCAGCGTCGGCGCGTTTTTCGGGCCGGCCTCTCTGTAAAAGATGGAGAGCCCATCAATCTGTACCGTGCGATAAAAAGTTGGGTGTTCCATGGGACGTTCCTTTCCTTGGGCTTGGGCCAGCAATTGAAATGAACCGAGCATCACTGAAACAACCAACTCCACGCAGGAGACCGGCAGGCATCGAGTCCAACTGGGCGAGCTGAAAAGGCGCACTGTTTACCTCCTTAGGAATCCTTCACGTGAGCCGGATAACGACCTAGTTGGTTTCCATCTCAGCCGGTTGCTCGATAGCGTAAGCGCGCGCGCGCGATCGGAATCGGCCGGAATCTGGGTACTGGTTCAGGTTCAGTTTCCAATTCTCTCTCATTCTCACCGTGGCTTTAGCCCGGTGACCCTGCGCTCCAAAAATTATTGAACCGTTTCAACGGTTTCGGTGCTTTGAGAGAAATAAAACCGTTGAAACGGTTCGGGAACTCTTTTCTCTCACTGACCACCGGGCTAAAGCCACGGTGAGAATGAGAAAGAATTGAAACTGAACCAGCACTGGAATATGCATTTTGTAGAACTCACGAACATTCGTGATTCTACTAGCGTGCTATTGAGCGGACTGCGTGTTGGGCCAACCTCACATCGTCAGAACGACGCGGAACTGTGCGTTGCCGCTCATCATTCGCGCGTAAGCCTCGGCGGCTTTTTCGAGCGGATATGTTTCAATCATGGGACGCACGCCGGTTAGTTCGGCGAAGCGCAGTGTATCCTCGGAATCGGTGGGTGTTCCGCTGGACCAACCTTGAATAGTTCGACTTCCAGTAATGAGCTGTACCGGTGTGACCTCAATCGGATCAAATGTCGCACCTACCACCATGAGCTTGCCGTTCGGCCCCAGGCCGTCGATCAGATCGGACATCGCTTTCGAGCTTGGGGCAGTCGCTAGAATTACCTGAGCGCCGCCCATTTCTTGCAATGCCTCTGCTGCGTTCGTCGATTTGCTATCGATGTACACGCTCGCTCCGAGTTTCTTTGCGAGCGCCGCGTTTTCGGACCCGCGCCCGATAGCCGCGACCTTGTAACCAAACTTGTTCGCGAATTGAATTCCGAGGTGCCCCAGACCACCGATACCCTGCACCGCGACAAGGTCGCCGGGGAGCGCACCGCTGTGCCGCAGCGCGTTGAAGGTGGTAATTCCGGCACATAGCAGCGGTGCTGCTTCGGCGTCACTTAGACTTTCCGGTATCGCCACCAGTGCCTCCACGGGAGCCACCATGTATTGCTGGTATCCGCCGTCGTAGCTGATGCCCGAAATTTTCAGATTCCGGCAATTGCGAAAATCTCCGCGCCGGCACGCGAGACACGTGCCGTCCTGGCCACCGTGCCAGCCTACGCCGACGCGCTGCCCCTTCTTCCACTCGAAAACACCGGCACCCAGTTCATCGATGATGCCCGCCACTTCGTGTCCTGGAACGCGGGGATACTGAATTCCGGGCCAAGCGCCTTCTTTCGTGAGTACGTCACTGTGGCAAACACCGCAGGCCTGAACCTTGATGCGCACCTGTCCTACACCCGGCATAGGAATCTCGCGCTCGACGATCTGGAAATCTGCTCCCGCCTTAGGAATCTGCGCCACCTTCATTGGTGCAATTGCGACTTTTGTAGTTGACATGATGCCTCCTTATGAATTTTTACTTTCACTAATGTTTTACCTCTGCCGAAAAGCGTTCTCAAACACGCTGGGCGTTGCGCTGCGTGTGTCCCAGTATCAGGAGCCTCTCTTACCCCGCCACCTCGAAAATGATTTCCAGCTCGACCGGGGTGCCGAGCGGAAGGCTTGCGACGCCATACACCAAACGGCAAGGGCTCTTCTCTTTTCCGAAGACGTCTTGCAGCAACTCCGAAGCGGCGTCAGCGACTTTCGGCTGCTCGCGGACATCTCCCGAAGTGGCCACGGACACGCCGAGCCGGACGATCCGCATCACTTTGTCGAGCGATCCCAAATGCTGCCGCGTGACAGCGAGGACATTGAGTGCTGCGAGGTGAGCCGCCTTGCGCCCCGCTTCCACATCGAGCTCCGCTCCGACGCGTCCAATGAATTTTGCCCCGCGGCCTTCCGTGGGAAGCATCCCGCTCAGAAAAAGCAGATTGCCCGTCTGCACCGCTTCCACATAGGCGCCGAACGGCTCAGGCAGCGCCGGGAGCTTGATGCCAAGTTCATTCAACCGCTGCTCAGCGCCAGCCGGCCGAGAGCCTTCGCGGGTTACCATTTGCTCTTTCGAATTTGTATTCATTTATCTCTCTCCCATTGGATCTAAATGGGTGCTGCCGCATGTGGCGGTGGAAGACGGCGCGCATTTTGTGCGCGCCGCCCCCCTCGCTCAAACTAGCGCAGTGATCTGAACGCCGCGCGGAGTTCGGCCGCGAAGAGTTCCGGCTGTTCCCACGACGCGAAGTGACCCCCATTTGAAATCTCACATTGCTATTTCTGTCGAAGGCGGAACTCTCCTTTTCAAGTTTCTTCCCTGCCCGCATGTTCGCAAACAGCTCATACCCCCAAACGGTCAGTCCCACGACCTCGATAAAGCCGGAGAAGCCCATCACCGAATATGCCGAGGGGGAAAAAAGTCGGTAGCAATCTAACAGAATTCAAGGCTGCTATCGATCTGCGACAGATTAAGGGTCCCCTTGACAGTGCGACCGCGTTTGTCGGCGCTTCAAGGGATGGTTTCAACATAACCGCTGAGCGAGTGGTAATCTGCGTTATTCTCAATTGACCATAGAACCGTTAAGAGCAAGAAAACTTATAGAGAACGGAGACGGCCGAGATTGAAAGAAGTACTCATGTCCTGGAGCGGCGGCAAGGATAGTTGCCTTGCGCTCTACGAAATTCAGA
>WNFZ01006650.1_pt1 | contig 16295 bp, 17 predicted proteins | sample 5400081 | NCBI WGS metagenome assembly WNFZ01 (sample SAMN13153365, study PRJNA577476) | soil metagenome | isolation source: 80 cm soil or saprolite under grassland replicate 1 | place: USA:California | collected 2016-06-15 | reverse complement strand
TGATCGCCAAGATCGAGGAATACGTGAAGGGAGGCGGGTCCAAGTTCATCCTGCGCCCGCTCTGCCCGTCCGACCGCATGCTCGAGCAGCTCGCGATCGTCGCCGACCGGGTGGTACCCGAGTACCATGGCCGCTGAATAGCGCTCCGAATCACGGGGCGCTATTTCGTCACTTCTCGGTGAGAATCTCGGCGAGCGTGCGCGGGTCGACGTTACCGCCGGAGAGGACGAGTCCGACGCGGGCGCCCTTGGGCAGGGGGAGCTTGCCCGCGAGCAGCGCGGCGGCGGGGACGGCGCCCGTGGGCTCCACCAGGAGCTTGCCGCGCAGCAGCAGGAAGCGGACCGCCTCCTTGATCTCCTCGTCCGATACGAGCAGCACGTCGGTGAGATTCCGGCGCAAGATCGGGAACGTGAGGGCGCCGGGCGCCAGATTGCGGATCCCGTCGGCGATGGTGGGCGGCGGTGGGATGCTGACGCGCTCGCCCTTCCGGAAGGAGAGCCACGTGTCGTTGGCGCTGTCCGCCTCGACGCCGTAGACCTTCATCTCGGGCCGCAGCGCCCTCGCCACCGTGCTGCAGCCGGCCATGAGCCCACCGCCTCCCACGGGCGTCAGCAGCGCGTCCAGTCCGGGCGCGTCGGCCAGCAACTCGAGCGCCGCCGTCCCCTGCCCCGCCATGATGGCGTAGTCGTCATAGGGCGGCACCAGCACTCGCCCGGTCTTCTCCACCAGGGCGCGCGCCCTCGCCTCGCGGTCCTCGGTCTGGCGGTCGTAGAACACGACCTCGGCGCCATAGCCGCGGGTCGCCGCCAGCTTGAGCGCCGGGGCGTCGGTGGGCATGAGGATCATCGCGCTGGTGCCGGTCATGCGCGCCGCCAGCGCCACCCCCTGGGCATGGTTGCCCGAGGAGAACGCGACGACACCACGGGCGCGCTCGCCGGGCGACAGGCTCAGCAGCTTGTTGAGGGCGCCGCGGATCTTGAAGGCGCCCGCCCGCTGGAGATTCTCGCACTTGAGGAATACGGCACATCCGGTCGTCTCGTCGAGGGACCGGCTGGTGATCACCGGCGTGCGGTGAATGCGACCCTCCAGGCGGCGGGCCGCGCTCTCGACCTGCTCGAGGGTCAGCACGGGGACCCGGACCTCACGCCCCCCGCATCTCCTCCTCGCTCAGGATGCGGAACCCCACCTTGAGCTTGACCTGGAACTGGCTCACCTGACCGTCCTTGACCAGCCCCCGCACCTCGGTCACCTCGAACCAGTCCAGGCCCTTGAGGCTCTGCGACGCGCGCGTGATGGCGTTGCGGACGGCCTGCTGGATCGAGTCCTCCGATACTCCGACCAGCTCGATCATCTTGTAGGTCTTGTCGGGCATCGCATCCTCCTCTCCGCACGCCTGGGAGCGGCGGCGCCACGGGCCCCATTATAGTTCACGCCGGCGTCCGCGAGAGACGACCGGCGTGGACGCGTCGTGTTCTCGGTTTGCCCGTCGGACGCGCGCGAGATCGGGCGGGTGGCGGCGGGGCGGCCTCCACCCGTCTCACGCGTGATTCACAGCGCAAACTGAGACACGACCCGTGGACGCGAGCTTGTCGCCCGCCGACGGGGCTCGTATACTTCGCTCATGCGACAGGGGTGGCTGCTCCTCGGTCTGCTCGCTCCGCTCCTGCTCGGCGGCTGCTCCGTCCTCTCCATCGACCTCCAACCCCGGATCCGCCCTCTCGAGGAGGACACCGTCGAAGGCAAGGGCACGGCGAAGATCCTGCTGCTCGATCTCTCCGGCGTCTTCTCCGATGAGCCGCCGAGCCTCTCCATCACCACGGCGCCGCCGCGGGTGCCGCTGCTCGCCCGCGTGCAGGAGGAACTGCGCAAAGCCGAGAAGGACGACCGCATCAAGGCGCTGATCGTCCGGATCAACAGCCCGGGCGGCACCATCACCGCCTCCGACACCCTCTATCGCGAGATCCACGAGTTCAAGCGGCGGAAGAAGATCCCCGCGATCGCCGCCATCATGGACGTCGGCGCCTCCGGCGGTTACTACGCCGCGCTGGCCGCCGACACCATCGTCGCCCACCCGACGGCGGTGACGGGCAGTATCGGCGTGGTGATGCTCACGGTCAACGCCCAGGGGTTGATGGAGAAGATCGGTGTCGCGCCGCTGGCCATCAAGTCGGGAGCCATGAAGGATGCCGGCTCGCCCTTCCGCGCCCTCAACCCCGAGGAGCGCGCCGTCTTCCAGGGCGTGATCAACGACATGTACGGCCGGTTCGTGACGCTCATCGTCCAGTCGAGGAAGATCCAGGAGGACCGCGTGCGCGCCTTCGCGGATGGGCGCGTCTACACGGCCGAGCAGGCGCTCGGCCTGGGGCTCGTGGATCGGGTCGCCTACCTGGACGAGGTCGTGGAGATGGCGAAGAAGGCGGCCGGCGTGGACGAGGCGCGCGTGGTCATGTACCACCGCCCCAAGGAGTACCGCGCCAGCATCTACTCCGGCACGTCCGTCGCGCCGGCGAGCGCCGAGACCGCCCTCGCCCACCTCGCCGGCATGCTCGGCGGCGCGGGCCCCCGCTTCATGTACCTCTGGTGGCCGTAGGGCGGGAGCCCCGTTCGGGGGCAGGGGACGCGCGACGTCTCACTGCCCGGGCGGCTTGCCGCCGTAGCCTCCGGCGAGGTCCTGCTCCTCGTTCCACTTGACCCAGTCGGCGTCGAGGTTGTCCCGGCTGAGCTTGCGCGTCTCGCCGGGCTTTCCCGCACCCGGCACGAGCAGTTCCTGCCCGTCGCCGAGGACACGGTGCCACTGGCGCTCGGCGCCGGGACCCGTGCACTCGGCGGCGCCGTGGTAGACGCGCACCAGCACCGAGCCGTCTCGACCGAGGGTGATTCCCACGCCGCTGCCCCGCACCGTCACCGCCGCCACCGGGGTCTGGACCTCGAGCTGTTCACGCGGCGGGCTCCCCGGCGTGACCGCCACCCACACCGACCCGGCCTCCAGTCTCACCCGGGTGGGCTGATCGATGGCGCCCGCCTCCGGCAGAGCGATCCGGGAGAGCGTTGCCAGTCTCAGCTCCTGTCCGCTCGCCGTCGTCAGCGTGAGCCGACCCTGAAGGGTGCGCGCGGCCGCGCCCGGCTCCAGTTCCGCGCGCAGCCGCGCCGCGCTCCACCCCGAGGCGCTCCCCTTGGACACCTCCGCCCGGCCGGACACCGTCACGACGCGAAGCGGCCACTCGCTGGGCTCGGCCGGCGACCACCGCCCGGTGGTGAGCGCGGCGACAGCGAGGGCGGCGACCGGCACGATCCCACGCATGCTCATGCCTCTCTCGACTCCCGCGCGAACCCCGGACAGCGTAGCACGGGCAGAGTCGGATACCGCGCGAACGCGCGATCGCGGCTCGAGAGCCGGCAGAGCCAGAAGACCGAGGCTCGCGCCGAGACCACGCGCTGTCCGTGAGCGCACTCGGCGCAGAGCCCCGCCGTCAGGCGCTCGCGGTCGGCGTCGTCCCCCGGCTCGATCTCAATCCTCGCCCGACAGCAGGCTCAGGAACTGCCTCAGGATGCGGGCGGTGGCGCCCCAGATCACGTCCTCCTCCGAGACCCGGTAGAAGTACACGAGGTGCTGCTCCCCGTTTCGCTCCCACGTCTCGGTATGGAAAATCGCGGGATCGCGCAGGACGCGCAGGGGCACCTCGAGGACGCGCTCGATCTCGCGACCGTCGGGCACGAAGTCGACGTGGTCGGTGACGATCCCGACGACGGGAGTGATGAGGAAGGGCGTCGCCCGCGTCTCCGCGTCGTCGAGCAGCCCGAGCACCTCCACCGCCGAAGCGGGGAGCCGGATCTCCTCCCACGCTTCACGCAGCGCCGTTTCCACCCGGGACGCATCGCCCTCCTCGACGACACCGCCGGGGAAGGAGAACTGCCCCTGGTGGTGCGGCACCGAGGCGGTCTTCTTCGTGAACAGCAGGTGAGGTTCACGGTGATCGGTGATGGGCAGCAGCACCGCCGCCGCCACCAGGTCACGCCGGTCGAGGGCCCGACGCGGATGGAGCGCGAGCGCAACGTCCAGCCGCGCGCGAAGCTCCGCCAGCTCCAACGCTAAACGCGGCGGGGGGCTCCGCCCCCTGCCCGAGATCCGAGCGCGGCCCTGATTTCCAACCTTATCGTGACCGCTTCCTCTTCCTTTTCTGGACCTTACGCTCCGCTACCTTCATCTTCACTTTGGGTCGGGAGCGCGACATCGCGGCCGGCTTCGCCCTGGACCGCGCCTTGGCGGCCATGTGCTGCTCGTTCCGGGCGCCAACCCCTCCGCGGACCGCCGGCCCCGACGAGATCTCCTTGATCCACGCCCCGACCTCCTCCGCGAGCTCGGGATAGCAGTGCTCGCGGTAGGTCGCGAGGGCCCGGAGCGCCGCGGGATCCTTCCACGGCTTGAGGACGAACGGAGTCTCGGGGTCCTTCATGTCGAAGGGCCCGTCGGTGGCCATGGTCATGACGAGGTAGCGCCGGGTCAGCTCGGGCATGTCGGCCTCCTGAGTTCGCCGTGGAAACGGCCGGACCGCGCGGCAGCCCCGACTTTCCCGACCACGCTCAGCAAGGCCTGGCTATGTTGCTGACCAGCGCATGTCGACCGTCGTCGCGAGGGGTTACCGTCCCCCGGCACAACGCCCCCAAGCCTACTCCCGCGGTGTGCCGAGCCGCAAGCGGTGATCTGATATGGTACTGGGGATGCGGGGCATGCTCCTCCGGTCGCAGGCGCCGATCGCGACCGCGCCGCTTGTCAGCGGCGAGCTCGCGCTTCCGGAACCGGGACCGGGTGAGCTGCGCGTCCGGGTCCGCGCCTGCGCGACCTGCCGCACCGACCTCCACGTCATCGAGGGCGACCTCCCGCCCCGCCGGCTGCCGCTCGTGCCCGGTCATCAGGTCGTGGGCACGGTCGAGGCGCCGGGGCGGGGCGCCACGCGCTTTCCGCCCGGCGATCGTGTCGGCATCGCCTGGCTGCGCTCCACCTGCGGTGCCTGCCGCTATTGCCTGGCCGGCCGCGAGAACCTCTGCGAGTCCTCCACCTACACCGGCTGGACCCACGACGGCGGCTACGCCGAGTACTGCTGCGTACCCGAGGCCTTCGCCTACGCCATCCCGCCCGGCTTCGACGACGCCGAGGCCACCCCGCTCCTCTGCGCCGGGATCATCGGCTACCGCGCGCTCCTGCGCAGCCAGGTGGACCGGGGCGGCCGGCTCGCGCTCTACGGCTTCGGCTCGTCGGCGCACATCACGCTCCAGGTGGCGCGGCACTGGGGGTGTATGGTCTACGTGGTGACGCGGGACCAGGCCCACCAGCGGCTCGCCCTCGAGCTGGGCGCCGAGTGGGCCGGCGGCGCCGGCGCGCGGCTCCCCGTCAAGGTCGACGCCGCCATCGTCTTCGCCCCGGCGGGCGAGCTGGTCCCGGTGGCCTTGCGGGATGTCGACAAGGGCGGCACCGTGGCGCTCGCCGGTATCTACATGAGCGATGTCCCCGCGATGGCCTATGAGCCCCACCTCTTCTGGGAGAAGACGCTCCAGAGCGTCACCGCCAACACGCGCGAGGATGGTGAGGCGCTGCTCAGGGAGGCGGCCGAGATCCCGATTCGCCCGCGGACCCGACGCTATTCGCTCGCCGACGCGAACCGAGCGCTTCAGGACATGGCCGCCGACCGTGTCGAGGGGACGGCGGTCCTGATGGCCGACTGAGACCCAACGTGGACGCTCGAGCGCGCATCCTGCTCAAGCGCCGACCCCACTTGCCTCCCTCGCGGCCGATCCGCCGGAGCGCCCGGCCCCCGGGCGCTCCGCCGGAGATCGCGCGAGTTCACTGCGCCGAGGGGAAGCGCGGCGGACGCTTCTCCCGGATGGCGCGGGCGCCCTCGCGCACGTCCGGTCCCATGAAGCTCAGCATCTCGAGCGCCAGGCTCTGGTCGAAGATGGGCCCCGCCTGGCGGAGCCAGTTGTTGAGCGCCCGCTTGGTCCAGCGGACGGCGTTCTTGCTCCCTGCCGCGAGCTTGTCCGCCACCTCCCCGGCCTTGACGAGAACCTGCTCGGGCGGCACGCAGAGGCTCACGAGCCCGATGCGCTCCGCCTCCTTGCCGTCGAGGAACTCGGACGTCAACAGGTAGTAGCGGGCCTTGGCCATGCCGCACAGGAGCGGCCAGATGAGGGCCGCGTGATCCCCGGCCACCACCCCGAGCCTCGTGTGGCCGTCGGTGAGGCGCGCCGTCTCCGAGATGACGCTCACGTCGGCCAGCAGCGCCACCACGAGGCCGGCGCCGACGGCGACGCCGTTGATCGCGGAGACCACGGGCCGGTCGAGGTTGATCAGGTTGTAGACGAGGTCGGAGGCCTCGCGCATCGTCCGCGCCGCGGCCTCCGGGTCGCCGGCCATCTCCTCGACCAGCTCCAGATCGCCGCCGGCCGAGAAAGCCTTCCCGGCGCCCGTGATCAGAACCACCCGCGCCTCGGGATCCGCGTCGACGGTCAGCCACACCTGGGTCAGCTCCCAGTGCAGGCGCGCGTTGGTGGCGTTCATCGCCTCGGGGCGATTGATCGTGACGAGCACGACGCCGTTCGCCTTCTTCTCGAAGAGGAGATGCCGGTAGTCGGCGTAGTTCACGGTCAGAGCTTCACCGGGGTGAACGCCGGCGTGTAGTGCTCCTCGAGCGGGAGGCGCTTCTTGAGCACGCCCAGATCGAGCAGGGTGTCCTGCATGAAGCGGAGGGCGTCCAGATCGAAGCGGCCATCCATCGACAACAGCGGGCGCACGAGCTCGTACGCGCGCCGGGTCGCCGCCTCCGGCCAGCCGATCCCCTTGGATGCGATGCGGATGCTCTCGTCGGCGTTGTCCCGGATGAACCGGGCGCCCTGGAACATCCCGCGCACCGCCTTCTCGAGCGCCTCCCGCTTGCTCTTGATGACCTCGTCGGTGGAGTAGGCCACGAGACTGATCCACTTGGGCGTGATCTCGTCGAGCCGCATCAGGATGCGGCCGATGCCCTGGACCTCGACCACGGCGCCGGCGTCCCCGAAGATGAAGCCCTGCAGCTCGCCGCGCTTGAGGGCCGCCGCCTGCGCGTCGAGCCCGCCCACGCCCACGATCCTCACGTCCTTCTCCGGATCCCAGCCCATCTTCTTGGCCAGCATCCGGGCGAATGTCCAGGTCGTCGAGCCGACGGCGGTACAGCCGAGGGTTCCCCCCTTGAGATCCTCGAGCCGCTTGATCGAAGGCCCCACGACGAGGGCGAAGTGGTTCTTCTCGAGCGTCTCGGCGATGGCCCGGATGGTCGTGCCGCGCTCGCGGAAGACCAGCGGATCGGTGGCGCCGGTGATGCCGATGTCGGCGGAGCCGGCGAGAACGCCCTTGACCAGGTCGGGGCCGCCCTTGAAGGGGATCAGCTCGGCGTCGACGCCGTTCTGCCTGAAGAACCCCTTCTCGATGGCCACCATGGTCGGCGCCACCACGCCGAAGTCTCCCAGCACCACCGCGCCGATCTTGATCGGCGCCATCGGCTGTGCGCGCCCCGGGCTGACACCCGTCACGCTCGCCGCCACCCCGCCCGCCACCGCCGTGAGAAAGCCCCGCCGGGTCGTCAGCATCGAGCGCCTCCTTTCTGAAGTTCGCGTCGGACGGCGGGGCCCCAGCCCCGCGACGTCCTGCCGCTCACACGGCGCTGAACTTCGCGTCGGACGGCGGGGCCCCAGCCCCGCGACGTCCTGCCGCTCACACGGCCGCTGCGCGTCATCTCCTCACCGCCATCGCCCGAGGCGCTGATTGAGATGCTCGAGAAACAGGACCACCGCGATGGACACCATCGAGACGATCGCCGTCGCCGCGAAGAGCTCCGGCGCCTTGAACGCCATCGCCAGTCGCTGCATCTGAAAGCCCATCCCGCGGTTGCCGGCGAACATCTCCGCCAGCAACACGCCGAGCATCGCGAACACCATGCCGATCCGCATGCCCGCCAGCACGGACGGCAGCACGGCCGGCACCAGGACCTTTCGCCCGATCTGCCAGCGCGTCGCGCCCATGGAGCGGGCCATCGTGATCAGCGTCGGATCCACGTCGCGCGTCCCCGCCGCCACCATCAGCACCACCGGGAAGACCGCGAACAGCGCCGCCGTCAGCACCGCCGTGGAGAGCCCGAGGCCGAAGATCAGCGCGATCCACGGCAGGATCAAGATCTTGGGAACCCCGTAGAGCGCCACCACGTAGGGCATGGCGACCTGGTGGAGCAGCCGCCTCGACCCGAGGACGAGCCCGGCGCCGACGCCGACGACGACGGCGAGCCCGTAGCCCATCAGCGTCTTCAGCAAGGTGTCGGCGAGTCGAGGCAGCGCGTCGCCCGCGGTGGCCCCCAGCGCTCGCGCCACCGCGCCCGGCGCGGGGACGAAGAGCGGATCGGCGATCCCGAGTCGCACGGCGGCCTCCCACGCGAGCGCGAGAACGCCGAGCGACAGCGCCTGCCAGCCGAGTATCCCGAACCTCGTGTGTGATATCAGCCGGCCCATCGCTTCACCCGCGCTTCCACCAGCGCCCCCGCGCCGTCGATGGCCAGCACCGTAGCCGCGACGAGCATCACCAGCACGCCATACTCCTCCGTCATCAGGAGCCCGTAGGCGTAGTTGATCACGTAGCCGAGCCCCGCTCGCGCCCCCAGGATCTCACCGACGAGGACGCCGACGACCGAGAGCGCGAGCCCGGCCCGGAGGCCACCGACCATGGTCGACGCCATCGCGGGGAGCATCACCTTGCGGAACACGACCGCGGGTCCGGCGCCCATGGACACGGCGACGGTGACGAGGTGCTGAGGCACCTGACGGATGCCCGCCAGCACGGAGAGCACGATGGGGAAGACGCCGAGGAGCACTCCGAAGGCGACCTTGGAGGCAGGGCCCAGACCGAAGAACAGCATGAGCGAGGGGTACCACACGACGCTGGGGACGGCGTAGAGCGCGGCCAGGAGTGGCTCGTAGATCCGCCCCAGCGTGCGGCGCAGGCCCAGGAGGAAGCCGAGCCAGAGACCCGCCGCCAACGCGAGGGCATACGCGGCGACGATCTCCGTGACCGTGAGCCAGAGGTGTCCGGGCAGCGGCGGCAGGTCTCGCACGTTCAGCATCCGCACGAGAGCCGCCGGGAGCCGGGAGGGCGCGATGTAGAGGACGGGGTTGAGGGGTCGGGCCACCGCTTCCCAGGCGATGATCGCCCCCAGCAGGATGGCCGCGCGCCAGGCGAGCACCGTCACCAGCGCCCGCCCATGGCCTTCAACGACTCCTCTCTCACCTGATCCCACAGCTTGGCGCGGAGATCGGCGAGCGCCGCCGCGTTGAGGTCCCGGGGATACGGCGCCGGCACGTCGATCACGTCCTTGACCCGGCCTGGGCGCGCGGTCATCACGACGATGCGATCCGATAGCGCGATCGCTTCCTGCAGGCTGTGGGTGACGAACACGACCGTCTTGGGTGTCCGCCCCCGAATGCCGACCAGCCACTCGCCCATCAGGAGGCGCGTCTGCTCGTCGAGCGCGCCGAACGGCTCGTCCATGAGCAGGATCGGCGTCTCGAGGGCGAGCGCGCGGGCGATGGCCACGCGCTGGCGCATGCCCCCGGACAGCTCGCGCGGGTACTTCGCCTCGAAGCCCCGCAGGCCCATGGGCTCGAGCAGCCCGAGCGCGATCTCGCGCCGCCGCCCCGCCGCGACCCCCTGGAGCTCGAGGCCGAAGCCGACATTGTCCAGCGCCGTGCGCCACGGGAAGAGCCCCGCGTCCTGGAAGACGAGGGCGACCTTGCGGGGGTTGGGGCCGACGACCGGCTCGCCGTCGATCAGGACGCGCCCGGCGGCGGGGCGGACCAGACCGCCGATGATCCCGAGGAGGGTGGACTTGCCGCAGCCGCTCGGGCCGAGGAGCGTGACGAACTCCCGGCTCCGCACCGCGAAGCTCACCGCCTCCACGGCCGCCACCGCCCCACTCGCCGTCTCGTAGCGCTTGCCGACCCCCTGGAGGGCGATCTGCGCGGCGGCCTCGGTGAGCATGCTCTAGGCAGATACCCCAAGAGCGGCGGATTGTCCAGCCTCGCGCCGGACGGGTAGATAGCATCCCACGATTCGGAGTGGTCACGACCCCGCGGCGGCTGCGGGTGGCGTCGTGTGCCCTGCAAGGGCTGCGTTCGGGCGAGTGGGTGACGGAGCCCGGACGTCCGGGGGCGCACACGACGACAGGACCCGCAGCCGCTACGCCAACCGGGTGCAGTCGCTCCGAATCGTGGGGCGCTATTTAGTGTCTCACTCAGTGCGCACGGTCGTGTTCTCTCTTGCCGTTCCCACGCTCGAGGCAGAGTGCGATCAGCTTCGCGTACTGCCGGCCGCCAACCGCCTTGATCATCTTCTTCGCGTTCCAGAACAGGAACTGTTGCTCACGCGCCCACCCTCGCCCGGTCGCAAACCGCGCACTGCTTTCCGGCGCCATACCCCGCCAGATCGTGTACCGGCCGAACACCCGGCAGCCGCCGACGACACGGGATCGCGTGATGGGCTCCGACGTGAACAACCCCTTTATGCCGCAATGGCTCGCGGCCGCGGCCACGCTCTTTGCATAGTAGCCACCCGGCACCGACGCAATGACCACCGGTTCACCCAGTACGTCCGCCAGGGCATCGACGCTGCTCTTCCACTCCTGTACCAGCGCGTCCCACGTCAGGTACGACATTCGCGACGGGTGCGAGCGCGAGTGGCTCCCGATCGCGTGCCCTCGTTTTCTCAGCTCGCGAATGTGCTGTTTGTCGACAAACGCCGGATGCCCGATGTAGTCGGTCGTGATGAAAAAGTGGGCCCTCCATCCGTACCGGTCGAGAACATCGGCGACATACTGGCGGGCGCTGATCCCCCCATCATCGAACGTCAGCATGAACGGCGACCCCGCCGGCCGGGGCAACACCTCGAGGACGGTGCGGGGTCGGCAGGCCACCGCCGCATGGAGAGCGGCCATGTGGCCCTCGAACTCCTCGCAGTCGAGCTTGTACCTCCCCGCGTGCGGCCCCGGGAAGCCGCTCGTATCGGATTCTCCCCTCTTCACCACGTCGTGGTACAGCAAGGACACGGCTCTCATCACCTGCTCCCTCTCGCCCTGTCTTTCCCGCGCCGGCGCTCGCTCAACGGTACAAGCTCTCGACCAGGGCCGACATGTATTCGACGCGGGCGACCCACGTATCCTTGCTGATGGCGTCCATTCTCCGCTTCATCGCGCCCTCGCTGGTATCCTTCACCGCCGCTTCGACCTGCTCGACAAACTCCTCCGGGGTGGCTCCGATCCGGACGAGGCCTTCGTAGGCCTTCACCTCCGGCAAGGGCGTCGAGACGACCGGCAGCCCCGCCGCCAGGTATTCGCGGAGCTTGATCGGATTGACGCTGGCGGTGAGCCGGTTGATCTTGAAGGGCAGGATGGCCGCCGTGAATCCCTTCGCGAATCCGGGCAGCGCCCCGTACGACCGGCCACCCGTGAAGTGGACGTTGGGCAAGGCGGCCACCTCGCCAAGATCCACATCGACCTTGCCGACCATGACGATGGACCATTCCGGATGCCTGATCGCCATGTGCCTGACGACATCGAGATCGATCCACTCGTGAATGGAGCCCCAGAACCCGATGACGGGCCCGGGGAGGTCGGTCAGCTCGGGGGCGAGCGGCGTGTCGACATGTCGGGCGCGCCAGAAATGCTCGCTGTCCACGCCGTGCGGCACGAGATACGTCCGCGGGTTCATCGGGCTCTTGTTCTTGTACAGTTCTTCGGCGGAGGCGAAGACCATATCGGCCTCGGCGAGGAGACGATCTTCGAGCTCGCGCATGGCCCTCGCATCCAAGAAACTGAATGCCGACCACTCGTCGACGCAATAATAGACGACCTTCTCCGGCTTCAGGTGCGGGATGATGGGCACCGCGGAGGGGAGGATGACCCAGACCTGAAGCCCGTGCATGCCGAGCCTTCTCGCCTGGGCGCGGACATACCAACCCGCGAGCCATGCGTTGACGCGCCTGACCCAGGCCAGCTGATGCCACGGAATCACCAGGGGCGTGACGGCATACATGTTGTCGTTGATGCGCTTCGGCCCCGAGAACCATTGCCGGATCTTTCTCAAGATGCGCGACGCATCCTCCACGCTGACATCGGGCCTCCGCAATCCAATGGAATTCACCCAGAGAACCCGGTTCGACCGGGACAAGACCTTCATGACCTGGTGCTTGCTCGTGGGATCCGCGTCCCAGTCGTTCGCGAAACAGACGATGTTTCGGCCGGTCATCACGGCCCCCGACGTCGGCGTCGGCACGCCCATCCCCGCCGCCCCCGCCCGCGACACCTCGGCCACCGACATTCCCGCACTGCGAGGCTACTGGCGCGGCAGTCGAATCCGCGCGACATTCTGAGTGATGAGATAGACGAGGTAGATCTCGATCTTGTCCAGGCGCCCCTTGCCTTTCAGGTCCCACGACCGAGCGCGACGGGTCAGGGCCGCCTCCCCCGTCAGCTCTCCGAGGATCGAGAGAAGGAGATAGTTCAACTTGTGATAGTGCGGGGGGCAGAGATAGCCGTGGGAGCCGTACCAGCTCCATTTGCCCCGGTAATCCCAATAGTCCAGGTTCGCGACGAGACCCGCGACGCCCTCGTTGAAGCGCTCCCGCCATCGTCCGTTCCCGGTCTCCGCGTACAGGTCGTGGAGACCGAGCAGACTGAACAAGAACCCGTCCAGCACTCGGGCGAGCGGATAGCCGGGATACTCCTCGTAGAGGACGTTCCCGCGCTCCACGGTGCGGACGCCCCCCGCTTCCACGGTCTTCTCGAAGACGCGGGCGCCCGCCTCGCACAGCGCCACCAGGTCTCGATCACCGGTCATGCGATACGCACGGATCAATGCGCTGATGACGACACCCTGGTACATGGCGGAGATCCATGGGGCCCGGAGCCGGCACCAACCTTCCTGCCAGTCGAAATGGCAGGGCCATACGATCGCGCCGTCCGCCCGCTCGACCGCCTGTGACCTCAGCCACCGGACCTGTGTGAAGAAGGTGTCCAGGCTCTTCTGATCAGGCCGGCGAAGATGCCGCTGCAGATGCACGAGTCCCCACCACGCCACGAAGAGGGGATTGTACTGGTATCCATGCGCTCGATAGAGCTTCATCGCCACGCCGCTGGCGTCGACATCCAGGTTATCCAACCACAGCACGTCGCTCGCGACGTGGTACTGAAGCGAACCGGGCAACGAGGCGCTCCGGACCGCTTCCACCGGGTAGTCGAACCGATACCCGAACAGCTCGCGGCGCGCGGCGCGGGCCGCCCACACGAGGACGCTGCCCGACTTCACCGAGGGTCGTGCAATGGCCATGGTGGCTCCAGGTGCGTCGCGTTCTCCACGTCAGGTGGACAGATTCGGGCCCGGTCGCGCACCGAGGGGCAGTGACGCCACGATGCGTGCGATGCGTTCGCCGGCGTGACCGTCCCACAGCTCGGGTACCCGGGCCGCCGGCGCCCGGCTGTCCAGCACCTTCGCGGCTTCGTTCAAGATGCACGACCGTGAGTGGCCGACCAGGACATTCGTTCCTTGTCGAAGGGTGATCGGCCGCTCGGTATTGTGCCGGAGCGTCAGGCACGGCACGCCCAAGACCATACTTTCCTCCTGAATGCCGCCGGAATCCGTCAGAATCAATCGGGCGTCGGCCTGCAACGAGAGGAACTCGAGGTAGCCCAGCGGCTCGATCACCATGAATCGGCGGTCTCCCTCACCGCCACCGTTCTCGCGGATCTGGACTCCGAGCTTGGCGGCCGCCCTGACGAGGTGCTGACGCGTGCGGGGGTGGCAAGGAAAGACGACCGGCAGCCGTCCCGATAATTCAGCGACCGCACCCAGTATCTCCTCGAAGACGTGCGGCACATCGACATTACTCGGCCGGTGGAGCGTCAAGACCCCATAGGAAGAGGGGCGCAGGCCGATCGTCTCGTGAAAGCGGCACCGCCCGGCGCGCTCGCGATGCTTCAGCAGGGAATCCACCATCGCGTTGCCGACCCGAAAGATCTTGTCCGGGGAGATTCCTTCGCGGAGCAGGTTCTCGTCGGCGCTGGGCTCCGTCGTGAACAACAGATCGGACAGATGATCCGTCACGATCCGGTTCAGTTCCTCCGGCATCGTCCGGTCAAAGCTGCGCAATCCCGCCTCGACGTGCGCGACGACCATCCCCAGCTTCGCGGCAGCGAGAGCGGCCGCCACCGTGGAGTTGACATCGCCGAAGACGATCACGACGTCGGGGCGCTCGTCACGGAGCACCGGTTCCAATCGGATCAGGATGTGCCCCGTCTGTTCGCCATGAGGGCCCGATCCGACCTGGAGGTCCAGATCCGGTCTCGGCATGCCGAGCTCTTCGAAAAACAGGGTGGACATTTCACGATCATAGTGCTGGCCGGTATGGACCAGCATGACCTCGATGTCGCGTTGGCGGCGTAGCGCCTCGATGACGGGGGCCGCCTTCATGAAATTCGGCCTCGCCCCGACCACTGCGATCACTTTCACGATTCGTCGTCCTTCGTCTTCGGTGAGCGGCGCCGCCGGCCGGAACGTCGTGCTCGCGCGCTGATCCGCCGGTCTCGACGTCCAGCGCGTTGCCGGCGCCTCCGTGAACCGTCCTCCCGAGGGCGGCGCGGCCATGCCGACCGCCCGGCGAGCCGTCAGGGCCCGCTGACGGCAGCGGGGCCTCGCCCCGGGCCCTCGTAGCCCTCGGTCGGCACCGGGAGCACCTCCTCCGGGAGGTCGCCCGCCGTCACGCCGGCCGCCGTCACGCCGGCCGCCGCCGGCGGGGGTCCGCCGATCCCTGCGCTCTCGACAAGGGCGTCGGCGGCGCGGGCAAGGGGCTGGAGTTCCGTCAGGTCGGCGGGGACGAGCGCATCGCGCGCGACGCCGCGCGCGTCGGCCAGCAGCTCTTCGCGCAGCGCCCGGTCGACGGCCGATGCGTCGAGGGCGACGCCGGCGACGGGCGCCGTGGACCACCGATTCCCCTTGACGAAGACGAACTCGTTGCAGCCGAGCCCAACGCCGCCACACTTCAGCTTCTCCAGCGCGCAGCCTCGGGCCTTGTAGAAATCGAAGATCGCGTCCGGGGTGGCCACCTCGTAGGGGTAGCCGCCGACCCAGTCCACGGCGTCGCGCCACCGAGTCATGCCTCGTTCGGAGCAGGATCGAAGATACTCGCGCCAGCGCCACGACAGCGCCGTGCGCAGCAACTCCTTCATCGCGTTCGGGGCCACCACGATCACGACGAAGGGGAGCCGGACGACGCGCGGCAGGCGGTTGTAGGCCTTCTTGATGAGTTTCCACCGCGCGCTCTGGGTGCCCGTGTCGTTGTAAATGGCGATGCACAGCTGCCCGCCCGCCGCCACCGGCGACAAGACATTCTCGAGAGCCTGCCACATGTGTCCGGTGTGGTGCAGCACGCCCCAGCAGTAGACGACGTCGAATCTTCCGAGTGACGCCAGGTAGGCGGCATCGAGCACCGAGGCCCCTTCGATCGTCCACCGCTCATCGCCGGGGAAGTAACGCCGCTTCAATTCGGCCGTGCAGGCGACGGACTGCGGGTCGTAATCGAACGAGTGAACGCGCGCGCCGAGGCGACGCGCGGCGAGACTGAAGAGGCCGCTTCCCGAACCGATGTCGAGGAAGCGCTTCCCGTCGAGGCTCTCGACGCCCAGGGTTTTCTCGAGTGAATGCGTGGCCGCCTCTATTTTCCGATCATCGAGCGTGGACAGGAAGCGCGCCCAGTTCCTTCCGAACTCGAACCTCTGGCCGCGCGCAATCTCTGTCGCGTGCCGAGCCGCGAGCGTTCCCCTCACGCATGGCGCTTGCGTCGCCCCATCTCCATCCTTGTCGATTCCAACGACGCGAGCGCCGACAGCCCCACCGCGCAGGAGGTCGTGATCCCCGGTTGCCATTGTAATCGCCCCCGAAAGATGCAGAATGTGGCCGGGAACTACCCGTCAGGAGTATCCCGGAGCCTGAGTGATCATTGATCTTTACCGGGGGCCGAGGGAATCGGGTGAATTCCGGAAGTCGTGGGGGGAGAATTCCTGAAGACGGTCTGCCCGCGCGGCTCCGGTGGGGCGCGGGGAGATCCGTGGGGTGCCCGGCGCGGCCCGACCCTTGGCCGTCGCGGTGGAACGGCCGCACCGGGGGCACGGCGGGGCCCGGCCGTGACGCGCAGCGGCCGCCGGGCCAAGCCCCGCCGCATTCCCGGCCGCGGCGCG
>WNFZ01002848.1_pt1 | contig 16302 bp, 12 predicted proteins | sample 5400081 | NCBI WGS metagenome assembly WNFZ01 (sample SAMN13153365, study PRJNA577476) | soil metagenome | isolation source: 80 cm soil or saprolite under grassland replicate 1 | place: USA:California | collected 2016-06-15 | reverse complement strand
GCCCCTGAAGGAGGACGTCAGTTTGAGAAAGGCGAGAATTGGTTTTCTATACGTCTGCTTTTTTCTTCTCCTGCGCCCCGCTACGACCGCGGCGCAGGATTCACAGTTACAACCATTGAGACTGGACGCGGCCGTCGAGTTGGCGCTCCGCCATTATCCTTCCGTCCGCGCCTCGCAAGCTCAGGCCGCGGCCGCGGAGGCGGGCATTGACGTCGCGCGGGTGGCTTACCTGCCGCGCGTGGACATGATATGGCAGCAGAACCTCGCGACCCGCAACAATGTTTTCGGCCTGCTCTTCCCGCAATCGGTCATTCCTCCGATTTCAGGGCCGGTATTAGAGAGATCGTCGTTGAAAGGCGCAACGGGGAGCGCCGGAGGGGCGCTGCTGTCGTGGGAGCCGTTCGATTTCGGGTTGCGCAGGGCGAACGTCGAACTGGCGCGCGCGTCTCGCAACCAGGCGGGCGCCGGAGTCGCAGTCACACGGCTCGATGTCGCCTATACAGCCGCCGACGCCTTTCTCGGCGTGATCGCCAACGAGCAGCTCGTCCGCGCGGCGCAGGCCACTGTCGAGCGGATGGAGGTCTTTGCCAAAGCTGTTCGGGTATTGGTGGACAATCAGCTCCGCCCGGGCGTCGACGCGTCGCGCGCCAACGCCGAGCTGGCGGCCGCCAGAAACCAGCTCATCCAGGCGCAGCAGGACGCTGAGATCAGCCAGGCGGCATTGGCCGAGGCGATAGGTCAGGCAGGCGCTCCGGTCACGATTGACGCCGGGCCACTGCTGACGCTTCCTTCGCCTCTATTGTCGGAGACGCCTGATTTTGCGGCTCACCCGCTCGCCCGCGAGCAAGCCGCCTCATTGGAGTCTGCACAGGCCAGAGAGCGAGTCCTGGATCGTTCTTACTTTCCCCGTTTCAACTTTCAATCGGCGGTCTTCGGTCGTGGCACGGGCGCGCGGATCGACGGGAGTTTCGACAACGGCAAGGGCTTGTATCCAAACACCGGCAACTGGTCGGCGGGAATGACGATCACTTTTCCGGTGTTCGACATCTTCGGGATACGTGCGCGACGCCGAGTAGAATGCAACAATGTTCTGGCAGAGAAGGCCCGCTACGACCAGACCATTCAGACTCTCAAGACTCAGGATGCCAAGGCGCGAGCGCTCATCGAGGCAGCCCGCAGCATGGCGGAGAACACACCCGTTCAGCTCAAGGCCGCCCAGGAGACGGAGCTGCGCGCGCGAGTCAGGTATGAGAACGGGCTGGCGAATGTCACCGAAGTCGCCGAGGCGCAGCGCCTGCTCGCGCAAGCGGAGGCGGACGACGCGGTGGCGCGGCTCGCCGTCTGGCGTGCCCTGTTGATCACGGCCCGGGCGCAGGGCGATCTAACACCTTTTCTGGAGCAAGTTACAAAAACACCGATCAAAGGGAAGCCATAACTATGTGGATTATCAATACTGCGCTCATCCGGCCATTCACGATTCTCGTCGCGGTCATCGCCATCGCGCTCTGCTCGATTCTCGCTCTGAGGCGGATGCCGGTGGACATCTTTCCGAACCTCAACCTGCCGGTGATCTACGTCGCGCAACCCTACGGCGGGATGGACCCGGCGCAGATGGAAAGCTACCTGGTCTCGTACTACGAATATCACTTCCTTTACATCGCGGGCATCGAGCACGTCGAATCGAAATCCATTCAGAACGTCGGACTGGTCAAACTCTTCTTCCACCCCGGCACGGACATGAGCCAGGCGCTGGCGCAGACCATCGCTTATGTCGAACGGTCGCGGGCTTTCATGCCGCCCGGCACGGTTTCGCCCTTCGTCGTGCGCTTTGACGCGGGCAGCGTGCCGGTGGGTCAGCTCGTCTTTTCGAGCGAAACGCGCGGCGTCGGAGAGATTCAGGATCTGGCCCTCTTCCGAGTGCGGCCGATGTTCGCGACGCTGCCCGGAGTATCCGCGCCGCCGCCCTTCGGCGGCAATCAGCGCACGGTGGTCATTCGAGCCGACCCGGGACGGCTGCGCCAGTACGGGATGTCACCCGAAGAAGTCGTCAAAGCGATCGCCTCCGGCAACACGATCATGCCCGCGGGCAACCTGCGCACGGGAGACCTCAACCGCCTCACGCCGATGAATTCGGTCGTGCAGAACATTCAGGAACTGAACGACGTGGCGATTCGCGCGGGCGCGGGGGCCAACGTCTACGTGCGCGACATCGGCGTGGTCGAGAACGGCAGCGACATCCTGACCGGCTACGCCCTGGTCAACGGCCGGCGCACGGTCTACATCCCGGTGACGAAACGCGCTGACGCCTCTACGCTCGACGTCGTCAATCGTGTCAAAACAGCGCTGCCGTCGTTTCAGGCGCTCGTTCCTGAAGACATCAAAGTCAGTTTCGAGTTCGACCAATCAACCTACGTCAAGAACGCGATTCGCGGGCTGGCCGTGGAAGGCGCGCTGGGCGCGATTCTGACTGGCCTGATGGTGCTGCTCTTTCTGCGCGACCTGCGGAGCGCGCTGATCGTCGTCATCACCATTCCCTTTGCGCTGCTCGGGGCGCTGGTCGGGCTGTGGTTGACCGGGCAGACCGTCAACATCATGACGCTCGGGGGCCTGGCGCTGGCCATCGGCATTCTGGTTGACGAAGCGATAGTGTCGATTGAAAACATCCATAGGCGCCTGGCTCGCGGCGAGCCGCTCAAATCCGCCGTGCTCGAAGCCACGCATGAAACCATCACGCCGCGACTGCTGGCGATGCTCTCGGTGCTGGCGGTCTTCGTGCCGTCGTTCTTCATGGTTGGCGTGGCGCGGTCGTTGTTCATCCCGCTCTCGCTCGCGGTCGGCTTCGCGATGCTCGCGTCCTACTTCCTCTCGAACACGCTCGTCCCGGTGCTGTCGGTGTGGTTCCTGCGAGGCGCCCATCAGCCTGTCGGAGAGCCGTCTTTCTTTGACAGGGCGCGCGACAAATACCGGAGCAAGATGCGGGGCGTGTGGCGATGGCGCCGGGCTGTGCTGGCCTGTTACCTGTTGATCGTCATCGCCGGGATCTTCCTGATCGGGCGCAACCTCGGCACGGACATTTTCCCGAACGTGGATACGGGGCAGTTTCAATTGCGCCTGCGGGCGCCGACCGGGACGCGCGTCGAGCGCACTGAAATCATCGCGCTCAAAGCGCTGGACGCGATCAAAGCCGAGGCCGGCAATGATAACGTCGACATCACGCTCGGCTTCGTCGGCGCGCAGCCGCCGAGCTATCCCATCAACACGATTTACCTCTGGACGAGTGGCCCGCATGAAGCCGTCCTGCTGGTGGCGCTGAGAAAGGGTTCTGGGATTCGATTAGGCGAGTTGAAAGAGCGGTTGCGGAAGAAGCTGCCCGAAGTCATCCCCGGCGTCAACCTGTCGTTTGAAGCCGGGGACGTCGTCAGCCAGATTATGAACTTCGGCGCGCCCACGCCGATCGAGGTGGCGATGAGCGGCCCGAACCTCGCGGCCAGTCGGGGCTTCGCCGACAAGGCGCTGGCCGAGATGAAGAAGATTCCCACCCTTCGCGACCTGCAATTCGGCCTGCCGCTCGATTACCCGACCGCCGACATCAGGATCGATCGCAAACGCGCCGGGCAACTCGACGTGACGGTCGACCAGATCGGGCGCTCGATCGTGGCGGCGACTTCATCAAGTCGTTTCACGCAGCCGGTCTACTGGCGCGATCCGGCCAGCGGCACGGCCTATCAGGTGCAGGTCGAAATCCCGCAGGCGCGGATGGCCTCGATTGAAGACCTGCAAAGCGTTCCCGCGAATCCTCATCCGGATTCGAGCGGCGCGGCGACAACGAGGGTCGGCGACGTCGCCGAAATCAGCTACGGCGCGATGGCCGGGGAATACGACCGCTACAACCAGCAGCGGATGGTGACGATCACCGCCAACATCGCTGGCCGGGACCTCGGCAGTGTGGCCAATGAGGTCGATGCCGCGCTTCAGCGCGCCGGCGAAGCCCCGCGCGGGGTCACGGTCAACGTGCGCGGGCAGGTCCCGCCGATGAACCAGACGCTGTCGGGTTTGCAACTCGGACTGCTGCTCGCCGTCGTCGTCATCTTTCTACTGCTCGTGGCGAATTTTCAATCCGTTCGCGTGGCGCTGGTGGTTCTCTCGACGATCCCGGCGGTCGTCACCGGCGTCGTCACCGCGTTGTGGGTCACCGGCACGACGCTCAATGTCCAGTCGTTTATGGGCGCGATTATGGCGGTCGGCGTCTCGGTGGCGAACGCGATCCTGCTCGTCACTTTCGCCGAACAGAAAAGACGCGAAGGAATGGAGGCCGACGCGGCGGCGATGGAAGGCGCGGGCAGCCGGCTGCGCCCGATTCTGATGACGAGCCTGGCGATGACCGCGGGAATGATTCCGATGGCGCTGGCGCTCGGCCAAGGCGGAGAACAGACGGCTCCGTTGGGGCGCGCCGTGATCGGGGGGCTGGCGGCGTCAACGCTGGCGGTGCTGACGGTCCTGCCGCTGATCTTCGGAATGATTCAACGCAGAGCCAGCCGGGCTTCGGCGTCGCTGCACCCGAAACATGACGTGAGCGAAGGGAGCCACGAACAAACAAACGAGGGGGAATGAATGACGATGCAAATGTCTCGCAAACTGATGATCGGCGGCGGCGCGCTGATGATGGCGGCCATCGGTCTCACAGCCTGTTCAGGTGGACAGAGGCCGCAGGCCCAGGCCGCGCAAGTCGCCACGCCTGCGCAGACGCCGACTGTTATAGTCACCACTGTCGAATCGCGCGAATTGAATCGCCAGGTTCGCCTGCCGGGCGAGTTACAGGCGTATCAGGACACCGCGATTTACGCGAAAGTGCCAGGCTTTGTCGAAGTCATCAACGTGGATCGCGGCTCGGTGGTGAGGCAAGGGCAGTTGCTCGCCCGGCTGCGCGCCCCCGAACTCGACACGCAGCGGGGCGAGGCCGAAGCGAAAGTTCGCGCCGCGCAGTCGCAGCGCGTCGAGGCGCAGTCCAAAGTCAGCGGGATCCGCGCCCAGCGCCTCGAAGCCGAGGCGAAGCTCGCCGCCGACGAGGCCACTTTCCAGAGAATGAAGGCCGCGTCGGCCACGCCCGGCGTCGTCGCGGGCAATGATCTGGAAATCGCGCAGCGGGCCGTGGAAGCCGGTCGCGCCCGCATTCAGCTCTGGAACGAGAACGAAAAGGCGGCGCAGGCGCAGGTCAAGGCGCTAGAAGAAAACGAAGGCGCGTTACGCGAAGCGGCGCGCTCTTCGCAGAACATCGGGGAATATCTGCGCATCACCGCGCCCTTCGACGGCGTCATCACCGAGCGCAATGTTCACCTGGGCAGTCTGGCCAGCCCGGCGAGCAGCCCGACGAATCCGCCGATGCTCAGGCTGCAGCAGGTCTCGCGCCTGCGCCTGGTCGTGCCGGTTCCCGAAGCGAACGTCTCCGTCATCGCGCTTGGGGCGAAGATCAATTTTACCGTTCCATCTTTTCCGGGTGAGCCCTTCAGCGGCGTCGTGCAACGCGTCAGCAACGCGCTCGATGAAAAAACGCGGACGATGCCGGTGGAACTGGACGTGAGTAACCCGAACAGGCGGCTCGCGCCGGGCATGGTCCCCGAAGTCGTTTGGCCCGTCAGCAGGCCGCGTCCGTCAATGTTCGTGCCGCCTTCAGCCGTCGCGACGACCACCGAGCGCGCCTTTGTGATTCGGATTCGCGACGGGGTGACGGAATGGGTTGACGTCAAACGGGGGGCGTCGATGAGCGAAAACGGAAAGGACCTGGTCGAGGTCTTCGGCGACCTGAGTCCGGGCGATCAGATCGCCGTGCGAGGGACTGATGAACTGCGAGCCGGAACTCGCGTGAATGCGAAACCGGCTGCCGCGAACAAATAACAATACCGCGACCGTGAGGGATCGGGCGAGGCGATTTCCGATGAACAGAGTCCATGCCGTCCTGAGAGCGAGCCTCCTGGTCTTGGCGCCGCTATGCCTTTGCGCTTGCCACAAGATCAACCCCGCCCCGCCCGAAACGCCTGCGCCGCCACAACAGGCGGGGCGCGAATTTGTCTACGCCTTTGATAACGATGCAGCCGGGAAGATCGCGGCGAGGTTTCACGGCGCTTTGACCGGCAGCGGCGCAAACAGCGAATGGTTAGTGAAAGCCGATCCGACTGCGCCGTCGCCGCCGAACGTATTAGCGCAGATGTCGGGCGACGATACCGGCTATCGCTTTCCACTCGCCATCAATGACGAAGGCTCATTCCGGGACTTGGAGATGAGCGTCAGGTTCAAGCCGGTCTCCGGCAATGGGGATCAGGCCGCCGGATTGGTCTGGCGGCTCAAGGACGCCAATAACTACTACATCGTCCGCGCCAACGCGCTCGAAGATAATGTCGTGCTTTACAAGGTCAAGAACGGCGAACGCACTGACCTGCCACTCAAAGGCGAAGGCCGCACATACGGAAAGAAAGTGAAAGTTCCTTCGGGACAGTGGGGCGCTCTGGGCGTGACGGCGCAGGGCAAACAGTTCACGGTCTATTTCAATGGCGAAAAGTTGTACGAAGTCGAGGACGAAACCTTCAAGGACGCAGGCAAAGTGGGCCTGTGGACAAAAGCCGATTCGGTGACTTATTTCGACGATCTGCGAGTCACCGCCAGATAGTTCATTTAAACAAAGATCATTTCAAAAGGGGAAAGCATGAAGAAACTTTCAAGACGTGAAGCGATGGGAACCATCATCACTGCCGGAGCCGGTGTTACGCTGGCCGGAATGACCGAGGCCGCGGCGCAGACGCCGGCGGCGCCCGCCTTTCGCGGCCAGCATCAGCCGAAGCCGCTGCCGTTCGACGCGGCGAAGCTGAATGGCATTTCCGAAAAGCTCATCAAATCGCATTGGGAAAACAACTACAGCGGCGCGGTCAAAGCGCTCAACGCCGTCGAGCAGCGCCTGGCCGCGATGCTCGCTGACAAAGACCTGCCCCCTTACGTCTACGGCGACCTTAAGCGCGAAGAACTCGTTCGCACCGGCTCGGTCGTGCTGCACGAACATTACTTCGCCAACCTCGGCGGCGACGGCAAGGCGGGCGATGTAGTGTTGGTCGCCATCAAACAACACTGGGGCAGCTATGAGCAGTGGGAGGCGGAGTTCAAAAAGACAGGCGCGGCGCTGGGCGGCGGTTCGGGTTGGGTGATCTTCGCCCACAACTTCCATACGGACGAGTTACACAACTACTGGTCATGGGACCACATGCACAACGCGCCGTTCTCAAGGCCGTTGCTCGTGCTCGACATGTACGAGCACGCATATCACATGGACTACGGCGCGGCGGCGGCGAAGTACGTCGACGCGTTTATGCAAAACGTCAATTGGGAAGAGGTCAATCGCCGCTTCACGAGTTCGCAGAAAGCTATAGCGACATTGCGCTGAGGAACTGTGATGAAAAAATTACCGCTCATTCCCGGTCTGCTCGTCCTTGCCTTTCTGATCCTCCTGCGCGCGTCGGCGCAGGAGGAGGGACCGCTGAGACTGACTCAGACCATCGCGCTGCCCGCCGTGGAGGGACGTATTGATCATCTGGCCGTAGACGTCCAAAGCCAGCGGCTTTTTCTGGCGGCGCTCGGTAACAACACGCTTGAGGTGATTGACCTCAAAGCAGGCAAGGTGATTCATTCGGTTAAAGGGCTCCGTGAACCTCAGGGCGTCGCTATGATCCCAGAAGCCAACGCCGTGTATGTCGCCAACGGGGAAGACGGCAACTGCGAGGCGTTCGCCGCCGATTCGCTCGCGCCCCTGCGCAGCGCCAAATTTTCGGGCGACGCCGACAACCTGCGTTACGACCCCGGGTCCAAGCTGCTTTATGTGGGTTACGGCGATGGGGCCATCGGGATCTTTGAGGCTCTGACCGGAAAGATCGTCGGCGATATCAAGTTGCCCGCCCACCCTGAGGCCTTCGCGCTGGAGCAGACGGGGGCGCGTATCTTCGTCAACATACCGAAGGCGAAACAGGTCGCGGTTATTGACCGGATGAAGCGCGCGGTCGTCGCCCAATGGCCTGTCACACAAGCCGCCGCGAATTACCCTATGGCGCTTGATGAATCCCATCACCGTTTGTTCATAGGATGCCGACACCCCGCGCGCATCCTCGTGCTCGACACCGGCTCGGGCAAAACAATTACGGAGTTTGAATGCGCCGGAGATACGGACGACGTCTTTTATGACGCGAAGAACAAACGGGTCTATGTGTCGGGCGGCGAAGGTTTCGTCAGCGTGTTTGCCCAACTCGGCGCGGACAAATATCAGCCGATCGCCAAAATCCCGACGGCTCCGGGGGCGCGCACATCGCTGTTTGTTCCCGCGCTCGGACGGCTCTATTTGGCTGTGCCTCACCGTGGTAAACAATCGTCGGAAGTGCGCGTGTATGAGACGCAATAATGAGATCGTTAGTTCCGTGGAAAAGAATCCTGCTCGCGCTGGCAAACTGTGTCGCGCTGGTTTCGGGCGCCGCGGGGCAGACGCCGTCAGTCACAGAAGTCCCGCGCATCCGGGCGATGCGCGCGACGGAGCCGATCAAAGTTGATGGGCGTCTGGATGAGCAGGCATGGGCGAAGGCGGAAGCCGCTACTGACTTTCGCATGGAAAGTCCGCAGGAGGGCGCGCCCGCCTCGGAACGAACTGAGGTTCGCGTCCTGTTTGATGATAAGAACATCTATTTCGGGATTCGCGCCTTCGATTCGGAGCCTGACAAAATCAACGCGCGCGAGCTGACGCGCGACGCGAACTTTGCCAACGACGACAAGATCGAAATCCTGCTCGACACCAATCACGACCGGCGCAACGCTTATCGTTTCGCCGTTAACCCGCTTGGGACGCAGCAAGACGCCCTGATTACGGACGAAGGACGCTTCATCAATCTGACTTGGGACGCGGCGTGGCTCTCGGCAGGCAGGGTCGATGACGACGGCTACACGGTCGAGATCGCGATCCCGCTGACCAGCTTGCGTTACAAAGAGGGCTTGGACGCCTGGGGTTTTAACGTGGCGCGCATCATCAAACGTAGGAACGAAGAGAATCTGTGGACGAGCTGGCGAATTGCATTCGGGTTGGAGCGCGTTTCACAGGCCGGTGAACTCACAGGGTTGGAGGAATTGCGACGCCGCCGGTTACTTGAGTTCAAGCCCTACATTACCGGCGCCTGGCGGCAGGGCGCGCCACTGATCGGGCGACCGGGCTATGACGCGGGGGCGCGGGCCACTGGCGGGCTGGAAGTCGCGCGTATCGGGTTGACTCCTTCGCTGACAGCTGAAGTCACGATCAATCCGGACTTCGGGCAGGCGGAAGTGGACCAGCAAGTCATCAACTTGTCGCGCTTTTCGGTCTTCTTCCCCGAACGCCGTGACTTCTTTCTGGAGAACGCCGGTGTCTTCCAGTTCGGCCGCGAAGAGATCAACCAGCTCTTTTTTACGCGGCGCATCGGGCTGACCGAGAACGGCGAGCCATTGCCAATTGATTACGGGGCGAAGATCACCGGGAAGATCGGTCAGTACAATGTCGGCTTCCTTCAAGTGCAGACGCGCGAGTTGAATTCAGAATGCAGTGCTGGCATTCCGCCATCCGCAGGCTGCAACCCGGATTCATTCATCCCGCGCCGGCAATATACCGTCGCGCGCGTCAAACGCGACCTCTTCAAGCGTTCGTCAATCGGCGCGATGTTCGTCGATCGTCAGGGCGGGCGTGAGGGCGGCGCGATAACTGAATACAATCGCGGCGCGGGCGTTGACCTCGACCTGAACGTGACCGACTACTGGCGCGTGAGCGGCTTTTTGATGGGCACGGCGACGCCTGGCGTACATTCCAGTTTTCTTTCAGGCCGCGCCACCTCTTATTACGAAGACAATCTCTTTCGTTCGATTCTCGTCTACGAAAGCATTGGGAAGAACTTTAACCCTGAAATGGGCTTCATCGAGCGTGGCGGGATCAAGCAGTATTTCGGGCAGGCCGCCTACAAGCCGCGCCCGAAGTTCCTGCCGTTCGTGCAGCAGATGGAGTTCGAGACGCAGCTTGAGTATTACGAAGACAACAACACGCGACCGGGTAAGCTCTCCACGCGGCAGACTGAGCTCTCGTGGGAGACGCAATTCAGGAATTCGTCCGTGCTCTTCTTCCGGCCGGTGGAAGACGTAACGGATGTATTGACCGAACCATTTGAAATCAGGCCCGGCGTCGTCATCCCGAAGGGCGCATACCGTTTCAACCGCCCGCGCGTCTCCTTCGCTAGCAATCAATCGCGCCGGGTCGTATTCACGGCAAGCGAGAAGTGGGGCGACTTCTACTCCGGCGCCCGCTCGGAGACGCAAGCAGGACTGACGTTGCGCCCGAACCGGAGCCTGCTGGTCGAATTGGTGGACACGTACAACCGCGTGCGACTGCCGCAGGGCAATTTCTCGACGAACCTCTTTGGAGGTCGCATCAGCTACAACTTTTCGCGCAGGTTACTCACGTCGGCCTTCGTACAACTGAACTCGGCGGCGCAACTGTCAAGCCTCAACTTCCGGCTGCGTTACATCTTCCGCCCGTACAGCGATCTGTTCGTGATCTACAACCAAACGACCGGGCGGGGTCTGGAACGCCCGTCGCATCAGTTGCAGTTCAAGCTGACCTACTACCTGCAGATGTGAATCAACACCCATTGAGAAAGGGGGTAACCAGGTGAAACCGACTATTTGTTTTTTCGTCGCAATACTTCTGGGCGCCGCTGCTGGCGCGCATTCTCAGACGACAACAATCAACTTTGATAGCCATAAGGCGGGCGATCCCCCAAAAGGGTTTACGACGGCGCTGACCGGCAGGGGCAGGCCCGGCATGTGGGTTGTTATGAACGATGACACCGCGCCGAGTAAGAGCAATGTCTTGGCGCAGACCGACGCCGACGCCACGGGCTACCGCTACCCGGTTTGCGTCTACGACGGGCTGAACGCGAAGGACGCCGACATCAGCGTGAAGATCAAGGCTATTTCCGGCAAAGGCGATCAGGGCGGGGGGATCGTCTGGCGTTACAAGGACAAGGACAACTACTACATCGTCCGCGCCAACGCGCTCGAAAACAACGTAGTACTTTATCGGGTGCTGAATGGCAAGCGCGAAGACTTGCCGCTCAAGGGCGAAGGCAAGACCTACGGCAAGAAGGTCAAGGTACCTTCGGGACAGTGGAACACACTGCGTGTGACGGCGATGGGAAATCTGTTCACGGTCTATTTCAACGGCCAACAGCTTTACCAAGTCGAAGACGAGACTTTTAAGGACGCGGGCAAGATCGGTCTGTGGACGAAAGCCGATTCGGTGATTCACTTCGACGATTTGCAAGTAACGGCGCGATGAACCATTGAGAAGTCATTCACGTCGTCTAAGACGACTCTAGGAAATAATAAAAATCGCCCTTGGGCGCCCATCGTTTCCAGCGCGCCATTTTGATGAGGGATTGCTTCCAGAAGCCTGGCGCGCTCCCAAGCGATGTGTATCTAGGGGTTTTATGAGGAGATCACCATATGAAGAAAATAGCTGCTTGTCTGATTGTATTGATTGCGATCGTAATGTTCAGTCGTTCCGTGAACGGACAGGCGCAAGACGCTGTAAAAGAGACGGAACAAACGCCAGTCATTATTTTCGTCTGTGAACACGGAGCTGCAAAAAGCATTCTGTCGGCGGCCCTTTTCAACAAGCTCGCCCAAGAGCGTCGCCTGAATCTTCGGGCGATCGCACGGGGGACCAATCCTGACCCGGAGATCTCGCCGAAGGTCGCCGCCGGGTTACGAGCCGACGGGGTGGCGTCAAGTGAGTCAGCGCCAAAGAAGATCTCCAAGGCTGATCTCGTCGGCGCCAGCCGTGTAATCACCTTCTGCGCGCTGCCCGATGATTATCCGGGGAGCATCCGGGTCGAAAATTGGGATGAGGTCTTACCGGCGATTGAAGATTACGGCAAGGCTCGTGACAAGCTCACCGAGCGGATCGACCGCCTGCTGGAAGAGTTGAAGTCAAAGCGGTAACGGCGACTCAAGGGGGCGGTTGAACGGCCGCCTCTTAGCCGCCACTTCGACGAAGGGAGAAACAGTGATTCGCAAAGCTCTCGCGCGAGCTTTTTTGTCTTTCCTGGTAAGCCTGACGGCATTTCTTGTCGCCTGCAACCGTCAGGGCGTTACCGAAAGCCGTGACGCAAACAAGCGGGCGGATGAAGTCACGATCTACGTTTCCACGGATCGTGTCTTTTCGGAGCCGATTCTTAAGGCGTATGAGCGGAAAACTGGTGTAAATGTCAACGCGGTTTATGACACCGAAGAGACCAAGAGCACCGGTCTCGCCAACAAGCTGCTCGCCGAAAAGAACAATCCACAAGCGGATGTTTTCTGGTCGAACGAACCGGTGCGGACGCTCGTGCTGAAGTCGCGCGGCGCGCTTGCGCCTTACAAATCGCCAAATGCTGATGGAATTTCGCCGGTGTTCAAAGACGCGGAGGGCTACTGGGCTGGCTTTTCCGCGCGCATCCGCGTGATCGTCTACAACACTAACCTCGTCAAATCAGCGGACGCGCCGAAGTCCATCTACGACCTTACCGAATCGAAATGGAAAGGCCAGGTCGCGATCGCCGACCCGCGCTTCGGCTCGACCTCATTTCACGTCGCGGCGCTCTACGCCGAGCTGGGCGATGAGAAGGCGGATGAGTTTTTTCGCAAGCTCAAAACCAATGGCGTGAAGATTGCGCCGGGAAATTCCGTGGTGCGCGATCTAGTGGTCAAGGGCGAAGTAAAAATGGGTTTGACGGATACGGACGACGTGAACGTCGCGCTCGAAGACAAACAGCCGGTGGCGATGGTCTTGCCCGACCGCGACGGGATGGGCGCGCCCTTGATGCCGAATATGGTTTCACTAATCGCCGGCGCGCCGCGCGCCGAAGCCGGAAAGAAACTGATTGATTACCTGCTCTCGGCGGAAGTCGAACGCGAGTTGGCTAGGTCGGAGGCTGTTCAGATACCGCTACACTCTGGGGTCGAAGGGCCGAAGAACATCCCTCCGGTCACTTCGTTCAAGCCGATGACGCTCGATTACGGCAAGGCGGCCGGCCGTGTGGAAGATGTGGTGAAGAGGCTGCAACCCATCCTCGGTTTGTAATGAATGGTGAGGACGAGGTCAAAGCTAAAGATAGTTATTCGAGAAGGAGGAGGATATGAGAAGCACTGAACTGAAGAATGAAACGGCGACAAATAACCGTGTGGTTGACTGTGGGGCGCCGAGGATGGCGGCGATCGCCGCGCTGCTCTTACTCGTTTCGCTCTCCACGACCTTTGCGGGCCGCGCCACGGGTCACACCGAACAACAACAGGGGCGCGGACCCGCTCAGCCTTCGAACGTCGATTGGAAAGCGGTCGAGCGGGCGATGGGGCGACCGGGCGCGATGCAGCCCGGCGACGTTTATAAATTCAGCATGCCGCGCGGCGATCTGAAAGTTGTGGTGAAGGGCGTCGAGGTCAAACCGGCGCTCGCGCTCGGCTCGTGGGCGGCGTTCAAGATGGCAGGCAATCAGGCGATGGTCATGGGTGACATCGTGATGACCGAGGATGAAGTCAATCCGGTGATTTCGCGGCTGCAACAGGGCGGCATCGAACAAACGGGGCTGCATAACCACATCCTCCACGAGTCTCCCCGCGTGATGTACATGCACATCCGCGGGCGCGGCAATCCGGTGAAGCTGGCTGAGGCGATCAGCGCGGCGCTCAAGCTCACGAAGACGCCTCCGCCGTCGGCGCCCGGAGGCGGCCAGCCGCAGGAACTGGGAATTGACACGAAGCAGATCGAGCAGATCATCGGCCATGGCGGCAAGGTGAACGGCGGCGTGTTTCAGGTGAGTGTACCGCGCGCCGAAAAGATCACTGAAGCCGGGATGCAGATACCGCCTTCGATGGGCGTGGCGACCGCGATCAACTTTCAGCCTACGGGCGCAGGCTGTGCGGCCATCACGGGTGACTTTGTGCTGATAGCGAGCGAGGTCAACTCGGTGATCCGCGCCCTACGAGAGAACGGGATTGAAGTGACTGCGCTGCACAACCACATGCTCGACGATGAGCCACACCTGTTCTTCATGCACTTCTGGGCCAACGATGACGCAGTGAAGCTCGCGCGGGGGCTACGGGCAGCGCTAGACAAAATGAATACGGCGAAGGCGTAGGCGAAGTAGGCTTGCGCGATGTAACGGTATGATGACGATTATGAGATCGCTGGCGCGGCGCGGCGGGTTTCACGCGTCCGCGCGGACTGTCGCGACTGGGCTGGCCATCGCGTCCTTCGTGACGCTGTGCGTGCTGCCGGTTGCGTGGATGCTGGGCGTCTCGTTCATCGACTCGGACGGGGAGCGGAACTTAGGGCACACCGACGTTCATATTCAGATCGAGGCTCCATGAGCCGAGGTTGACCGATTGTCCGCTTTTTCCCGGAGCCTTCAACAATGGCTCGACTCCGGCCAGCAGTGTGATCGCAGTAATGCGGGACGCGTCTTCGCCGGCGGCAAAAGAAAGGACAATGGCGTCTCCCGGTTTCAGGTCGGTGAGATTTAGCGGAGGCAGTTTCTCGATCAGGGATTGCAAGTCCTTCGGACCTCGATCAGAAGATGAATTGCCGGCTTTGTTTCGCGCCGCTAACATTTGCGCGATCTCGGCGGGCAGCCTGCGCATGGTGGAATCGGGGGACACCCGCGCCTGCACAGGTTTGTTTGAGCCCAGATCCGTGATCACGAATGTATTCTGCGCAGCGTCGATTGAGACCACGGCGCCGGCGATGGTTCGAAAAGAGCCGGCGACCAACTCTTCCGCTGTGTATCGCGATCGGGTTTCGTCGGCGGTCCCGAGCGCCTTGACCTGGTCGCCGACCTTCAATTCCTCGAAGCGGCTGGGCCGGGCTTCGCTGAACTTGACCGAGTTCGGCGCGTAACGGCGGAGCGTGGCTCCAGGCGCGAATGCAATCACCATCGGCTTCGCGCCGGCAGTAATCGGCATGTTTATAGTGATTTCTTTGGCGGCAGGGTCGAACGCTGAGATCACGCCTCCGACGCCACGTTTTTCCCACTCCGCTCGCTCGACCGCGTGTTTCCTTGCGAGGTCGGCCTTGCTGATGACGATGATGCTGGTGGCTACAAACGAGCCAGGATCGCCTCCACTCCGGCCGCGCGCCAGGATACGGTCACCGGCAGTCAGCTCCGGCGCGGAGATGGGCGCGGCGTTTTCGAGATCTTTGGCGCCTGGAGCCACGCGGAGGAAACGAGTTGCTTCGTCAAAGACGACAGTCATCTCAGACCCGGCATCTGTCTTGATCGTGACGCGTTTAGCGGCGGAGTCAATCGTGAGAATCACTCCGATTGGGCGAACAGTCTGGCCTGAAGCCTGAGTGATCGAATTCTCCTGCGCCAACAGGAAAGAGGCGCAGCACAAAATAAGCGTCAGTGTCTTCATAAGGTTGAAGTATACCCGCGCGCTTGTCGCATCCGAAGGAAATTCATCTGGCGTTTATCTCTCTTTAATCTAGCCCCTGATAGTATGACATTCGGAAACTTTCCCGAAATATTGGTCGCCCATTTGTAGAAGGATTTACATGAAGTTTATTTTTGGTCTCCTGGCCGTCTTTATCATTTCATCTGTGTCCTTTGCCCAGTCGGTATCCTTGCGCGGTCAAGTTACGGACCAAAACGGCGCTGTTATTCCGAAAGCCAAAGTTACGCTCGACGGGCCGCCCGGATTGGTCAAGACTGTCGCCACTGACGATCGAGGCGGATACTCGTTTACGGAACTGCCGCCGGGAGATTATTCCGTGACGGCGTCCGCGCCGAATCTCGCGCTTATGGAGCCTGCGAAGATTACCTTGAAGTCCGGCGTCCAGACCTTGAACCTGCAATTGAGCGTGGTCATAGCGGAACAGAACGTGAACGTGCAGGAAAATACCGCGCCCGCCGTCACTACCGATTCAAGCAATAACGCCAGCGCTGTGGTACTTCGGGGCGACGATTTGAAATCGCTCGGTGACAGCGCCGAGGACCTCCAGGCGGATCTGTTGGCGCTGGCAGGCCCATCAGCCGGACCCGGCGGCGGCGCCATTTTCATAGACGGATTCAGCGGCGGCCAACTTCCGTCGAAGGAATCAATCCGTGAGATTCGCATCAACCAGAACCCTTTCTCGCCCGAATACGATAGGCTTGGCTTGGGCCGCATAGAGGTCCTCACCAAGCCGGGGACGGACAAGTTTCGCGGAACAGTGTTCTACAACTTCGC
>WNFZ01002847.1_pt1 | contig 16302 bp, 16 predicted proteins | sample 5400081 | NCBI WGS metagenome assembly WNFZ01 (sample SAMN13153365, study PRJNA577476) | soil metagenome | isolation source: 80 cm soil or saprolite under grassland replicate 1 | place: USA:California | collected 2016-06-15 | reverse complement strand
CTGAAGGAAACGGCGCCGGCTGAGGTTCGAGGTGGTGTGATCGGTCATGGGTGATCTCCTTTCGGGGTCCCGGCGCGCTGCTGGTGGTGGCTCACTTCCTCTCGAAATGCATCGCCTCGTTCACGGCCCACCCTGACCCTGCTCGACTCGCCTCCTCGGCTGCGCGATCCCGGCCCCCAGGACGTGGTCCATGACGATGAGCTCGGCTTCGACTCCCTGTGGCTCTCGGAGGTCACTAGGAGCGTGTCGGAATAATGCCAAACGGGCGCATCCGGCGTCGCGTCCATCCCACATGCGCGCCGATTTCGCCGATGTGCGCCGCGAAAACGCTGTAGAACGCGTCGGCTGTGGGGCGCCGATCCCACTTTTTCGAGCGGTCATGATTTCTCCGACACGCTCCCATGGGTCGATTGACTTCGCGCCCACCCTCGGCAAAGACCATGGCAGCCGCCTCGCCCGTTGAGTCGCGCGTCGTCACGCCTTGCCCGCTGACAGCAGGGCAGAGAGCGCCTGGTGTGCGCGCCTCGCGCGCTCGACGGCGGGGAGATCGGCGGTCGCCCGGCAGGGCGCCTCCACGGCCAGGGGCACGGCGTCGGGCAGGGCCGCCACCAGCTCCGCCAGCGGCAAAGCGCCCTCGCCGGGAAGGAAGCGGCCCGTGCGGGCCTCGCGGATGAGCCCGGGCGTGTCGCCGGGCATGTCCGGGGAGGCATCGCAGATCTGGGCGTACCGGAACAGCGATGGATCGACGTGCGCGATGTGAGCGGGGACGCCTCCCGACCGACTGAAGTGCAAGGCATCCACCAGGACTGACGCGTTCGACCTTCTCGACCGGGCCACGACGTGGGCGGCCTGGGCGAGCGTCCGGACCCCGGTGTAGATCGCGAACTCGAGACAGACGTGCAGGCCGTACCCCGCCGCCCGGTCGCAGAGCTCGCCGAATCGCTCGATGGTGCGTGCTTCCTCGGGCTCGGCGCTCATGACGAGCACGTTCCGCGCGCCGAGGCGCGCCGAGACCTCGAGGAAGCCCTCCGGGATGCCCACCGGGTGCTCGGGCTCGAAGCGAAGGAATTCCGTGTCGAGCACGGACACCCCGGTATCCGCCAGACGCAGCAAGGTCTCCCGCAGGAGCGGGCCGTCGCTCAGGATGTCGTACGGAGGGATGCCCCCGCTCGGCGTGGCCGTCAGCCGGATGCCGATGGTCCGGAAGCCCGCGGCCGCCGCCACGGTGACCAGCTCGGGCGGCGTCGTGTCGAGCACGGTCAGGTGGGCGAGGGAGATCCGCCGGCGGGTCGACTCGGTCATCCCCGGCCCCATGGCCGATCCTTTTCCCGTACCGCCTCAGACGTCGTGGACACCGGGAAGATAGTAACCCAGCGCCGCGAGGCGGGTCACGAACACCCAGAGGGACGCCCCGATCGTGGTGCGGCTTTCCGAGCCAGAGGGCCCTCATCTCCTCATCGGTCCCTGTCAAACAGTACCCGATGCACTACACGATCGCTCATCCGTCACCGGCGGCGGAGGCGGCCGGGCTGGATGGGCTCATCGAGGCCGCCAAGCAGCGCAAGCACGAGAGGAACACATGAGGACGGTCGGCGCGGGTTTGAATCGCGTTCGACTGCGTATTTCAGCCGCGACCGGCACCGTCCTCAAACACGGCCCGTAAAACATCAACGAAATCAATTTGGTGGCCCCAACGGGATTCGAACCCGTGTTTCCGTCACGCTTGCGCCTTCGCGGTCGGCGGGCCCGCCGACCGGACGAAGAGCACGCGCTCGGTCTGCGTCAGCCGCTCGGCTCCACCCTCCGTGACCAGCACGGTCTCGCTGAAGGAGAGTCCCATCGCGGAGACGTACATGTGAAAGACCATGCCCGCCTCGAGCGCCCAGTCGGCGGTCGGGATGAACATGCGGGTGAAGTCGCTCGTCCGCGGTGACCACGGCGCGTAGTAGCCGAGCGTGTAGCCGGTGGCATTGTCGTAGCGGTCGCGCAGCCCCGCCGCCAGGACCGCCTCGCGGCAGATACCATCCACCTCGCGGGCGACGGCGCCGGGCTTCATGGCGGCGAGCTGCCGATCCTGGATCTCGATGAGCGCACGGGCGGCCCGAGCCTGGGTCGGCGACGGGCTTCCAATGCGGTCGGCCGCATCAAGCGCGCGCTGTAGCCGTGGACCTGGGGGACCAGCTCCATGTGCAGGATGTCGCCCGGCCGGAGCCGGCGGTGGCCGAGGACACCGTGAAGGGAGCCGGCGCGCGTGCCCGAGGTGATGATGCCGGCGCGACCATGGTCGCCGCCGAGCTCGATGAACGCCCGGCTGGCGGCCGCGGCGGCATCGCGCTCGCTCTTGCCCTCGCCCGCCGCGGCCACCGCCACCAGCACGGCCTGGTCGGCGATGCGAGCGGCCTGGCGCAAGTAGGTGATCTCCGCGGGCGACTTGCACAGCCGCAACCTCCGGAGGACTCCGCCGAAGTCGACGAAGGTGGCGCCGGGCAGCGCCCGGGTGATCGCCTGCCAGCGCTGGACGGAGAGGTAGTTGGAGTCGAGCTCGAGGCCGACGCGTCTCGACGCCCAGCCGCGCTCGGCCAGCGTCCGGGCGAGCACCTGGACCGGGTCTTCCCAGTCCGCGAAGGTCACGTAGTCGGAGAGCCACGAGCGCTCGAGGAAACTCGGCTCGTCCAGGCTGCGCAGGCACATCACCGGGTCGCCCTCGAGCGGAACGGCGCAGGCCTGGTAGCGGGTGGCGGAGCGGTCGAAGCCGGTCAGGTAGCAGAGGTGCTCGGCTTCGTCCACGACCACGACGTCGGCGCCGCGCTCGCGCATCTCGCCCCGCACCGCCTCCAGCCGTCGGGCGTACTCCTCGCGTGAGAACACAAGCATCGGGTCCGTCGTCATGGTCGGTCCTTTCCGGAAGGGGTCGGGGGAAGCGCCGAAGGCTCCCGGCGCAGCGTCTCGAGCGGGATGTGACAGGCGATCCAGTGGCTCTCTCCGGCGCGCTGGAGGGGCGGCTCGACCTCCTCGCAGATCCGCCCCACCTTGCTGGGACAGCGCGTGTGGAAGCGGCAGCCGGACGGCGGGTGCTGCGCGCTCGGCACTGCGCCCTCGAGACGGATGACCGCTCGTGAGCCCGAGGGGTCGGGTCGGGGAACAGCCGACAGCAGCGCCCGCGTATATGGGTGGGATGGCGGCCGGAAGATCTCGTCGACCGTCCCCAGCTCGACGAGCCTGCCGAGGTACATGACGCCCACCCGGTGCGCCACGTGTCGCACCAGGGAGAGATCGTGGGAGATGAGGAGATAGGAGGCGCCGAGCAGGCCTCTCAACGCCATCAGCAGGCGGATGACGGAGGCCTGCGTCGAGACGTCGAGCGCGGACACGGGCTCGTCCAGCACGATGAACTCGGGGCTCATGGCCAGCGCCCGCGCGATGGCGACCCGCTGCTTCTCGCCGCCGGAGAGCTCGCGCGGCAGGCGGTGGGCGTAGCTCGCGTCGAGCCGCACCGCCTCGAGCAGCTCGCGCACGCGCTGCCGGCGGCGGGCGCGCGGCATGCCGAGCAGCGCCAGCGGACGGCCCAGCGTCCGGCCGACCCGTTTCATGGGGTTGAGCGAGGAGTCCGGGTGCTGGAAGACGATCTGCGCCGCCCTCCGGAAGACCGCCTCATCCGCCACCTCGACGCCACGTTCGCGGTCGAAGAGGCGCACGGCGCCGGCGGTCGGACGGAGCAGCCGCACGACGACCCGGCCCAGGGTGCTCTTGCCGCAGCCGCTCTCGCCCACCAGGGCCAGCACCTCGTCGCGGCCGACCTCGAAGGAGACGTCGTCGACCGCCCTCACCGGCGCTTCCCCGAGCGATAGCCAGCGCGCGACGCGGCCGGCGCCGCCGTAGTGCTTGCTGACACGCTCGGCGACCAGCATCGGCGCGCTCGCCTGCGCGCGCCGGTGGGTGGCGTCGCGCGCCTCGGACGGGCGGGGCGCGTCGAGCACCACCGTCCAGCGCAGGCACTTCGCGTGGTGCCCATCGCCCACGCGGGCCATGGGCGGCACGTGTGCGGTGCACGCGGCCTCGGCGAACCCGCACCGCGGCGCGAAGACGCAGCCGGGCGGCACGCGCGTCAGCGCCGGCAGCCTCCCCTCGATGGGCGTGAGGCCATGCACACCGTCGAGGTCGGGCAGGGCCCCGAGCAGCCCGGCCGTGTAGGGATGCGCCGGCCGGTGGAAGAGGCGGGCGGCCGGGGCCGTCTCGACCAGCTCGCCCGCGTAGAGCACGCCGACGCGGTCGCTGACCTGGGCGATGACGGCGAGGTCGTGGCTGATGTAGAGGATGGCGGCGCGCACGCGCTGCTTGAGATCGGCCACCAGCTCGAGGATGCGGGCCTGCGTGGTCACGTCGAGGCCCGTGGTGGGCTCGTCCATGATGAGCAGGCTCGGCCCGCACGCGAGCGCCATGGCGATCACCACGCGTTGCTGCATGCCGCCGCTGAGCTGGTGGGGATAGCGCCGGGCGACGGCGTGCGGGTCCGCGATGCTCACGAGATCGAGCAGCTCGCGCGCGCGGGCCCGGGCGGCGCGAGGCGCGGCGCGCTCGTGGATCTCGACCACCTCGGCGATCTGCTGGCCGACGGTCATCGTCGGGTTGAGGGCGGATCGTGGATCCTGGTAGACCATGGCGATGCGGCGCCCGCGGATCCGCCGCAGCTCCTCAGGCCGCTTGGCGAGCAGGTCCTCCCCCTCGAAGAGGATCTCGCCCCCGGTGAGTCGGGCCGCGCCCGGGAGCGCGCGCATGATGGCGTAGCCGAGAGTGGTCTTGCCCGAGCCCGATTCGCCGGCCAGCCCGAATGTCTCCTGAGGTTCGATGGCGAGGCTCACGTCGCGCAGCACGCGAAGATCACCGCCGGGTGTCTCGAAGTGCACCGACAGGTGGCGGAGGTCGAGGACGGGCCCGGCGCCGGTCACGCGGAGCCCCCGAGGTGGTCTCGCAGCCCGTCGCCGAAGAGGTTGAAGCCGATGATCGTGACGCCCAGCGCCACGCCCGGCGTCACGAGCGGCCACGGCGAGAGGAACACGTACTGCCGGGCCTCGCGGATCATCAGCCCCCAGTCGGCCTGGGGCGGCTGCACCCCCAGGCCCAGGAAGGAGAGGCTGGCGGCGGCGAGCATGGCGAAGCCGACGCGGATGGTCGTCTCGACGACGATGGGCGGCAGCACGTTGGGGAAGATCTCGCCGAACATGAGATAGGCGTGCCCTTCGCCGCGCGCCCGGGCGGCGAGCACGAACTCCGCCTCGCGGACGGCGAGGGTGGCGCTCCGCACGATGCGCGCGATGCCGGGCACATTGGCGATGCCGATGGCCACGAGCGCGTGGGCGGTGCTGGCGCCGAGCGCCGTGATGATGAGGAGCGCCAGCAGGAGCGACGGGAAGGAGAGCATGGCGTCCACGACCCGCATGATGGCCTCGTCCGCGCGCCCGCCGAAGTACCCGGCGCCGAGCCCCACCGGGACGCCGAGGCCGAGGCCGAGCAGGACGGCGCCCACGCCGAGCAGGAGCGCGGTTCGCCCGCCCATGAGGGTGCGGCTGAGGAGATCGCGGCCGTACTGGTCGGTGCCGAGCAGATACCTGGCGCTGGGCCGCTCGAGGCGCTTCTGGATGTGCTGCTCGGTGGCGGCATAGGGCGAGATCCACGGCGCCAGGACGCTCACGCCGATCATCAGCGCCAGGATGGCGGAGCCGATGGCCAGGGTGGCCGGCACGGGCCTCATCGGTCGCCGATCTGATCGGAGGAGGCCCCGACGGCACCCTCCGAGGCCTCCCCCACGGTCAGCGGGCGCCGGCGACGCCGGCGCTCGAACAGCGCGTCGTCCCGCCCGCTCCGGCTGGGACCGACCGCCGCTCCTGTGCCGGGCACACCCACTGGTGCGCGCCTCATCGGTAGCGGATCCTCGGGTCGAGCCACGCGTAGAGGAGATCGGCCGCGAAGTTCGCCAGGGCGTAGACGGACGCGACGATCAGCACGCACATCTGCAGGAGGGGGATGTCGCGGTTCTGGACCGCGTAGATCATCAGCCGGCCCATGCCCGGGTAGGCGAAGACCTCCTCGACGACGACGATGCCTCCCATGAGATACCCGAGGTCCAGCGCCAGCACGGTGATGGTCGGAAGCAGGCCGTTGCGCAGCGCGTGGCGGACGACCACGCGGCGCTCGGAGGCGCCCTTGAGCCGGGCCGTGCGGATGTAGGGCGAGGCGAGCACGTCGGCCAGGCCCGAGCGCGTCTGGCGCACCACGTGGGCGATCAGGACGATCGTCAGGGTCGCGGCGGGCAGCACCAGGTGGCGAGCCCAGGTGAGGATGCCGGCCGAGGGCTCCGCATAGCCCCCCGTGGGGAACCACTGGACCGACGGGCCCGCCAGGAGCAGGAGCAGTCCCAGGCCGGTCACGAACTCCGGGATCGAGATGCCCACGTAGGTGGCGGTGACGATGGCGAGGTCGAGGGGGCCGCCCCGCCCGAGCGCCGCCGCCGCGCCCAGCGGGATGGCGACACACACCACGATGACGAGGGCCGCCGCCGCGAGTGTCGCCGAGTTCCTGAGGCGCAAGCCGACGACGCTCACCACCGGCTGCTTCATGGCCAGGGAGTCGCCCCAGTCGCCGGTGAGCACATCGCGCACCCAGCCCGCGTACTGGAGGGGTAGCGCCCGGTCCAGGCCCATCTCCCGCTCCAGGGTGCGCAGGGCCTCGGGTGTGGCGTACTCGCCCAGGATGAGCGTGGCCGCGCTGCCCGGCAAGACGTGGATGGCCACGAAGATGATGATCGAGATGAGCACGAGGACCACCACGATGGACGCGAGACGCCTGAGGACATAGCGGGTCATCGGTCGCAGTGGCGGGGCCGGGCCCCGCCCGGTCGACTTGACCTTGTCACATGGTCATGTCTATCATAGCCATCATGAAGACGATGCTCGTATCGGAGTTCAAGGCCAAATGCATCGCCGCGCTGAAAGAAGTCCAGCGCACGCGGGAGCCGATGCTGATCACACTGCGCGGCAAGCCGCTGGTCACCGTCCAGCCGGTGGACGCCCGCGGCCAGGGGAAGCGCCTCGGAGGCCTCAAGGGACGCATGACCATCCGCCGGGACCTCGTCAAGCTCGGCACAACCGCAGACTGGGACATGCTGCGGTGAGGGTTCTGCTCGACACCCACGTGTGGGTCTGGACGCAGGAGCAGCCGGAGCGGCTCGGGCCTCGCACGAAGCGGCTCCTGGTCGGCGGCGAGCACGAGACCTCGGTGTGCCCAATCTCGACCCTGGAGATCTCACGCCTCGTCGCGGTCGGCGACATCCGGCTTTCGATGCCCCTCGCCGAGTGGATCGCTCAGTCGATGGCGGAACTGTCCGCGCAGACCGTCTCCATGAGCCACGAGGTCGCGATGGAGGCCTATGCGCTGCCGGGAAGGTTTCACCGGGACCCCGCCGATCGCGTACTCGTTGCCGCCGCACGAAAGAACGCGATGACACTCGTCACCGCTGACGATCGGATTCTCGCGTATCCTCACGTGCGCACCCAGGATGCCCGGCGCTGACGGTCTCGCACGGCGGGACGGAAAGCCCGCTCGCCTGGCGATGCCCGGCCGCTCGAACGGCATCTCCGGACCGGCGGCGGTGGGTTGCGATCAGGCCTTCTTCTTCGGGGCGTCCGGCGCGAGCCAGACGTCGTCGAGCACCATGTCGAAGCTGGCCGGGTTGATCTGGTAGTCCCGGACGAAGCCCCACTTGCCGCTGAGCTCGTTGACGAAGAACGGCAGCATGAGCGGCCCCTCGTCGCGCGAGATCTTCAGGAAGTCGGCGTAGAGGCGCCGGCGTCGCTCCGGCTCGACCGTCTCCCGCGCCTGCTCGAGGAGGCGGATCGCGGGCGCGTGCGAAGGCGCCCACCGCCCCTCGTCGAGGCCCTCCTTGGGGTGGTAGAGCTTCATGAGAATGGCATCGGCGGTCGGCCGGGTGCCGTAGTAGACGACGTACGGCACGCCCTTGTTCCAGACCTGGGCGAGGTACCGGTCGTAGGCCAGCACCTCCACGTCGATGTTGAACCCGGCCGGGCGCGCCATCTCCTTCAAGACCACGGCCACCCGCTCGCGGATCGGCGGCGAGTTCGCGGCGAAGAGCTTGAAGGGGACACTGCTGCCGAGCCCGGCGTCCCGCAGCAGGGCGCGGGCGCGGTTGACGTCCGCCGCGCGGGGCGCCAGGGCCACGTGGTCGGGATACGCCGTGGAGATCGGGTGGTCGTTCCCGACCTCACCCTGACCGTTGTGGATGGCCGCCAGCATCAGCGTCCGGTCCGCGCAGAGCTTGAGCGCCTCGCGGACCCGGTTGTCGTTGAACGGCGGCTTGTCGGCCGGGAGGATGACCGCGGCGAACGTGCCCCCGGCCACCCCCATGGCCTCGGCCCCCGCCAGCGTCGCCACCTGCGAGAAGAGGTCCGGCGTGAGACCGGAGATCAGGTCGACCTCCTTGCTCTTGAAGGCGGTGAGCTCGGTGGTCGGCTCGGGGAAAACACGCAGCATCGCCCCGTCGAGGTAGGGCTGGCCCTTGCGGAAGTAGTCGCCGAAGCGCTCGACGACCAGCCGATCGCCGGGGACGAACTCCTTGAGCTTGAACGGCCCGGTGCCGAACTCCCTGGCGGCGAGGGCCTTGAGGTCGGCCAGCCCCTCCCGCGCCACGATCCGCGCGTTGGGGACGCTCACGGTCTCCGGGAAGATCGAGAACGGCGCCCGCATCGTGAAGCGGACCGTGTGCTTGTCCACGGCTTCGACCTTGTCGATGGGGCCGACCTCGCCGCGGTAGGGCGAGGCGGTCTTCGCGTCCAGCAGCGTGGTGAAGGTGGCGACCACGTCGTCGGCCACCAGCTCCCGCCCGCCGTGGAACTTCACGCCGGGGCGGAGCTTGAAGGTCCACACGCGCGCGCCATCGGCCGCGCTCCACGACTCGGCGAGATCGGGCACCACCTCGCGCTTGACGGTGAGGCGCGTCAGGTTGTTGTACATCCACTTGGTGGCCGTCCACTCGGCGCCACTGATGTGCATGACGGGGTTGATGGTGCTGAGCCCGAAGGTCACGCTCACCCGCAGGAGCCCGCCGTACTTGTCGCCCTGGGCGAGGGCGGCCCGGGCTGTCAGCCCGGGCAGGGCCAGCGCGCCGGTCGCGGCCCCCGCCGTCAGGAGGAATGCGCGCCTGGACACCCTCCCCGTCATCGCGGTCCTCCTCGGGGTCAGACTTTGACTTCTTGACATCGCGAGCCGCATGAAGTCAGGTGACGGGCGGGCTCAGCCGGACTGTATGGAAATCAAAGCCTGACCCCTATGTCCAGCATCGCGAGGATGTAGATCTTGATCATGTCCAGGTAGTCGGGAACGTCCACGCGCTCGTCGGGCATGGTGTTGTACCGCCCGCCGGGGCCGCAGACGATGCCCTCCATCTTCGCCCGGTGAAGCAGATGGGCGGCGTCGGTCCCGTAGAAGCAGTACGGCGGCACCGCCCCCAGCGGCTGGTCCGTCCGGCGCACCGCCCGGTAGGCGCGCGCGACGACGTCCACGATTCGCGACTCGCGCGACACCTCGAAGGGGAGCATGGTCGGCCGCTGGCCGGCGTTCGCCATGGCGACGGTGGCCTTGAGCCCGGGACACTCCCGCTCGAGCTGGTCGAGCAGGCGGCGGACGTCGGCGAGCACCGACGCCTCGGACTGGCTGGGGGCGTACCGCGCCGTGCCCGACAGGCGGACGAAGTCGGCGACCTGCGGCGGGCGCCACTCGTGGAGCTCGCGGGAGAGCGCGCCGCGGATGACGCCGACGTGCGCGCGGTTGACCGAGGCGTGCTCGGCGCTCGTGGCGCCGCTGAAGGCCAGCGCATTGATGCGCGGCACGAGGCCGGCGGCGGCGGCGAGGGCGTCCACGGCCTCCTCGCGCTTGGAGACGTGGCGCGTGAGTCCGGTCAGCTCGATCACCCAGTTGAACGCCCCGGCGTGCAGGGTCAAGCCGGCGAGGTCGGTCGGCTCCGAGTTGATGAAGTAGTCCGCGCGGATGCCTTCGTCGATCGCCTTGATGGTGCCGACGCCCCCCTGTAGCTCGCCGATCACGTAGGTGAGGACGACGTCGCCCCGGAGCCGGACGCCGCGGTCGACGAGCGTCTTGACCGCGCAGAACGACGCGGCGTCCCCGGCCTTCATGTTCGAGACCCCGATGCCGTAGATGAAGCGGTCGTCGTGGACCCCTCCCCACGGATCGACCGTCCACCCCTCGGTCACCGGGTTCGTGTCGAGATGGCCGTTGAACAGGAGGCTCGGGCCGGCGCCGGCGCCCCGCCAGCGTCCGATGGCGTTGAAGCGGCCGGGCTCGACCTCCTGGAGGAAGGCGTCGAGGCCGAGGCCCTTCATCGCGTCGACCATGAAGTGGGCCAGCGCGCTCTCCCCCGGCGAGCCGGAGTAGCTCTTGAAGCGGATCATCTTCGCCAGGAACTCGAGACTGTCCTTCGCGTCGACGGACTGCAGCAGGTCGGCGTGGCTCACCGCGTCCCCCCTGGCGTCTGGGCAAGTCGGAGCCGCCGCATGGCGGCCGGGCCGGGTAACCGTTGCCCGGATGACCGAGGCCGGCGCCATCGGTCGGCTCGCGCGTGCGGCCGCCGCGCGGGCCCGCTCCATTCACGACCGCGCTCTGCCTCGCACGCTCCCGCTCACCCCGCCCTCTCCCCCTCGACGGGGGAGAGGGATCCACAACACCCTCGGGGTGAGGATGCTCCGCCCGCCCCCGAACACGAACGGCGGCGGAGGGCTCCTCCTTTACGCGGATGCCCGGTGCACGTACCCGTACCGGGTGTTGCTGCGCAACCCGCCCATCGCGACGTACTCCGCCTTGATCGCGGCGATCTTGTCCGTCGTGATGGCCCGCTCGGCCGTCCTCAGGTGGACGTTGTACAGCCGGGCCGAGTTGCCGGCGAAGATCGCGCTCTTCACGATCCCGTCGGCGGGGCCGAGGGGGGCGAAGCCGTACTTCTTCTGCATCTCCGGCGGGATCTCCAGCCGCCGGAACGCCTCGATCTGCCACTGGGGCGAGCCGTACCAGAGGGAATCGCTCCCCCAGACGACGTGATCGGGGCCGAGGCCGCGGATGAGGGTGCCGACGAAGGCCGCCGCGAAGCGGGGATTGGCCACCGCGGAGTTCGCGAACGACGTGCCGAGCTCGCCGTAGACGTTGCTCACCCCGTGCTTGGCCGGGATCTCGGCGAGGTCGGTCGCCCACTTGATGCGGCCCGTCTGCTCGAACTCGGCCAGCGCCGCGTCCGGCTTCTCGAGGAAGGCGCGGAGAGCGCCGTGGTAGATGACGAAGTTGATCTGCGGCCAGTCCTTCGCCGCCTTGCCCACGTCCCACACGGTGTTGTACTCCCACACGTTCGGCCAGGACTTCTCGTAATCGAGCGGCAAGAGCCCCTTGTGGATGCACACGGTCGTGATGCCGGCCTTCACGATCTTCTCGTAGAACGGGTACATGAGCTTCTGGTCGTCGAGCCGCCAGTAGGAGCCGAGCTTCGAGGGGAAGAGCGGGTCGCCGATCGTGTAGCCCTTCCAGCTGTCGGGCTTGACGGCGCCGATGCAGCGGTCGACCTCGTCCATCCACCCGGCTTTCTTCGGGGTGAAGACCGAGTGGGCCAGGAGGCGCCGGGAGCCGGAGACCTTGTTGATGGAGGCGCGCGCCATCGCGATCTGGTCGTTGGTCAGAAGATCCCACGTCGGGTCATCGAAGGGCGCCCCCGAGAGCAGCGCGACCTTCGTGTCGCTGTCGACGAAGATCTCCTTGAGGTAGTTGTCGAACTTGAACCGGGCGAGCGTGTTCTCGCCGACGAGGGCGGGGTTCCAGTGCTCGCGGGCGTACTTGGCCAGGCCGAGGAGCCCTTCCTGCTTGAAGTCGTCACGCACGAAGTGGGTCTGGTCATCGATGATGAATTGCCCGGCGAGCGCGCCCGCGCGCTTGTCGGCCACGCCGGGTGTCTGCGCCTCGGCGGGGCTGACGTCGAAGAGGGGCCCGAAGACCTCGTTCATCGCGAGGAACGCCGCGGCCATGCCGGCGCTGCCGGCCAGGAACTGACGACGGCTCAGCCCGTGCTTGCGGGCGAGGCGGTCGGCCATGTCCTTGATACGGGCCTCCACCCGTTGCTGCTGCCTGGTCTGGGGCAACGGATTGAATTCGCCGTTGGACACGATCTGCGTGGGAACCGGTGACTTGAACGATCCGATCTCGGCGGGTGTGGTTCGCTTCAGCTCTTCATCGCTCAGGTAATGCGGCATCGCCGATCTCCTCCCCGGGAACGAACGAGTGGCTGGGTTGCCGACGATCATGCCCCGCAGCCGTCTCGCGGTCGCGGGTGAAACCCGATGAAAACAGCCCCTCCTTTCCGCGATCAGGACCGGCTGTGGACCCCGACCGGCCCTGTCGAGAATGGAAAACCGCGGCAGAATCTTAGCACCTGCGCCGCCACAATCAAGGGCTCAGTATCCCTTGCGCTTGTCGATGAGGGCGAGCAGCGGCTGCCCCGTCCGCAGGCGGCGCAGGTTCTCGCAGAACGTCGCGATCACGCGGCCGGCCCGGCGCGGCGACCCGCCCGCGGTGTGCGGCGTCACGATCACCCGGGGGTGGGCCAGGAGCCGGTGGCCGGCCGGGAGCGGCTCCGGATCGGTGACGTCGAGCCCGGCGCCCCACAGCAGCCCGTCGTCGAGCGCCGCGACGAGATCGTCGCCGTAGACGATCGCGCCGCGCGTCACGTTGATCAGGATCGCGCTCGGACGCATCCGGCGGAAGAGATCGCGCGTGAACAGGTGATGGGTGGCCTTGGTCAGCGGCAGCCCGATGACGACGACGTCGGAGGCGCCGAGCAGATCGGGCAGGCGGTCGGGCTTCCAGATCGCCTCGACGCCCGGCTCGGGCGGCACGTCCTCGATGTCGACCGCGAGCACGCGCATCCGGAACCCCACCGCCCGGCGGGCCACCTCGCGGCCGGTGCCGCCGAAGCCGACGATGCCCATCGTCAGCGCGTGGAGCTCGCGCTGCTCCTTGCGGATCGGCTCGCGGAGCCGGTAGTCGGGGTCGCGCACGGCGGCGTGGACGCCGCGCGTGAGCGCGAGCAGGAGGGCGAAGGCGTGCTCCGCGAGGTGGATGCCGACCTCGCCCTTCTCGCTGGCCAGGATGACGTCGCTCTCGACCAGCTCCGGCGAGAGGATGGCGTCGACGCCGGCGCCGATCGAGTGGTAGTAGCGCAGTCGCCGGTTCTGCACGAAGACCTCGTTGGGCACCCGGCCCAGGAGCACGTCGGTGTCGACGATCTCCGCCTGCTGCCGGGTGGCGTCTTTCGCCTCGACCAGCGTGGCCCCGGGATCCGCGGCCTCGAGGATCTGCGCGCGCTGCCCGGCGTCGAGTGACGGGACGATCAGGTTTGGCGTGTAGAGGATCTTCATGAACTGGCCCGGTACCTTGCGGGCGAGGAATACCGAGGTTCCCCTTCAGCTACCCTCGCCCCTCACCCCCGGCCCGCCCGATCACGAGGGAGAGGGAGCCTGCTGCAACCGTCACGCCCTCAGCGGGGAGCCCCCGTCGGAGGAGGCGGACTCGCCTGCGGGACGACCTGGAGCCACCCGCCCGGGCACTCGTTGACATAGGGGTAGTAGGCCTGGGAGCCCTGGCAGTAGTACCAGTACTGCGACTGAGCCTGGGGCGGAGCTTCCCGCTGGATATAGACCGGCGGCGAGGACTCCACCACGACCGGAGGGCTGTAGACCGGATAGGGGTAGGGGTAGACGTACGGGAACGGATACCAGAGGGGAACCCCGACGCCGATCCCGACGAAGACGCGACCGCCATGGCCACCCCCGGCGTCGCTCGGCATGGCACTCGACACGAGCAGCGTGATCGCCATCACCAATCCGACCGCAAACGGCCCGCCCACGCGGTTCTTCATCGCTCTCCTCCTGCCCGGGCCTCGGGGAACGGCCCGGGACCCGGCACTGGTCCGAGTCTACTCGTCCCCCGCGCGACATGCCAGAGGTTTCCCCGCGGCCGGGCAGGAGCGCGCCTGCGCTCAGGCCCGCAGGTCGAACACGACGACGCGGTCGTTCTGCAGCACGCAGCGGAACCCCGCGACGAGGTAGCGCTGCAGCCTCGGATAGGCGTCGAGCCACCAGAACGCCGGCCAGGTGAAGACCATGAAGCTCTGTCCCGACTGCCGCGCTCGTTCGACCTCGTGCACCGCGGTGGCGCCGTCGGGTGGGCGCCCCCAGTATCGCCCGTCCCGTTCCAGGAAGGGGGTGGCGCGCCGCCCCGCCGCGATCTCGTCGCCGAATACGCCGTCGTCGACCAGGATGAACGGCTGGCCCGGCGGGATCACCGTCGCGATGTCCTCCCTGGCGAGGTGGAGGCGGTACTCCCACTGCCAGTTCGCCTTGCCCTTGCGGAAGCGCGCGGCCACGTTGTGGTCGCACCCTCCCCAGTTGCCCACCACGCTCTCGATCCTGTGGGCGAGACGCCGCTCAGCCAGGAACTCGTGCACGGCGATCGCGCAGCCGTCGTACCCGTAGTAGTCGTCGAGGATCACGAAGCCCCCCTCCACGACCTGATCGTACAGGTTGTCCAGGCAGCATCGCACGCTCGCGTGCCAGTCACAGTCGACGTGCAGGACCGCAATCGGGCCGATGCGGTCGCGAGTCGCGCGCAGCGTCTGATCGAACCACCCCTTGACGAACTCGCTGTGACCGGCCAGCCCGAGCTCCATCGCCGTCCTTTGCACGTCCTCGAGGGGCGCCTTGGACATGTCGCGGGACAGCGGGTTGGTCGGGTCGTTGGCGTCCGCGATCGCCCTGGGCCCATCGATCGCCTCGACCGGCGGCATCCCCTCGAAGGAGTCGAGGAGCCACACCTTCCGATCCCGGACGCCGGCCCCTCGCAGGATCTCCGCCATGAGGAAGCCCGTCCCTCCCCGCCACACCCCGCACTCGACGAAGTCGCCGGGGATGTCGCACGCGAGCACCATGAGCGCCACGTTGGCGAGGTCGACCAGGGCTTCGACGGAGACCGGCGGCATGACGAACGGGCGCACCTTGTCCAGCGTCGCCTCGAGGTGGCGCGCGTCCATCCAGCTGTCGAATTCTCGATGGGCGGCGTGCTGGAGCTGGGGAAATGGTCGGGGAGTGTCGCGTGTCACGTTCGTCTCCTCCCTCGGTCTTCGCGAGTCGGGATCCCCGGCCATCTGGGCCAGCGGGGGGCCATGCATGGGGTCGGCTGACAACCGGCAGGAACCTCACCTTCAGGATGCGCGCCTTCGAACGACCGTTCAAGCGGGCCGGCGAAGCGCGGGGTCCGCGGCAACCCCGCGTCCCGGTTCACCCCACCCGATACCGTCGGACCACCGCGTCATCCCACACGCGCCCCGTCCCCGGGAGACGGGGCACGGAGATCGTCCCATCGACCGGCCGCAGCGGTTCGGCGAGCATCGGATCGGCGAGGTTCATGTACTCCTCGTCCGTCCGGAGGTCGCACGCGACGCGGCGTCGACGCTACGGGATCTCCGGGATCCCCGGGATCTCGCCGATGAAGTCGAGGGGCTCCTTGCTTCTCAGGACGTTGGGCGTGATGACCCACGTTCCCTTGCAGGACACGCTCGCCACGGCCCGCTGGGCCTCCGCTCCGCCGGACAGGAACGCGAAGCCGCTGCTGGCCCCGCCCACGAGGCAGAGGCCCGCCTTCAACGGCGTGTAGACCAGCGTCGCGAGGACGCTGCCGACGTTGTAAGAGGCCTGCTTGACGCCGCTCGCCCGCGGCGCGGACTGCGCCCACGCGGCTCCGTCCGGCCCGAGAAGCGTGAGAACGAGCAGCAGCACGACGATCCGTTCCATGGAGGCTCCTCCTTGCTGAAGAGGACAGATCATGCCATAGGCGCCCGCCTGCCACAAGGTTGACGCAGACGAACCCGGTGAAGTACATGCCCGGCCTGTCGTGCGGGTCAGCCATCACGAGCGCCTCCGGTAGAGCAGCAGGGGCGTGAGCATCAGCACGCTGGCCGCGATGATCAGCGCGGAGATGGCGGGCAGGATCGGCGTGATCTCGTACATGATCGCGTCCCAGACCTTGACGGGCAGGGTCTTGCTGTAGACCCCGCTGATGAACAGGGTGACCACGACCTCGTCGAACGACACGTTGAAGGCGAACAGCGCCCCGCCGAAGACCGCCAGCCGGATCTGGGGGAAGGTGATCCTGAAGAAGGTCTTGACGGGGCCCGCGCCGAGGCTT
>WNFZ01002846.1_pt1 | contig 16303 bp, 14 predicted proteins | sample 5400081 | NCBI WGS metagenome assembly WNFZ01 (sample SAMN13153365, study PRJNA577476) | soil metagenome | isolation source: 80 cm soil or saprolite under grassland replicate 1 | place: USA:California | collected 2016-06-15 | reverse complement strand
CTCCAGGCGACCACCCAGGACACCACCAGCGACCTGCAGCGCCAACGCCGCGCGCTGGAGCGAGCCATCCAGGACCTGACCGCCCAGCAGCAGCGGCTGGCCATCACCCTCGCCTGCCAGCAAGACGACGAGGGCAGGCTGTTCGCCCAGGTCCGCCAGCAGTTCTACGACCTCGAACGCCAACGTGAGCAGCGACGCCGCGAGCTGGCCGCTCTCGATGAGCGGCAAACCGACATCGACGCGCTGGAGCTCCTGGATGCCCTTCCCACGACCAGCGGACGCCTCGGCGAGCTGCCCGAGCCGGTCCTGCGTCGCCTGTTCCAGGCGTTCCAGCTCAAGGTCGACTACGACCGGCACACCAACTGGGCCACGATCCAGGTCACCCTCTGCGGGGACGACCTCGACGAGCTGCACGGGGCAGCAGCCGCGGCGCTGCAGAATGCGCCAACTAAGCCAGAAGCCGTGAGCACGACGGCGCAAGGCACTGAGCGGTCGTCTGTTTCCCATGCGCTTGGGCTATCCCCGGCGATGACGACGTTGAGCCCGGCCACCACCGAGGTGGCGAGGAAGCTGGCGCACTGGGGCGTCATCGTCCCAAGCCGCACCAGTTCGTCGAGACAGCTTTCCTGGACGACGAACTTCCGCACGTTGACGGCCCAGTGCCGCCGTGTGATGTCGGGGATGACCACGTGGAGCCGGGAACCGTCGCTGAGTGTGGCGTCCACGAATGGGCTGGACAGGTCCAGGCGCCGGCCGCTGGCCTGCAACATCAGCTCGACCAGGTCGTGGACCCGTTGCTCGCTCAGCACCGTGCTGGTCAGGATCGGTCTTCCGGCTCTGGCCACGAAGACCTTGTCAGGCTGGTTGATCCAGATCTCCTCGACCTCGGGATCCTCGAGGTATGGCTGCAACGGCCCGAAACCAACCACCCGATCCGCCACTGCCTTCGCGACCTGCTCGGGCGCGTCGAGGGGCGGCATGCTGGCGGTCAGGCCGCGTTCGCCATAGTCGGCCACGACCTCGTCGATGAGCGAGCGCACCGCCGCTCCGCCGTCGCTCGGGTCGAGCCCACGGCGGCGGACCAGCTCTCGAACCTCGCGCTCGATGATCCGCTCGGCCGTCTCGGTGCCGGCCACGCTCACCACCTTGTCCCCTTCGTCATGGTCGGCCCATCTGGATCGCCGTCCCAGAGCAGCGCCCGCTGCCGGTCGGCCCGACGCTGGCGCCTGTGACGGCGTCGGGCGGTCGGCGGTGGCATGCCGAAGATCGACGAGGCCAGCGCAGCCAGCGCCTGCTGCGCGGGAGAGCCGGGCCGCGTCTCGCACAACGCCTGTCCAGCCATGAGCGCTGCGTCAAGACCGGCACGGTCGTAGGGCACGAAGGCCCACGGCTCGAGCCCGAGATAGCGGGAGAGCGCCGTGCGGATCTGTCCGACCGCGTCGCCCCCGAACAGGCCGCCGCGCACCTGGTTGACCACGACCCGCACCCGGCTCGCGCTCACCCCAAGCTCGCGCAACTGCTGGTAGCCAAGCACGAAGTCGTGCAATCCGACCGGATCGGCTCTGGTCACCGCGACCACGAGGTCGGCGCGCTGCACGGCAAGTCTGGTAACGGCGTTGCGGCGGAAGCGGACGTGGTCGTAGAGGAGCTCCTCGTCCTCCTCCAGGCAGAACCCGACGTCGATCACGGTCAGGGGAAAGCTGACGCGGAACAGCTCGAGCAGCGACTCCCAGGTGCTCGGACGAACCTCGGTCCACAGCTCGGCCCGGGGGAGGCCCACCAGCACCCGCGGCCCCGAAGGGCCGGCCCGGCGGGTCGCTCGCGAGAGCTTCGGCCCGTCGAGCTCTCCGCGGCTGGTGAGCCGGGCCGCCCAGGCGAGCCCCGGGCAGTCGTCCAGAAAGCCCAGCGTCTGGGCGATCGAGCCCCCATAGGCATCCGCGTCGACGAGCAGGGTCTCACCGGCCAGTGGGAGCGATTCGAAGGCCAGGTTGATCGCGACTGTCGTTCGACCTGGGGCGCCCTTGGGTCCCCAGACCACGACCAGGCTGCGCTTGCGCTCCTGTTCATCCGCGAGCTCCGCTGGCGGCTGCGCTTCGGCAGGCCAGGCGGCTGCTGCCCGCCATGCTGGCGGGGTTCGCCCGCTCGAGGCGGTTGGGGCTCCCCTGCCGTGCACGGTCTCGGCCGCGGGCGCGCCCTCGGCGGCGGCATGGTGGTACGGAGAGAGCGCCTCACCATCGTGAGATGGATGCTCGTGCTGGTGGCCCCGCCCGCCTGGCCCGGGCGGCTGGCGACGCCGCTCTACCAGGACGGCGTTGGCGAGGTCGATGAGGAGCGTGGGCCGGGTGTCGTCGGGTATGACGTAGTCGACGCCGAGTTGGAGCAGGCGGCGCTCGGCGTCCTCGTCCCTGGGGGGCACCATGCCCAGCACCGCAAGCCCGGCCGCTCCGACCCTCGCCAGCGTCTCTCGATCGAGCCAGCGCACGCCGGCCGCGACCACCGCGACCTCGGCTTTGCCCGCAGCTGCGGAGGCGAGCAGGTCACCGAGGTCATAGCAACGTTGCACCACCACAGCTGGCACGCTGCCGTCCTGGCACGCCTGCACCAGTGCCGACTCCCAGGGCGCGCCGACGCCCGCTGTCAGCAGCCGAAGCCTCATGGCGCGCTCCCGGGTGTGAGCGCCCCTGACTCCGCCGAGCTCGGCGGTGCCATCGGGGCCGACTGCTGCGACCAGTCCTGCGCCGCATCCGGCGGCTTCTCGATCGCCGCGCCGTCACGGCTGGGTAGTGATGGCGCCTTGACCACGAAGACCCGGGCGCCGGCGATCGCGGCCACGACCAGGGCGCTGCGGTCGCTGGGCACTCGCACCTGCACCCCGCCCTGACGGCTCCCCGCGAGCCCGCTGGGCTCCTCGAGCATGCGGATCACCTCGACCGACCGCAGCAGGAGCCGCGCCTGGCCGTTGCGCAGGCCGTCGCTGTATGCGGCCAGAACCTGAACGTGGTCGCCGGGGCGCAGTCCTTGTGCCATGTCGCCAGTGGCGACCCTGATCGGCAGTTCCACCATGTCGGCCTGCTCCGACGAGGGAGCGAGCCCGTCCATGGGGACGAGCATGTGTTGTCGGAGCGGGGTCGTGAGGACCTGGCCTGTCAGCGGTCGGTGCAGGTTCGGCCGCGCGTAGCGCTGCAGTTCGGCGGCGGGCAGGCGGACGCGGACCACCGCGAGGTCGCGGACGGACAGCGGTATACCGGAGGGCAGGTCACGTGCGGCCTCGTAGACAGGCGCCAGCCGCTGAGCACGCTGCAGGAACAGCGTGCCGGCCAGGACGGCCACCACGACGAGCAGGACTCCAAGGGCAGATCGCCCGTTGAGCCAACTCGCGGTGTGCAGTCGCGGCGCTGGTGACGTGGCAGGTGTGGACGGTGCCATGGCGGCAGGTTTCGGGTTACTCAGCGGGGACGCCCCCTCATGCTCGCAGACCAGGGGATGCGAAAAGATGCCGCGAAAGCCGGTTGATGAGCAAATCAGCAGATCCGGACATCGATGGTCTCCTACAGACACTGACTGGTAGAGTGACGCGCGGAAACGTGAGCTAGAGCATGCATCAGGAGGCTATTGAAGGCAAACCCTATGCTTGATACTGTGGACAAGCCTTCCTACAGGTTCGTCAAGCTTCCTCGGCGAAGCCGAGCCAATGACGCTCGTTCCGGATCGGTCCTGGACATCTCAGGAGGTCGCATGCCCACCCCTGGCGTCGAGCCGCGCTTCTACACCCTCGAAGACGTGGCGACGATCCTCAACGTGCGGGTCGCACAGGTCTATGCCCTGGTACGAAGTGGCGACCTTCCAGCGATCAAGCTGGGCGGACGGGGTGTCTGGCGAGTCGACCGCATCCAGCTCGAGGAGTACATCGAACGGATGCATACGAAGACTCGCGAGTGGGCGATCGCCCACCCCCTCAGCAGTAGTCAGGAAGAAGACTGACCACGGCCACTGCGGCGAGAGCCAGCAGACGGCGTCCGGTGACGGCGGAGGCCCTGCGCGCCTCGCCGAGGTCGTGCTCGGCCAGCTCCAGGTGATCGTTGCCCACCAGCTCGATCGTACCGCCCACAACATTGCCGTCCGCCAACTCCAGCCGCACCGGCTCCCGCCGACGCGCGAGCTCGCGTAGGGCGAGCACGAAGCGGTAACGGGGGGCTGGCACCAGTGGCTTGAGCCGTTCCTGGTCGGTTGGAAGCGACACGGACACCGCCGGGCCGAGCCGTACCAGGTGCTGTGCGCGGCTGCTTCCCCTGATGACGAAAAAATCCGGATAGCTCGCCAGCAACGTGCCGCGATACAGCCGAGACCCGGTCCGGACGACGACCTCGGTCCCCACTCGCCGCGCCAGCGCCTCCCATAGCAGCGTTTCCGCTGCCTGAGCGCGGAGTGCAGCCACAGCCTCCTGCTCTGCCTCTCTGCGGAGACTGGCTTCGAACTCCGCCTCCAGCTCTTCGAAGAGGCGGCGGACCGCTGGCGATGGCTCCGGTTCGCTCATGAGGCGGGAGCCTAGCCAGCCTTGCTTCTTATGTACAAACCGACCTGCTCGACACATGCGGCCGACTGTCCGTACCCTCTGCAGCTAACGTCCGGGTTGTCCGGACTGACAGGCTAGCGACCCGATTCACGTGCTTCCTGCTGCCGTCCGCGATCCGGCGCGCCACCCATAGGGCCTTCATCCACAATCCACTGAGGGCAAGTTGACATCCCTCGAGGCGACTGCATACTGAACCCAAGTAAAACGGAGGTAACGAATGCAAACGTACAGTAAGCATCGATTCATCTCTGCACTGGCGCTCTTCATTGGGGTCGGAGCCCTGGAATTGCTGCTGTTGCGAATGGCCGGGCCGCCATCCAGTCATCTTCGGGCGCTGGCCGACCTCATCAGCCCGATGGCCGAGCCACTCCAAGGGATCCTCGCCGCGCTCGCGCTGGGCGCCCAGGCGCTCGCCGCCTATCTCGTCTTCGCGTCTGGGCTGCGGGCGCTGACCTACCTGCCGGGACTCCCGGGCCAGGTCGCTGACCACGCTGAGCACGCACTCACCATCCCGACGATTCGTCGGGGCCTGGACGCTCTTGTCGGCGGCGCCCTCATCGCACACGTCGCGCTCATGCCGGGGTCGACTGGGACAGGGATCGGGACGGTTCAGGCTCCGCCGCCCGCTGTCGCCATGGCAGTCACCGACATCGAGCACAGATCGTGGTCGGATCCCGCACGCCCGGCGGTCCCACCGGAGAGCAAGAGGATCAAGGAATCATCTTCCGCTGCGGTGTCCTCGCCACCTGTCCCGCTGCCGATCTGGCTCGGCGGTCATCGGGTGCTGAGCGAACAGCCCTCTCCCTCGCGCCCCCCTGACGGCGCCGCTCGCCAAGGCTCGACCGGGGCACGCGCGGCTCCAGTTCCACCGCCCGCGGCCCGCATGGGCACCCCTGCCTCAGCAGGCAGGTCCGATGATTCGAGCCGATCACGGGAAGGTACGGCGGCAACTCACCACACCGTAGCGCCAGGGGAAACGCTCTGGAGCATCGCCCTTGCCCACCTTCCGGTAGATGCCAGGGCAGAGGCGACCACGGCCATCTATTGGCGACAGATCTACAGCGCCAACCGTGACGCCGTCGGCTCAGCCCCGAACCTCATCCACCCGGGCATGACGCTGTCCATACCACCATATGCACCCGCGGCGTCCCCACCACTGAGCTCGGGCACGCCGCACCCGCCAGCGGCAGCGCCTCATCACGATCCGGCGTCGCGGAAGACCCCCTTGATCGACTGCCCTGATCAACTGCCCTGAAAGCGGAGCGCAGCCATGTCACGAGTGCCACGCGGAACCGCGGACCACCGCGCGCTGGATCGGTTCCAGCCGTCCGATCTCCCGCCGCCACCACAACGGGGGCGCATCCTGCGCCTCGTCGCCCGGCTCGTCCTCTGGACGCTGATCGCGCTCGGTGCATTGCGTGGGCTTGGCCCGCTGCCGGACCGGCCCGGAGATGACAGGGCGGCAACGACCACAGCCCCCGCCCGCCCAGACTCGGGCCATGACGGAGCCGTTGATCTGGGCCTCGTGAGCGACCAGGCGGCCACCGCCACCGCCACCGCGTTCCTGCGCGAGTATCTGACGATCGACAGGGACCATGACGCATGGGTGGGACGACTCAAGCGCTACCTCACCAGAGGACTTGATCTGGGCACGAGCGTGTCGGTGTCCGCGGGAACATCCCAGTACGTCGACTACGTCCAGCCAGTGGGCACCCGTTCTGTGCGCGGAGCCGTCGAGGTGACCGTCCTCGCTCATCTGCTGGAGTCACGTGCCGGCGCCTATCGGGAAGGTGGGATGCTGGCGTTTGTTGTTCCGCTCACGCGCGGGAATCGTGGGCTGGCAGTGAGCGGGCTGCCACGACCTGTGCCCCTGCCGATCGTCTCCGGGTTGTCGGTCCGCCGTGACGTGCTCCCTCCCCAGACTGCGCGTGACGTTGCCGCTGTGGCACGCCGTGCGGTGGTCGCCCTGCTCAGCCGGAATCGGGCGGATCTCCTGGCGTTGGGTGGTGGTGCACGCCCAGAAGCCCGGCCGTTGCCCGACGGCTGGCGGGCCTCCGAAGTCACAACGGTCCAGGCGGCCGGGCCGCCCGAGGAGCCGACCGCGCAGGTTCTTGTGCGCGTGGCCCCTCCGACCACAGCAACCCGCTATGTCATCCCAGTCGTGGTCTCGCTCCGCTCCGGGCCTGACGGCATCTTCGTCAGGCTGGTCGACGCCGGCGGCCGCCCATGAGTGCGCGGGGCTGGTCCACCGACCCGCAGTCCCGCAGTTGGCCAGGGCTCGTTGACTCACTGCCCGCAGGCGGGGAGCTGCACCTGGGTCGATTGGCTCGCTCGAGCTCGCATCCGCGGCGGGCACGGTCCGGCTGGCATGCCTACCGACCCTCCCTGGCTGTAGCCCTACCACCTTGGGCCGTGGAGGTGACGCTCACGATCGAGCATCCTGCCGGTACCTCGTCCAATCACCAGAGCGCGGGACCCCAGGCCCTCATGCTCCTCCGCTCAGCCAATGCCGTCGAATCCATCATGCTGACCATCACAGACGCGATGGCCGAGATTGAGAGGATCGCTGGCGTCAGGCGCGCAGAACCAGATCTTCACCTCGTCCGGTCCATTCCTGAGCCAAACCTTGAGCCGCTCGCGCCATCGACCGTCCTCCGACATCTGCGACGAGCGAGTCAGCGGGGACTTGCGGCCCGATCCCGGCGCAGATCATCCGCCAGTGTCGCCGCTACCTGGGAGTCACGGGCCGGGGCCGTCGTGACGTGCTGGGGACCGGCCGGACTCTCGGCGCAGGCCGTCATCTCGTTGCACGGCCTCGGGAATGCCCGCTGGCTGCGACTCCCCCCTGGTGGAGCGATCGTCATGCGCGCCTGGCGTCCGGAGCGCACCGGACGAGCCGATCTGATCCCACAGGCTCTTGCCGTAGCGCAGCCTGGAACGGTCAGGCACCAGAGCGCTACCTGGGCATTGGCGAGCGGGCTCGTCCTCGCGTCGAGCAGTGCGAGCGGCCTGGGGCGGATGGCCGGCCGACTCGCTGTGTCCATTCGCGCCGGGGGCTGGGACGCCACGGTGCTCACCGGTCCCGCCGCCCTGGACGTCGTCCGCGCTGGCGATCCTCGTCAGCCCGTCCCTCGGATCGCCGCGCGTTGGATCACCGATGACGAGCTCGCCGCGATGCTCGCCGCCTGCCTTGCTGCCGGGATGCCGACATGACGGCCACACAGGTCCAGGTGACGCGCGGGTAGAACGCGGAGACCTCATCTACTCACGGCGCCAGCAAATGCAACCGACCTCGGTTTCACATCGCTATCGATAGCATGAGAAAGGAAACCAACGCTAACTGATACGAATACAGGGAAATGAAGGTAAACATGAGTCCATGTAGGAGCAGCGCATGCCGACGAGCTCAGCCCCAGAGCCACTCCCCAGCGGCACCCAGCCACTGAAGGCCGTGCCGGAACCCCTCAGCTTCCGTCCCGATTCACCCTTTGCATCTGGTCAGCGCCAGGCGACCGCACAGCCCGACAGAATCCGGCACGGAGCGCGGGCAGCCGGCCGAGCACAACCCATGATGCTGTTGCAGGGCGGCCAGGAAGAGCGGGCAAGCGAGACACGAGATGACGAGTCGCCGGAGCCTTCCCCGAAGGAACTTGCGTCGGCCAGGCAGGCCGCCAGGCGTCGCCTTCCCCCTCCAGCTGAGGTCGCCAAGGAGATCGCCATAGCGTTGTTCGAGGTCGAGGCCGGGTATCGCAGCGCGGCGCAGCTCGAACGGGTCTGCACTCCGGAGCTATGGGATCGGCTGGAGCGGCAAGTGCGTCGTAACGGCGAGCCGCTGCCGAGTGGTCGGAAGCTCATTCGAGTGCACTACCAAGAGCTTATGCCAGGCGTTGCCAACACCGTCGCAGTCGTCGAGCGTGGGCCCCGAGTCCAGCCGGTGGCCATGCGCTTGGACGCACGTAGCGGCCGCTGGCTCGTGACCGAGCTCAGATACTGAGCGCGGTCGGTCATCGCCAGGCCCGGCCACGCCGGTCGCACGCCCGGCGGTCGAGACGGCCCAGATCCCACGCCCGGCTGCTCTCGAGGCGCTCGGCGGGTCATGAGGACGCGGGCCTGGCACGCGCCCCGGAAGAGCCGGGCGCATCCGCCGGGCCCGCGCCGGGCCCCGCGCCCGGCCGCCGGGCCCGCCGGGGCCGCCGGGAGCCCCAGATGGCGGAGGGGCGGCCGTAGCCGTGGGCTCAGCTCAGCTCTGGGCGCCGGGAGCGCCGTGACAGTTCTTGAACTTCTTTCCCGACCCACACCAGCAGGGCTGGTTCCTGCCGATCTTCTGTTTGCGGGTGCTCTGGCCCTGGGCGGCGCGCGCCGTTTCCTCGGTCGAGGCGGACGACTGGCGGAGTTGGCGGTGTGAGTCTGTCTGGCGCTGCTCCTCGGCCTCCTCGGCGACCTGGACCGAGGCGTTGAAGACGTAGGCGACCGCCTCGCGCTTGATGGACTCCTGCAGTACCTGGAACATGTCGAACGCCTCGCGCTGGTACTCGACCAGCGGGTCGCGCTGGCCGATCGCTCGGAGCCCGATGCCCTCCTGCAGGTAGTCCATCTCGTACAGATGCTCGCGCCAGCGCCGGTCGAGCACATTGAGCAGCACGGCGCGCTCCAGCTCCGCGAGCAGCTCGGTGCCGAGCTCGGCCTCGCGCTGCTTGTAGGCACGCTCGGCGTCCTCCAGCATCAGCGCCTCGAACTCGGCGTGGTCGGCCGCCGCAAGGTCCACCTCCTCCTTGCCGATGCCGACCGGGTAGATCGTGGCGAGCGCGGTGAACAGGCCGTCGAGGTCCCATTCCTCGGGATAGACGCCCTGTGGAGCGTACTCGGCGACCACGCCGGAGACGACGTCGGCAAGGAAATTGAGGGTCTGCTCGCGAAGATCCTCGCCCTCGAGGATCAGCCGGCGCGTGTCGTAGATGACCTCGCGCTGCTTGTTCATCACCTCGTCGTACTTCAGAACGTTCTTGCGTCGCTCGAAGTTCTGCGACTCGACCTGCCGCTGGGCGTTGGCGATGGCGCGGGTCACCAGCCGGTGGGTGATGGGCACGTCGTCTGGCAGGCTGAGCCGGTCCATCAGCCCGGCCACGGTCTTGGTGGCGAACATGCGCATCAGATCGTCCTCCAGCGACAGGAAGAACCTCGACGCCCCCGGATCCCCCTGCCGGCCCGACCGGCCGCGTAGCTGGTTGTCGATCCGCCGCGACTCGTGCCGCTCGGTGCCGAGCACACACAGCCCACCAAGCCGCACCACCCGGTCGTGCTCGGCCGCAACCTCCACCGTCTTGCGCTCGGTCTCCGCCTGCAACGCCCGAGCCCACTCCTCAGGATCGGTCTCGGCCGGGTCCAGGCCCCTGGCACGCAGCGACTCCTCCGCCAGGTACTCCACGTTGCCGCCCAACATGATGTCCACCCCACGCCCAGCCATGTTGGTCGCCACCGTCACCGCACCCAGCCGACCCGCCTGCGCGATGATGTGCGCCTCCCGCTCATGATGCTTGGCGTTGAGCACGTTGTGCTTGATGCCGCGCCGCTCCAACGACCGCGACACCCGCTCCGACTTCTCGATCGACACCGTACCGATCAGGATCGGCTGGCCCTTGGCGTTGCGCTCCACGATGTCCTCGATCAGCGCGCTGAACTTGGCCTGCTCGGACTTGTAGATCACATCCGCATGGTCCGCGCGGATCATCGGCCGGTTGGTCGGTACCTCCACCACACCCAGCTTGTAGATGTGGTTGAACTCCGCCTCCTCGGTCTTGGCGGTGCCTGTCATGCCCGCCAGCTTGCCGTACAGGCGGAAGTAGTTCTGCAGCGTGATGGTGGCGTAGGTCTGGTTCTCCTCCTTGATCCGCACGCCCTCCTTGGCCTCGATGGCCTGGTGCAGCCCCTCGGAGTAGCGCCGACCCTCCAGCACGCGGCCGGTGAAATCATCCACGATCAGGACCTCGCCGTCTCGCACGATGTAGTCCCGGTCGCGCCGGTACAGCTCCTTGGCACGGATGGCGTTCTGCAGATGCTGCACCAGCGGGGTGTTCAGCGAGTCGTAGAGGTTGTCGATCCCGAGGGTCTCCTCGACGCGGGCCACGCCCTCCTCGGTGACCGCCACCGTGTGCTTGCCCTCGTCCACCTCGTAGTGGGCGTCCTTGGCCAGCCGCGGCACGATGCGGGCGAACTGCTGGTACCAGCGCGCCCCCTGCTCGGCGGGGCCGGAGATGATCAGCGGCGTGCGGGCCTCGTCGACCAGGATCGAGTCGACCTCGTCCACGATGGCGAAGTAGTGGCCACGCTGGACCAGCTCGTCCCGCGACAGGGCCATGTTGTCACGCAGGTAGTCGAACCCGAACTCGTTGTTGGTCCCGTGGGTGATGTCAGCGGCGTAGTTGGGCCGCCGCTCCCACGGCGTCATCGAGGCGAGGATGACGCCGACGTCCAAGCCCAGGAAGCGGTAGATCGCGCCCATCCACTCGGCATCGCGCTTGGCCAGGTAGTCGTTGACGGTGACGATGTGCACGCCCTCACCAGCCAGCGCGTTCAAATAGGCTGGCAGCGTCCCCGCCAGCGTCTTGCCCTCGCCGGTGCGCATCTCAGCGATGTGGCCCCAGTGCATCGCCACACCACCGACCAGCTGCACGTCGAAATGGCGCTTGCCGAGCGTACGGTGCGACGCCTCACGCACCACGGCGAACGCCTCGGGCAGCAGATCGTCGAGGTCCTCCTCGTCGGCCAGCCGCTTGCGGAACACCTCGGTGAGCTCACGCAACTCGGCGTCCGAGCGGGCCTGCATCTCGGCTTCCAGATCGTTGATCGGGCCCACCATCGCCTGCGCGCGACGGAGGTCTCTCCCCTCGCCGAGACTGAGGAGCTTGGACAAGACCACGAGTAGGACGCCTCCTTGGAACCGGCCGGGCGGGTGCCCGCCCGGCCGGTTTACATAAGTCTTATGGAGCAGAGATTGTGTGAAGACCTCTCATTTTAGCCAGCCTGGCCGCGCTCTGGGGGACCGCATCGGTAGCCGACGCCGGTCCCGCCAGGGCACCGACCCACGCTCCCGCCCCGCGGGACCGCAGCGGCCGATCAGGCTGCCACTCCAGCTTACCGGTCTGCGCCAGGTTCCCAGCCGTAACGCTCGGAGTCCAGTACGAAGGCGGCCGCACCGAGCAGCGGCGCATCGGCACCGAGCTTGCCCGGAATGACCTGGCACGCGGCAGCGAAGTCCATGCGGGCATAAGTAGCGAAAGCGCCATGTAGGGCATCCCAGAACGGTGGGCCTGACTGCGAGAAGCCGCCGACGATGGCGACCATCTCGAGGTCGAGCAGATGGGCGCAGGAGGCCAGGGCGATACCGACGGCGCGCCCTGCCCTGGCGATGTTGCGCAGGGCGATCTCGTCGCCGGCGGCCGCTGCTGAGGCGAGTGAGATGCCGTCCGCCGGCCTGCCCTCGGCCGGGTGCCAGCCCTCGGCGAGCGCCCGCCTGACGGTGCTGGGACCCGCCGCGATCGCCTCCACGCAGCCGTGTCCGCCGCAGGCGCACCTGGGACCATCGGGCTCGGCGATGACGTGGCCCACGTGGCCGGCGTTGCCACTGGCGCCGTGGTAGAGACGGCCACCGAGGATCAGCCCACCGCCGACGCCGGTGGAAACGGTCATCCCGAGGAGATTGGCGGTACCGACGCCCGCCCCCTTCCAGTGCTCGCCGACGGCGACGCCCACGGCATCGTTGTGGACGAGCACCGGCTCGACCTCGAACTCCCTGAGCAGGCGGTGTCGAAGCGGGAAGCGCCGCCACGCCGGCATGTTGCGCGGCGAGACCTCACCGGAGGGCCAGACCATCGGCCCGGCACACGACACGCCGATGCCGGCAAGGTCGCCAGGCCGCGCGTCGGCTCCGCGGAGCGCGGCGGTGCAGCAGGTGAGCAGCGCCTCGTAGAGGAGCTCCGGATCAGGGCCGGTGGGCGATGGGACGCGGCTGCGACCGAGGATGCGGGCACGGCCGTCCACCACAGCGCCCGCCAACTTGGTGCCGCCGACGTCGATCGCTAAGACGATGGACACGCCTATTTTGAACTCGCGTGGCTTCTATTTGATCTCGAGAAGCTTCTCTCGCACCGCATACACGACCGCTTCCATCCTCGAATGCAGGTGAAGCTTCTCGAGAATATTGCGGATGTGGTTCTTCACGGTGTTTTCGGAGATGTAAAGCTCTTTGGCGATATCACGATTGTTGTGGCCCTTGGCGACGAGCTTGAGGACCTCCATCTCTCGATCCGTCAGCCGGGGAGTCGGGAGCTGCTGCTTCTCGTCGGCGCGCTTGACCATGCTGGCGAACTCGTCCAGCAGCTTGGAGGCCATCGACGGGGAGATGAGCGACTGGCCCTTGGCGACTGAGCGGATCGCGTTGGCGACCTCCTCGATCGAGATCTCCTTGAGCAGGTAGCCGTTGGCGCCCGCCTTGATGGCGTCGTAGAGGTCCGCCTCCTCATCCGAGATGGTCAGCATCAGGATCTTGGCATGCGGGATCAGATCCTTGATGGCCTGGGTCGCCTCGATGCCTCCGCGGCGAGGCATGCGGACATCCATCAGGACAACGTCCGGCATGAGCTCCTGCGCCTTCTCGATCGCCTCGGAGCCGTCGCCCGCCTCCCCCACGACCTCGACGTCGTCCTCCTGCTCGAGAACCATCTCGAGCCCGCGACGGAACAACGCGTGGTCATCCACGATCAGCACACGGATGGCGTCCCCAGCGCCCCGCGGTCGTGTCTGCCGGTCGTCGGCCACCCTCTCCCCTCTCACTTCCTGGCGCATCGTGGCGCCCTTCACACTCCGGGCTCGATGAGCCCGTAGCCGCCGTTATGGCGACGGTACACGACGTTTGCCTGTTGCGTCTCGGCGTTCGAGAATAAGAAGAAGTCGTATCCGAGGAGCTCCATCTGCCCAACGGCCTCCTCGGACGTCATCGGCTTCATTTCGATTCTCTTATATCGCGCGAAGGTCAACTCCGCAGACTGATCTTCGGACTTCCGCCGCTCGACCGGCGGCGCCATGCCTTTGACGCCGTCGGCATGCTGCGTGCGGTCGACCCGCCGCCTCTTGAGCTTCTTGATCTGCCGCTCGAGCCGGCCGACGACCTGGTCCACCGCGGCCGCCGGGTCGGCCGCGCGCGCCTCCGCACGGACGAGCCGGGACTTGGTCGTCACGGTGACCTCGACCTTGTGGGGCTCGGCCACCCGCGGGTTGCGCTCCTCGGAGAACTCCACGTCCATCGCCAGGATTCGGTCGTCGAAGCGCTCGACCTTGGTCAGCTTCTGCTGGGCGTGCGCGCGCAACTTCTCGGGCACGTCGGTGTTCCTGCCCTTCACCGTCACCTGCATGGGCCGCTCCCCCATCTGTGCATCAGGCGCCGGCCGCGCACCTGAACGCGCGGCCAAGCCCATCCCCCTCGGCCGCCAGCCCCAGAATCTCGGGCGTCGGCTCTATCTGCCGATCACCTCGGCGCGCGAGCCGCCTCCTCTTCAGCCCGCCGCCGCTCGCGATGGCCGGATTCTACAACGGAAACGTGTGTCAACCAGACAATACGCCCCCCGCAAGCACGATCAGATCGGCTCTGACCAGCGAACTTAGCACGACTCCAAAGACAGCCGCCGCAGGCGTGGACAATCGTCGCCAACAAGTCCAGCCCCGGTCTGCTCGATGCCTCTCCCTTGGGATGATATATCCGACTTGGTCAGAAGAATGCACCCACCGCAAAGGAGCCGAAGTATGGGAACCGGAAGAAGGGGACCGGCGGTCCTCGGGCGGTGTCCCGGCGGGCGCCCCGGCGAGAGGGCTGACCGGGCGGGCTCACCATCCCGCGCGATGGCCGGGTAGAGGGGCCCGGGGGGCCGAAGGCGGTGCTGGCGGCCGCAAGCGCGGCGACCTCCACGGTACCGGCGCCCGCCCGGCGGAGAACGCTTGCGGCGCCGGCGAGCGTGCGGCCAGTGGTAGCGACGTCGTCGACGACGAGCACGCGCCCGCCGGCCAGGCGGTGCCGACCCCGGGGAGGAGGGCGGACGGCGACCCGGCCGCGGACGTCATGGCGGGAGCGGCCGAGATCCCTCCCCAGCGCGGGCGCGAGCAGGCCGATCAGCGGCACGTCGAGGGCGGCGGCGAGTCCCATGGCGACCTGATCGGCGTGGTCCCTCGGCAGGCCGCGAGCGGGGTTGGCCGCGACCCAGGTGACCAGATCGGCGCCGATCCCAGCCGACCTGACCGCGGTGCCGAGACGGTGCCCGAGCGCGTGCAGGGCGGCGGCCTGCCCGCGGAGCTTGCCGGCAACGATCGCGGCGCGCAGAGCATCGCCGTAGAGCCCGAGCGTCCAGAGCGTCACGCTCGGGTCGGCCGCCAGGCGCCATGGTCCCGGTCCGGCTGGCTCGGGCTGCAGGCAGGCGGCGCAGCAGGGCCAGGCGTCGGCAGCCCCGCAGGCGAGGCAGTCGGGTGGCCGGAGCAGCCGGCTCAGCGCGTTGACGATCATGAGCGGGAGGCTACCCGGCTGCCGCGACGGCCGCGGCCCGTTGTCCACACCCCCGGCGGGCTGCCCAGGTCAGCGTGTGGCGAAGCCGGGATCGCTGTCGAAGCTGTTGCTGCCAGGCGAGGTGAGCTGGCGCAGGCCGACGCCGAGCCGGTCGACCACCCACAGCGCGGTGCCGTCCTCCGACTGCTCGACGAAGATGAACTGGTTGCCGGTCGGGTCGACAGTGAGCTGATCGCCGATGTCGATCGCGTTCTCGCTGGTGGGGTCGAGATTGAGCAGTGGCGTCGGATCCCAGCCGTCGGCGTCCATGAGCCACAGCTTGCCGAGGTCGTTCTTGGTCCCCGTCCTGCCGATGAAGGCGACGGTGGAGGTATCGACCCACACCGGGCTGAACGCCTGGCCGAGCCCGGGCGCGATCGGGCGTGGGAACCAGTCGACCACCCCATTGGGGCCCAGCAGGCCGAGGAAGAGCAGGCCGCCGTCGCCGAACCTGGCCCGCGGGCCCGCGCCCACCGCGAGCACGAAGGCGCCGTCCGGGCTGACCCGCAGCACCGTGGGCTGGAGCCCTCCAGGCATCGGGGCCAGCTCGAGCTTGGTGGCGCCCTCCGTACCCGGGACCACAGCGAGCAGCTCGACGTGACCACCGTTGCGCCGGAGCAGCAGCAGCTGTGAGGCGTCCGGCAGCCACGTCGGAGGCGCGAGCTGGCCGTGCACGCCGGTCGGCTGGACCGTGCCGCCGTCGCCGGAGCCGATCCACAGGGACCGCTCCGCCCCGTCTCCCATCAGCAGGAAGGCGAGGCGGTTGCCCTCCGACGCCCAGGTCGGCGCGAGCTTCTGCCCGGTGGTGTTGTAGGGCAGCAGCGTCGGGCGGGCTCCAGGCGCCAGGTCGGTTGTGTAGAGCTCGCCGTTGCGGGTGAACGCGAGCCTCCTGGGGCCGCCGGCCAGCTGCGGCCACAGACCGGAGAACAGGCCGCTGAGCGGCGCCGAGGCACGGCGCCAGACTCCGGCCGCGTTGAAGCGGTCGGGACCGATCGTGCTCATCGGGCGGCCCTCGACGGTGATCCGCACGCTCGCGGTGGGGATCAGCCGGGTGACGGTCCACACGATCTGGCCGACGCGGAGCAGCCCGGAGCCGCCCGCGCCGCTGGCGAACTCGTCAGACAGGTCGACGGTGGCCAGGCTGT